>Ga0310124_10000837_pt1 | contig 21859 bp, 15 predicted proteins | sample CB11b_AW_Bot5_MG_FD_203507 | JGI IMG/M metagenome (GOLD analysis project Ga0310124, IMG submission 203507) | Marine microbial communities from Western Arctic Ocean, Canada - CB11b_AW_Bot5 | ecosystem: Environmental > Aquatic > Marine > Oceanic | place: Canada: Western Arctic Ocean | collected... | reverse complement strand
CAGGCCCAGCCCGATGATGAGCTGAATGCCGTTGATGTAGTCTCTCGGCTGAAGCAGTAACCAGACCGGAAGCATTGACGCGATCGTGGCGTACGCGAACAGGATTATGATCCACTGCGGAGCCGCTCCGAGACCCATGAAGGTCTGTGGCAATTCCACCGGAAAGCGCTCCCCCAAATACATCACCGAATAAAGCATGATGACGCCCACGACTGTGGGCCATAATAGCGGGACCTTCATCTTATAGATCAGCACCCCGATCACCACGGCCACCGCGATCGCGCTCCAGGACGGAATCACGCTGCTCGGCGTTGCCACGAAAGCATTGGAGATCGAGACGGCGAACACGGCGTTGACCATCATCAACAGGAAGAAGATCACGATCATGAACAGCGTGCGTGCACGGAGACTCACGACATCGCCCGTCAGCGATCCGATCGACCGCCCCTGGTTACGGACGCTCGCCCAAATCGCGCCGAAGTCGTGCACGCCGGCGAAGAAAATCGTGCCGCCGATCACCCATATGAACGCAGGCAACCACCCCCAGATGACGGCGATGGCAGGTCCGATGATGGGCGCCGCACCAGCAACGGAAGTGAAGTGGTGTCCCCAGAGCACGACCCTGTTCGTGGGAGTGAAGTCCACATCGTCCCGCATCGAGTGGGCCGGTGTCTCGAAATTCGGATCGAGCTGATAGATCTTCTCAGCGATGAACTTCGAGTAGACAAAATAGCCGACGGCTATGAGTACCATTCCGATGAGTGCCGGGACGATCGCGGTCATAGCTCAACCAGTATCAAAGGTGGATCCGGACAGCCGAGTGGCAATGTACGGAAAAAAATCGCTCGCGTCAGCCCTGCGTGTGGAGGAAGTCGGTAAAGCCGGCGTCGTAATCGGAGAGACCGTTCTGCCCGGTCATCTTCATACGCTCTTCCATGATCGGCTTCATGACCGTCCACACGGCCCGCTCGTAAGCCGTGGGCTCAGGCCGAATCGCATGGAAGTCCTTCGCCAGTTCCTCGCGAAGGCGCGACTCATCCACCAGGCGGTGATAGTGCTCGAGGTCTCCATCCGCCAAGACCCGCAGGTTGCGGTGCGTACGCTCGGCGAGGGCGGCTTGCACGAGCACCGGGTGGCCCGAGGTGCTGAGCGCCAGATAGGCGATGGCCTGCGCCTGGAGCTCCTTGTAGTAGCCTTTTCTGTGGCAGAACTCGTGTGCGATGATGTGCGGCTCGAAGACGCCCGAGTCCCGGAAAATCGTGACGTCGCCGGAGAGGATGTCACACGCACCCAGAGCGAAAGGGAACAAGAGCTTGGCGAGGGCCACGCTGCGGACTTCGGAGCTCGTCTCGACGCGCTGCCCGGTGATCGAGGCGATGTAGGTGGTCAAATGCTCGTTCGCGACCCGGGCCAACTCTTCTCGAGAAAGCTCCACCGGCTGGTAGTCCCGGTTGAGGACGGCGACGAGGTCCAAGACCTCTTCCCGCCGCGCCTCCTCGCTCATCGGCTCGAGGGCCGACGGGTCCTGGCCGAATGCCTCCTCGAAGTCGATCGGGCGGGCGTCCTGCCGGGCGAGCCAGTCGCTCAGCGCGCTCCCGGCGTAAGCCCCCAAGGCGACGGCTTGGACGATGCGGCCGGGCACGCTTGCTCGGAACAGGAGACGGGATGCCAAGGGAGCCAGCATGAACACGTCGGCAAGAGCAAACGGTACGTACGTCGCTTGGTTGGGGATTTCTACGCGGTCCATAGCCACCTCTTACCACGCCCGGTGGCCGTGGGTCCCTCATTGCGGGGCGGTACCCTGAGGGTACAATGGTTCGAAATGCCATTCGTTCTCTTCTCCCTGGGCCTACTCCTCCTTCCGGGAGAAAGTCTGGCTCAGAGCCGCAGCCGTGATGCCTGGTTTCCGGACGTGGCATACTTTTCCCGGCCGACAGCTTCGGTCCGCGAGCCGACATTCGCGGTCGGGATGCTGTGGAGCACGGTGTTCCGAGAGCGGTTCGACCCCGTCGAACGCTCACCGTTCGACCCCCAGGGCGGAAGCGGGCTGGAGACTGACCTCCAGGGCGAAGCGGCAATCGGGGGCACCGTCCGGATCTGGCAACCGGCACAGTGGATCGATGGGGGACTCACGCTCGGCATTCAAGCTGGAGTTTTCGGCCGTTTTCGGCTCGAGGTCCCGGGCAACGACCTAGTGGCCTCCGACTGGATCGTGGCTCTTCCGGCGGAGATCGCGCGCGGACCCTGGTCCGGGCGCTTACGCCTTCTGCACTGGAGTGCTCACATAGGCGACGAGTTGATGGAGGCCGGTGTGGAACGTGTCGACTTCACCACGGAGACACTCGAGGCCCTGGTGGCCTATGAGCCCGGCGATTTTCGTTTTTACGGAGGCGGAGGCCTGGTGATCCGTTCGAGCCTCGAGAACGAGCCCCAGTTGGGTCCGGCCTTTTCCGATGACCTGCTTGTCCGTTTGGGCGCCGACGCCCGCGTGCGCCCGTGGGACCGGGACGACGTAACGCTAGACGGCGGAGTGGACTGGCAGAGCAGTGACCGCACGGAGTGGGCGAGCCAGTTTTCCATTCGGCTCGGCGTCAGCGTGCGTGACGGTGCCCGCTCAGCCCAGTTGAGCGGCGTCTACCACCGGGGGCCGTCGCCCATGGGTCAATTCTTCCTCACCGACGAGCGATACTGGGGCATCGAGTTGATCCTCGAGCCGTGAGCGGCGTACGTTCGGGCGTCTTCGAATCTACGGATCCCGCTATTTCCGAAGTCCAACACATCGCCCTGAGGCCGACGCGCTGTTGTTCACACCCGCCCTGGGTAAGTCGAAGCCCGCAAACGAAAGGAAGACCGACATGCGGTTACGAGTGACGATCTCCCGTCGATGACCACCCCCGGAGACGGCGTATCCTCTCGCTCTTCCGTCGGCGAACCTTCGACCGGGAAGAAGGTGGTGTGGGGGTGGGCGCTCTACGACTTCGGCAATTCTGCGTTCTTTACGGTGATTTTGACCTTTACTTACGCGGTATTCTTCGCCGAGGAGATCGTCCCGGACGGAACCATCGGTTCGGTAGTTTGGGCAACCGGGGTCACGGTATCGGGCCTAATCGTCGCAGTGAGTTCGCCCTTCTTGGGCGCACTCGCAGACCGCGGAGGGCACCGTCGGCGCTATCTGTTCATCACCACGGCCGTCGCAGTTTTGGGAACGGCGCTCCTCTACTTTCCGACTCCGGGAGAGGTGCGCCTAGCCCTCGTGATCTTCGTGATTGCCAACGTCGCGGCAGAGTTGGCGAGTGGCGTATTTTACAACTCGTACCTGCCCGAAATCTCCACGCCGGACAATATCGGCAAGATCTCAGGCTACGGGTGGTCTCTGGGGTACCTGGGCGGGCTCCTCGTCTTGGGGATCACGCTGGTCGGCTTCGTCTTCCCTGACTCGCCCTGGTTCGGCCTCTCGACAGGCGAGGAGGGGCTGTTCCAAAACATTCGGGCCACCACGGTGGTGGCCGCCGTGTGGTTCGCGGTCTTCGCCATCCCGATGTTTCTGTGGGTTCCCGAGCCCGAACACCCCCGTGCTCCCCCTCTCGGTGAACTCCTGCGAGGTACGGTCAGCCAGCTCGGGAACACGTTCAAGCACATCCAACGCTACGGTCAGATCGCTAGGCTACTGTTCGCCCGCATGATCTACAACGACGGCCTCGGAATCATCTTCGCGATCGGGGTGATCTACACCGTCGAGGTCTTTGGCTTTACGATCACGCAGGCGATGATGTTCGGTTTGGCGATCAACGTTACCGCCGGTCTGGGCGCGTTTGCGATGGGGTTTCTCGACGACCGAATCGGTGGCAAGAAGACGATCCTCATCTCTCTGGTCGGGCTGACGCTCGCAGTCCTGTGGGCTACGCTCGCCCCGGCCGAGAGCACCACCTCCCTGTACATGGCCGGGTTAGCAATCGGTATATTCATGGGCCCCAATCAAGCCGCAAGCCGTTCACTCCTTGGCCGTTTTGTCCCTCAGGAAAAAGAGACGGAGTTCTATGGTTTCTTCGCCTTCTCAGGGAAAGCCACCGCATTCTTGGGACCAACCATCTACGGTGTCATGACGACCGCCTTCGGAAACCCTAGATATGGCGTGGGTGCGATCATGGTCTTTTTCCTCGTCGGAGGACTGATCCTGGCCACGGTCGACGAGGTGGCGGGTGTGGCCGCGAGCGGCCGGGCCTCGGCCTCATAATCATGCGCATTGTCGCCGGAAAGCACGCGGGTCGGCACCTGACCTCCCCGGCCAAGCGGATTCGGCCTACCGCAGAGAACATCCGAGACCGCTGGCTCGGCCGTCTGAAGGACGACCTTGATGGTGCGCGGGTGTTGGATCTCTTCGCGGGCTCCGGAGCACTGGGGCTTGAGGCGCTTTCCCGGGGCGCCGCTTTGGCGGATTTCGTGGAAAACGGTGCAGAAGCGCTCCACTCCCTCAAGGCGAACGTCGCCGCGCTCCGAGAGAAGAAGCGCACGCGCATATTCAAAAGAGACGCCATCATCTTCGCTGAGGCACTGGATGAACACAGCTACGACATCGCGTTCGTGGACGCGCCCTACGGGTCGAAGAAGCTGGATCGTATCATCGGAACTTGGGCGGCTTGTCACTTCGCCGAAATCCTCAGCGTGGAGCATGCACGCGACCACGTTCTCCCGAATGAGCGGCTCCGAGGCCGCACGCGGCTCAGCGGCGAGACCGGGGTGACGATCTTCCGCGCCTCTATCGTCGAGGGGCTGCACGCGGCGACCCTGGCGCAGGCTCCCTCGAAAAGATGACCAGAGGGTGCCAATCCCCACCCCGACCGCCAGCAACACCGGCACGATGCTCTCGTGCATGAGCCGGTGCGCGGTGCTCCCCACGAATTTTTCGAGTGCCGGATGGCCGCGGTGGGGCCCCGCCAATGCAGCCCTCCTTGGCAGATGGCGGACACGACGACAGACGAGTGGTGCCTGGTCCGTCTATCCCAACCTACGCACCGGAACGGCACGAGCCGGTTGGGCAATCCCGGGAAATACTGTCAGGATTTCCCCCACCCGGCTTCGTGACCTCTCCGGCTTCGGCGACTCCACTTCCCGCAGAAGTCACCCGGCTTAGAATCCATCCAGAGATCGCCTGAACAAGTGACCCCTGAAGGACCCCCCGAATGGAGCACCCGATGGCGAGGTTGAGGGTCTACGCACTCGCGCTAGCGATGACGCTTGCGGCATGTGTCCCGGGCGCCGGATCACAGTCCGCAACCGTCATGGACGAGGTCGCCGAATCCTACGTGCGCTTGGTTCTCGCCGTGGGAGAGCACGACACGGATTACGTCGACGCGTACTACGGTCCTCAGGAATGGCGGGACGAAGTCACCGCCGAGCAACTCGGATTGTCCGCCATCGCGGCCCGAGCCGATGCGCTGATCGAACGGCTCCGCGCTGTCGATGCTCCGGACCAGGGGTTGGAGCGCCTACGCTACACGTACCTCGCAACGCAGTTGGGGTCGCTCACCGCCCGCGTGGACATGTTGGGGGGTCGCACGATGACCTTCGACGAAGAGTCTCGGGCACTCTACGACGCGGTCGCACCGACCAACCCGGGCGAGTACTACGCCTCGATTCTAGAAGAACTCGATGACGTTCTTCCGCCGGGTGGATCGATCACGGAGCGTTTCGGGGAATTTCGGTCCGCCTACGTGATTCCACCCGACCGACTCGACGCCGTGTTCATGCGGGCCATCGAGGAGTGCCGCGAGCGCACCCTTGAATATGTCGACCTGCCCGAGGGGGAGAGCTTCGTGGTCGAGTACGTCACGGATCAGTCGTGGAGCGGCTACAACTGGTACCAAGGGGGTTACCACAGCTTGATCCAGGTCAACGTCGATTTCCCCAGCCTGATCGACCGGGCCGTGGACCTGGCCTGCCATGAGGGCTATCCGGGGCATCACACCTATAACGCACTGTTGGAGCACGATTTGGTGAACGAGAGGGGGTGGCCTGAATATTCAGTGTACGCCCTCTTCAGCCCCCAGTCGTTCATCGCCGAGGGCAGCGCCAACTTCGGGATCGAGATGGCCTTTCCGGGGAACGAGCGACTCGAGTTCGAGCGTGACGTCCTATTCCCGATCGCCGGCCTGGACCCTAGCACGGCGGAGAGCTACTACCGAGTACAAGACCTCGTCGCCCGCATGAACTACGCGGGAAACGAGGCCGCACGACTCTACATCGACGGTGACGTCGACGCCGACGGAGCCGTCGACTGGCTGGTACGTTATGCGATGTACAGCCCCGGAGGCGCTCGCCAACGTCTGCGCTTCGTCGACCAGTACCGAAGCTACGTCATCAACTACAATCTCGGACTCGATCTCGTGAGAGATTACGTGGACGGTGACGGCACGGGCGGTGCTCGGGCCGGGGCTACTCCCGACGTGCGCTGGGACCGCTTCATGCGGCTGCTCGCGTCGCCGAGGTTGCCAGGGGATTTGTAGAGTCTCAGATCCGAAGCAGCCGGTTCATCTTGATCGTGAATCCCCGGTTCGAGAGATCGGACCACCGATCCAGGACGTCGGTGTCCCGGTCCTCCGTGTAGACGATGAAGATCTCACTGCCCGGCGCCCACTCCCAGCGGAACCGGAAATTACTGCTGAAGCTGTCCCTTCCATAATTGTACTGGACCAGGCCGCTCAAATACATGCGCGGACTGATGCTGTAATTCACGCGAGCCCTGGACACATGCTGGTTGAACTCGCCGTCGAACGCCTCTTGCGGGAGATTTATCCAGTTGAACTCGAGGCTGGGTTCGAGTGAGAGTTGCGGCAGGATTTCGATTCTGGCCCGGCTGAATCCGATCGACGTCCGATCGCCCGTGTAGTACTCGCCTTTCAGCAAGCTGAGGCGGCCCGAGTAGGGACGCTGGAGCCCGAAGTCGTAGCTCACCTGGACGTCTCGGAATGAATGGCGACCCGCGGGAATGGTCGCCCCGGAGATCCGTACGTCCTCGAGAAGCCTCTCGTAGCTGTCGTTGAACGTGACGCCGAAGTTGTCACTGTTTTCAAACTCGATCTGGAATCCCACCTGCCCGTCGCGGTTCTCCAGGGGACCGGCCTTCTCCCACGGATAGATCCGCTCGTCGATTTTCTCGATATATGCGAGACTCCCACTGAACCTCAGCTGACGGATCCAACTGATCGACCCGGGCCTGGGGCTGAATCGTCCGGAGACCGAACTCTGGCGGAATCCCTTCCGCCGCACGAATCCGATCTCGGGATTGAAGTCGTCCCCAACCAGGAGATGCTGGGCCTGAGCGCTCAACAGGTCTCCGCCGTAGCCGAAGCTGGCCCGATAGCTCTCGTCGTTACCGGTGAGCCCCTCGGTCTGAGTCTTCGCGTAGTATGTGACCAGGCTCAGGTTCTCGAAGAACGCAAACGAAGCGTCGACTCCGTACGCCTGATTGGACCCCGTGGAGACGGCGGACTGCGAACGGTTCTGGAAGAGGACTCCGACGCTGCTGCGCGCCAAGATGTCGCGACGAAGTCTGAGCACGCTGAAATTGGTCGACTTGATTCCCGGACCGTGGTCATCGGTCTGAATGTTCAGCACACCCACATCGAACGAGCCCACCTTCCCGGTAACCCTGCCCCCGCCCAGAATGGGAACCGGCTCGCCGTCCTGGAGGCCTATTTTCCTGCTGTAGAACAGCGTGGGCGTTCCTCCTCTCCCGCCACCACCGACGCCGCCCGAGACGCTCGGAGCAAAGTTGAAGATCCCCCGTCCCTCAAGGAAAAACTCCCTCTTCTCTGGGAAGAACAGGCTGAACCGAGTCAAGTTCACCTGCTGTTCGTCTACCTCGACCTGCGCGAAATCAGTGTTGAGGGTGAAATCTGCAGTGAGGTTCTCGGTGATCCCATACTTGACGTCCAGTCCCGCGTCGTAATCCCAATCGTTCACAATGCCACCGGGATCGATACGTTCCGACTTAAGCCCAGTGATGGCGTAGGGCTTGACCTCGAGGTTTCTACTCGCAGGCGGTGCCTCAAGTCCCACGAGCGTTCCAGCCATCGACACCCGGAACGACCCTGTCGCACCCGATCCGACCACCGCCAACGGCAGGGGCGTGAGAAAATTCCACTCGTTCTTACGACGGATCGCGCGCCTCAACTGGAGTCCCCAAATCTGATCCCTGCCTGGGCGATAACGCAGTGACTTAAACGGAATCGCCATCTCAACGGTCCAGCCACCATCAAAGCGCCCGGTTCGGACATCCCAGATCGGGTTCCAGTCAGTGTTCGGGTTTCCCTCGTTCGTGATCTGGAATTCGGCGAGGGCACCGAGCGGGTTCGTGTAGAACATGACTCCGTTCCGGCGATCGTAATATGTATCGAACATTACTCCAAACGTGTCGTTCTGTCGGAGTTGGCCCGTGTCGCGCCGCATTTCGTTCGCCACCCACTCGCTCTCCGGTGCAGAGTCCCAGGCCCGCGCCGAGACGTAGATATTCCTGTCATCGAAGGTGATCCAGACCTCCGTCCGTTCGGTCGGGGTAGCGAACTCATCGGGAAGAGCCTGAACGAAATCCGTGATCGAGGGAATGGTCCCGTAGAACGCTTCCTCCAACTCGCCGTCAATGTCTATCACCTCGGTCAAGCGAACCGCCCGAACCGTGGCGTTCCCCATGTCATCTCGGTTGATCACTTCGGGGGCAAGCGGCGGTGGCGGCCCCAGGATTGCCGAAACGTCTGCCTCTGTAGAAGGGGGCACTTGGGCAGCCACGGTGGCCGGGCCGGCAAGCAGGGCAGCCACGGTGAACATTACTACGGTCCACAGGGTCTCGAAGCGGGATTCGTGGCGGGTGATGTGCGGCATGTATTTACTCGTCGCCCCCACTGCGCGGGGGCGGAGAAGGCACGTGAATTCGAGAGATCTCGTTGTATCCAATCACAAGATACACTGACGGGGGTCTTTGTTGGGTCCTGTGAGATCACGGGCTCATTGGTTGAGCCTCATATGGATCGCCCAGCTCACGGGAGCCTATACGTCACCACCTGGTCGGTAGCGGCCAGCGCCACGTACTGATTCCCGTCGGACCCCTGGTAGGTCATCGGGTTCGCGTTTCCACGCCGGTCCAGCCGGGTCACCCAGAGTTCGCGACCGGTCGCGACCTCAAGGGCACGAAAGCGGCTATCGTCGGTCGCCGCGATGAAGAGCAGGCCGCTAGCGGTGACGATCGCGGCCGCACGTCCGGGGCGTCCGGTGTTCTGCCGGTCCGCGGGCAGCCCATCCGTGACGCCGAGCGGCTGTTGCCACACGATGTCGCCCGTCGCACCGTCGACGGCGGTGAGTCGGCCCCACGGGGGCTTTTGGCACGGCCAGCGTGCATCCCCCATCTGCACGTCGAAACTCGACGGGCGTGGTCCGCTTCTGCGGTACGGAAGCGGAGCGCCCGGCTCAGCGTCTTCCATCCAGCCCAACGCGCCGATGTCCTGGCTGAACACGAAGACGTACCCAGAGTTGGGATCGAATGAGGCGCCGCCCCAGTTGGGGCCGCCGACCAGTCCGGGGAACAGGAGCGTGGTCCGGCCGGACGAGCCGGCGGCGCGATACGCCCACGGCGTGAACGCCCCGGCGTTGTAGATCTCTCCTGTGCGCTCGACCAGCTCGGCGCAGGCTGCAGCGTGCTCGAGGGAGGTGTCCTCAGCAGTGACCAGATCGGCCGGCTCGTAGCTGACCCGGGTCAGGGCCGGCGGGTTCACGGGGATGGGCTGGGTCGGGAAGGTCTCTTCGCCGGGCACGTCGCTCTGCGCCACCGGCCGCTCTTCCACCCCGTAGAGCGGCTCACCGGTGTCGCGGTCGAGCAGGTACAAGTAGCCCGACTTGGTGGTCACGCCGAGCGCTGCGACCGTTCCACCATCGCCGCCTCCATCACGCGGAACGTCGAACAGCACGGGCGGCGCGGGCGGGTCGTGGTCCCACAGGTCGTGATGGATGGTCTGGAAGTGCCATACGTACTCGCCGGTCCGGATGTCCACCGCGACCAAAGCGTTCGCGAACAAATTGGCGCCCGCCCGGTCTCCCCCGTAGGCGAAGGGGATGGGCGAGGCAAGGGGCACATACAGGTGTCCGCGCTGCTCGTCCATGGTGAAATAGAACGGCCAGGCGTTGGCTCCGAGGCGGCCCTGCCAGCTGTCTCCCGCCCAGGTGTCGTGTCCTACGCTGCCGGGCTGCGGAACAGAGCTGAACTCCCAAATCTTCTCACCCGTGCGAGCATCGAATGCCCGCGGGTTGCCGATGCCTCCGGGGGCCCCACGAGGGGTGTTGGCGCCGACCACGACGATGTTCTCGTAGACCAGCGGTACTGAGATGTATGGGATCCCCATGTCGATCTCGCCCGACTGTCCGAAGTCTGTCGCCGGTGTGCCGGTCGCCGCGTCGAGCGCGATCAGACGCCGCCTGGAGCTGAAGAAGATGCGCGGCGGGATGCCATCCTCACCCGCCCAATAGGAAACACCGCGCCGCGACGGGGCACCGTCGACGATGGAATGCCACCAGATCTGCTCGCCCGTCGTCGCGTCGAGCGCGACCACGCGGTCCACGGTCGGAAGGTACATGACGTCACCGATCACGATCGGCGTTGCCTGTGAGTTCGGCTCCTGGCTTCCCTGCCCCGGACCGCCGCCTAGCAACGTGGGCGTTCGCAGCGAGTAGCTCCAACCCTGAGTCAAGCTCGCCACGTTGTCGGGCGTGATCTGGGTCAGCGGCGAATAGCCGGTCCCGCGCAGATCGCCACGATACATCGGCCAGTCGACGTGCGTCGGCGCGTCGAGCCCTCGTGGGGCACAGCCGGACGCGACGAGAGCGACCGCGAGCAGCGCACTTGCACTCGCTCGCCTGAGGCGCGGGAAGCGCATGAGGTTCTCCGGTCTCACAGGCGGAAGCGTGGACGAGGGAGCCGGACTACTGGGCTCGGTTCACTTCTGAGGGTCCAAACGACAGCCACGTACCCTGGTATCCCTCTCCATACAGGTCTCCCTGCGTCCAATCGCAGACGCCTTCGGGGAAGATCTCTTCGAGGGCGGCCCACTCCGCGTCCGTGAACTCGACCTCGTAGTCGCCTCGATCGAGCGATTTCAGGTGACAGCTCACGATGTTGTTGGCGAGCGGCGCACCCGCGACCAGCCGGGGCGTCGAATAAGCCGGGTAGATCTGGCCACAGGTACCGGGCCCGTCATACGCGAGGGGCTCCTTCACGTTCACCCGTGCTGGGCCACGCGTGTCCCAGCAGTTGTCCACCACGTCGGCTGGCTTTGCCTGTACGACCTTCTCCGACAGCCCGATCGGATCGCCGTCGGCCTGAATGTTCATCAGCCAACGATCCATCTGTCGGAAGAGCACACCCAGATCCGGTCGGTCTTCCGTATAGCCCCACAGGCCGCCGACGTTCATGACGTGGTTGTCCGCATGACCGTTGGCCGCCGCCAGGCGAGCCCGCGTCGTGAACTGGTGGACGATCATGTGGATATCGCCACCCTCGCGGTGGTCCGTGTAACTCCGGAAGTCGATCACCGGAGTCGTGGCCAGTCCGGCGCCGCCGTAGAGGATCCGCCCGGTATCCAGGGCACGCCTGGCCGCGGTCGGATTGGCCCGGTGCCGCTCAGGCACATGATTGAGATCGGCGTCGTAGCCTCCGATATCCCGATTGAGGGCCAGGAACTGGGCTGTGGTGATCTGCCCGCTGTTCAAAACGTCGAGACCGTACTGGACTCCGTAGTTGTCCAACGGCCGCGCCGCGAACCCAGTCGACGGATCCACCTCGTACACGTTCACGGTGTGATCGTACACGGTGGCACGAATCCCGTCCGGATTCGACGAGCTATAGCGGAGGGGCTCGAGCTCGGGGAGGTCCACCTCCGCGCCTTGTTCCTCCTCAGAGGCCGTCGCCGAATATGTTGCGTCGATCCGTGCCGCGCCCCGACTCAGGTTCGGGACGCTCCCCAAGGAGCCGAATCCCGAAATCAGACGCTGCTCCTGCTCGGTGAAGTCGCGCGGAGCGACCTCGGTGAAGTAGAAGCTCAAGAGGCGCGCGTCGGCCAGTGTGAAGATCGTGGCCGATGTGACATCCGGGAAACTGGACGAGACGATGATCCCGTCGAAAACGCCCGGGTAGTTGTCGGCAGTCTGATGGCTCTGGTACGAGCCGCCTGAGCCGCCCGTGGCGATCGAGTACGTCGGCTCGCCGTAGCTCTCGACGAACCTCTCCTTGACCATGATGTGGGTCTCCGACGCCAGAAGGTCGTTACAGTTCTGGCCGAAGACGTTTAAAGAGGCCGATGTGAGGGCATAGCCCATTTCGAGCAGGCCCACGTCGAGTACCCTGCCCGTCGAGTTGCCTTGCTGGAACCAGCCACCCCGGCATCCACCGCCGTGGGTGTACACCAATTTTCCGTTCCAACCCGCGCTCCGCGTCCAGGGGTCGGGCGCAGGTGCGGCCGGATCGTGGAGCATCGCGCTCTGGTAGATCGCGCGGTTAATCGTGCCTGTCTGGACCCTGACTATGAACGGCACGGTTTGCGCGTCCAACGTCGTCACTTCGTCCATGTCGGCCGGCATCGCACCCGCTCGTGAATCGGTGTATGGCTTGAATTCTCCGTCCGACGTGGACAGGTACACATACTCGACCCGTGTCTCGACAGAACAATTATCGTCGAGCGGGGGTCCCAGCGTCCCGCCGGACGCCGTCGTGAATTCTTCGGTCTGGCAGAGGTGCGGCATTTCTTGGGGCCCGGAGATAAGCGGACCGGAGATCGGGTAGTTCGTGAGATGGAGGGCCGCCGTGGTGCCCGAGATGCGGGCCTCAATCTCGTTGTCACCGTTGCGGAGTCCCTCGACCAACCCGATCAGGGAGCCCCCGTACGCATCGGGGCTGAATTGTCCCGTTACGTTCTGACCATTTGCGGACACGCGGACTCCAGAAAGATCGAGGTCCTCGCCGGCCACGATCCGAAGCAGCACATCCCCACCGGTGACGAGGTACGGCTTCGTCGACACGCTTTCGATCCCCAACTCAGCACTACCGAGCTCATCGGACGTCTCAGTATTCGCGCGGAGACCTGCTTCGCTAGAACAGGCGCTCAACATCCCCAAAGCCCCGATCGTCGACAGAGCCAACAGCCACGCAGGATAAGCTCGAGATCTTTTCACGGGTCGCGCTCCTCAGAACAGTTCAACCTTCAGGCCGGGGCACCGCTTGATCGCTATGGCACCCAAACGTCGCGTATCTTAACCCCAGAGGGAGCACTACGCATGGGTTAGCCGAGCCGGCCGCTACTCCTCCGTTACCGTCATACTACCGTCGAGCCCACCGGGCATCGTCGAGACAAACGCGGTGTCCCTGGCCCGATTTTGTTGCGGCGCCCATTCTGCCGTGCCTGCAGCAGGAGGCGGAGGCTGGCTGGAACGCGCGCCTGCCGGGAAGCGGTGTTTTAACGTTCGCCGTCTTCTCTCGTCTAACGCCATAGCAGCAACTTCCCCGCCGTTGTATCGACCGTAACGCGAAGAGGATACTGTGAACGCTTTGGAGAATAAGCTGTCGTCGGCCAGGAAAACCCACCATTCGGACTCCGTCATGCCCATCCGCCGTCCCGCAGACCTCCGCCTGATGCTCCTAACCCTCGTCATCACCGGCTGCGGCACTGTGACCCCGACGACCCCCTCCGGTAATGCGGATCTCACGGACCTCTCGACGTATTTCATCACCCCCGAGATCTGTAGGGATGACGTGGGTCCTGATTGTACCCAGCTTCGTTTAGGCGATTCACAACTGACGACCCTGGCTCCAGAACGGGGGAAGCTTTATGCCTGCAGGCCAGGGAACCCGGGGGCACCGGGAAGTAATCGGAGCAAAATCACTTGGATTGATGAGACTAACGGCACGTGGAACCTGTTAGTGAAACCCTTTCTTCCAGAGGGATCGTTCTCCCCACCTATCGGCACTTCAAGCGTTATAGAATCGGGATCAGATCGCATAATTTCCGGGAACAATTTACCGGTCGACGGTAAGATCGGAGACTGGCCGATGACTGATTATTCTGCTCTCCGTGCTATCGACGGGAACCCTGGGATTCCAGCCGAAAATAATTTTAGTTTCACTCTTCAGCTTAATCCCACTGAAGCTGTGACCCCATCTTGTGTCTCTCTTGGTCCAATCGGTATGACTCTCAACGGCGTTGTGTTCTATGACGCAGTGGACGGCCGTGGGAACGATGCGCTCGCCCACGAGATTGTGGACGTGCATGGTGGACATCCAGCACAGTCAGACTACCACTACCATTTCGTTCCATGGAGACTCGATGGAGTACCTTCTCTGGAGGATGGACATTCAGGATTGGTGGGCTATATCCGCGACGGGTTCGGAATCTACGGATACAAAGGTGCCGGCGGCGTGGAGCTCAGCAATGCCGATCTTGATGATTGCCACGGGCATGCTCATTCTCCGATCGGCTACCACTATCACGCGACCATCGAATACCCCTATACGATCGGCTGCTACCGCGGCACGCCGCTCTGATGGCACGGTCGATGTAACCTGTAGCCCTTCAACGATGAACCGTTGGCCCGCGGTAAGTACTTCGGGCAGCGCCTGCAACGCTGGGGACGACCATCGTGGTAGAGGGAGGGTGGCGTAGGATTCATCCGACCGTAGCGGGCGCACCTCGTCAGCACACTCTGAGGTTGCGGCCGTCGTTCCTGATGTCCAAGACAGTGCCATATCCGAACGTCACACCGGACCGTCCGTACACCCATTCCCCAAAGACGACGGAGTCCGGCGCTCCCATAACCGCGCTGACTTCGACGCGGGTGCTTCCCGACCCAAAGCAGCCGGTAGCCAGAGGCGGCTCTGCCGCCCCTGCAGGAGCGTCCGTGGCGGCCCCACCGGGGACCTGTTGTACAGAGTCCCCGTCAATCCCGGCCGCTGGTGAGGACCCCTGCCTGCCGTTGGCAGTTTCGCCGGCATCCATGAGCCCAGGCGCATCCGCGGGAGCTCTAATCAACACCACGATCGCCAACAACAGGACTAGACCAACCACGGAGGCCCCAACCGGGTATAGGCGGGTGTTGAGATTAGACATTCCGTTACGCATCTGCGCTCACGATCTTGTGCCCCCAGACTCCCATCTGCTATGGGGGTGGCGATCTTTCTACGTGAGGATAGAGGGGTCGGGACTCTCTCCTAGCGCCCCCGTGATGGCACGTAGGTCGCTATAGCCGTCGTGGAACGATCGGCGCTTGTCCCGAGGAGTGCACGCGTCACCCTGGCCCCGGTTCCCCGATCATCACGGACACGCAGGCGGCAGCCAGGGCAACCAAAAGAAGCGCGACCTTTTGTATCTCAGCCCCCTTTATCTTCTTAATTCAATTTTGATTTGAGGGTCTCCTGCCACCGCACTATTGCTAGACATGACATCTTCAATGGCGCCTGCAATATCAATATCAAACTCACTGAGAAAGCCTACATCCAGATCCTCCAACTCACTCAGTGAGCCCTCGAATTGAAAAACTGCCTCCTGATTAGAATCACTCATTCCATCAGAACGATCAGGTGCGGTGAGGTGTCCATTCAAGATTATTGAGCCTCCAATAAGCCCACCGATAATCAGCGCTGACACCACATTGTCTTTCATAATGCCCCTCGATACTCCCACGACCTCTAACGTGCAGATCTAACGAACGCACCCCCCTGAGATACCACCGCTCCGTAGACATTGCCAGCCGCGTCGACGGACACGCCTTCAGGGTTCGAGCCGTTGGGATAAGCGGCGACCGTACCGGAGATCAAGTAATCAACGATACCATCCCTCAGACTTCCCACTCGTATACCAGTGATCCAGCCTGGGTTCTGGGAGTTGCCGAACAGTGACTCGGAGTCGGCAACGTAGATGATATCGTCATCCGCAATGTAGATCCCACTCGGTCGGCCGAATTGCCTGAGTTCTCCGATATAGGTGCCATCAAGCTCCAAAATCTGTAGCCGATTGTTGCCCCGATCGCCTACGATAAGGCGGCCTTGAGAATCAATGTCTATGGCGTGGGGAGTGCGAAATTCTCCGGGTCCAGATCCGAGTCTTCCCCAGGAGGTGATGAAATTGCCATCCCGGTCGTATTTTGCGATACGTGCGACTGTCTCCGGTGGAGCAGTGAGGTTCTGGCCACCGTGACCATCTCCCACATAGATATTTCCTTCCCTGTCAGTAACCACATCATTGGGCGTGTTAAGCAACGGACCCCTGCCATCTCCGGGCGAGCCCGGTCGTCCAAGTGTGAGTAGGAGCTCGCCCTGGGGACTGAATTTGAAAACGGCGTGTCCCTTGCCAGCGCTGCTCGGGATATTGGGGTTCGGGCCGGCAGCATCCGTCACCCATACGTTACCGTCACGATCCACGTGCAATCCATGCGGGAAATTCAGAATCCCACCACCCAGCGTAGCTAGGACGTTACCCCGCGGATCAATCTTGAGTATAGGATCAAGGTCCGACGCGGCACAGGAGTTTGACCCACACCTGTCGATGGCCCAAATATGAACGCCATCGGGGTCGATATCAGTGCCGGCCGTGGATCCCCAGGTCCTTCCATCAGGCAAATTTACCCAGCCATCCTCACTACTGTAGGGATTAGGGAGACCATTTTCAGGGTAGATGTTCTGTATTCGGTCAAGGTGCTGGGCGACCGTCCCTGTTGGCAGTGCCAAGGACAACACGGAGCCGACCGCCACCAGTAATGGCAGCATGCTTCTTGAGAGCCTCATGGTACTCCTCCTCTTGTCTGTTTCTGGGACCCTAACAGCCTAATTGCTCTGCTCTATCGTACCTAGGTTTGGGAGCATTGAACATATCAATAAAAAATTCCACTCTGGAAAAACGCTAGAGGGAGTGGACGTGTCGGACGGAACGGAACGGAACGGACAAAGCCACCACATCCGGTGCCGTCGCTTCCTGTGCCCTATAAGCTATAGGCGAAAGCGCCCCCCCCACGCCCTCTATTACCGAACCTCTCCGAGATACCGGTCGAGCCAATCCAGTGTTTCCCGTGTCAAATCAATCTGAGGAATACCGTGCCCTCCCTCTGCGACGAAGTGCTTCTTATCTGCCTCATCGGTCCCGAGGAAATCAAAGAACGGCCGCGCCGATGTTTCGAGTGGATAGACCTGGTCGTACTCGCCACTCAGCATCAGCACCGGAAGCCGTACGCGTGGCACGAAATTGAACGGATCTACAACCGCTTGGGTGGCGAGTGGACTGAGGCCGGGCACGGTCAGCACCGCAGCTCGGAACCGCGGTTCGACCGCAAGCATGATCCCCCCCGTTCTACCGCCCCAGCTGAAGCCTAAATACGCGAATCGATCACTATCGATGTCGGGGCGTGTCTCTAGGTAGTCGAGCGAGCGCCCCATATCCTGACGCCATTGCAGCACGTGCTCGCGGTAATCGTTGCCCGGATCCTGGATCCGATACACGAGGTCGTCCTGGCGTTCAAATGTGCTCTGGTATACGGGAAACGCGAAGGCCCGATTGCTCCGTACGACCATCGAAATGGGCTCACTGGTGCCCCCCCTAGTGAACGCATCGAAGTCGGTCGCGGACAAAGCGTTCGATCCCGGGTGGAATACCACCGTCTGGAGCGGACCTGAGGTTTCCAGGGGCCGGAATAGGTAAAGCACCATGGGCTCCTGCGTATACCCAACGTCGAAGGTGATTTTCTCCCGGATGCCCACCGCTAGGGTATCGACATCCACCACCTGGGCGTTCAAGGGGGAGTCCTCATATTCGTAGAACCTCACCAATTCTGCATATAGCTCGTCGGAGGCCGGTGTGTCGCTGTAGAAGTCACGGACCTCCGGCTCCGTCGGCTGACTAGCCATAGCAAACTCACCCGGGTCTCCCAGGTTCGTCATCAGCCTCAGCCCGTTCGTCTCCGACCGATCGAAGGGGGGTTGGGGCTGGGTAAGGGCGAAGAGATACGGAGGATCGTTCCAGCCTCCTCCCGCGGTGTATCGCTGATTCCCGATTGCATTCACCAACCACTCACGTGCGTTCCCAGCCATGTCGTAGGCACCGACGGGGGATACCGCGGGAAACTCACCCACGGGCGTGAGGCCCTCTCCCCCGAAGTTGCTGAAGGGAACGATAAACTGGGCGGACATGAGTCCTGCCGCCAGAGACCAGTGGTAGACCGTGGGAAGGTTACGGCCCGCGAAATCGGCGTAAGCGGCCGCCTCGTACCAGCTGAGACCCACCACGGGATGATCGGCGGTCCCCTCGGAGAAACTGCCACCGGTCCACGTACTCGGGCCTGAGCGCCCGGTGAGATCGACGAATCGCGCCATCGCCTCCTCCCAGGTGAGTTCCTCGCCTTCCCGTTCGAACGGATGGGTCCAGTACTGTGGACTCCTGTACCCGTCGGCATCCACGAATTCCTTGAATTGGCGGTTCGTCACTTCGTATCGGTCGATGAGGAACTCGCCCAGACTAGCCGGCACGGCGTTGGCCAGGCGTGCCTCGACCAGTGCCGGACTGATGGCTCTTCCGGCCACGTGCAGGGCATCGGCCTGCACGTCGCTCGATCGGCGAAGTTGCACCGACGTCGAAACCGCGCGTGCACCTCGACCTACAACCTGTGGCACGTGTCCTTCCAACTCGATGCGAAACGCGACTCCACTCCGCGGGCCCTGCCACTCGACCGGCGTGGTCCCGATGAATTCGAATGCGAGGTCCGGTCTGTCGTAGGGCCTCCAAGAAACAGACGCACTCGGCGGATCCGAGATCACGCTCCTAGGTGCGGTGACGGACTCAAGCCTGGCCTCCCGCAAAGAATCCGGCACCTGAGGAGGGAGGGATGTCGCAAGGCCATAAGCCTCAAGCCAAGCCCCTCGATCCATGGCGTCGTCGACTCCCGCGATCGCCGACAGCACGATCGCTGTGGCGTCCACCCTCGACCCGCCTGCAAAGAGCATCCAAGCCGCCGCCACGACGCCCCAGAGTGCGAAGGCCAGAACACCGCCGCCGAATGCTTTTGGCCAGGTTAGTAGACCGGCGGCACCCGAAGAAGGCGCTGCTTCAGCAGCTACCGCATCTCCCGTATCTCCCGTGTCACGTCTCAGTGCGCCTTCCTGGACGAAGGCGGTCGCCAGCACGACGGGCAATCCGACAATGATCATCGCCAACGCAACCGAGGGAAACCAGACCGGTAGGTTGAGAGCCCCGCCCAACGTAGACACGACCTGAAGCACGAACCAGGACGCAACCACGTAGATCGAGAGTACCTGCCAGAGACTGCGGCGGTGGACCTCGCGAATCAGTTTTTTCAGGCGTCGCATATGGATCTCCCCGAAGTGCTCTCACAAAGTACGCGCATGAGCGGGCGAGTGAAAGACTGTTTCAAAGGCAGCGGGGGCATAGGAGGGGGACCGCATTGGGGGGTTAAGTGGCCCGCCTCAGCCTGTCCCCCTGGGACAGAACAGTGGAGAACTGGAGTGCCGGGTGAGCACACTGTGACCTCGCGGGCAGCCGACCGCTGAGGACCTCGAGTTCGAGCAGACCTTCCTCGAACACAACCCGCAGATCGCGCGGACCCTCATCATCATCCTACATCAGTGGAGCCAGCCGGGATCGAACCGGCTACCTATGAGAGACACACACCAGCCGCTCAAGTTCTGATTGAACGACGATGTATAGAAGTTGGGAACCCCCGTGTCAGTGTAGAACATGTAGCTCATGTTCGTGACGCTGCTGACGTCCCATGAATTGAGGTTCTGATTGAACGACGTGGCTCCGTCGAAGATGTAGCTCATGTCTGTGACGTCACTGGTGCATGTGGTCGCCACCGCTAGGTAATTCTCTGCATCAACAAGCGCGTCGATCTAAGCTTTCGATCGCTTGATATATGTGATGTCGTTGAAAACGCCTGTGTCGCCCACGTCGGCAGGTGAGCACATGACCGTCACACCGTTCGCTGCAGAGGTAGAACGCCTGAGCGACCGTCACACTCGCCGTCGCACTGAGTGATCCACTCGTCGCCGTGATCGTGTCCGTACCGTCTAGCTACCGAGGTCACCAGACCTGTGGATGATACCGTCGCAACTGCAGCGTCCGATGTAGCCCACGTCACCGTGGCACTCGCCATCGTCGCGCCGTTCTGGTCTTTGACCGTAGCAGAAATCTGGGATGTCGCGCCCAGCGAGGTGAAGCTAAGGCTGGTCACCGAAAGGGTGATTGAGGTTGCTACCGGAGTTGGTGTGGGCGTAGGAGTGGAATCGGGGGGGGGGGCTTTCGAGCACCCCCCCCCCCCGCTGCACCAGGCGGCGGGGCCATCTGAGGCCGGAGTCACTGGAGCTAGCGTCGGTGGCGATCGTTTGGACGCTCAATAGGAATACCTGAGCCCGGTCCTCAGGCTCGTATCCAGTGCGCTGATCCCGTCGGGCGGTCCTCCGTCGTAGCGAAGATCGAACGATACCGTGAGGGCCAACTTATCCGTCACGGAGGACGCGATTCGAAGGTTCGCGAGCGTCCGGATGTCGTCCCAATCGCCGACGGCGGGCTGTAGATAAGTCGTAGACGTGATCACGAGGTTCTCGTTCGGTACCAAACGCAGGGTCAGAAAGTAGCTCCCCCGGGTGCTGGTGGTGCGATCATCGTGCATCGCGGTCTCAGGGAGGTCCAGTCTCTCGTATTCCAACATGAGAGCGGCGCCCATACCAAACTGCCCCCATGCTCCGCTGGCGAAGGAGACCCGCACTCCGCCCCCGGTGACCATTCTGAAGTCGAGGAGTTGAGGACGGTCGTAGTTCAATTGCCCCCACCACTCCGGTGAGACGAGGTCGTTGTAATGGTAGGTCTGGCGATAGTGCAACAGACCGGACGATGCGAAGCGGGTCCCACTGATAAAACCGAGTCCCCCGTTTCCTACCACGAGCCGCGTTACCGATCCCGTCACCCTGTAGAGGCGTGCGTTGAGACCGATCTGGACCAACTCCACGTTTCCAGTCCGTAGGGTAAGATCCCCACCGAACGTGCCTGAGTATCCGAGCGGTGGATCGTCACTCCGGAGCGCCTCCACATCGACCTGAGCTGACATGGGTGAGGGAGCAGCTGCAGCGAGGGCGATGAGCAGCCTGAGGCCGTCGCGGTACAGGCAGTTGCAGCACCGGAGGCGCCTGCGGCGCAGAGGTGTGAGATGGGTCTTGGGAATCATAGATGGTTCGTTGAGGAGGCTCGAGCTGAGGATGTAGATGTCCTTAAGCTAACGGTGCGGGGGGAGGAGCGTCCTTCGGCTAGGCCAGCGCATCGGTGCGGCCCTCCTCCTGTCCTAGGTCGGACGACATCAGGAAGTGCTCAGCGCCGATCTCCTGGATGGCGGAGACATAGGCGTCCACCTTCTGGTTCTCCCGGTACGCCGCGTACCAGTCGATCTTGAGAACCGCGCCGGCGTCCGCGCTGGATAGCTGGTGTGGCTGGATGCCACGGAGGGGGCGGCTAGTTGCCGCTGGGATGCGCCTCTATCCACACCCACTGTGTTAGCGCACGGGAACTACCTGTAACCCAAGAATGAAGGACCAGTCTGTCTCCAGTTGAGGCCCATCTAGGTTGCGATACAGAGGGTAGAATCCCTCGAATGCAATGCGGAAAGCCTTCGCCTGCGGCAAATAAAAGTTCAAGCTGAAGCCAGCTTTAACTGTCTTGCCCGAACTTAGATCAGTTCTCGCTGTGGGGACCATCATAGGGTTGGCCATCGCATCCTTGCCCTCAATGTCCCCAACTGCACTCGTGTTCAATCGCAAGGCTGCAGAGATATTGCGATT
>Ga0310124_10000835_pt1 | contig 21880 bp, 15 predicted proteins | sample CB11b_AW_Bot5_MG_FD_203507 | JGI IMG/M metagenome (GOLD analysis project Ga0310124, IMG submission 203507) | Marine microbial communities from Western Arctic Ocean, Canada - CB11b_AW_Bot5 | ecosystem: Environmental > Aquatic > Marine > Oceanic | place: Canada: Western Arctic Ocean | collected... | reverse complement strand
ATCTTGTCATACTTAGAAAAAATATAGGGTACGTGCATCAAGATGTATTTATTTTTAATGAAACATTCAAAAATAACATCAGTTATGGAAATCCGACAGCTTCAATGGACAAAATAATTGAAGCAGCAAAAATAGCACAAATGCACGAATATATTAACTCCTTACCGAATAAATACAATTCTTTAATATCTGAAAATGGCGCAAATTTATCCGGAGGTCAAAAACAAAGATTAAGCATAGCCCGCACATTACTTTTAGACCCTCCAATCCTAATACTTGATGATTCTACATCAAGCGTTGACGCAACTACAGAAAAAGATATTCAAAAAGCTATTAACAAACTAACTTCAGGGCGAACAGTTATAACTATTGCTCATAAATTAAACAATTTTCAACAATCAAGTAATATTGCAGTAATGAATAAAGGAGAAATTACTGAATATGGTTCCCACGATCATTTAATAAATTTAAACGGGATATATAAAAAAATATATGAATTACAAACTACAAAATAAAACTGTGAAATTATCATGATAGGGCATACGTTTGGACCAATGTCTAGGGGTAACAGCGATGATGAGATGTTCGGAAAATTATATGACATCAATGTTATAAAAAGAATATCTCCATATATATGGAGATATAAAAAATATTCTGCAATAGGAGCTATATGCACACTTCTATCCGCAGGTTTAGCAGTATTAATTCCATATTTTATTAAAATTGGAATTGATGATTATATTAATATTGCATCTAATCCAAATATAAGTATTGCTAGTCAAAAATCCGGATTAATCCAATTGTCCTTACTATTTGGATTAACCATGTTCGCTGCATGGATAACAAATTATTTTGGACAAATATATCTAGCTAGAGTTGGGCAATATATTCTAAGAGATATTCGTATTGATATGTTTACCCATCTTCAAAAACTAAATTTAAACTATTTCCAGAAAACAAAATCTGGAAGCATAATGTCAAGATTAATGGGGGATACTTCACAATTACAAGAATCATTTGCAATTGTTGTTATGACACTAGCAGATATTCTTAGCTTAATAGGCATTTGCGTAACACTTTTATTAATGAATTTCAAAATTGGAATATCATCTTTATCAATTGTACCGCTCCTCTTTTTTGCTGTCATGTTATGGCAGCCTATAGCAAAAAAAGCATTTATAAATGTAAGAATAGCAATTTCACAGGTTCTCTCATCATTTAGTGAAAATCTAAATGGTATAAAAGAAGTACAAAACTTCAATAGAGAAAATAACAACTATAAAAGTTTCGATATTCAAACTGATGATCATCTGAATTCAGCTTTGAAAGCTCAAAAATTATCCTCAGCTTTATTACCACCAGTAGATATTCTTACTAGTACTTCAATTATTATTGCAGTTTTTGTAGCCAGTACGTTAATCTCAAATGATGCTGCTGAAATTGGAGTGATAATCGCTTCTGTTTTATATATTCAAAGACTTTTTGATCCAATTAGAAATCTAATGATGCAATATACACAAATACAAAGATCTATGGCTTCTGGATCAAGGTTGTTTGAATTTTTAGATATAAAGAAATCAATAAATAAATTAGAAATCAATAAACCAAAAAACATTATCAAAGGCGAGGTTGAATTTAAAAATTTTCACTTTGCATACGATAACAATATCGAAGTTCTAACAAATATTAACATGAAAATTCAAGAAGGTTCGACTGTAGCATTTATTGGAGACACTGGTGCTGGGAAAACTACATTGGCATCTCTTATTACTGGACTTTATCCGCCTAACAAAGATAAAGGAACATTAAGTTTAGATAAAATTTCAATAGAAAATTATTCAAGATCAGATTTAGGATCGCAAATTGCAATGGTTTTACAAGATCCTTTTTTATTCCAGGGAAGTTTGAAAGACAATTTAAAATTTAATCAACAATCTGCAACAAATGAAGAAATGATAATCGCTTGTAAATCAATTGGAATTCATGATTATATCCTCACTCTTGAAAATGGATATGATACCTCTGTATCTGAAAGAGGTGTAAATATGAGTCAAGGGCAAAGACAGCTTATGGGTTTTGCAAGAGCTTTAATTAAAAATCCCAAAATTTTAATTCTTGATGAAGCTACCTCTAATATTGATAGCATAAGCGAGCAAAAAATACAAAATGCTTTAAAAGTCCTTTTCAAAAACAGGACATCTATAGTTATTGCTCATAGATTGTCTACAATCAAATTGTCAGACAATATATTTGTTATCAAAGGAGGGAAAATTGCTGAACAAGGTAATCATTCAAAACTAATGAACTTGGAAAAAGAATATTATAAATTTACAGAATCATCTTTTCAGAATTAATTCAGCAAATTACCCTGCGTAGAATTACCTTCAATATGAATGCCTAAATGTTTATAAGCTAATTTGGTAGCTACTCGTCCTCTGTTTGTCCTGGAAATAAATCCCAAATTTAATAAAAATGGTTCAATTACATCCTCAACTGTGTTAGCGTCTTCGCTTATTGAAGCCGCCAATGTTTGAAGCCCAACCGGACCTCCATTAAATTTTGTTACTAATGAATGTAATAATTCAACATCAATTTTATCTAATCCTAAATTATCTACCTCCAACTGATCTAAAGCTTTTTTAGTTATATCAGCATTTATTTTTCCATTTGATTGTACTTCTGAATAATCCCTAACTCTGCGAAGTAATCGATTAGCTATTCTTGGAGTTTTCCTTGATCTTATAGCTATTTCTTTTAAACCTTTATTATCCGTAGTTATTTTTAATATTTGTGCCGATCTTAATAGTATGTCTGACATTTCTGTATCAGAATAAAAATCTAATCGATAAACAGAACCAAATCTATCTCTTAAGGGGGCGCTCAGCATGCCAAATTTAGTTGTCGCTCCAATAAGAGTAAACGGTTGTATCCCTAAGTTTACACTTCTTGCTTTTAATCCTTGTTCAATTACCCATGAAACTCTATATTCTTCCATAGCTGAATATAAAACTTCCTCGGAAATTGTATTAAGCCTATGTATTTCATCGATAAATAAAATATCTCCTTTTTGAAGGCGTGTTAAAATTGCTACTAAATCACCAGCTTTTTCAATAGCCGGTCCTGAAGTAACTTTAATTGAAGATTTCATTTCATGTGAAATAACATGAGCCAAAGTTGTTTTTCCCAAACCCGGGGGTCCATATAACAAAGTGTGATCTAATGATTCTGAGCGTTGATTTGCTGCTTTTATAGCTATGGACAATGTTTCTTTAATTCTTTTTTGGCCAACATAATCTTTAAATTTTTTAGGCCTTAATGAAAGCTCAGAATTAATATCCTCAACAGAAGTTTCCGAGTTAATAATTCTTTTGTTTTCCAAAATTTAGCCTAATTTAAATTTATCTTAATTATATATTAACAAAAATGGTATCTTAAAACTGAAAGGTGAAAAATATAATATATAATGTTAACTTATATTGTTAATTTATAATAATTTTGTTAAAATTTTATATTCAAGTAAATAACTATATATTGGGTATTATATATTAATAAACACTGTATATAGTTATATATATATTACAGCTATATAGGGAGACTACTTTGGCTCAACAATCAAATTACAATGCTGATTCAATTCAAGTATTAGAAGGGTTAACCCCGGTAAGAAAACGACCAGGCATGTACATTGGAAGTACAGATGAAAGAGGACTGCACCATCTGATAAATGAAATTGTTGATAATAGTGTTGATGAATTCATGGCCGGGTTTTGCAATGAAATTTCAATTCATATAGACAAAGATCAATATGTAGAAGTTTCTGATAACGGAAGAGGAATTCCCGTGGAAAAACATCCTACTACAAAAGTTTCATCAGTAGAAACTGTATTAACCACATTACATGCAGGTGGTAAATTTGAAGAAGGGGCATACCAAGTTTCCGGAGGGCTTCATGGAGTAGGAGCTTCAGCTGTTAATGCTTTGTCAGAAGATTTTGAAGTCACTGTATTAAGGGATAATAATATATATAAAATGTCATTTGCCGAAGGGGTTAAGAAATCAGAGCTTGAATCCACACCGAGTTCAAAAGCAGACAAAGGTAAAACTGGTACAAAAATCAGATTCAAGGCAGATCGCACTATTTTTATCGATGATGAAACAAATGAAACTATAAATTATGATTTTCAAAAAATACTACTAAGAACTAAAGAAATAGCTTATTTGAATAAGGGCCTTAAAATTATTTTTAGCAGTGATTATCATAATAATTTATGGCCAAACAACAAACACATGTATTATTTTGAAGGTGGTATTTCATCACTTGTTATTAATGAAACACGTAATAAAACCCCTTTAAATAAAATTCCAATTTACTATGAAGAAGAAATTGTCAAAAATGAAACTGTAATGAATACTGCCGGTAAGGCTGAATTGAAATCAGTAAAAACATTAGTTGAAATAGCAATACAATATGACACATCTCTTGGAGAGAATGTTTTATCCTATGCAAATTGCATTAATACTGCGGATGGAGGTACTCACGTAACAGGATTTAGATCAGCTTTAACTAGAGTATTCAATGATCAGGCAGAAAAATTAGGATTAATAAAAAATGGTGAATCATCTTTGCAAGGAGAAGATACTAGGGAAGGCTTAAACGCTGCCATTAGTGTCAAGTTATCAAACCCTCAATTTGAGGGACAGACAAAAGGGAAGCTAGGGAATAAAGATGTCAGAAACAAAGTAGAGACTGTAGTCAGAAAAGCCCTAAATATATTTCTTGAAGATAACCCTCAAATAGCAAAATTAATAATTGAAAAATGTTTAACTTCCCAGAGAGCAAGAGAAGCTGCGAGAAAAGCACGGGATCTAGTTTTAAGAAAAAACGCCCTAGATGGCGGAGGGCTTCCTGGTAAATTAGCCGATTGCTCAGAAAAAAATCCTGAATTATGTGAATTATACATTGTTGAGGGAGATTCTGCAGGTGGGACAGCAAAAATGGGTAGAGACAGAAACTACCAAGCAATACTTCCATTAAGAGGTAAGATATTAAATGTTGAAAAAGCAAGAGCAGATAAAATGATTTCCCATGAAGGAATACAACATATGATAACAGCTATTGGAGCTGGATTTGGAAATTCATTGAAAAATGAAGAAAGTGATATAGATAATAATTTTGAAAATTCAAATTTTAATGACAATGAAAGCGAAGGGTTAGATTTAGCCAAACTTCGCTATGGCAAAATCATTATTATGACTGATGCTGATGTCGATGGTTCACATATTAGAACTCTATTATTAACATTCTTTTTCAGATATATGACACCTTTAATTGAAAACGGTAATATTTATATTGCTATTCCACCACTCTACAAATTAGGTACAGGGAAAAATAGTAAATATTGCTTTTCAGAAGAAGAAAAAGAAGAATTTTTATCTAAAGCACAGCCCGGCAAAAATATAAGAGTACAAAGATACAAAGGTCTTGGTGAAATGAATGCCGATCAACTTTGGTCCACAACAATGGATCCAGATACCAGGGTATTGAAAAAAGTTATTATTCCACCAGATCATGATGAATACGGAGAAAGAAATCCTGAAGCTGAAATAACCAGGACAACATTTGAAAACCTTATGGGTGATGACGTCGCCCCAAGAAGAAAATTCATACAAGACAACGCACTATTTGCTAACATAGATGTTTAAAAATCTTCACATTGAATATTTTTAAAATCTAAACATCTAATTTAATTGACCTTTACTTTTTTTTTCCTTTATAATTCTAAACCTATTAATAATATTCAGGATTTATATTGGCTTTGAATAAAAATAAAATTTATTTAGAAAATTTACAATTAGAAGCTATTAATTCAATCGAAAATATCACTTCTAAAGAAGAAATAGAAAATTGGAGGATTGACTACCTTGGAAGAAAAGGGAAAATTTCCGATTTTTTCCAAACATTTAAAAATTTAAAGCCAAAAGAAAAAAATGAATTGGGATCATTGGCTAACAGTATAAAAAATACTTTGGAAAAACTATATGAAGAAAAATCCCAATCTTTAAATGAACAAAATAATATAAAAAATGAATTTTTCGACTTCACTCTCCCAAGTACGCCAATTTCTGCAGGAAGCATTCACCCAACAAATCAGATGATGCAAGAAATCTGCGAAGCTTTTAATAAACTTGGATTTAACATATTTGAAGGCCCCGAAATTGAATCAGAAACTTATGCTTTTGATAAATTAAATATTCCTACGAATCATCCGGCTAGAGATATATGGGATACAATTTATGTTAAAGATGTTAATCAAATTAAATCTCTTGTATTAAGACCGCACACTTCTCCAATGCAAATCAGAATAATGGAAAACAATGAACCTCCTATACGTGTTGTTATACCTGGTAAATGTTATAGATATGAAGCAACTGACAATACACATGAATGGCACTTTCATCAAATTGAAGGTTTAGTAATTGATAAAAATATTAACTTTTCAAATATGAAATCAACACTCTTTGAATTTGCAAGAATAATTTTTGGCGAAGATACAAAAGCACGATTTCGATGTGATTTTTTCCCGTTTGTTGAACCTGGAGCCGAAATGGCAATTAATTTCAAACAAAATGAATGGTTAGAACTAATGGGCGCTGGAATGGTTCATCCTAAAGTGATTATGAATGTTGGACTTGATCCTGAAATTTATTCAGGATTTGCTTTTGGTTTGGGAATAGAACGTGCAGCAATGATCAAATATAGTATAGAAAATATCAGAGATTTCTATGCAAATGATTATCAATTTTTAAAACAATTTAAATAAATTATTATGAAAATTCCCGTTTCATGGATAAAAGAATATATTGAATATAATATCAGCAATGAAAAAATTGCCGAATTACTCACTATGGCAGGAACTGAAGTATCTGAAATAATAAAATTTGGAGATGACTGGGATTCCAATATTATAATAGGCGAAATTAAAAAAATTGATAAACATCCAAATGCCGACAAGCTATCTTTAGTTGAAGTAGATAATTCACAAAATATAGTTGAAGTTGTATGTGGAGCTCCAAATATTCAAATTAATCAAAAAATTGCTTTAGCGCAACCAGGTGCAAAACTTTATAATCCTTACGAGAAAAAAATATCTGTTCTTAAAAAAAGCAAAATTCGTGGAATAGAATCAAATGGAATGATTTGTTCTCCACTTGAATTAAAATATTCCGAGGATCATGAAGGAATTTTAGTTTTAGACGAAAACGAAGAGATTGGGGCTTCTTTATTTTCTGTTATAGGTGATGAGATTTTAGACTTTGACATAACTCCGAATAGAGCAGACTGCTTATCTGTAATTGGCATTACAAGAGAAATAATAGCCATTCTAAATACTCATAAATACGATTACAAAATCAATGAAAAATATGTGGATTTTAATACACTATATAATTTCTTCCAATCTAAACAATCTAAAAATATTGAGGTAGTAAATTCAAATTATGAAAAATGCCTAAGATATAGTGGGGCAGAAATTTCTTCTGTTGATGTAGGAAATTCTCCTTTTTGGATTAAAGATAGGCTTATCAAATCAGGGTTAAGACCAATAAATAATATTGTGGATATTACAAATTATGTGATGCTGGAACTTGGACAACCTCTACATGCATTTGACTTATCTAAAATCACAACAAAAAAAATAGATGTAAAATCCAGTAAAAACAAAGAGAAATTCAAATCATTAGATGGCGAAAATAGAGAATTAAATTCTAATATGCTAAGTATAACTGATGGCACTCAATCTATAGGATTGGCTGGAATAATGGGAGGCTTTAATTCAGAAATAGATTCAAAAACAAAAAGGATATTCTTAGAATCAGCCTGTTTTGAAATGTCTAACATAAGGCAAACATCTAAAGAGCTTGGGTTAAATACGGATGCTTCTCACAGGTTTGAAAGGGGTGTGCCTATTGAATTATCAATAATTGCATTAAATAGAGCTATTGAATTAATTAAAAATATAAATAATGAATACATTGTCATAGATGGGAAATGGGATTTATGCTCAAAAGAAATAAATAAAAATTCAAACAAAAAACTAAAATTCACTAGTAAAAGATATAAAAAAATAATTGGGGAAAGCATTAAATTTGAAGAAAGTGCAAATATATTTAATAGTCTTGGATTTAATACTTCAACCTCGCATTGGGCATCGTATAGATCCTTTTCCCAAAAAGTAGAAATACCATACTGGAGATCTGATATAACTATCGAAGATGATCTTATAGAAGAAATTGCCAGAATAATTGGATATGACAATCTTAAATCTACTCCAATGCAATACCCTGAAAACAATGTCCCCGTTGACAATGATATTCAAGCAAGAAATGATTTACGTTCTGAGATGAAATCAATGGGATATTTAGAAGTTATAAATTACCCTGTTCTTAATGATATGCAATACAATTCTATAACCAACGATAGCTCTGCAGATCCAATTGAATTGCAAAATCCTACTAATCAAAAAAATAAATTCATGAGACCTAATTTAAGAGCAGGCCTAATAGATAACTTGTCAAAAAACGCAAAAAAATATTCCGATGTTGAATCATGGAAATTTTATGAATTAGGGAGAACTTACATCTCTGAAATAAACCCAAAATTCAAACTGCCTGTTCAGAATTATTCTCTAGGGATAATTACTTCAGGTAATTATGAAAACAAAAATTGGGCAAATGATCCGTCAAAACTAAATTTTTATACATTGAAAGGTCATGTAGAAAGATTGTTACACAACTTAAAAATTGAATTTAATTTTACCAAAAATAAAGACATAGACTTTTACAACAATAAATCAGCCAACATAATTTCAAATAATATTGTTGTAGGAAGTATTGGATTTATAAATGAAAAAAAATTGCTAGAATTAAACTCCAAAATTAAAGATGTATTATATGCAGAATTGAACTTGGATCATTTATTAAGTAATAAAAATCAAATTAAGAAATATCAAACAAAGAGTACATATCCTCAAGCTATAAGAGATTTATCTTTAACAGTAGATAAAAATGTATTATCTAATCAAATATCAGATATAATTAAACAAAATCCTTTAGTAACTGATTTAAATGTCATTGATGTTTATAATGATTTAAAACCCGATAAAAAATCCATTACATTTAGAATTACTTATCAAAGTTTTAACGAAACTCTTAATAATGTGAAAATTGACGAATCTCAAAACAAAATATTGAAAAAATTAAAAAAACAGTTAAATATAGAATTGAGAAAAATATAATTATGATATCAGTAGAAGATGCAAAAAATATAATCCTTGAATCTACAAATAAATTAAAATCAGAAAATATAGACCTTATAAATTCTTTAAACAGAATCCCATACGAAGATATTTTGACTACTATCAACCTTCCCATATGGGATAACTCCTCCATGGATGGTTATGCTTTAAAATTAGATAAATCAAATGAAAATCCTATAAAAAAACTAGAAGTTATAGGGGATGTGTATCCAGGAGATGATTTCGTCCCTAAAATTAAAGAAAACTCTGCCATTAAAATTATGACAGGTGCTCCAATGCCTCGTGGAGCAAATTGTGTTATTCCTAAAGAAGATATAACTTTAATTAATTCTAAAAATAAATTACCAAATTATATTTCATTTGATAAAAATATAAATATTGGAGATAACATACGTAAAAAGGGTAGCGATTTTAATATTGGTGAAAAAATAATATCCAAGGGAGAAAAAATTAGATCTTTTAATGTAGCCAAATTAGCTGCAAATGGAATAAGTAATATAAAAGTTTACAAAAAACCTGTAATCAGCATAATTTCAACAGGAAACGAATTAATTACTCCTGGTGACAAATTAAAACCATTTACAATTTATGATTCTAATGCATTATCAATTGCATCTATGATTAAAAGTATAGACGGGATACCAAAGATAATTGGAATTGCAAAAGATGAAATAAGATCAATAGAATCTATATTAAGAGAATCAATTGATAGTGATGCAATTATATGTACTGCGGGAGTGTCAGTAGGAGATAGAGATTATATAAAAGAAGTTATCAAAGAACATGGGAAAATTACTTTCTGGTCTGTAAATATTCAGCCTGGCAAGCCATTTTTATATGGCTATGTACTTGGGAGAGGAAAAAATATTCCTTTTTTTGGACTTCCTGGTAATCCTGTAAGTGCAATAGTTCTGATGATAAAATTTGTTTTTCCTTCATTATTAAATATGCAAGGGTTGATTAATTATCAACCAAATATTACTTCAGCTATATTAAATGATCAAATTGAAAATCATTCAAGAAGAAATATGTTTGCAAGAGTTAAGGTTGAAAGAATAGAAGGCCAGCTAATTGCTACTCCATATCAAAACAATAGTTCACATATACTTTCATCATTTGACAATTCCAATGGATTGGCTAATGTACCAGAAAATTGTAAAATTCTTAAAAGAGGTGCACAAGTTGAAGTTGAAATATTTGACAATGCAAATCTTTTGTAAAAAGGAGAAAAATGAAAACGCAAGATAAAATTAAATATTCAATAAGGATTCAGAATCTAACTGATGATCAAAGAAAATCTTTGTCATTACTATTACATACCAGAATAGAAGATATAAAAAATCAAAATAATAAAAAAGAAACTGATAATAATGTTACTAAAATCACAAGTATTTCTAAACCAGAAATACTTATGGAAGAACTTGGAGCAATTTACAGAAAATCAGAATCATTCTTAGAACCAAAAACTCCTGTAAAAGAAGCCTTGTTCAGATTCTTTATTTACAATAGCAATAAACCATTAACTGTTAAACAAATAAGCAAACAATTGTCTGAGTTATGGGAAATGTCTCAATTTCCGAGAGACATAGGGGAAGAAAAACTTTCTAATTTGTTGAAAAATATTTCAGATTATTATATACAACCATATGGAAGAAAATTTTATATAAAAAAATATTAAATCTAATAGACATATTTTATGGAAGAAATAATTAAATTTACTAAAAAAAACCTTGATATAAAAGGGGATTTGATTGCAATATCAACATTAAGGCCTTGGATAAATGCAGGGAGAGTTGGATCTATTGCATTAAATAAACTAAAAAATATCACAGATGCCAAGCTTGTAGGATCATTGAAAAATCCCGGCTCATTTTTTGATTTTACTCGATATAGACCAAGATTCAAATATACTAAAGATAAACGAAAATTAATAATTCCAAATATAGAAATTAGTTTAGGTAATCATAGAAATAATGACATTTCATTTCTATTTATCGATATCAGAGAACCTCACTACAATGCTGAATTATTAATACAAAATCTATTTAAAGTATTTAAAGAATTAAGTGTAAAAGAATATTGCAGAATTGGAAGCATGTATGACTCTGTTCCGCATACCAGGCCTTTAATAGTCAGTGGTTCCAACTTAAGGAAATCTAAATTGCTCACAACATCAAATAACAAATATCAGGGTCCTACTAGTATTATAAATTTATTATCCGAAAAATTATTAAAAATTAATATTAAAACCTCAAATCTAATGGTTCATATTCCTCAATACATACAACTTGACAATGATTATTTTGCTTCAGCAAAAATATTAGAATGCTTATCAGAACTCTATAATTTAGATTCTTCTATAGCTGACAATTCATTTGGAGAAACTCAATATAAAGATTTCACAGAATCTTTGAAATTTAACCCTGAATTAAATAAATTGGTTTCTGCATTAGAAAAATATTACGATTCTAATTTTTCAAAACCAGACAAAAACTTATCTAATGAAAACATTGATCAAAACACACCTATGTCTGATGATTTGGAAGACTTTTTAGATAGTATGTCATCAAAATTTGAAGAATAAATTGATAACGGGGTGTGGCGCAGTGGTAGCGCGCCTGTTTTGGGAACAGGAGGTCGTCGGTTCGACCCCGACCACCCCGATATAAAAAAGAAATCAATATATGGGCAATTATTTAAAATTATTGAGACCCATTAAACTATAGGGACAGAAAATTTTCCAATACTTCGAAATAATTTTCTGGTTCTTCATAAAAAGGCATATGAGAGCTATTTTTAAATACTGTCAGTTTTGAATTTGGTAATGAATGGTTCATTCTCATAGCACAAGATGGGGTTAATTCATCATGCATTCCAACCGTTATAAGTGTAGGAATATTAATGCTTCTCATTTCTACAATCCTATTCCAATCCTTTAAATTTCCTGTATATAAAAACTCATTTGGACCTTGCATAGTACCGTAAACATCCATATTCCAATCATCTAATGAATCGTGAATTGATTGAGGCCAAACATCCAATCTGCAAACATGTCGGTAATTTAAAATAGTAATTGCAGCTTGATATTCTTCATGATCGAAAGTTTCCTCAGCTTCATGTTTCATCATCATTTTAACAGTTTCACTTCCCATGCCATTTCGTAATCTATTAAGCTCACCTATCATATGAGGCATATCCCCGCAGGTATTTTCTAATATTAATTTATTTATATTATTTTGATATTTAATAGCATACTCTATTCCAAGCCATCCGCCCCATGAATGACCTAATAAAATAACTTTTCCTAAATCAAATTCCTTTCTTATAAATTCAACTTCTTCAACATACCTTGTGATATCCCAAAGTTTTGCATCTTTTGGTTTACTTGATTTGCCACAACCTAATTGATCGTATGTAAAAACCCTAAATCCATTTTTTATTAACTTAAGATGAGGATCTCTTAAATAATTACACGGCAAACCTGGGCCTCCGTTTAATAAAAATATTGTATTTTCATTTTTATTTAAGCCGGAATCATAACATACAAGATTATAATTATTATATTTTATATGTATTTCTTTATAATCTAAATTCATAAAAAATTATTTATTATCATCAGATAAAGATTTAACACAAACAAAGCAAGACACATAATCTCCGGTAGATACATTCATTATTTTATTTCCTCCAGTGTTACGTCCAGCTGTTTCTTTCATTTCTGACATCGGATTAACCATAATTAATCCTTTGTCTGAAATTATATAAATATAATCAGTATTATCAGGAATAATCTCAGCATGAGAAATTTTGTCAGTATTTTTTAATTTAAATGTTTTCACCCCTCCACCAGCTCTTTTTTGTATTCTATATATAGGCTCACTGCCTTCAGCTTTATTAAGTCTAGTCATCTTTCCTTTTCCTTGCCTACTTATAACAAAAAGTTTATTTTCAGGTAAACCAACATCCATAGCAACTACTGTATCGTCTGCTTTTAATCTTATACCCTTAACACCTGCTGCATTTCTACCAAGTTCTCTTAAATCAGAAGCAGGAAATCTTATAGACATACCATTTGAAGTAATAATCATTATGTCTTCTCCTGCATTTAATATTCTTACATTAACCAATTCATCTTCATCTGACATATTAATAACTTTTAATCCGGATTTTCGAATATTAGACAAATGATTAATTTTCAATTTTTTTACTGTTCCTTTCTTGGTAGCAAATATTAGCGATGCATCTAAATAATCTTTTAAATTTCCTATAGAAATCATAGAAGTTATCTTTTCATTTACACCATCTATTTGTACAAGGTTTAATATTGGTACACCTCTGGTATTTCTATTAATATCCGGCCTTAATTCATAAGTATTCAAAGAAAACACTCGGCCTTTATTAGTAAAAAACAGTAATATATCATGAGTATCTACAACTAAAAGTTGTTTCATAGGATCATCGTCTTTTAAATCTTGGGCGCTCCTACCTCTTCCTGCGGCATGCTGAGCTTGATAAGTTTTAGTTGGAATTCTTTTAATATATTGTCCAGAACTCAAAGTTACAACCACGCTTTCATGAGGTTCTAAAGCAGCTCTATCAAAAGACCCCTCTTCTTTAATTATTTTAGTTAATCGTTTTTTAACAAATTTACTTGCAACTTCTATAGTTTCTGATTTAACAATCTTAAGCCTTTTTTCCTTGTCATTTATTAATATTTCTAATTCTTTGATTCTAATCTCTAATTCTTTGTGTTCATTTTTAATTTTTTCTGTTTCTAATGCAGCTAATCTTCTTAATTGCATTTCTAGAATTGCCTTTGTTTGTATTACAGTTAAATCAAATTCATTAATCAAATTATTAGTTGCATCTTCAGTATCATTGGAATTTCTTATTGTACTAATAATTTTATCTATATCACTTAATGCAATTAACAAACCGTCTAAAATATGCATTCTGTTTTTTGCATTTTTAAATTCAAACTTAGACCTTCTATTTACAACTTCTTCTCGAAATTCAATAAATCCGGTAAGTGCATGCCTAAGAGTTAAAATTTTGGGTGAACCTTTATCAAGAGCAACCATATTTACAGCAAAACTAGTTTGCATAGAAGTCATTTTATATAAATTGTTTAAAACAACCATAGGCTGTGATCCTCTTTTCAATTCAATTACAACTCTAATCCCCTCTCTGTTTGATTCATCTCTTAGTTCTGAAATACCATCAATTTTTTTATCTCTAGATAATTCAGCAATTTTCTCTATTAAAGCTGCTTTATTTACTTGGTATGGCAATTCACTGATTAAAATTCTATATCTGTTGTTATTTTCTTCAATTTCTGCAACAGCACGCATCATCACACTCCCTCTTCCTGTTAAATATGCTGATTGAATGCCTTCCCTGCCCAATATTAAAGCTCCTGTTGGAAAATCAGGTCCTTTTACAATTCGTAAAATCTCACTATCCTCACATAAGGGATTATCAATTAAATAATTAACGGCTTCACAAATTTCTGCAGGATTATGCGGCGGTATATTCGTAGCCATCCCAACTGCAATCCCTGAACCCCCATTTATTAATAAATTAGGTAAACGAGTTGGAAGAACAATAGGCTCTTTTAATGAGCCATCAAAATTTTCTTCAAAATCTACAGTTTCTTCATGCAAATTTACCAACATTTCTTCAGCTATAGAACTTAATCTAGCTTCTGTATACCTCATTGCAGCTGGAGGATCATTATCAATACTGCCATAATTTCCCTGGCCATCAATTAATATTGCTCTCATTGAAAAATCCTGTGCCATTCTCACCATAGAATCATAAACAGCAGTATCACTATGAGGATGATATTTTCCTAAAACTTCTCCTACAATTCTTGCACTTTTATAATATGCAGATGTAGGTCTTGCTCCTATATCTTGCATAGCGTATAAAATTCTTCTATGGACTGGTTTTAAACCATCTCTTAAGTCTGGTAATGCCCTAGAAACAATCACACTCATAGCATAATCTAAATATGATGTCTCCATCTCATCTTTAATTTCTGCATCAATTATTGTTAATTTAGATTTTTTTTCCACAACTATCTCCTATTAAGTAATCCGGCTTTCTTTTTCATTATTTATTTTATTAGATCTAAGGTCTTTATTATTTAATGCTGATTTAACAAATTCAACAAACATAGGATGAGGGCTTAAAGGAGTTGATAAAAATTCAGGATGAAATTGTACTCCTATCATAAAAGGATGATCATTATATTCCATAATTTCTACTAACTCTCCCTCCGGATGTACTCCGGATGATATTAATCCTACATTTTTCAATTCTTCAACATACTTATTATTTACTTCATATCTATGCCTATGTCTTTCTTTTATATTATCCAATTTATATATATTTTTTGCATATGTAGAGTCTGCAATTTTACATTCATATAATCCAAGTCTCATTGAACCACCTTTGTGTAAATTTTTTAATTGCTCTGGCATTAAATCTATGACAGGAAATGGTGTAGTTTCATCAAATTCAGTAGAATTTGAGTCCTTATAGCCTAATAAATTTCTAGCTGCCTCAATAACCATAATTTGCATTCCCAAACATAAACCAAAATAAGGAATTTTATTTTCACGAGCATATTTACAGGCATCTATCATTCCTTGTGTGCCTCTCTTGTCAAAGCCACCAGGGACAATAATCCCTTTAATATCTTTAAAAAATTCATTTATATTATTTATATTAATTTCTTCTGAGTTAATCCATTCAATTTGAATTTCTACATTATTGCTGATCCCGGCATGAATTAATGATTCTTTAACAGACAAATACGAATCTTGTAGTTCTACATATTTTCCAACTATAGCAAATTTGATTGTATTTTTTGAATTATTTGATTTGGATATCACTGAAATCCATTCACCCAAATGACCCTCTTTGTCATTTATATTTAAATTATGAGATAAAAGTTTGCCCAAATTTTCTTCTTCTAATCTAACCGGGACTTTATATACAGAATCTAAAGTAGGTAAAGAAACCACTGCTTCTAATGAAACATCACAAAACATTGAAATTTTTTCTTTTATTTTTACAGATACATCAAATTCACTTCTGCATATAATTGCATCCGGATGAATCCCAATACTTCTAAGTTCGCGTACACTATGTTGAGTTGGTTTTGTTTTTAATTCTCCAGTTGTATTTATAAATGGTAAATATGTTACATGTATATAAAAACAATTTTCCTTACCAACAAAATTTGGAATTTGTCTAATAGATTCTAAAAAAGGAAGTCCTTCAATATCTCCTACAGTTCCGCCAACTTCAGCAACTATTATATCTGATTTAGACTTTTCAGCGAGTTGAATAATCCTGTCTTTAATTTCATTAGTAACATGCGGAACTACCTGTATAGTTCGACCTAAAAAATCACCTCTTCTTTCTTTATCTATAACTTTTTTATAAATCTGACCTGCTGTTAGGCTAGATAAACCATTCAACCTTGTTTCTGTAAATCTTTCATAATGACCTAAATCTAAATCTGTTTCTGCCCCATCATCAGTAACAAATACTTCTCCATGCTGGTAAGGAGACATCGTGCCAGGATCCACATTTAAATATGGGTCTAATTTCATTAAAGATACACTTAATCCTCTGCTTTTTAACATACGCCCAATTGAAGCAACGCATATCCCTTTTCCAACTGAACTAACTACTCCGCCTGTAACAAATATAAATTTCTGCAATTAAATCTCCAAATTATTCATACGAGAACTGCAATTAAAGTAAGGAACAACTCCACCCCGGGCAATACCAAGCTTAAAAAAGGTATAAATCATAAAAGGATCAAGGAAAAGCATATAAATTGAGTATAATGCTCTGATAATATTATTTCAAGTTATAGATTATAAGAATAAACAAACAATGAAATATTTTAGAATAAACAAAAATAACAAACCCAATTTAATAATTAATTATACTGATAATTATGCATTTAATATTACAGACTATTCTTCATATGTAGATACAATAGAAATTTTAGCAATTGAAGCAAATTCGCAGGATATAACAAGATCAGATTATATTAATCAATTTATTACTAACAACAAAATCAAAAAAATATCACTGGACCATTTACTTGGCAAAAATAAATTACTTCTCCCTTTCATCCCTGATGAAGTATGGGCAGCAGGAGTTACTTATAAAAATTCTGAATTTGAAAGAAAAAGAGAAAGTTCAACTCCAGACATATATGCAAAAGTATATAACGCTAAAAGGCCTGAAATATTTTTTAAATCTACAGGGAACAGACTTGTAGCTCCGGGCCAAAAAATAGGAATCAGATCAGATTCAAAATGGAATGTTCCTGAAGCAGAATTAGCTGTAATTTTAATAAACAATGAAATATTTGGCTATTCTATTGGAAATGACATGACAAGCAGAGAAATTGAAGGAGAAAACCCTTTATATCTTACTCAAGCAAAAATTTATGATAAAAGTTGTTCAATTGGCCCGTGTATTATAGATGCAGAATCAATCAATAATTATGAAAATTTTATTATTAATTGCAACATTGTAAGAAACGATAAATCTATTTACAATTCTAGTTCTTCAGTAAAATCAATGAATAAATCTATACCTTATTTAATAAAATGGTTAAAAAAATCCAATACACTTCCTGTAAAATCGGCATTTTTAACAGGAACAGGGATAATTCCGCCACCTGAGTTTACACTTAATGAAAATGATCAAATTAGTATAACCATTGATGAAATAGGAACTTTAAATAATACAGTTATAACAGTCTAAATACATGAAATATCCTAAAATCGTTATTAGTGCAGGATTAAATCAAAATATTGATAACTATGTAAATGCATTAAAACTTTTTAACACTAATATTCTTGTCGCGAACACAATTACAACAACAAAAATCATTGAAAGTAAATACAATGGGCTTGTTCTGACAGGAGGTGGTGATATTTCTCCCGAACTATATGAAGATAGAATAGAATTCTCTGATAATAATTTATGTTTTGGAACATCATTGGAACGTGATAAAACTGAATTGAAACTTATTAAGGATGCATATGAAAAAAACATCCCTATTTTTGGAATTTGCAGAGGAATGCAATTGTTAAATGTTTATTTTAATGGATTCTTAATTCAAAATGTAAATCAATTACATTATGTAAATATGCATAAATTCAGACAAAAAATTAATGAAAAAAAAGGTATTGGAAATTTTGATGCAAAAAAATATATGGATATTGAATCAGATTTTCATCATGTATTCATAGCCTTAGGTAGCCATCTCGCAACAATACTTGGATCCGGAGGTACTTTAAAAGTAAACAGCAGACATCACCAGGGGATAGGGCATAAAGAACTCTCAAATATTTTTTTTGCATCTGCATACTCAATTCAAGACGGATTAATAGAAGCTTTTGAAAACAAAGACGCTTCAATCATTGGAGTACAATTCCATCCTGAACGTTTAAACGAACATCCAAAACAAATAGCCAATTTATTTAAAGCTTTTGTTCAGCGCTGTAATAAAAGTATGTAGACTAATTCACGAATTTATGTTATTGTTTTGACGTATATCTTATATACACCTCCAAAATATATCTGGAGATCTTTTTATCCTAAATTAAATCAATATTAATGGAATATTCTGAAATTCAATCAAAAAGCAAAGAAGAGCTTACTAAAATTGCAGAAGAGCTAAATTTATTAAAAGATGGTGAGTCACGAAAAAAATCTGAATTAATTAATTCTATCTATTCTACTTATGCAGAAAAAAACGGCTCTAATACCGCATCTGGAATGTTATCTATATTAAATGATGGATACGGTTTTATTCGAATCGATGGAATGCATCCTTCTTCTTCAGATGTTTATGTATCTCAGTCTCAGATTAGAAAATTCAGCTTAAGAACTGGTGATAACGTTTCTGGAAAAACCAGACCTCCTAAAGATGGAGAAAGATATTTTGGATTAATAAAAGTAGAAAAAGTAAATAATGTTGATCCTGAAAAAGCAAAAACCAGAACTAAATTCGAATCTTTAACTGCAATTTTCCCGACACAGCAACTCAAGCTTGAAACAACCCCTAATGAACTTTCAAGTAGAATAATTGACTTGATAGCACCTGTTGGAAAAGGACAAAGAGGTTTAATTGTTGCACCTCCTAAAGCAGGAAAAACAACAGTATTGCAAAATATTGCGGCAGGTATTACCGCAAACTCTCCAGAAATAAAAATTCTCGTAGCTCTAATAGGCGAAAGACCAGAAGAAGTTACAGAAATGAAACGTGCCGTAAAAGGCGAAATTTACAGCTCAACATTTGATGAACCAGTCGAAGATCACTGCAAGACAGCAGAACTATGCCTTGAAAGAGCAAAAAGGTTAGTAGAAAATGGCGAAGATGTAGTTGTTTTGTTAGATAGTTTGACAAGATTAACTAGGGCATATAACTTATCTGTCCCTAGTACAGGAAGAACATTATCGGGAGGAATTGATCCAAATGCATTATATCCACCTAAAAAATTTTTTGGTGCCGCTAGAAATACTGAAGAGGGCGGAAGTTTAACCATTTTAGCAGCATGTTTGGTTGACACAGGAAGCCGAATGGATGAAGTAATTTTTGAAGAATTCAAAGGCACTGGAAATATGGAACTCAATCTTGACAGAAGATTAGCTGAAAGAAGAGTTTACCCTGCAGTTGACATTCTTAAAAGTGGCACAAGAAGAGAAGAACTTCAATTAAATGCTAATATATTAGAAAAAGTGCATATGTTAAGAAGATTAATAAGTATTCAAACAACTGATCCTTCGGGAAAAGACAGAGACACCTCAGACGCAACTGCTAATGTAATAAGGCGTATAGCTCAAAGTTCGAGTAATGATGATTTCATAAAAAACTTTGAAAAATATGCCCAATTAAATGTTAGTAAAAAATAAATCTAATTGGAAATCTAATTATGTCAGAATTATATATTTTGGGAGGAGGAACACCAACTCCAACCCCAGAAAGATTTGGCAGCTCTTATGTTATTAAACTAGACAACCATAATTCTCAAATAATGTTTGACTGTGGTCCTGCTGCAACTGACAAGCTTGTGAAAGCTGGTTTATGGCCAACAAATATTGACTATTTATTCTTTACACATCATCATTTTGATCATGATATTGACTTTCCATGTTTCTTGTTATGCAGATGGGATCAAAGCATTGGGATTGAAAATACATTAAATGTATATGGCCCACAACCTACCAAAAAACTAACAGAAGATCTTATTGGTGTAAATGGAGCATTTGCTCATGATTGGAAAGCAAGAATTAATGCTCCAACAAGTCAGCAAGTATATAAAAATCGTGGTGGCATTCTTCCAAGAAAACCCCCAACAATTAAAACTAATATTTCATCAAAAGATAAACCTTGGATTAACTCAGAAGATATTGCTGCAGGAGATGTTGTGCCTGGTCCTAACTGGACAGTTTCAACAGCTAATGCTGAACATGTACAACCATATTTAGACAGCATAGCTTATCGTTTTTCAACAAATAATACTTCTATAGTGTTTACTGGGGATACACAACCTTGCGATTCTGTAATAAATCTATCAAAAAATGCAGACATCATGGTTTGTATGTGCTGGGATGATCAAGAAAGTATGAATAAAGATAAAGAATCTTCAGGTCAATGCAGCGCAGAAGGTGCAGCAGAAATGGCTGAAAAAGCCGGTGTGAAAAAACTGATTCTATCCCACATGGGCAAACATATTACAACTCATGGGGTTTTAGAAAAAGCATTGGGAAATGCTGCGAAAAAATACTCTGGGGAAATTGTTTTTGCAGAAGAATTAATGAAAATATCATTTTAAGATTCAATTTTAAATGCCAAATTATTGACTGCTAATTATAACTATGCTAATTTCTATTAAGCTCTAGGTCTCAAAACATATGAGTAATTATGGAAGTTCGGTTTGATCCCGACGCTGTCCCGCAACGGTAAATTTTTAGCCCGGTCCAAGTCCTAGAATTTGATTGATCTTCGAGGAAAGGAGCATATTATAATAAAAATCCTTCTTTTCCGACAAGCTCATAATTCAGGAGGATTAATGTTTAAACTTATTGCCAAATCATTTGTTGTACAAATAATCTTCCTATTATCAATTTCATGTTCGTCAGATATTAACAATAATTCAAAAAATAAATATATTCCACTTAACCCGATTCCTTCCATTAGTACTGCACACAAAACAAAACCGATTTTAATTCCAAGCCAACCTGAAAATAACAAAGAAAAAAAGAAATTTCAATTAATTGAACAAAAACAACCAAAACTTGCAACAATAACAAAGAATAAAACAAGTTCAAATAAAAAAGAAACAGTGGAATCAACATCTTATCCATTAATTATAACTGGATCTAATGAAAAAAATATCATATTTGAAAAATCACCCAACAAAATTATTGCCTTTGATTCAGCTGCAGTTGAAATGATATATGAAATCGGAGCAGGGGATAAAATTGTTGGAACACATTCATTTGTTAAGTTTCCAGAAAAC
>Ga0310124_10000831_pt1 | contig 21915 bp, 20 predicted proteins | sample CB11b_AW_Bot5_MG_FD_203507 | JGI IMG/M metagenome (GOLD analysis project Ga0310124, IMG submission 203507) | Marine microbial communities from Western Arctic Ocean, Canada - CB11b_AW_Bot5 | ecosystem: Environmental > Aquatic > Marine > Oceanic | place: Canada: Western Arctic Ocean | collected... | reverse complement strand
TCCGGGGCGAGGTTTGCCCTGGCCCTTTGCTTAAGGTTATGGAGGCCATGAGAGGAGCTTTGACTGGTCAGGACATTGAAATGCTAACGGATTTCATGCCCGCCGTGCTCGTTGTGACTAATGCTGCTCTAAAAGAGGGCTGGGACATCAACATTCGACATCTCAACCCTACAGAATGGAAAGTGGTTCTAGCCCAAGTTAGCTCAGATGCCCCGTCTAACTAGGCTCCTAATTCCCATAAGATCTGATACGTATTGTGTGGTTTTACTAGGAATAATTAATGCAGCCGCCTGTCAGCCACGAGACAACTAAAGAGACGGAAGCAACGGATTGGAAGGAGCCACCTCGCTGGCTCCCGCCGACGTTTCATTCGCTGGCCTATCGGAATTACGTACTTCTATGGCTGGGGCAGATCAGTAACTCACTGTCAATGTGGATGGACCTAGTAGCCCGACCTGCCCTTGTCGTGGCCATGACCGGCTCAGCTGTCCATCTAGGTCTAATCGCTTTGGTGCGGGGACTGCCCATGACTGCGCTGGCCCCCTTTGCAGGGGTGTTGGCTGACCGTGTTGACCGCCGAGTCCTGATGCTCATTTCCAAAGTTGTGAGTCTGGTCATCACTACAGGCTTTTCGGCGCTCATCCTTTCGGGGAACTTGGAGCTGTGGCACGTATATGTCACAGCCATTCTGCGTAGTCTAGCCATGGCCTTCGACCAGCCAGCACGCCAGGCACTTTTGCCAACCCTGGTGCCACCCAATCTTCTTCTCAATGCTGTGGCACTCAATACGGGGAGCATGCAGGTTGTCCGAATTCTGAGCGCCACTGTCGCGGGCTTCCTGATAGCTGGATGGGCTGTCGCCTTTGGATTTGGAGAGCACGATACTCGCGCTTTCGGTGGAGTGTACCTACTGGGAGCGATTACTTACATAGTCGCTGTAGTCTGCACATACATCCTCAAAGTACCGCCAGAAGGACGCGTAGCCCGGACAGAGGATTCCTGGTTCACGAGTATGGTGGAGGGATTTCGATTCGCTCGGCGCCAGCCAGTGGTCCTGGGCATTCTGGCCCTCTTCGGAGTGCAGAGTTTATTCGGCATGTCACTGAACCAAGTTTTCGTACCGTGGTTGGCCCTAGAGGTCATGGAAGTAGGCTATGCCGGCATGGGCCTGCTTTTGGCCGCCTCTGGGATCGGAGCCCTAATAGGGGCCTTAGTACTTGCCACTTATGGAGTCCGGCTTCGGCATCGTGGCCTGATCATCCTTGGGGGGTTAGCTGTGATGGGATTGGCTGTGGCCGGCCTCGGTGTAACCTCCGTACTTCCTGTCGTTACGGTTATGGGTGTGATGGTGGCTGTCCTTCCATCAATAATGATCATTTTCACGGGGCTTGGTCAGGCGGCCATGACGACGCTCAAGAATGCTGTTCTGCTGGAGGTCACCCCAAACGAGTTAAGGGGTCGGGTGTTCAGCATTCAATCTCTAGACAGAGCGTTTTCCACCATAGGTGGTGCGATGGGAGGGTTCACTATCGCCCTGATAGGAGGTCCTATGGCAGTAACGGTTTTTGGGGTCTTGTTAGTTATAGGCACTATCGGTGTAGGGGCCAAAACCTCAACACTCAGAAAATATGACTGAAGAGCCCACGGACGGCCCCGCTGGTAATTAGCCCATTATGCCAGAAACCAAATACTAGCAAGCATCCATTTGGCCATGTCATGCCGAATATGCAGCGGGATGCCATTGCCAACTTCAACATAGCGTTAGACCCTAAAAACAGTCTGACTAACACTGTATTAGTGTCCATCGGGAAAATTGAAGCCCTCTGCCATAGAGTCAGGGGGAGTGCCTGAATTAGCGATGGGCGATACTGGACTCGAACCTAGGAGACGGGCACCCAATTGGTCTCTTTATAGTGATTGGCTGAGCTGATATGGGATGCTACAATGCGGCCACAGGCGGGAGCTGAGCACCCCGGCAGAGGCCAGAAAGGAACCGACCTTGACCAGTGGGGGACAACCCTCTGACACGGTCCCCGACGAGGTGGGCTCGCCCGAAACCACTGTGCCATCAGGTCGCCGCCCCTCGCACGTCTCCCGCAACCTCACTCAAGGCTCCATCCCGGGCAATCTGCTGTTTCTCGCTTGGCCCCAAGTACTGGAAGGGCTCTTCACTGTCGCGGACCACCTGGCGGACTTATTCTGGGCCGGGCGTCTGGGATATCTGATCCTAGCCGGTGTGGGTGTCGCGCAACACTTTACCGCTCTCGCTCTGACCGGTCGGCAAGGTATGGACACGGCCATGCGAGCGATGATCGCCCGGGCAGTTGGCGCCGGTGACCCTAGGCTCGCAAGCTATATTGCCGTTCAGGCCTTCGCTCTCAGCCTCGTTCTGTTCGGAGTTCTGACGATTGCTGGGATCGTGTCCACCGAAGCAATGCTGAGGTTGTTGGGAGTCAGCGAAGCTGTCATCGGCGAAGCAAGTGTGTACATGCAAGTCAAGTTTGTGGCCATGGCGATGGCTGGAGTGCGTCTAATGACTAGCGCATCACTTCAAGCCGCCGGTGACGCTATAACGCCCATGAGAGCATCCATTGTAGAGAGAATATTCCACGTCGTTGTGAGTCCATTCTTGATTTTTGGATGGTCAGGTTTTCCAGAGATGGGCATCGCAGGGGCCGCGGCAGCCCAGGTTGGGGCCAACATGCTGGCGGCGTTTATCAACCTTTTCGTGCTCTTCAGAGGCACGTCACGATTGCATCTCACTGTGCGCGGCTATCGAACCGACTTCCCTCTGCTCTGGCGCCTAGCAAGGATCGGGGCTCCCGCCTCGGTCACTGGGTTGGAGCGTTCTATCTCCCAATTGGTGCTAGTGCGTTTGGTCACTCCTTTTGGTGACTATGCCCTGGCGGCCTACGGACTCACCCGTAGGCTGGAGATGCTAGCCAACATGGGTGCTAACGGGGTCGGGATGGCCACTGGCGTCATTGCGGCCCAGAATCTGGGAGCCGGCGAACCGCAACGGGCCAAGAGGACAGCAATCTGGGGTCTCGGCTACGTCGCACTGTTCAAGGCACTGATGGCGGTGTTGTTCTTCTCTCTTGGGTCCCATCTCTTGGGTCTATTCAGTGGGGAGCCTGAGTTGGTGGAGTTGGCGGTCATGTGGCTACAAATACAAGTCGTAGGCTACGTGTTCATGGGAGTCCGCCAGGTGCTAATACAGACTATCCAGGTATCAGGGGATACGATCCCAGTCATGTTGACGACATTGGCTGGTATGTGGCTAGTCGAGTTGCCGTTGGCCTTGGTGCTCCCTGGTCTGATGGGGCTAGGGCAGTTCGGAATTGCCTGGGCAACAGTCATCAGCCTGATATTTGGGGCTGTGGTGTTGCAGGCCTACCTTCTCACCGGAAGGTGGACCCGGGTTAATTTGTAGCCAGCCCAAAATACCACTTGCCTAATGCTGGAATGGTGGCTTACCCTAGGGCTGGTGTTAGTTGGCTTTTTGGAGTTTGAAATACAGAGGACAGTTGTTTAAAGAAAAGATGAGGTATGGTCATGTTGCGATCTCTTAATATCAAGCGGTTCGTCGGGTTTGCAAGCTTATCTACCCTATTATTATTGGGAATGATGGCGTGTGGTGGCGAAAGCGAGACGGTAAAGATTGGGCTTTTGAGCCCCCAGACTGGTCCGATCGCACAGTACGCACCAGGATTTGAGGATGCGGGGAAGGTGGCTATAGCGGAGCTCAACGCTACTCATGAGGGGGAGTTCGTGTTTGAATTAATTGTTGGCGACTCTGGTTGTGACGGTACACAAGCAGCAACAGCTGCCCAGACGCTTGTTGACAGCGGTGTGTCTGTAATAGTCGGGGCTGCCTGTTCGGGTGCGACGCTTGGTGCAATCGCGGTTGCTGCTCCAGCAGGAGTCCCGATGGTGTCATACGCCAGCACCTCCCCTGCAATCACCACTGCAGATGATAATGGGCACCTCTTCCGCGTCGTTCCAAGCGATGCTCAGCAGGCGGTTGCTCTAGTCGCGGTGGCATCTGCCGCCGGTGCCAGTAAGCCAGCAGTCCTGTATATGACAAATGACTACGGCGCAGGACTCGGGGATAACTTTGCATCCAACTGGTCTGGGAGCGTATGCACGCAAATCGGATACGATCCGACCGAAGGGTCTTACGATGCCTCAACTTTGGCTCAGGCTGTCATCGATGGCGGCTGTGATTCGGTTCTCCTGATGTCTTATGCCACAGACGGTGCAGCGCTCATGGAGGCTCTGTCGGCACAAGGCTTTACCGGTACCATCATTGGTGCTGACGGCGTAGCCGACGCTGCTTTCACGGAATCGTTCACAGATGAAACGGCAGTTGACGGTCTGGTAGCAACCAGGCCTCGCCCGGGCGAGGCATCCGGCGCGAAAGCAAGCTTTGAGAGCGCTTATGCTGCTGCCGGAGGGGCAGACGGAGCAATATATACCGGTGAGACTTACGATGCGATCAAGATTGCAGCCGCAGCCATTGTTTCCGACCCTGACGGAAACCTCGTGACGGCTCTGAAGAAAACTGGCGTGAATTACGTTGGGGCCAGCGGGACACACACATTTGACGCAGCTGGTGACGTTCTCGGTACCGGGTACGAGGTGTGTCAGTTTGATGGAACGGCCTTCTCTTGCCCGCGAATCTGGACTGCCAACGGTGGATTAGCCACTAAGTAACGACCTCCCGGATTCGAAAGGTTTGCTTATGGAACTGGCCTGCAGTCGGTACTTGGACCGCCGCAGGCCAGTTCACGTTACCAGCAATACAAGTACGTAGACCACAAGGCAGAAGGCCATGGATGAACGGACGAGAGTGCCTTTGAACGCAATATGGCAACTCTGGATGCTTAGACCCTCATGGCTGCGCCAACTGCTATTTGGTCTAACTCTCCTATTCGACGCGTATCTCGGGTTGATCCATGGCGCGGGCATCATTGGATGGTTGGGCTTATTCACTGGCCAGATAAAGTGGCTGGCGTTATCGGTTGAAATGATGCTGGGTGGGCTCGTCCTGATTCGCATAATGCTTAATCAGGCGAAGCCAGGGTGGAAGAGTGTAGTTACCATCTCAGCTCCAATCCTGGTGGCATTGATTAGTCTTGGCGTTCTTGATCTGGTGCTGGCCGGGCTAGGCAGATCAGCCACAATTAATTTCAACCTGTCTTCGATAGGCTTGAGCGGTCTCTATTGGGCTGCCGTTTATCTCAGCATCGCAATAGGCTTGACGCTCACATACAAGGTTCAACGTTTCGCCAATTTTGCACAAGCCGAAATGATGATCTTTGGCTCCTACGTCGCGCTGACACTAATGTGGTCCGACAGATTTTTCCCGATATCAGATGCGCCTAAGGACGGAATCCTCAACTGGGAGTTGCTGATTTGGGCAGGAGTCAGCGCCTTTGTCATAACTGGCATTGTCGGTCTGATTATCGACAGAGTGGTTTACAGACGATTCCGCAACAGAATGGGAACTCCACAGGTGATGATGATCGCTTCGCTCGGGGTCTCCATGTTGATCCGAGCCCTACTGTATATGCGGTTTAGTGCGAGCACCCACCGCTTCATACCGGATCGCGATTGGAGGCTCACCACATCGACGTTTGCCGTACCGACAGAGCAATTGCAACTCCATCTTGGCGATCGTGTTAACGCTCCTTTAATGGATTTGGCTGCGAGCGTTAATCCGTATGGATTCGCCTACTCGAAGGTCACCCTTGTCGTAGGGATATTCGGAGCAGTTATCTTATTGTTGATTCTCTTGCACCGTACCCGACTTGGCAGGCAGATGCGTGCAGTGGCTGATAATCCAGATCTGGCTGCATCCAGTGGAATCCACGTCGAACGTATCCACGGGAACACCGCCTTCCTCTCATCCGGGATCGCTGGCCTTGGTGGTGCGCTGCTTGCGGTAATCCTACCAATCAACCCTGAGCTAGGTCTCTCGCTGTTATTGCCGGCGTTTGCTGTCATCGTTCTCGGCACGATTGGCTCCATGCCAGGTGTGATTATTGGGGCGCTCATCGTGGGTCTGTTGCGAGCTGTCTCCGAGCCGGTGCTAATCGGCGCTGGAAACGCGCTGGACCGCCCCACCGCCAGCGGTTTTGCCGAAGTTATGCCCTTCATCTTCCTGGTCGGATTACTGTTGTTAGCACCGCGGGGCATCGGCTTTGCAATTCAGCATTGGAATATCGAGAGGATCAGAAAGCGACGGCTGATGCAACAGGGCGATGACCATTCTCCAATTAGGAATACCCCCAAGCCGCTGGGACAACTATCAGCAGTGATGACGATTGGGACCGTCTACATTGACCGTGTTAACGAGCGTAAAGAGGGGGCAATCGAGTCACTAGAAAAGGCTATTTCGATCGTTTGGGCACTGCCAGCAAGCTATCTGACCCGGCTATTGGTCGCGGTAAAATCGGCTGGAATCGGGAGATTTGCTATTGTCTCAGGACTGCGCATCAGACCGAGCAATTGGATACGGATAGATCGGGAAACCGAGCGGGGGTCATGGATAACGTTCACGATTCTTTTTCTTGTGCTGGTTGGCATAGTCTGGCTCCTCCCCAGTGTTACCAATCTTACGAAGACCCTGCAGGTTGCTCGCATCATTACGCTCGTGAGTATTTTCGGTTTGGCTTGTTTCTCTCTCAACATGCATACAGGCTTGACCGGGATGACAAATTTTGGCGTTATCTTCTTCGTCGGCATCGGTGCAGTGACTGTGGGACTACTCTCTGCACCAGTCGCGACGAACGGGTATGGATGGGCTCCGTGGATGGCCACAATCGTTGCTGTCCTAATATCGGCAACGGCAGGCTGGTTGCTCGCGTACCCGACGGCCAGACTACGGATGGATTACTTCGCAATCGTGACGATTTCGGTCGGTGAAATGCTTCGGATTTCTCTTCAGGCTGAGCCATTGCTCCGTGCTGGGACAGTCACCTCGGCGATCGGTATATCACAATATTCTCGGCCGTTGGAAGATTGGTGGGAGAATGGACCATCTGGAATGGTGGGAAGTTTGCTTGGCCTGCATGTCTCAGCACCATATGTCGTGCTTCTCGCTATCCTCGCGACTGTGTCTGTCATTGCGGTTTGGTTTCTACTTAATACTCTCCTTGCATCTCCCTGGGGCCGGATTCTCCGTTCGATCAGGGAAGATGAGTTAGTCAGTCAGCACCACGGCCACAACATTCTGAGTCACAAGGCGGCCAGTCTTGCGCTCGGTGCCGCGGTAGCGGCTCTCGCCGGTGCACTTTGGGCCTGGCTAAACACGAATGTATGGCCAGATTTCATGAACCCAGTTCGCACAACCTTCCTCATCTGGGCTGCTTTCATCGTGGGGGGACGCGGCAACAACCGAGGCATGATTATCGGCGCATTCCTGATCGTTATCGTTGAATTCGTATTCAACGTCATGGTCATCTCAAGAGGCAGCATAAGCCTGCCTTTTCACAATGTAACCTCGTATCTGGACGCCGCTTTTTCGTGGTTGGTGGTAAATGTTGGAGGAGTTATCTGGTCAGTTCGATCCATTGTTGAGATTTTCCCGAAGGAAAATGTTGTGCTGTCGTTAAGCCATCTCAAATTGGCCCTGATCGGAACTGTGATTGTCGTGGCATTGCTTATGTCGTCGAAGGGCTTACTACCTGAAATCCCCAGCAGGCCAAAACGCCCCATGGGGCAGGCCACAAACTTGGATGAAAAAGCGGGTATCAAATAACGATGACAGTACCTGCGCTACGGATATCTGATCTAACGAAGGATTTTGGCGGCCTCAAGGCTGTTGACCATGTTTCGTTCCAGATTGAAGAAGGCGAATTTGTTGGGCTGATCGGACCCAATGGGTGCGGGAAGACGACCACGTTCAATTGCATTTCCGGATTGTTGGGAATGAGCTCTGGCAAGATCGAGGTGCTTGGCCAGGATGCTACTGGCATGCGGCCGGATCAGATACAGCGCTTGGGACTAACAAGAACATTTCAGCACACGTGGCTATGGCGAGAGATGACCGTGGTCGAGAACCTTCTCGTGCCTCCCCGCAAGCAGTTCGCTCCTAACGCCTTGTTTGCGTTACTGCGCCCAGGCTCACGAAAGGCAGAAAAACAGCGAGTGATCGACGCTTACTCAGTGCTGGACTTACTTGAGGTACCACATATAGCGCACAATCGCGCAAGTGAGCTGTCAGGCGGGCAGAGTAAGCTCATTGACATTGGTCGTGCCCTCATGAGTTCTCCCCGCTTCCTGTTGCTTGACGAGCCAGTCGCCGGCGTTGCAGGGCCGCTCGCAGAGAGAATATTCCAGAGCCTGCGCGCGTTGACGTCGGACAAAGGGATAGGCATGTTAGTTATTGAGCACAATATGGATTTCATTCTCCGTCGTGATGTTGACAGGATTATCGTCATGGACAGAGGCCAGATCTTGATGGAAGGCACGCCCGACGAAATCAAACAGAACCGAGATGTCGTTGAAGCCTATCTCGGCAACCCAGGACAAACACAAGAATGAGCATGCTTCTAGAAGTCATAGGCCTTGAGGGGGGTTACGGTTCTGTTCAGATCCTTAACGGGATTGATCTGCATGTTGCCGAAGGTGAGTTCGTCACGATCATCGGGCCCAACGGATGCGGTAAATCGACATTCTTGAAGGTGCTCTTTGGCCTCGCTACGCACCGCAATGGCACTGTTTTGCACAATGGTGCAGACGTGTCTGGATGGCGTACGGACAGGTTGTTCGATCGCAGAATCGCATACGTGCCACAGGTAGACAACGTATTCCCTTCTTTGTCAGTTCGCGAGAACATGCAGATGGGTGGAATCCGGTTGAAAGCGAAGAAACTCATCGCGGGCATTGAACGGGCTTGCAGAATGTTCCCTGACTTGGAGCCACGAATGAACGACCTTGCTGCCTCTCTCTCTGGTGGTGAGAGACAGATGCTAGCAATATCCCGCGCACTTATTTCGGATCCTACCTTTCTGCTGCTGGACGAACCAACGGCCGCACTTTCACCGAAATATCAACAGCAGATTCTGGAAAATATTGATGCGCTCCGAAGTGAAGGAATCTCGGTGCTTCTCGTAGAGCAAAATGCCAGGTTATCGCTCTCCAAGGCTGACCGTGGGTACATATTTTCAGGTGGGAAAGTGGTCCATACCGGCGGTGCCAAAAGTATTGCCAATGACCCGAATATTGGTGACTATTTCCTGGGGCTGCACCAGTGACGTCGTAACTGCTCTGCCAACACCCCCAGAGGGAGTTCGGCTCTAGTCCATCTCCCTAAAGCCGTCTTGTCGCCGCCGTTGGGGCCAATCAACCCGGTGACCGTCCCCTGACTTACCTGAAATGACACCCGATCAACAACGCGGAGTCCACTGAAGTCTTTGACCACGTCAACAAATTCCAGAGATCGTTTAGACTTTACCACTATCGTTGCATATCCTTCGGATACTAACCGGGATTCCCGATTTCAAGTTTACTGAACCCAGGCCACACATCGAACGTGGAGGCAGCCATAGCAGTTTTGCTCACGAATACCCTCAACAACCCAATCACGCTCACAGTAAACCTCGAAGCATTACAACAAGCAGATAAACTGCGATCAAAATAAGGACGGTGCCACTAACCCTTTGGATAACAGTTTCTCTATCTCGAAAAACCTTAATTAGGTTAGTCCCCGTTAGCATCAGAGCTACAGAGACGTACCAGCAAGCATCGATCACTGCTGCGGTGATTCCCATTAACCCTGTTTCTATCCAGCTCGAGTCCGAATGGACAAGATGGCTGAATATTGCGAGGAAGAATAGGGCAATTTTGGGGTTAAAGAGAGATATCAGGAACCCTTCACCAGCTCCTTTAAGCAGCATTCCAGAACTGGTTGGTCGTGCGTCTGCTCGTTGGACTGACAAACTGTCCCTGGCAATCATTGTCCGAAATCCTATATATGCAAGAAGACACGCCCCAGACGACTGTAGAGCTAACAAGATGCCGGACTTATCCACCATCACCTCTGCCACCCCAACCGCGGTCAGCAGCGCCCACCATCCTATGCCGGTCGCATGTCCAAGGCCAGTAACTACACCGTAAATCCTCCCCCCAGCTATAGTATTACTAATTACTAGAGCGAGGCTCGGGCCAGGTGAGATTGCACCGAGAAAACAAATCACTGCTAGCTGGAACCAAGAAGTAATGTCCATAAAGTGCGTTCCTGTCCAATATCCTGGAATCCCCAGGCTTTACCCTGTTTATTGTGCTACCAACATGACAAGTGGCAAGCAATGTACCAAAGTGACCCTATCCTTTGACTCTGAGGTCTGTGCAGTCAGCGGAGTCGATAGAGAAGATGGACTCGTCGGATACGATACGCTACGACGTAGTGATGATCCCGCGAAGGCCGCAGCCCAAGGGCGGAACCCCGAAGGGCTAACCAGCCGGTATAAGGATGACCTGCCAGGCAGCACTCGCTTCGATTCACGCTGCTTGGTTAGGTTGCACCATACCAAAAAAGAGAGGACAGGTTATGAGCAAGGAATCTACGAAGGCGGCGTTCCAGAAGGCGTTCTCGACACATATGCTGCTGAACCTCAGTCCAGAGGAAAAGGATTCTTTGATAACATATCGGAAGTCAGAAGGACGCATCCGTATGGAGCAGCAGTTGAGGTCAAAGACCCAAGTTTCTACTCCGACCCAACAAGAGGAAGTATGACCTGTATCGTATGTGGCTCAACGGCTGTTGTGGAAATCCACTGCAAGATTGTCTGTAAGAATTGTGGGTTCACCAGGGATTGCAGTGACCCGTAGGTTATAGGAGTACAAGACTCTATCTAGCTTCTGAACTTAGTTCGCAACGTCCTTGGACTTATACTCTCATGTGATGCCGAGTATGCAAAAGGACGCTGTTGAACGGTTTGATATAGCCTTAAAAGAGGGGTCCGAAGTTCAGTTTTCAAAGACATTGCAGTAAAGCCCCAAAGAAGAAGCCCCTCGATATATAATCGGGGGGCTTTTCAGATACAAAAAAGTGGAGCGGGGGACGGGATTCGAACCCGCGACAACCTGCTTGGAAGGCAGGGACTCTACCGCTGAGTTACCCCCGCGCTCGCATGCTCAGTGTAACCCAATCCCTCAGTCCACGCCACGCACCCTTGCAGCCGCCGGTATGACCTAAAGCCACACGCAACCGGTTTTGGGTCAGGTCAGTCGAGCACCTTTACATTCAACCATCGCCCCTTGATGTAGTAGGGAATGTAGAGGAACACACGGCTGAACATGGCGACTGTAATAGCAAAGGGTCAACGCTTGTCATTTCTGAACAGGTTAGATATAGTAGCCTTTGCGTTCCAGGGGCGTATCTAAAGGCTGACCACCTGGGGCCCCTTATGCGTACAGCCCCCTGCGACGCAGTATCTCCGACGGTTAGATAGCTCAGTAAAAACTCACCGGGAGGGGAAGTCACCATGATGGGACCTTCAGCGATGGACGACATCAGAGTCCTGGACATCAGCCACGGCATCGCCGGGCCATTCTGCGCCAAGATTCTCGGCGATTTCGGTGCGGACGTAATCAAGGTAGAGCCGCCAGGCGGAGAGAGCGGCAGGACCATGGGTCCCTTCTTCCATGACGACCCCAACCCAGAGAAAAGTCTCTTCTTTCTGCTCCTCAACCTGAACAAACGCGGCACCACGCTCAACTTGGAGACCTCTACGGGCGCCAAGATCTTCAAGGAGTTGGTCCTAGAGGCCGACGTTGTTGTGGAAACCTTCCCGCCCGGTTACCTGGACTCCCTGGGCCTGGGCTACGAAGACCTAGAGAAGATCAACCCCAAGATAGTGATGACCTCCATCACAGGCTTCGGCCAGACAGGCCCTTACAGCCACTTCAAGAGCGAAGAAATCATCGCCTATGCCATGGGGTCCATTATGAGCATAAGCGGCACCAAGGAACGGGAGCCGCTGAAACACGGCGGCTTTCAGGCGCAGTATGAATCTGGACTGAACGGAGCGTTGTCCACTGCATTCACCCTAGTCATGCGCGACACCATCGGTCAGGGGCAGCACGTGGACGTATCCATCCAGGAGGTGGTGAACTCCACCCTGGTGGTCAACCAGCCCTTCTACAGCTGGACCGGCGCAGTCCAGGGACGACGCAACCCTGAAGGGGCCATGTTCGGAAACGTCATGCCCTGCAAGGACGGCTACTTCATAAGCCAGGCCGGCGGCGGCGCCACCTGGGACGGCATTGCCGATTTCTACGGCAAGGAGGAGCTGAAAGATCCCAAGTTCGCCCTGCCTGAGCAGCGCACCGTGAACGGCGCGGAGATGGACGCAATCATCCTGGACGCCACCAAGGACAGGACCATGGCGGAGATGTTCAAGACCGCCTCCGAAGACTACCGCATGCTCTTCGGCATCGTACAGACCCCGGAAGACCTCGCCAACTGCCCCCAGCTTGAGGCCAGGGGCTTTTTCGAAGAGGTTGACCACCCTGTGATAGGCAAGATCAAGGTGCCATTCCGCCTGTTCAACATGAGCGAAACGCCCAGCACATATCGTATGCCTGCGCCCCTCTTGGGACAGCACAACATTGATATATACACGGAGCTTCTGAGCTACTCCAAGCAGGATCTTGTGAAACTTCGGGAACTGGACATCATCTAGGGTGCACTTCAGCGATCAGCATCGTGATCAACCCTCCAGGTGTTGAATAGAGATGCACAGGTTCCCACGACTGATCGTAAGCCAATAGGTCGGCCAGCAGCGGAGGTATAGCACAGTGAGCAGAAAACCCCTGGAAGGCATACGAATCGTAGAGTCCACCTATGTTTACGCCTTTCCCTACGCCGCCGGCCTGCTGGCGGATCTGGGCGCAGAGGTCATAAAGATCGAGGGGCCTGGCCACATAGACACCACACGCGGCGGGCAGTTCGCCGGAGCCTTTCCTGACAACGAGGCGGGTGACGACCCCTGGAACCGTGCCGCCGGATTCAACCAGCTCAATCGAGGCAAGAAGTCGCTCACGCTTGACCTGAGCAAAGATGAGGGACAGGCCGTCCTGAAGGATTTGCTCAGTGTCACAGACATATTCATGGAGAACTACACGCCCAGGGTCATGCGCCGCTGGCAACTGGACTACCCCAACCTGAAGAAGATCAAGCCAGACATCATAATGGCGTCCAACACCGGCTACGGCCACGGCGAAGGCCCCTACTCCCAGTACCCGGCCCAGGCCACCACCCAAGAAGGCACCCACGGCCTGGTGCACATCACCGGTTACCGAGGGGACGACTCACCGTCCAAGGCAGGCCAGTCCTACGTGGACTTCATTTCCTGCTGGGCTGCCCTGCTGGGTATCAGCATGGCCCTCAGGTACAGGAACCAGACAGGCAAAGGCCAGTGGATTGATATAGGGATGTACCAGCTGGGCTGCCTGGGGTCCAGTGAATACGTCATGGACTGGATCGCCAACCAGAAATTGGGCGGCCCCATAGGTAACCGCCACCCGTGGCGCGCACCCCAGGGTTGCTACCAATGCTCGGGTAAGGACCAGTGGTGCGTCATATCCATTGGCGACGACGAGGAGTGGGCCGCCCTGTGCCGTACTATGGGCAAGGACGGGCTTATAGAAGACCCCAAGTTCGCCAGCAGTTTCAACCGCGTGAAGAACCATGAAGAACTGGACAGTATCATATCCTCCTGGACCAAGGGCGTTGAGAAGTTCCAGGTTATGGAACGGCTACAAGGTGCAGGTGTACCCGCCGCGCCGGTGCAGGACTCCAGGGACGCCAACCTGAGCGAGCAATACTGGGCCACCGGTTTCCTGGAGAAGGTCACATTCCCTGAAGATCGCAAGATGGGCCAACGCGTAATCATTGGCCGACCCTGGCACCACGACAAAGCCAAGATGGACGTGCAGGTACGCGGGCCGGGACCCAAGCTGGGCGGGTCTAATAACGAGATCCTTGAAGGTACGTTGGGATACTCCCAGTCCCAGGTCCATGAGCTGGAGGAGTTGGGCATCATCGCTGAAAGACCCACCGACCCCCGGCCCGTGCCCACCCTGGGCCTGGACGAAATGGTCCGCCGTGGCCGCTACGCCTACCACGACCCCGACTACAAGCGTAAGCTCGGAATCTAGGCAGGGCACGGGCAGTGCCCACTCCGCTCATGCTGAGCGTGCCAAAACGCACGTACGGAATTGGTACGCCCCACCCACACCTTCTCTACCGTCGGTGTGGGTCTGGGCAATGCCCAACCGCCTTGACTGCAGTTGAGGTGTCCCGTAGGCTGACAATACCCCCACGCGGGCCCGTAGCTCAGTGGCAGAGCGGTCGGCTCATAACCGATTGGTCGCAGGTTCGATCCCTGCCGGGCCCACCACCACGCTTCGGCACTATGACTTCCCTTGCCAAGTTCGCTATAATCGAGCAGGTCTAATTAATAGCGAGGTGCCGCCAATGCCCGACATTAAAGGCGAAATGGTCATGGGATGGCCGGACCGCAAGAGGCTCAGCAATCAACTGACCACGGACCGGCAGGGACGCGTCATTGATGGACGGTCGCCGTTTACAGACCTGGAAGGCCTGATTACACCGACCGATCTTCGCTACGTAAAGATTCAGTTGGAAATGCCGGAGCCTATCCATCCAGACGACTCACGCCTCTCCATTGAAGGGCAGGTCAATCAACCGTTTGAGCTTACCTTGAGCGAGCTTCAGAAACTGCCCGCCAAGACGGTCCGCATGGTGACTGAATGTTCGGGGAGCGATGCCCACTTCTTCGAATGGCAGCGGAGCGGCGGGCAGGAGAATAGCTGTGACGTGCATCCATCTGAAGAGGGCAAGCCTTCCAGACATGACCTAACGCAGCCTCACATGGGCCAGGTCAGCTCCGGTGAATTCACCGGAGTGTCGCTAAGCCTTATTCTTGAGAAGGCCGGGCTGAACGCCAGCGCCGTCGGCGTGCGCGCTGAAGGTTTCGATAGGGGAAGGCCCAGCGAACAGGCCATTCAGGGCGCTTCGGATGTACCGGAGGAGATGAATTACGACAAGTGTCTGCCGCTGGAGAAGGCTCTGGATCCAGACACGATAGTAGCCTGGGCGCTGAACGGAGAGTATCTCCGGCACGTCCACGGAGCACCAATGCGGCTTCTGGTACCTGGCTGGTCGGGCAACTGGTCTGTGAAATGGCTGCACAGGCTGGAGGTACTGGACCACATCGCACCATGCTTCTACCAGACAGAGTACTTCTTCTACGCCGACTCACTGGAAGCCAAGGACAGGACCATGGTCACCGCCATGGGTGTTAAGTCTATAATCACCGATCCGAGGGACGACGACCAGCCGCTGCCCCGTGGCGAGCAAGTCGTGCACGGGCTAGCCTGGAGCGGGTATGGTGCGATCAGTCGCGTAGAGGTCAGCGTGGATGGCGGGGTAAGCTGGGAGGACGCGCACCTTGAGGAACCCCGTGAACGGTGGCTGTGGACACGCTGGTCATATCGTTGGAACGCCCGGGAGCCAGGCGACTACAAGGTCATGTCTCGTGCCACTGATGAAGCGGCCCGACAACAACCGCAGATCGAGTGGAACGTGTTGCGCAAAAACTTCGACGGCATCATCCCGGTGGATGTCACTGTAACGTAAGAACGGCGGAGAACCTGGCTTCCGTACGCTTAGGCCCACCAGGGTTCACCCTGGATCCACATGCAGCGTCCTTGACCCTCTATCCCATGGCCGCAATCCCTTAAAGCCCACGCCACATATCGGATCAAGCCCCGCCTGGCACCAGGCCCACCAGCGCCTACTCTATCCCCAACTCCGCTTTGACCTCGCGCACCGCGGCGACCATGTTGCGCAGCTTCCCGACCGCCTCGTCCTCCTGCCGCGTCTTCAGGCCACAGTCAGGCTTTATGAACAAACGCTCAGGGGGCAGCACCTCAAGACCTTTGAGGATCCCCTCTTTGATGACCGACACAGTTTCCACCTTGTGCGTATGCACGTCGGTCACGCCTAGTGACACCGCCATAGCTTCTGGCAGCCCTTTCTCGCGGAAGACCTCCAGCAGGAAGTAGTCGCTGTTGACCATCTCCAGGTCCAGGTTATCCACCGGCAGATGCACCAACTCGTCGAAGACAGCCGCTGCCTCAGCGTATGTCTGCGTGTATTCGGCGGCATGGGTTATGGTATATATGCCAAGACCCTCGGTCACTATACCCAGCGCCCGCGACGCCAGCTCCATCTCCTCGGGCCGGGTGCATATGGCCGGCTCGTCTATCTGGAGGTATTTGACCCCTGCCCGCTCCAAGTCCAGCGCCTCCTCGTGTACTACCCTGGCCAGGTCAAGGATGAATGCCTCCCTCGACGGGTAGTGCTCGTTGAAGGACCAGTCGGCAATGGTATATGGGCCGGTGAGCATCCCTTTGACCGGCAGGTCGGTCAGCGACTGTGCGTACTGCCACCAGTCCACCGTTATTGCGTCGGAGCGGCCTACCGGCCCGACAGCTATCGGCTTTCGATAGTACCGATTACCGTAGGAGCGCACCAGGCCGCTGACCTTGAAGCCCTGCATATGTTCTGAGAAGTAGGTCACCATGTCACCCCGGTACATCTCACCGTCGACCAGGATGTCTATTCCCATCTCCTCCTGCAGGCGTATCCAGTGCTCCGTCGCCTTGCGCTCCAACGTAAGCAACTCCTCGGCGCTCATCTCGCCACGCGCCGCCTTTGTGCGGGCGCGCAGCAGATAGTCCGGCTTGGGAAAGCTGCCCACCGATGTTGTAAGCAGTCCTTTGGTCATGATTCCTTCTCCCACGTTCTACAAAGAGCAGGGGTGTACCCGGCTAATTTACCAGCGACAGTAGGTCACTTAACGTTACGACTGTAGGGCCATGCCACTCCTCTGCTTGAGCTTCAGCCCAGTCGTCCTTATATGCCACACGAATCTGGACCGCGCTCATCCCGAAGCTAGAGGCGCCACTCAGCTCGTTGCTGCCCCCATCCCCCACATACAAACAGTCGCTGGCGGCCACTCCCAACCTATCACACGCCAGCTGGTATATACGCGCATCCGGCTTCTTGATCCCTTCATCACACGAGAAAACGGGCGCATCCACCACCCGCGCCAGGACTGTCTCCGCCCAGAGTAACGAGACATCAGCATAGCAGTCGGTGATTAGCCCTACCTTGTAACCGGCCGCCTTCAACTGAGCCAGAGTTTCCACCGCGTCAGCGCGTGGCGTGAGCCTGTTCTTGATGAACCCCAAATGTATCTCAGCCGCCTGGTTGATTCGGTCGGGAGATACCCTATCACTCAATCCTTGGGATACCCACCCCATGCTGTCCAACGGACTCCCGTGACCCCATTTCAATCGCTCGTCCCTGGTCTCCTCCCATCGCCTGTTGAACTCCTCACCGGACACCCCAAGTGCTACAGCCATGTCCGCAACAAGCTGTTGGTTCTCTTTAGCAGACCAGTTATCAACCAGCGTGCCAAAGAGGTCAAAGACAACAGCATCGTATTTCATGAAGTGTGCTCCGGTCATACTCGTACGCCTACATGACACAGGCGAAAACAGTAGAGGCTAATCTGCTACCCTTATGCCGCCCTAGCGCCTTCCACAAGCCGGGCCAGCTTCTGACGGGCGTTCTGACGCGGCAGGAACTCCAGACCGCAACTCGGGCTGAGGTGCAGCCGGTCCATAGAGACGTGAGCCCTCACTCTGTCTACCGCAGCCACAATCTCGTCCACCGGCTCCAGCCGCGTGTTCCTGCCGTCCAGCAGCCCCATGGCAAGTTCCTTGTCCTGAGGAAAACCGTCCAGCAGGTCGTAGTTGTCTGGCCCCCACGCAAAGTCCAGGCCAAACACCTGAAAAGGCAGTTCAAACAACTCCGGCACAAGGCCTGACACGCCACGGAAGTAGGTGCACAGCTCCGTCTTGACGTTCAACCCACGGGTCACCACCCGGCACGCCTCCTGAAACAGTGGAAAATCGCTCTTGTACTTCAGGATGGCCGGCTCGTCGAATTGGATGAGCGGCACGCCCGTCTCCTGGAGGGCCAGCGCCTCCCTGTTCAGCGCCTCCGCTAGGTCCATCACCATCGCATCAAACTCTTTGTACCACCCCTGCTGGGACAACCGTGCCAGCGTGTACGGTCCCGTGATCACAGCCTTAACCGGCTTGGGACTGTTCCCAGCGGCGAATGTGTAGTCCCTGACCGTTATCGGCTCCTCCCACGCCAGCTTCTTCTCGGCGATGGGATGGCGATAGTAAGTGTTCGAGTCGAAGTATCGTATGAGGCCGCTGATAGCAAATCCCTTGATGCCTTCGGCGAAGTAGGTCTGCGGGTCGTCCCGACGCACATGGCCATCGGTCACAAGGTCTATACCCGCGTCCACCTGCTCCTTGATAACCTCCGCCGTCACCTGGTCCTCCACCTCATGGAGCTGTTCCTGAGTGATGCGACCCTGCTGAAACTGAGTAATTGCACCGCGCAGGCTAGGCGCCTTGGTGCCTGGACCGATCTTGGGATAGTTACCTACGATAGTCGTGATCAAGCAATGACTCCAAATTGGATAGCTAAGCGACGAATTCCTCCACGGGACACTTCATTCTACAGACAGGGAAAGTCCCGCGCAATGGCCCCCTACTCCACGAGCAGGGGCAGGAACACCAGACCTATGCCAATCATCACAACGGCGATCTGAGCCAGGGAGGCACGGAGCTCATGCTCCTTGTGCAGCTCCGGTATCAGGTCGGCGCCAGCTATGTAGATGAAGCCGCCGGCTGTAATAGGCACCATGACCGCCGTGTATCGGCCGCCGTCCCCACCCAATAGCAGCGAGATGACGACTCCCACAACGGCCAGAATAGCCGACAGGAAGTTTACGATCAGTGCACGGCGTGGTGTGAATCCAGCATGTATTAGGACTCCGAAGTCGCCCAGCTCCTGTGGCACCTCGTGGAGGAGCACAGCCAGCGTGGTAGCCAGGCCGACCGGGACGCTGACCAGATAGCTTGCCCCTATGATCAGCCCGTCCAGCAGGTTGTGTACTCCGTCCGCCACTAGTATGACCTGCCCCAGCGGATGGATCGGATTCAGTGTCTGCGTATGGTGCTCGTGGTGCCAGTGGAGGAGGCTCTCCATAACCAGGAACAGCAAGATGCCCACAATGATGTATAAGGACGTCAGTACCTGGTTCGTGGACTCACTGAACGCCTCGGGCAAAAGGTGTATGAACGCATCACCAAACAGGCTGCCAACAGCCAGGCTTATCAGCAGTGGTATAACGCGGTCTATGCGCCGCACGCCCAGCATGAGCGACATGATACCTATCAGGGAGACGAGGCTCACAACGGAGGCGCTGAGCAGTGAGTAGCCCCACTCATTCAAGGGAAGCGGCCTCCCGACAGCGGCTGCACAAGCCGACTATCTCCATCCAGTGTCCCTCTACCTGAAAGTCTGCCGCCTGGGCGAGGGAACTGACCAGGTCATCCACCATGCAGCCCATCACCTCAGTGACTACGCCACACTGAGAACAGACCAGGTGATGGTGGTGCAGCCCCTCCGCAACAACGTATGCGTCACGCCGCCCGCCCTCGGTATGCACACGCTCCACCAGCCCCAGACTGAGCAGCAGTTCCAGGGTACGAAACACTGTTGCCCTGCCCACCGCGGGGGCCACGCTCGCCACATCCTCCTCCAGGTCAGCTGCGGTAAAACGCACCTTCCTGTCAGCGATGAGGCGCACCAACGCACGCCGCGGACCCGTTACGCGATAGCCCTGCTGGCTGAGCGCCTGAACCATCCGACGAGTCGTCAGCATTCTAGAACCACCTGCGGGAGCTAACCATCGTACATATCATATAACCTATTGAGACTCAGTATCAATTACTATACAGCGTATCCCCGCCCAACATCGCTGTCAAGGAAACGCCTATCCCTGCTTTGCACAAATACTCCCCTGAAGGGCAGGAAAGTACCCCGTTCTGGGCACTGCCAAGACCCATATTTCCAGTTGTGACTTAGGAGGCAAGCCTTCACCAACGGCGGAGAATGTGGGTACAGGGCATATTCCGCTGAGTGCGGGTGGGCGGTAAATAGGCATTAGCCTGGGTTATCTTCACAGATTAAGACCACTTTATGTGCAAGGCTGGCTATACTCCCACAAATCATGGACGGTATCATTGCGCCGTGAAAAAGTTCCGGCATAGGCTGTCTTTGGCCTTACTGATAGGCATCGCCCTGGCATCGGGCTGGCTGGGAGTCGCTGAGCCTGGGCGCGCAGCGGTAAAGGCCGCACTGTTTGTGCCTGAAATCCTGCCCAGCTCACCTGTACGACCCCAGGCCTGGCTGGTAGGTCAGCCCACTCATACCCGCGTCATGATCCCCCTGGCAACAGACGAAACTGAAGCTGACCTGTACCTTCCCGCCGCCTCCGGTCAACATCCCGCCGTGGTGCTGTTCCTGGGCGTGGTCCCCGCCGGGCGTGACGACCCCCGCGTGACCAACCTAGCCAATGCCCTGGCCCGATCAAACATCGTGGTGCTCATGCCCTGGTCAGATGTGATGCTCAACTCACGGCGACTGGACACCGACGCGGTAGACCTCCTCGTTGAGGCATACCGATTCCTGCAAGGGCACAAATCCGTCAAACCGGAGCGAATCGGGCTGGTGGGCTTCTGTGTAGGCGCATCCTTTGCGACCCTGGCCGCGCAGGATGAACGCATCCGGGACAGCGTGGCCTACGTCAACTCATTCGGCGGCTACTTCGACGGCCGGGACATGGTGGTGTCAATCGTCAGCCGCACCAGGCTCTACCAGGGCGTGGCGGAGCCATGGGAGCCCAGGGACGACACCCGGGAGGTGTTCACCGTCCACCTCATCGAGGGTCTGGACGACCCCCTGGAACGTGAGGCCCTGGCAAACGTCTTTCTGGAAGGGAACACCGGCCCGGGTGTCGTTCCAGATTTCCTACACGACACGCTGTCAGATACTGCACGAACGGTGTACAGGCTGCTCAGCGGCGTATCACGGACCGAGGCGGAGACTCTGGTGGACTCCCTGCCTCCATCCTTCACTCGAACTATCGAGGCCATCTCTCCCAGCACCTCGATTGCTGCTCTGAATGCGCCTGTGCTCATCATGCATGACCGTGAAGACTCCGCCGTCCCTGCCTCCGAGTCCCGCAAGCTGGCTGAGGCGCTGGCTCAGCGGGGCAACGTCTACTACACCGAATTCTCCCTATTCCAGCATGTGGATCCCACCCGACCACTTCCACCTCTCACCATGGCGCGAGAGGTTTGGAAGCTGCTGCTGCACATGTACAACATCATGCGGTTGAGTGCGTAACAGACCCTGAATCCCCTCGTGCTGAACGACACTCCATGAGTTTGACCGGATGGGTTTACAATAACGCTACCTTTTTCTGTTTTCTCAAGCAGCGACAGATAGATAGTAATCGTCAATGGTCAATAACATCCGGGAAGCCACTGTTGCCGACGCGCAGAGACTCGCTGAACTGCGCTTTGAGTTTCGGGCACCTCGAAGCCCCAACACTGAAACACGTGACGAGTTCGTGCACAGGTGCACGCTATGGATGGAGCGTGCACTCAGCTCAGATAGTTGGCGTTGCTGGGCTGCAATGGTTGAAGGGCAAATAGTCGGTCAGGTCTGGGTCCATCTGATAGAGAAGATTCCGAATCCACTGGCTGAACTTGAAAACCACGCATACATTACCAACCTGTATGTGCAAGAAAACGCTCGTGGAGGCATGGGGAATGATCTCATGGATATCGCCCTGGCGTGGTGTCGGGCTCAGGAGATTGATGCGGTCATTCTATGGCCTACCGAACTAAGCCGAACGCTGTACCAGAGAAAGGGCT
>Ga0310124_10000830_pt1 | contig 21916 bp, 14 predicted proteins | sample CB11b_AW_Bot5_MG_FD_203507 | JGI IMG/M metagenome (GOLD analysis project Ga0310124, IMG submission 203507) | Marine microbial communities from Western Arctic Ocean, Canada - CB11b_AW_Bot5 | ecosystem: Environmental > Aquatic > Marine > Oceanic | place: Canada: Western Arctic Ocean | collected... | reverse complement strand
TGCTTTTCTAATATTGGGGATATTTTATTTATAAGAGCACTTGCAATAATAGCTCCATCTGCATATTTGTCTATAGTTTTGATATGCTCATTTGTTGAAACACCAAAACCTACTAACACGGGAATTGATGAGGTTTGTTTAATTGTATTAATAATTTTTAGATTTTTTGATGATAATTTATCTCTGGATCCTGTAACTCCTGTAGAACTAACATAATATATAAATCCTTTAGAATTTTGAGCCACTTCTTTTATTTTTGATTTTGAAGTTGTAGGAGTAAGCATATTTATTAGATATATATTGTTGTTACTAAATATTTGGTTTATTTTTCCTGACTGCTCAAATGGCAGATCAGGTATTACAATCCCATCAACACCTGCTTTCATTGCACTTTCTGCGAATTTTGTAATGCCAAATTGATATATTGGATTTAGATAACTCATAATAATAATAGGTTTGATTATATTGGTTTTTCTTAGAATTTGTACTATTTCAAGTGTTGAATTAATAATAGGTTTTGTTTTATTTTTGTTCTTTGACTCTATAGCTTTAAATGAAGTGTTCTGAATTGTTGGTCCGTCAGCAATGGGATCACTAAATGGAATTCCTATTTCTAGAATATCAATATTTGAATTAATTAATATTTTTGCTATTTCAATGGAAGAATTATAATCTGGATACCCCGCAGTGAGATATAAAGTTAGGATGGATTTTTTATAATTATTAAGTTGATCTAATCTGTTCTCATCCATTTTTGTTTTATTGCCAAGTAATGCTTCCGCTAAGTTTACTCATATTTAAATTTTTCGATTTAAATACTTGAAATTCATTTAAAGAATTTTTAATTGTTGTATCATCACCATGTCCAGGGTGTACTATAGTATGCTCAGAAAGATTTAACAATTTCTTTTCTATGTTATCAATGAGTATTTTGAAATTTTTTGAATCTTGTGTTTTTCCGGGACCTCCAGGAAATAAAGTATCACCTGAAAATAAATTATCTTCAATTAATATACAACTTGAACCCGGAGTATGACCCGGAGTACTAATAAATTGTATACTTGTTTGATTTAGTTTGAATTGCTTTGAATTTTCATAATATTTTATGTATTTCGGATTTATTTTTAAATTTTTAAATATTTTTGAATCATTTATACCAATCCATATTTCAATTTCTTGATTTAAAAAACTTATAATATCTTTCAGTCCATCAATATGATCATAATGATTATGGGTTATAAAGATTGTATTGACGTTCCATTGATTATTTTTAATTAAAAATTTTTTTATATTATTGATATCAGGTGGTGCATCTATTAAGATTGCATTTCTAGTTTTCTTAGATCCTATAAGCCAAATATTATTAGATAATGGATCAACAATATTTTTAGTATAAAATAAATCATTATGTTCAAAAGTTTGTTTATTCATTTGATTTAATTCAATTATGATAGTACTAGTTTGAAAGTTAGTAAATAATGTTTATTTAAAAGACTATTATTTGTAATTTAAATAATGGAATTAATCAACTTCATCAGCATTGACGAGATTTAAATTTTGTATATTTTGATTTATTGACGTTTTAAGAAGATCGGAATTTAAATATTCTGGAAATGATATTATTTGAACTGTGTCTTTTGATTTGGATGTTTCTTTGATGTTAATATTTATCGAATTGTCTGACACACCTAATACTGTACACGAATATTCATTTCCTAGATTTATTAGATTAGATATTCTTTTTGCTATACTGTTTTCGATTAAATGTATTTTATTATTACCTTTATAAATCCTTATTGAATCTTTTTCATTTTTAATAGTTAATTTTGATCCGGTATCAATACCTAGATTTAAAATTTTCTTTGAATTCTCGATATCACATTTTAAATTTATTGATTTTCCGCTCTCATTTACTAAATTGGTAATATCAATTTTGCTAAGATTACTTTTTTCTTCGGGCAAATTTAATTGTAATTTATATAAAATTTTCCGAGCGATAATATTATTAGGAGAAATTTTTAATACATATTGGAAACATTTAGTTGCATTAACTTTGTCAGACAATTTCATATAAGAAATCCCAAGCCTATTAAGTGCTTCGATATTATTTTTTGAAATATTTAAAATTATTAAATTTAATTTTTTTGCCTTTTCCCAATTATTATTTGAGGCTTCTCTGATAGCTGATTTTATCAGAGAGTTAAGGTCATATTTAGCTTTTACTTCCATTTCCATATAGATTAAAGTACCATACATTTATAAAACCGATAGGATTCTAGTTGTTAACAACAACTTTATGCAATACTTTTTTAGTGTTTTTATTTGAATTATTTAAATAATTCAAATACATTATGCACTTTATTAACTGCTTTATCTAAATCGGTGTCATTAATTAAACAAGTTATTCTTATATCTGATGTTGTTATCATTTCTATATTTACTTTAGAATTAAATAAAGCTTCAAAAAATTTAGCAGCATAACCAGGTGAATTTTGGATCCCTGTTCCAATGATACTGATTTTAGCGTAATTACTTCCTGACGTTATATTTTCATAATTTATATTTTTGATGGATTTATTTTGTACTATTTTTAAAGCATGAGTTAAATCTTCATTTTTTACTGTGAATGTTAAATCTGTTTTATGATTTTGACTTATATTTTGAACTATAACATCTACATTTATCCCCGCTTCACTTAGAGGTTTAAATACTTTTGTTGCTATACCTGGTTTATCAGGAATACTATGCAATGTAATTTTTGATATATTTCCCTCAGAAGTGACTCCTGTGACTTTATTTCTATTTTCAGTTATTTGGTTCAAAATTATACCTCTTTTATTTAAATCATTTAATTTTTCAATATTACAAATTATTGTGCCAAAGGTATTTTTAAAAGAAGATTTAATAATAATTGGCATATTGTAATATAAACCTAATTCAATTGACCTTGGATGCATTTTAGCTCCATAATTTGCTAGTTCTAACATATCTTCATATGATAAATAATCAATTCTTTTTGCATTTTTAACAATCTTAGGATCAGCTGTAAATATACCTTCTACATCAGTGTATATTTCACAAATATCAGCATTTAAACTAGCTGCCAATGCTACTGCTGTTGTATCAGACCCTCCTCTTCCCAAGGTTGTTATTTCAAGATTTTCATTGTATCCTTGAAAACCGGCTATTACTACGATCCGTTCGTTATTTATTTCATCTTGTATTCTTTTGTTATTAATAGAAATTATTTGAGCTTCTCCAAAAGTTGAATTTGTATCAATTCCTGCTTGGAATCCTGTTAAAGAAATTGCTTTTAATCCAAATTCTTGTAATGCTATAGACATTAAAGCACTTGATACTATCTCTCCTGAAGACATTAATAAATCTAATTCCCTGGTATTTGGGTGTTCGGATAGCATTCTTGCTTTTTTCAAGAGTTGATCTGTTGACTTACCCATCGCTGATACTACTAAAACAATATTTTTGCCTTGATCTACAGATATTTTTGTTGTTTTAGCTATTTTTCTAATTTTAGATATAGAATCTAAAGATGTTCCTCCATATTTTCTTACTATTATTCCCATAATCTAATTTTTTATATATGCCCCTTTACTGGTAAACGAAGTTATTAAAAGTTTAGCTTCGATATTTTGTTTATCACAATAATCGGCTACTTCATAGAAAAAGCTCATAGGATTGTCAGTTGTAATTCCTGCTATTGTTGGGCCTGAACCACATAAAAATGAACCCAATCCACCTATTTCAGGGATCTTATTTAATAATTTTGTTAATTTAGGATAGTTTTCCAACCTAATGTTTTGATGAAATACATCATCAAATGCTGTTTTAATAGTATTTGTATTTGGTGATTTTAAACTATTTGTTAATAGAGATAACCTACTCATATTATGAACAAATTTTTCGGTTGAAATAGTTTTTGGCAACTTTGTTCTAGATTTATTCGTGTTAGTTTTGCTATTAGGGATTATTATTATTAATTTTATATTAGGGTCATATTCAATGTTTGAAATTATGACCTCTGATTTATTTTGTATGCATAATTTAATTCCACCATTGATACATGCAGCTAAATTATCGTAATGATCTTCTAATTTTTTTGTTATATTTAAAAGTTTTGTTTTACTGAAACATTGGCCATGATTTTTTTTAATATAATAATTTGCTGCTAATAATCCTGCAGATATAGCAGATGAACTGCTTCCTAATCCGCTTTCAAGGTTAATATTATTTTTTATTTTAATATTTATTTTTGGAATATTAATTTGTAACATTTTGAAAGGTATCGAAAATGCCTTATAAGCTAGATTCGATTTATCTAATGGCAGGCTATTTTCCCCCTCTCCTTTTACTTCAATTTCGAGTTCAAAAATTTTATTGTTTGTGGAATGAAATATAAATTCAAATTCATTCCACAAATCTATTGCTCCACCTATACAATCGAATCCAGGTCCCATATTTGCAATTGTTGCAGGGCTATATATTTTTATGTAGTCTTCAGTTGGCATTATGTTATTTTCTATATAAGAATAAATACAAGAATCAGATTTTAACACTTAGATAATTGATTAACTATAATGCCTAGGGTATATTTTGGTTCAATTAAATAAAATTCTTTATAAAAACTATAAATAATTATTGACACTATAGCTGTTTTTCTGTAATGTACTTGTTTGGCAGATGAATATATCGCTCTCTAGACATCAAATAACATACAATTATTACAAAGGATTTAGGAATATTTTTTCTAAATCCTTATTTTGCTTTATATATTTTGTTTCAAATATATATAATCCCATATTTTAATTTACTTGGATTTTAAATTTCAGGAGTTTTTTTATGAAAATAAGATTGAATGGAAAATCAAATTTCGATCGACAAGATTTAATACCAAATTTAATTCAAGTACAATTAGATTCTTTTGAATGGTTTCGAAATCAAGGAATAAAAGAAATACTTGATGATATTTCCCCTATAGAAGATGCTAGATTTGAATTGAAATTTATTGATCATAAATTTAAAGAACCTGAGAACAGCGAAGAAGAGTGTAGAAAAAGAGAAATAACGTATGATGCCGCATTATGGTTTACGGCATTATTGAAAATCAAGGAAACAAAAGAAGAAAAAGAACAGGAAATTTTTGTAGGGAAATTACCTGTAATGACATCAAATGGTACTTTTATTATAAATGGCGCAGAAAGAGTTGTAGTTAGTCAATTAGTACGATCTCCAGGAGTTTACTTTAGTGCAACTAATGAACCTATTTCAGGTAGACCCCTAGCTAATGCAAAATTAATTCCTTCAAGAGGCTCTTGGGTAGAATTTGAGACTAGTACAAAGAATATTTTATCTGTAAAAATTGATAGAAAACGAAGAATTCCTATTAGCATTTTTCTTAGGGCTTTGGGTTATGAAGATGATCAAATGCTTAATATATTTTCAGATGTAGATTCACCTATTGATGGTTTTATAAAGACAACCCTTGATAATGATAATGATGATGTTAAATCAAGAAAAGAATCTCTTATAGAATTTTATAAACGTATTAGACCAGGTGAACCTCCAAATGAAAAAAATGCAGAGGAACTTATTGAAACTACATTTTTTAATGAAAGAAGATATGATCTTGGTAATGTAGGGAGATATAAATTAAATAACAGATTAGATAGAGATAATACTGATATTAAAACTTTGGATAGAGATGATTTTATTCATATTATCAAAAAACTGATTTTAATTAATAATAGTTTAGAGACTAAAGACGATATAGACCATTTGGGAAATAGAAGAGTGAGGGCAGTAGGAGAACTTATTCAGAATCAAATGAGAGTAGGTTTGCTAAGAATGGAGAGAGTGGCTAAAGAAAGGATGATTACTGCTATTGAGCCACAAGAAACTGCACCACAGGCATTAATAAATATTCGTCCTGTTGTTGCTGCAGTTAAAGAATTTTTTGGAGGATCTCAGTTGTCTCAGTTTATGGATCAAACTAATCCTTTGTCTGAGTTAACACATAAAAGAAGATTATCTGCTTTAGGTCCGGGAGGTTTGTCCAGAGAAAGAGCAGGATTTGATGTACGAGATGTGCATTCTTCTCATTATGGGAGAATATGCCCGATTGAAACACCTGAAGGCCCAAATATTGGGTTATTGGGGTCACTTGCTACTTTTGCACGAACAAACGAGCATGGCTTTATTGAGACTCCGTACAGGCTAGTTAAAAAAATAATTAATAGTAAAGATCTATCTATATTAGGGAGAACAGTTACGGAAGATATTATTGATGGAAAAAAAATTATACTTCCTAAAAATAAAAAAATTACAAGGAAAATTATTGATGAAATATTAGAACTTCCAAAACAAGATCTTTCTGTTGTGCCTTATGTTTCAACTTCAAACAATGATATAAAATATTTACCTGCAGATTTAGAAACTGATTATAATATAGCTCAAGCGAGCTCTCCTATTGATAATAATGGTGAATTTATAAATTCAGGGATAGAAATTAGAAAAGGAGAGGAATTTGTTGTTGTTTCTCCAGACATAGTTGATTTAATAGATATATCACCAATGCAATTAGTAAGCGTTTCAACTTCCTTAATCCCTTTTTTAGAGCATGATGATGCGAATAGAGCTTTAATGGGTTCAAACATGCAAAGGCAAGCTGTTCCATTAATATCACCACAAGCTCCTATAGTTGGAACAGGTATGGAAAAAATTGTTGCTAGGGATAGTGGGCAGGTTCAAATATCTAAATCTGATGGTTTGGTTATAAGCGCAACAGGTATTGAAATACAAATCATGGATGAAGAGAATAAAATTTATAAATATCCTTTAAAAAAATATGTAAGAAGTAATCAAGGAACAACTATAAGTCAAAGGCCGATTATTTCAAAAGGTGATGTTGTTAGCAAAGGACAAGTTTTGTGTGATAGCTCTTCTACTGAATCAGGCAATTTGGCATTAGGCCAGAATATTTTGTGTGCATTTATGAGCTGGGATGGATATAACTTTGAAGATGCAATTATATTGAGTGACAGATTAGTTAAGTGTGATGTTTATACTTCAATACATATTGAAAAATTAGAAGTTGAAGCGAGAGATACTAAATTGGGGCCAGAAGAAATTACTGCAGACATACCCAATATTGGCGAAGAAGCTTTAAAGAATTTGGATGAAGAGGGTATTGTGAGAATTGGTGCTGAAGTTGGCCCAGGCGATATTTTGGCTGGCAAAATTACACCTAAAGGAGAAACAGAATTAAGTGCTGAAGAAAAATTATTAAGAGCAATTTTTGGAGAGAAAGCTAGAGACGTAAAAGATACATCTCTAAGAGTTCCGCATGGACAGAGGGGTAAAGTTATTGATGTAAAAGTTCTTGATTCTACAGAAATTAAGGATTTGCCACCTGGTGTTAACAGACAAGTAAGAGTATGGATTGCACAAACTAGAAAGATTTCTGAAGGAGATAAGATGGCAGGTAGGCACGGAAACAAAGGTGTAGTTGCAAAAATACTGCCACAAGAAGATATGCCATATTTAGAAGACGGAACCCCAGTTGATATTATTCTTAATCCGATAGGAGTTCCATCAAGAATGAATTTAGGGCAGGTTCTTGAATTACATTTAGGATGGGCTGCTAAAGCTTTAGGTATGAAATCAGCTAACAGTTCAGTTTTTGAAAGTTTTACAGATAAGGAGATAGAAGAAGCTTTATTAAAAGCTTGGGTTATTAGAAAATCAGGAGCTTTAAATGACACTATAGATGATCATTTGAGCTATGAAAAGACAAATTATGACAGGCTTTATGAATGGCTAAAATCAAAGAATAAAGAAAACTTAATGGGATTTTTTGTAGATACAGATAAGAAACTTCCTAGTTCAATTAATATTCAAGAAGAATGTTTAAGGATATGGTTTGAGGAAGAAATTAACGAAAATGTTAGTGAATGCACTTTTGATGAATTGAAAGAAAAAGTAGATGAACTTAATGAGTTAAATAAATTTTCCTCACCTAATTTTGGAAAGGAAAAATTGTATGACGGTAGAACAGGAGAATTATTTGACCAACCAATTGCAGTAGGGTTTATGTATGTGTTGAAATTAATTCATATGGTAGAAGATAAGATCCATGCAAGATCAACAGGCCCTTATTCGCTAATTACCCAACAACCCTTGGGAGGTAAAGCGCAATTTGGTGGACAAAGATTTGGTGAAATGGAGGTTTGGGCTTTAGAGGCATATAGTTCTGCTCATAACCTTCAAGAAATTTTAACAGTGAAATCTGATGATGTTGTAGGTAGGGTAAAAACTTACGAATCTATTGTTAAAGGTGAACCTATATCTCAGCCAGGTATCCCAGAATCTTTTCATGTTTTATTAAAAGAACTTCAAAGTTTGGGCTTATCAGTTGATTTAATGCATAATTTTGATACTGAATCTGATTTAGACCTAACAAATATTGTTGATGACGTTGATTTGATAACAGGTGCAGATGAAGAAAGTAATGTTGTGACTTCTAGTGAAAATACTGATAATCCTGATTTGAATAAAGATAATTTGAATGAGATATTATTATCTGAAAATATTAATTCAGAAGACATATCAAGTAATAATCAGAAAAATATAGATATTGAAGAAGTTGTTAGTGAAAGTTCAGATCAAGTAGAGATAACTTTAGATGATATTCCTGAAGTTATAGATGAAGATAACTTAGATTCTGAAATTAATGATAAGGAATAAAGATTAATAAATATTGAGGTATATAAATTATGGTACAAACATCTACTAGTTTTGATTCTATAAAAATTGGTTTAGCTTCTACTGCAAAGATTAAATTATGGTCTTATGGAGAAGTTACAAAGCCCGAAACGATAAATTACAGGACTTTGAGGCCAGAAAAAGATGGTTTGTTTTGTGAAAAAATCTTTGGACCTACTAAAGATTGGGAATGTTACTGTGGAAAGTATAAAAAAATAAGATATAGAGGAGTAATCTGTGATCGTTGTGGAGTAGAAGTAGCTCGTTCTAAAGTAAGGCGTGAAAGAATGGGAACAATAACTTTAGCAGCACCTGTAGCACATATATGGTTTGCTAAAGGATCCCCGAGCAGACTTGGAATGATATTAGATTTATCACCAAGAAACCTTGAGAGGATTTTGTATTTCGCGCAGTATTTGGTAACAAAAGTAAATATTGAATTTAGAGATAAACTTATTGAACTTCTAAATGATGAAGTAATTAAATTGGAATCAGGCAATGTTGCTGAAGAAACAAAAGACGAAAATAATGATGATATAGATTCTTCAAAAAATGATGACAATAAAGAGGAAGAAAATCAAGATAATTTAATTATATTGTCTGAAGAGGATAAGAAAAATAAAATTGTTGAATTTAATTTATTAATTACTGATCTTAAAAATTTGAAATTAGGTGAATTATTAACTGATCAAAAATATAAATCACTAAGAACAATATCACTTAAATTTCAAATGGATATTTTTACTGCAGAAATGGGTGCTGAAGCTGTTTCTAAAGTTTTGGAAAATATAAATTTGGATTTATTAAGAGATGAATTACAAAAAGAAATAAGAGAAACTTCTGGCCAAAGACTAAAAAAAGCTGTTAAACGATTAAGAGTTGTTGAAGCTTTTAGAAAAAGTGGAAATGAATTGGCATCAATGATATTAGAAATCATTCCGGTTTTACCCCCTGAGTTAAGGCCGATGGTTCAATTGGATGGTGGAAGATTTGCTGCAAGTGATTTGAATGACTTATATAGAAGAGTGATTAATAGAAATAATAGATTAAAAAGATTATTGGAATTAAATGCTCCTGAAATTATTGTTAGAAATGAAAAAAGAATGTTACAGGAAGCTGTTGATGCTTTAATAGATAATGGAAGAAGAGGACGTCCAGTTTTGGGAAGTCATAGTCATGTTTTAAAATCATTGTCTGATTTATTACGTGGTAAACAAGGAAGGTTTAGACAGAATTTGCTTGGAAAAAGAGTGGATTATAGTGCTCGATCTGTAATTATAGTTGGTCCTGAATTGAAATTACATCAATGTGGATTGCCAAGAAAAATGGCTATTGAATTATTCAAGCCATTTGTGATGCATCAATTGGTGATACAAGGATATGCTCATAATATTAGAACAGCAAAAAGATTAGTTGATAGAGGAAGCGCAGAAGTCTGGGATATTTTAGAAGAAGTTGCAAAAGATAGACCTGTACTTTTGAATAGAGCACCAACATTGCATAGATTGGGAATACAGGCTTTTGAGCCGGTTTTAATTAATGGAAGTGCTGTTAGGGTCCATCCTTTAGTGTGCGCTGCTTTTAACGCTGATTTTGACGGAGATCAAATGGCAGTACATTTACCATTATCAAAAACTGCTATTATTGAAAGTAGAAGACTTATGTTAAGTTCAAATAATATGTTGACACCAAGTTCCGGGGAACCTATTGTAGCTCCTACGTTAGATATTGTCTTAGGTTGTTTTTATTTAACAGGCCCCGAAAATGAAAATATAGAAACTGACTTGAAATTATATTCAAATTTTGATGAAGTGTTATTAGTTTATAACCTTGGTTTAATCAATTTGAGAGCTTCAGTTAAAGTGAGGAATAATAAATCTGAGAATAATGAAATGATTACTACAACAGTTGGTAGGATAATTTTTAATTCTAGTTTACCCGATTCTTTTGAATTCTATAATTTTACTATAGATAAATCTCACCTAAAAGATATTACTTTAAGATCTTTTAAAGAATTAGGAAATGAAGAGACTGCACAATTATTAGACAGGTTAAAATCTGTTGGTTTTGAATATGCAACAAAATCTGGAATTACAATTGCTATTAATGATATTAAAGTCCCTGAATCTAAATATGAAATTGTTAAAGAAGCTGATAATCAAATTAAAATATTAGAAGATAAATTTGATCAAGGCTTTATTACAGATGAAGAAAAATATCAATCTGCAGTTAAAATTTGGACAGAGGCAAATGAAGAAGTGACAGATACAATTGAAAAATCTTTATCGATTTATGGGGGGTTGTATTTTATGGCTACATCTGGTGCAAAAGGTAATATTGCACAAATAAAACAGATGGCTGGTATGAGAGGGTTAATGTCTGATCCAAAAGGTAAAATTATTGATAGGCCTATCAAATCTAACTTTAGAGAAGGTTTAACAGTATTAGAATATTTTATTTCAACTCATGGAGCTAGAAAAGGCTTGGCGGATACTGCGTTAAGAACTGCTGATAGTGGATATTTAACTAGAAGGTTAATTGATGTAGCTCAAGAAATGACAATTATTGAAGATGATTGTGGTACTGATGCTTGCAGGGTTGTTTATAAAAATCAACCTGAAGATCAATTTAGAAGATCAATGATTTTAAAAATTAAAGGCAGATATATTGCCCAGCCAATAGTTGATAATGAAACTGGAGAAATATTTGTTGAAAAAAATACATATATTGATGATGAAGTTATTAAAAAGATTGAGGATGTAGAGGATAAAATAGGTTCAGTTTCTTTATATTCTCCTTTGACTTGCAAGGCAAAGAGAGGATTATGCAAAAAATGCTATGGTGGTTCTTTAGCAACTTGGAATCCTGTGCTGATAGGTGAAGCAGTTGGCATAATAGCTGCTCAAAGTATAGGAGAACCAGGAACACAGCTTACCATGAGAACTTTCCATACAGGAGGTATAGCTTCAGTAGCTGATATAACAAGTGGGTTACCACGAGTAGAAGAATTGTTTGAAGCCAGAACCCCTAAAGGGCAGGCAATACTGAGTGATATTGATGGAATTGTTGATTTATTAGAAACTTCTGATGGATTAGTAGCCCAAGTTAGTGATAGAGAATCCATGCAGCAAGATATATCTGTGCCTAAGGGGTGGGAAATTAAAGTTAAGGATGGCGATAGTGTTATAGTCGGGACAGAACTTATTTCACCAAAAGGTCAATCTATATCTCCTAAAGATATAAAATCAAATCCTGGCAAAATAGTACAATCAAAATCTTTATATGCGGGTGTCTCTGGAAAATTAAAGGTAACTAAACAAAAAATTGTAATCGCTTGGGAAAATGAAGAAACACGAGAATATTTAATTCCTGCTGCTTCTAATCTGATTGTCTCAGAAGGAGATTCCGTTAAAGCTGGAGACCCTTTAACTTCTGGTCCAAAAAGCCCGCAACAAATTTTGGTTATACAAGGAAAAAATATTGTACAGGAATACCTTATTGAAGAAGTACAAAATGTTTATTTATCTCAGGGAGTTGCTATAAATGATAAACATATCGAGGTTATAGTTTCTCAAATGCTTAGAAAAGTGCGAATCACTTCACAAGGTGATACAGACTATATACCTGGTGAACTTGTAGTTATTGATGTTTTTAGTAACAAAAATGAAGAAATTATGGCAGAGGGCGGAGATCCATGTACAGCTACCCCAGTTTTATTAGGTATTACCAGAGCTTCATTAAATATGGATAGTTTCTTAGCAGCGGCTTCTTTTCAAGAAACAACAAGAGTGTTAACTGAAGCGGCAACAAATGGACAAGTAGATGAATTAAGAGGATTAAAGGAAAATGTAATCATTGGAAGATTAATCCCTGCAAGATTTGATGAAACTGAAGAAGGCAGAGCAAAACTTGGATTAGATAAATTAGATAACGAATTAAATTTATTAGATAATCCTGCAAATAGTTTTAATTCTGATACTATGATAGATTCAGATTTTGATCAGTAAAACATAAATGATAATGAATCTTTAGATTAAAGTGATGATTTTATATTAAAACAAATTTGCATACTATTATCGAATTTGTTAAAATTTTTTTAACTAAATTGCATTGGGCAGTTAGCTCAGTGGTTAGAGCGCTGCGTTGACATCGCAGAGGTCATTGGTTCGAATCCAGTACCGCCCAATTTTTTTGGGGCCCCGTGGTGTAGCGGTTAACACGCCGCCCTGTCAAGGCGGAGATCGCCAGTTCGAATCTGGTCGGGGTCGCCACTCTTTATGGATTTTATGAATAGACATTTTACTGCAACAGGATTAATAATTAAAAACGATTCTGTTCTTCTTCATTTGCATCAAAAAATACACTTGTGGTTACCACCAGGAGGTCATGTTGAACCTAATGAAGATCCTATAGAAGCAGTGAAACGTGAAATTTTGGAGGAAACAGGTTACAAAGTACAAATAATCAACACTTCAAATACCAATATAAAAAAATTTAAAAATGTTATTTCTATTATCCCTCCTCATACCATATTTATTGAACCTATTAATGATATAAAAGAAGGATTTCATGAACACATTGATATGATATATTTGTGTGAAATTATTGGCGGCGAATTAAAAGATGATTCGTGGAGATGGTTTAATAAAAAAGAGATATTAAATCATATTAATGAAAGTTATAATCAATTATCAGATATATATCTCACAGATGAATTGATTCATTTATGTATAGAATTATTTAACATATCAGAAGGTGTGACATGAAAAAAGTAGCTATTATTCCAGGAGATGGTATTGGAATAGAAGTTATAGAAGGAGCTATTAAAGTATTAAAAAAATCGGAAAAAATTTTATCAGATGTTACTTTGTTTGATTTCCATTATTTTGATTGGGGGACAGATTATTATTTAAATAATAATGAAATGATGCCCGTGAATGCTTTAGATGTGTTATCAAAGTTTGATTCTATTTTATTAGGTGCTGTTGGGCATCCAAAAGTACCTGATCATATTACTTTAAATGGTTTGTTACTTCCAATTAGAAGAGGATTTGATCAATATGTCTCTGTTAGACCATGTTATTTATGGAAAAATACAAACAGTGTATTAAAAAATGCTTTAAATCTTGACTTTGTTATTATTAGGGAAAACTCTGAGGGTGAATATGCAAACATTGGAGGTTTTTTACATGCTAGTAACAAATTTGAAACTTCTATACAAACAGCAGTATTTACGCGAATGGGTTGTACAAGAATCATTGAATATGCTTTTGAACATGCAATCAGAAGAAATAATAAATTAAAAGTTACTTCTGTAACAAAATCTAACGCACAGGCATTCGGAATGGTTATGTGGGATAATTGCTTTAAAGAGGTATCTAAGAATTATCCAAATATTGAAACTGAATCTTTATTAGTCGATGCTGCATGCATGGATTTAGTGAGAAGACCAGAAGATTTTGATGTTATAGTTGCTAGCAATCTTTTTGGAGATATTCTAAGTGATTTGGGTGCAGGTATTACAGGGGGTATGGGTACCGCTCCAAGCTCGAATATTAATCCCTCTGAAAACTTGCCTTCTATGTTTGAGCCCGTCCATGGGAGTGCGCCTGATATTTCAGGTAAAGGTATAGCAAATCCATTAGCTGCAATTTTATCAGGTGCAATGATGGTGTCTTATTTAGGTTATTCTAAAATTGAAGATATAATTAGGAAAGCTGTACAAAAGACTATAAATGACAACATTATTACAAAAGATATGGGTGGTAATAATTCTACTGAAGAAGTTATTAAAAATGTAGAATTAAATTTAATTGGTTAATACAGGGAATTAAATAAATTGAAAAATATTTATAATCATTCAGAAATAGAAAAAAAATGGCAGATGAAATGGGTTAGAGATGGTATTTATAATGCTAAAGATACTGTGAGTGGTAAAGAAAATTATTATGCTTTAACAATGTTTCCGTATCCATCTGGTGATTTGCATATGGGTCATTGGTATATGTATGCTCCGGCCGATGCTTATGTTAGATTTAAGCGTATGGAAGGTTATAATGTTATGCATCCCCAAGGATTTGATTCATTTGGTCTTCCTGCAGAGAACGCAGCTATAGAAAGAGGGGTAAATCCAAGAGAATGGACTTATAAAAATATTGATAATTTTCGTAGGCAATTTCAAGAAATGGGGACTTCTTATGATTGGAACAGAGAGTTAATTACTTCTGATTCGGAATACTACAAATGGAATCAATACTTTTTTCTTCAACTTTATAAACAAGGATTAGCATATAGAGAACATGCTCAGGCTAATTGGTGTCCAAAATGTCAAACTACTTTAGCAAATGAACAGGTGAAGAACGGGGTATGTGAGAGATGTGAATCTATTGTATCAAAACGAGCTTTACCTCAATGGTTTTTTGCTATTACAAAATATGCAGATGAATTATTAGATATGGATTCAATGGATTGGCCTGAAAAAATAAAAATCATGCAAAAGAATTGGATCGGTAAATCTAATGGAGTTACATTATCTTTTGATATAAGTGAATTTTTGAAAAATAAAAAAATTGAAACTTTTACTACAAGAATTGATACAGTTTTTGGTGTGACTTTTGTAGTTTTAGCTCCGGAACATCCTTTAGTAAAAAATATTGTGCAGCCAGGTTATGAAAAAGAAGTTAATGAATATATTGAAAATGCCAATAAACAAACCGAAATAGATAGGACATCAACAGACAGAGTAAAAACAGGAGTTAAAACGGGCGCATATTGTATTAATCCTTTAAATGATGAAAGAATACCTGTTTTTATTGGAGATTATGTTCTTTCAACTTATGGAACAGGTGTAGTAATGGGAGTTCCTGCACACGATCAAAGAGATTTTGAATTTGCAAAAAAATATGAATTAGAGATTAGAGTTGTTGTAGCGCCTCGGAATTGGGATGGTAAAGAACTAACAGAGGCTTGGACATTAGATGGTTTTCAGGTAAATTCAGCTGAATTTAATGATTTGCCTAATATCGAGGCAAAAAAATTAATAGCAGATAAAGTTGAAAAAAATAATTGGGGATATAATACCGTTACATATCATCTTAGAGATTGGTTGGTTTCACGCCAAAGATATTGGGGTACTCCGATACCAATAGTTTATTGTGATGATTGTGGCACGGTTCCAGTTCCTGATTCAGATTTACCAGTCTTATTGCCTGAAAAAGTAAAATTTGAATCTGACGGGAAATCACCATTAACTAAATTGCCAGAGTTTTTAAATACTACTTGTCCAAAATGTAACAAACCTGCCAAGAGGGAAACTGATACATTAGACACTTTTGTTTGCTCTGCTTGGTATCATTTAAGATTTGCAAGTCCCAATCCTGATAAGAAGCCTTTTAACAATGAAAAGATTTCATCATGGTTGCCTGTAACACATTATATGGGGGGTGCTGAACATGCGGTTATGCATCTTTTATATGCAAGGTTTTTCAATAAAGCACTTAGAGATTTAGGTTTCGTTAATTTTGATGAACCATATTCCAAATTAACCAATCAAGGTATGTTGATCAAAGAACATAAGAAAATTTCAAAGAGATCTAACCCATTAACTCCTGATCCAATAGTAAAAAATGTTGGAGCAGATACATTAAGGTGTTATTTAATGTTCCTTGGACCTTGGGATCAAGGAGGAAATTGGTCTGATTCAGGAATGAATGGTATTAGAAGATGGCTGCTGAGGATTTGGGATCTAATCTATAAAGATATATCAGTGCTTGATGACAATTTAGATGAACATATAGAGAAAAATTTTGTAAGAATCTCTCATTTAACAACCAGAAAAGTAATATCTGACATGAAAGCTTTCAAATTCAATACTTCTATTGCAACATTAATGGAATATTCAACTGAATTATTACGTGGCTATGATAATTTTCAAATTTCAAAAAATTTATGGAAATCTTCAATAGAAAGATTACTTTTACATCTTGCTCCCTTAGCTCCTCATATTGCAGAAGAATTGTGGAAAGCTATAGGCAATGATTTTTCAATACATCAACAATTATTACCTAAATATGATGATGCATTGATAATGACTGATACTCTTACAATAGTTCTTCAGGTTAACGGTAAAGTTAGAGATACTTTAAACATATCATCAGCTTTGAACGAAGATGAATTAAAAGATTTGGCTTTGAGATCTGAAAATGTTAAAAAATATATTGATAACAAACAAATTTTGAAATCTATATATGTTAAAAATAAATTAATTAATTTAGTAGTTAAATAAAGAGGTAATTATGAGTTATATAGCAGTTTTACCCGGAGATGGTATTGGTCCTGAAGTTATTAATGAAGCAATTAAAATTATTAAATCAGTTGAAGATGTTACTGGATATAAATTTGATTTGGAATATGGAATCGTAGGCGGTGAAGCTATTGATAAATTTGGTACCCCGTTAACTGAAGATACAATAAAATTAATCGAAAATAGCAAAGCTGTATTATTTGGTGCAGTAGGAGGGCCGAAATGGGATAATTTGGAAAGTAATCTTCGACCTGAGCTTGGGATTTTAAATATAAGAAAAAGATTGGATTTATACGCAAATTTACGTCCAGTGAAAATATTTGAAGCTTTAAAAGAATCCTCACCAGTAAAATCCTCAATATTGAATAATGTAGATATTTTAATTATCAGAGAATTAACAAGCGGACTGTATTTCGGAGAGCCAAAAATGCAAATAGAGGAAAATTCTAAAAGAGCAGCTGTAGATACTATGTATTACGATGAGTATGAAATAGAAAGAATTGTAAGAATGTCATTTAAAATTGCCCAATCAAGAATGAAAAAACTTACGTCAGTTGATAAATCGAATGTTCTTGAAACTTCAAAATTATGGAGAAAAATTGTTGATGAAGTAGCTACAAACTATCCGGATGTATCATTACATCATATTTTAGTTGACAATGCTGCTATGCAACTTATTTTAAACCCTTCACAGTTTGATGTAATAGTATCAGAAAATACTTTTGGAGATATATTAACTGATGAAGCTTCTGTATTATCTTCTTCTTTAGGAATGCTGCCCTCTGCTTCATTATCATTTTTACCAGGTGAGAATATTAGTGGTAATTTAAAAAGCTTATATGAACCTATACATGGTACTGCCCCTGATATAGCAGGTAAATCTATTGCAAATCCGATAGGTATGATTTTGAGTACTGCTATGATGTTTGAATTTGCTTTTGAGCACAAAGATATTTCTGAATTGATTGTTAAATCAGTAGATAATGTTATTAATTCCGGTCTTAGGACAAAAGATATTTCACAAGATTCTCAATGGTGTAAAACTTCTGAAATGGGTGATTCTATAGCTTCCCAAATCAGGTCAATTGTTTGACATTTTGATTATTCGATCCCATTCGTTTTTTTTAATAGGCTGAACTGAAAGTCTAGAATTATTTAATAAAATCATTTGAGATAATTTTGGTTCTTGTTTTATTTCTTTAAGGTAAACTATTCTTTTTAATTTCTTTATAGCTTTAATATCTACCATAAACCATCTAGGATTTTCAGGCGAGCTTTTCAGATCGTAATATTTATGTTTCTTGTCCCAAGAATAATGATCTGGATAAGCTTCACGAATAATTTTTGCAAGTCCAGCAAAATGAGGTTCAGGTATATTTGAATGGTAAAATAATACCTCATCATTTATTTTTATATTATCTCTAATGAAATTTCTAGCTTGATAATTCCTTATACCTTCCCAGCAAGTTTCTTTATCAGAAATGAAATTTTCAAACGAATAGTCAGAAGGCTCAGATTTTAATAACCAATAATTCATAAATGTTTAATTTTTTGTTATTATATGTTATTTTAACAAATTAAGCTTAATTTCAGGACATTTATAAAATAATATGTTATAATTTCTATGTTAAATATTTCACAATTTAGAGGGAATTAGTTTATGGATGTTAATAGTGAAGTTAAAGTTGAAACTTGTATTTGTTATTGGGTAATAGAAGAGCCGGCTGGATCAAAAAGCATTGGCAGATGTAAAAAATGCGGAAAAACCAAAGAATTTTATAATTATACTGATACTTCTGTTTGGTCATCTGAATATAACTATGATAACGAAACTACCTAATTATCTAAATAGATCTAATCTTTTATTTCGAAGAATTTCTTTACTACCTTGATCGGAAAATTTAAATTTAACTCCCCTTATCAAAACAGCTGGTATTTTTAAAGACTTTTCCATTAATATTTCAGCCCCACCAGATAGCTCATCTACTATACATATTTTAGTTGTATTTAGTTTTTCACCAAACGCATCTGTGCTATTACGGTAATCAATTAATGGATTAATTCCATAACTTCCTATTGAAATATTAGTTTGCCCTATTCTCCATGGTCTTCCAAATGTATCACTAATAATAATACCTAACTTTTCTATATTGAATATTTGTTTTAAGGATTCATAAATAAATTTTGCGGATTTATCAGGATCTTTTGGAAGTAAAGAAACGTTATTTGTTCCATAAATATTTGATGAATCTATTCCGGAATTTGCACATATATGTCCTAATTTAGTTTCTGTAATAATTATTCCTCTATTTTTATCAATTTTTATTATTGATTTGCTTTCATCTATTATGAGCTGAATTAACTTGGGGTCTTTATTTAATTCTTTCCCAAGTTTTACCGCTTTATTTCCTGGTTGAACCGAGCTTAGATTAATTATTCTATTTTCAGATTTCGATATTATTTTTTGTGTTAATACTAATACATCATTATTTTTTAGACTTATTTTATTAATATTTAGTCCCTTATTTATTATTTTCGGCATATTATCTCCTGATTTTATTTCAGGAATACCATTAATTGATATAAATGTAAGTTTATTCATTTTTATTCATTAATTTTAATGATTATACTTCATAATTCTTTAATATTTATGATTTAATTATATATAATGACCGAGAAAAATTCTTCTTTAAATAAATTTGATATCGTTGTATTAGCAGCAGGCAAGGGATCTAGAATGAAATCTAGAACCTTGAGTAAGCCTATGCATCTTTTAAATGGAATAACATTAATAGAATATTTGTTGTTGAATTTACCTATGAATAATATCAATAATAAAATTGTAGTTGTTCCTCCAAATCATCAAAATATTCAATCAAAAATAAATAATATTCACAATAATTTTATATATACCGTTCAAAATAATCCGAAAGGTACTGGTGATGCGTTATGCTATGCTTTAAAAAAATTGAAATCCAAGTATGTTTTAGTTGTTAATTCTGATGTCCCATTAATTACTCAATCTTCATATCTTAAATTAATGAACAATCATGAAAATAAAAAATTAACCTTATCATTTATTCAAGATAATTTAACAGATAATATACCAGGCAATTATGGCATTATTGAAAAATCAAACGATGGCAATATTAAATCTATACACGAGAAATCAAGGATCCATTACGAACAAAATAAAGACATTATTCTTCAATTTAATGTCGGGGTTTATTGTTTTGATGTTAATTGGCTACAACATAATCTTCCGAATTTGACAACCCATTCTAATGGAGAGAAATATATTACTGATTTAGTCGAAATAGCATATAAGCAAGGATTTCATACAGAAACTTCTTATCCGAAATATGCAGATGAATCTTTAGGAATAAATGATAATTATGAATTGAGTTTGGCTAATAACATTGCAAGAATAAGGAAAAATAAGCAATTAATGACTAATGGAGTGGTTATTGTTGATCCTCATTCTACTTATATAGATTACAACTCTGATGTTGCAGAAGGAACTATTATTTATCCGGGGACACATATTAAAGGTAAAAGTATTATAGGAAAAGATTGTAAAATTGGCCCTAATTCAGAATTACATGATTCAATGATTGGGAATAATTCGATTGTAAATAATTCGATTGTAAAAAAATCAAAAATAGGCAAACAAGTACACATTGGCCCATTTAGTTATGTTAGACAATCCACAGATATAAAAGACAATGTATTTATAGGAACAAATGTTGAAATTAAAAATTCTATTATAGATTCTGAATCTAAATTAGGGCATTATTGTTATATTGGAGATAGTGTGATAGGAAAATTGGTGAATATTGGAGCTGGTACTGTAACTTGTAATTTTGATGGGGATAAAAAGCATAAAACTGATATAAAAGCAAAAGCTTTTATTGGATCCGGTACAATGATAATTGCTCCTATTACAATTAATGAAGGAGCAAAAATTGGTGCTGGATCTGTATTAACTCAAGATGTTCAAAAATATTCTTTGGTTTATGGAGTTCCAGCTAAGAAAATTAGAGATTTAAGATAATTATTTATCTAAAGAAATCAAAAGTGGTGCGCTAGCTGAAGATCCATCTTTTCCTTCCGCAATAACAGTGTAAATTCCTGTCCCTAAATCAATAGTAGATTCTAATTTAAATGCCCCTGAGTTGTTAGATGAGCCTGACCCAAGTATCTTTGTAGTATTTGAATTTATTACAATGGCTAAAATAAAATTTTCATTTGGATTGAATCCCGAACCATAAGCAACTGTAGAGCCATTAGGTACAGCAGCCGCAACTATTAAATTTGCATCAGGGGAAATAAGATGTTTAGGTATAATTTGCGTAGGGATGATTTGAATTGCAGTACTTGATTTACTATTTTTGGATCCTTTAGCTAAAATTGTATAAATCGTTTGATTTACAATTTGGGAGCTTATTTTAGAATTATTGAATATTGGTTTTGTTTTTGTAATAAAAGATCCACTTTTTGTAGCTACTACAGTCCCGATTATAGATTCTAAAGTATCAGAAATCTTTATATATAAAGTTATTGTTTCTTCCGGATTAAATCCAGATCCCCATATTTCAATTTCTTCCTGAATTGTAAATTCTGTATTATTTATTGTAATTATAGTTGCTTGAGGCTGAGGAGCGTCTTGTCCTCTTGGGCCTAAAATACCTACTGGTCCCGGAGGTCCACTTACTCCTTGAATTCCAGGGACACCAGGATCACCTTTTTCTCCCTGAAATCCTTTTTCTCCCTGAAATCCTATCAGCCCCGTAGGACCTTTTTCTCCTGTACATGACATTGTTAAAGAAGAAAATA
>Ga0310124_10000828_pt1 | contig 21948 bp, 18 predicted proteins | sample CB11b_AW_Bot5_MG_FD_203507 | JGI IMG/M metagenome (GOLD analysis project Ga0310124, IMG submission 203507) | Marine microbial communities from Western Arctic Ocean, Canada - CB11b_AW_Bot5 | ecosystem: Environmental > Aquatic > Marine > Oceanic | place: Canada: Western Arctic Ocean | collected... | reverse complement strand
AAGAGAAATACCCAGTCATTGGTGACGTTCGCGGCATCGGTCTGCTCTGGGGGGTGGAATTGGTCACCGACCATATCACTAAGACCAGAGCTTTCGACGAAGCAGAAGCAGTACTTTACCAATGCCTGAACGATGGCCTGAGCTTTAAGGTGTCACAAGGTAACGTGATTCAGTTAAGCCCACCATTGATCATCAGCCGCAGCGAACTAGAAATCGCTCTGACTGTATTCGAAAAAGCGATAGCAAAAGTCTGCAATGACTTTGAATACCTTTGAATCTCCTTTTAAAGCGTGCCTTGAAGCAATAATTTCAAGCAACCAATAACCTAAAACAACCCGTAACCTCCCGATTGAACCTTTGAGTTTTAAACAGGCGGGAAGTGACACACAATAGGACACTATTATGAACACGACATCACCTATCCAAGCGGTTATCTTTGACTGGGCTGGCACTATCGTTGATTTTGGATCGTTTGCTCCAACCAGCATCTTTGTTGAAGCATTCAAACAAGGCTTCGACTTTGACATCGATCTAGCAGAAGCTCGTGAACCTATGGGGATCGGCAAATGGGATCACATCCAAGCGGTGGGTAGAATTCCGGCTGTTGACGCTCGTTGGAAGGCTCAATTCGGACGTTCAATGACCAGTGAAGACGTTGATGCGATCTACGCGGCATTCATGCCTCTTCAAAAAGCAAAAGTAGCCGATCACGCAGCACCTATTTTGAATGCGATAGAAGTGGTCAATAACCTAAAAGAGAAGAACGTGAAGATCGGATCTTGTTCAGGTTACCCACGTGAAGTGATGGATGTTTTAATTCCTGCTGCTGCAGATTACGGTTACCGACCAGATAACGTGGTAGCGACCGATGACTTACCTCAAGGTGGTCGCCCTGCTCCATTTATGGCACTGAAAAACGTAATCGACCTAGGTGTAACTAGCGTTGCTGCGTGTGTAAAAGTAGACGACGCAGCACCGGGGATCGATGAAGGCCACAACGCAGGCATGTGGACGGTAGGTCTTGTTCTATCTGGTAACGAGGCTGGCTTAACCTACCAAGAATATGTGGATGCAGACGAGACAACACTTACAGCTGCACGTGAAAAAGCAAGCGTTAAGCTAAACAAATCAAACCCACACTACCTAATCGATACCATTGCAGACCTACCAGGAGTGATTGCAGATATCGAAAAGCGATTGCTTGAGGGTGATCGTCCATAATTCAAGCAAATCCAATTATGTAACCTAATAATTCGTCAGAATAAAACTTAAAACCTCGTATCAACTAACCGTGATACGAGGTTTCTTTGTTTTCCAACATTTAAGACAACATTTAATTGACAAACAAATCAGTAAATAGCACCTTAAATATATAATTTTTAACAATTTCATTGACTCCAATACGCAATCAGATTAACAATACGTCAATGAATTCTAAATCGTTTCAACCTGAGCCAACGCCTTGATTTACTTACTTTAGCAGTGTCGTAAACCAGTAAGTTATCTTTTATAAGCAGGTTCAGACAAAAATAAAAAATAAACCCAAGGATAAGATTATGAAAAGACTGTCAAAAATCATGTGTGCTGTCATCGCTGCTTCGGGATTAGCTTCGGCTCCATCTATCGCTGCCACGACATACGTTGGCGCAAAAGTGGGCATGGGCTGGTTAGACAGTGCGTGTGTTGACGGTACGAAGTGTGATGATGATGCAATCGGCGCAGGTATTTACTCTGGCTATAACTTCTCAGACAAGTTTGGTATTGAATTAAGCTCTGATTTCCTTGGAGACTACAAAACTAGTTTTACAAAAAATGGTACTACAAGCCAATTCAGCGACCCAATCATTGCCATCTCATTGACTCCAATGTACCGCCTAGCAGTACAACAAGAATTCGACGTATTCTTTAAAGCAGGTCCTGCTTACATTTCACACGGTGGCGAAGATGACGTTGTTCTTTCTGCTGGCATCGGTCTAGAGAAGCAGCTTTCTTCTGATTGGGCAGTTCGTGTTGAATACCAATATTTTGATGATTTCGACGACAACTACGTTCAAGACCTGAACTCGAACCTACTATCAGTTGGTGTTAGCTACAACTTCGGTACTGGCAACACAACAGCATCAGCGGCGGCTGCAACAGCTTCTGCAGTAGCAGTGACTCAAGCGCCATCTGAGCCAATCACAGAGCCTGCAGTTGTCGTTGAAGAGAAGATGGCTGTCGTTGTAACTAAAGCGCAAACAGAGAGCTACTCTCAAGAAATGTTCGCAACTAACAGCACTGAACTATCTACAGATGGTAAAATTGCGCTAATGCCATTAGTTGAAGTACTAAAAGCTCACCCTCAGTCTTCAGTAGCTGTTGTTGGTCACACAGACTCAACAGGTGCAGCTGAGTATAACCTAATGATCTCTAAGAAACGTGCTGCTGCTGTAGCCGCATACATCGAAGAGCAAGGCATTGAAGCAGACCGTATTACAGCTTCAGGTGAAGGCGAAGAGAATCCAATTGCATCAAACGCTACAGCTGAAGGTCGTGCTCAAAACCGTCGTGTTGACGCAACGATCCCTGGTTTTGAATACCAAGAAGAAGTCAAAGTTGAAGAAGTTATCGTAGAAGCTGCTGAATAATAGCACTCTACCTTAGTTAAAATAATAAGGGCGGAGCACTTTAAAGTGCTCCGCCCTTTTCTTTATCTGGCTATGCCTATAAATCGCAAGCCGTAAGCCGTAAAGATTAGCCTACCGCCAAGCTGTACAATCAGAAGACTAGACGATTTCCCAACTGTGGGTCATCTCTACGCCAGCACCCAACATTAGACATACAGAACAGTACTTTTCTAATGAATCCGCACACACCTTAGCAACCTGCTCAGGATCAAGGTTGTCACCAGACACTTCAAAGTGAATATTAATCACAGTAAAGATTTTCGGCGCTGTTTCACGACGTGTCGTTTCTAGTTTTGCATTACAACCAGTGATGCTTTGACCCGCAGATTTCAAACCATCCACTACATCAACAGAGCTACAACCACCAGCGGCCATGAGCACCATCTCCATAGGGCTTGGCGCTGTAGCACCGCCGCTTCCATCCATAACAATAGAATGGCCTGATTGAGATTGACCGAGGAATTTAAAGCCTTCGACCCATTTAACTTCTGCTTGCATGTTGTTCCTTAGATGTACGAAAACGTCATCATTATTTGGTATTTTATATCAATGCCTACACCCTACTACTGGCAGCATTTATGAGCAAGATTTTCTATTTGAGATATTTTTTTCATGAATAGTGTAATTTTTTCCATCTAAAACCTGTCTCTATTCGTACATTCAAAATCGAATGAGAAAAACGTCAAGATGAGGTATCTATGAATAAATTATCTAAAATATTGGTATCACTCGTGGTCGCACTACCACTGATTTCGCTGTTTGTAAGCCAGACTGGCACTGCCAATACAATGGATAAAACGGCTAATTCAGGTAAAACTGAAATCGCGACACTGGCTGGTGGTTGTTTTTGGTGTACAGAATCCGATCTAGAAAAACTGACAGGCGTGACAGACGTTATCTCTGGGTATTCTGGTGGTGAATTAGAAAACCCAACCTACAAACAAGTTTCATCGGGTAAATCTGGCCACATCGAAGTGATCAATGTGACCTATAACCCTGATGTGGTCAGCTATGAACAGGTGCTTGACCAATTCTTCCAACACATCGACCCAACCGACGACAAAGGCTCTTTCGTTGATCGAGGTCCACAATATCGACCTGCTATTTTCTATCATAACCAAGAACAGAAAGACGTCGCTCAAAACTTCATGATGGAGATCGACAAAGCTCAGATCTTTGGTGAACCACTAAAAACAGAACTGATTAAGTTTGAGAAATTCTGGCCAGCAGAAGATTACCACCAAGATTATTACAAGAAGAGCAAGGTTCGCTATAACTACTACCGCTACGCTTCTGGTCGTGATCAGTACCTAGATAAAGTCTTCGGCGATGATAGAAAAGAAAACCCGCAAACTATCCGTCAGATCATCGATGGTAAGAATACGACAGCCAATGCTAAGACATATAGCAAGCCGTCTGATGCAGAGATCAAAGCTTCTCTAACCTCACTGCAATACGATGTCACACAAGACGACGCAACAGAGCGCCCGTTTGACAACAAATACTGGGATAACAAGCAAGAAGGTATTTACGTCGATATCGTGACTGGTGAGCCATTGTTCTCTTCAAAAGACAAATACAAATCAGGTACAGGTTGGCCGAGCTTTACACAGCCAATCAGCGAGGCTTATGTCGTAACGACTACAGACTACAAGCTGCTTTACCCGAGAACAGAGGTTCGCAGTAAATTTGGTGACTCTCACCTAGGACATGTATTTAAAGATGGTCCAAAGCCAACAGGTTTACGCTACTGCATGAACTCAGCCGCAATGCGCTTTATTCCAGCGGATAAACTGGCAGACGAAGGCTACGAAGAATATGTGGAATTATTCGAGGGCTAAGAATTCAGAAACTGACTATAAACCTCTAAAAAACAAAGCCAGCATATTCGCTGGCTTTGTTTTTCTAAAGCACTAACAAGAAAGATTAACCTTAGCCTGTTAACCTTATTAACCCGTTAACACCGTATCTTCTGGGTATTTCAACAACGAAGGTTCAGGGCGAGCTAACATGTAAGCCAAAGTCAAAGGTCCGATTCGTCCAATCACCATTACCACAATCATGATGTATTTTCCCGGTTCAGTTAAGTTTGCGGTTAACCCAGCAGTCAATCCGACCGTCGCAAAGGCCGAAATCACCTCAAACATCACTCGGTCAAACGCGGCCTGCTCAGTAAGCATTAACAAAAACATTGCAGTGGTTAATAGTGCTCCACTAACCACAATAATGGCTAATGACTTTGTTACCGCTTGCCAGGTCACAGTACGTCTAAACATCACTACATGCTTTTTCTGACGTAGGAATGTCCAAGTCGCAACAAATGCAACCGCAAAGGTCGATACTTTAATCCCACCACCAGTGGAAGTTGAACCGGCACCAATCAACATCAGTACTATCATCACCAACAATGCAGGCTGAGTGTACTGAGACAAATCCACACTATTAAAACCAGCAGTACGAGCACTCGCTGACTGGAAAAATGCCGCCAGCCACTGCCCTTGTGTCGACAAGCCCTCCATCGTCGCTGAGTTATTTCTCTCCAATAACCAAAACATCACCGTGCCCACCAACAATAACGTCGGTGTCGCCGTTAGCATAATCTTGGTGTGTAAGTGCAGATGTTGGAAGCCTTTCCGCCAGTTAGTCGATAGGTCGCCCACGACAGTAAAACCTAATCCGCCGAAAATGAACAAGCCTGCTAAGGTAAAGATCACCAGTGGATCGTCAACAAAGCTCACCATACTGTCTGAGAACAACGCAAACCCTGCGTTATTGAATGCGGAAATCGCGTGAAATAACGCGTAAAAGCTCCCTGTTGCCCATCCCATTTCAGGAACCCAACGAAAACAGAGCAATACGAAACCTATAAATTCCGCCACCAATGCAAAAATGATGATCTTCTTCACTAACTTCCTGAGGTTAATCTTACGATCTTGCCCCAATGCTTCTTTCGCTAATGCTTGCTGTTTCAAACTTAGCCGAACACCAAACATATAGAGCAGCACCGCAGAAAGGGTCATCTGCCCTAACCCGCCGACTTGCATCAAGAACATCAGTAAGATTTTGCCAGCCAAGGTGAAATGCTGACCGGTATCAACAACACCTAAGCCTGTCACACTGATCGCCGACGTGGCAGTAAACAGTGCATCCGTAAAGCTTAAACCTGTCACAGAGAACACGGGTAGCGTCAACAATATTGCGGAAGGGATAAGTACGCCTAAGAAGCTCGTAAGGATAATCTTAGGTTCAGAGCCTTTACGTGGCTTTTTATCACTCTTAAGCGTGTAGAAAGTACCTTTTCGTTTTAACGAATTCATACTGTTACCTTATTTCCGATTGCCAGTTACCAATTGCGTAGCTTTCTAGATAAGGTCTCTTTCGGCCCAGCGATGATCACCACATCCCCAATTTCTAAACTCACATCCAGTTCAGGTGCTTTAGTTAGGTTCGGACCTCGCTTGAAACCAAGTACCTCAACACCATTTTCTTTACACAGCTTAAGGTCACCAAGTTTCTTACCCAAAAAATTAGAACCAATAACAATTTCCGTCATCGCTAAACCGCTGCCAAGGTCGATAAACTCAAGAACGCGTCTATCCAACATTTTACGCGCAACGCGAATACCCATGTCTCGCTCGGGCATGATGATATGATCGGCACCAATCTTAGAAAGGATCTTGCCGTGAAACTTATCGTTCGCCTTCACCCAAACGGCTTTTGCGCCTGATTCTTTTACCACTAGCGTCGTTAGAATACTGGAGTTAACATCAGAGCCAATCGACACCATCACCATATCGTAATCGTCCAGCCTTAGTTCTTTAACTGTCTCTTCGCTCGTACAGTTCGCAACAATCGCTTGTGAAACAAAATTGGCCGCTTCTTTCACTCGCTCTTCATCAATATCGACAGCGAGCACCTGCGCCCCTGAACTTTGTAGCTCTTTGCATACAGATAATCCAAAACGCCCTAAGCCGATAACTGCATATTGTTTGTCACTCATTTATTACTCCACTTACAAAGCTACGTAGCATCGAAAACAAATAACAAAATTGTCTTCATACAAAAAACGACTATATATCCATATAGAGATACAATTGTCAGCTAATCGATTGATTTATAAAGGTAGAGAACAAAAGTGATTTCTGCTAATTTCTAACCCATAATTTCTGCGGCAGTACACACAATGAATGAATTCATAACCCAAGTACAAACCTACATCAACCAGAGCCATAGCGATTGGGCAAATAGCGTCCTGTTCATCACTATTGCGAGTTTTTTCGCTTGGGTCGCTTGGCGAATTGTCCATAATCGCCTGGAAATCTTGGTCAAAAAAACCCAATTTCATTGGGATGACCTACTGCTAGAGGCCTTAAAAACACCTGTCAGTACGTTGCTTTGGTGCTGGCCTGCTACCGTGTCTGTTGGCTTGATTCTTCAAGACCAGTTTGGTAATGAAATCAACTGGCTAAGAACACTTAAACACATACTGATCATATCTACGTTTGTTTGGTTTACGCTGCGAATGATCAGTAACTCTGAAGAGTATGTCTTAGAGCAAAAAACCAGAGACGAAACCACAGTACAGGCTATCGCAAAGGTGGCTCGACTGTTCTTTATGGTGATGGGCGGTTTAACCATCATGCAGGCGTTTGGGCTGAGCCTATCGGGCTTGCTTACCTTTGGTGGTGTCGGTGGTTTAATCGTCGGTTTAGCCGCTAAAGATCTACTGTCGAATTTCTTTGGCGGCATGATGATTTACTTCGACCGCCCTTTTAAAGTCGGAGATTGGATACGCTCTCCCGATCGTCAAATCGAAGGTACTGTCGAACGCATTGGATGGCGCATGACGATTATCCGCACTTTTGATAAGCGTCCTTTGTACGTTCCAAATTCGGTGTTCAGTAGTATTGTGGTAGAGAACCCATCGAGAATGTTGAATCGTAGAATCAATGAAACCTTTGGTCTTCGTTATCAAGATGCAGACAAATTGGCGCTCATTGTTGATGATGTAAGAACCATGCTCGAGGCCCACCCAGATATTGATGCCAAACAAACGTTGATCGTTAACTTTGACAAATTTGGGCCATCAACACTGAACTTCTTTATCTACACCTTCACAAAAACAGTCAACTGGATCAGGTACCACAAAGTGAAGCAAGACGTTCTGTTACAGGTTCTGGCGATTATTCATAAACACAATGCAGACATCGCGTTCCCAACACAGACACTCAAGATTGACCCTCAAGACTTTTCTAATGTTCAAGGTCTTAACAGCGTTCAAAGCCTAGGTGATAATCAGAATGTTAGCGATCCCAAAGATATGTTGAACTCCCCTACGGAAGGTCATCGATAGTCAACATCCTTCTTGGTTATCGATAAGTAATAAGCGTGAAGCGTGGTAATATGATGGCAGTATTCTAATGCACACAATTACCACTCTATGATTTTACCTGTCATCCTAGCTGGCGGCTCTGGAAGCCGCCTCTGGCCACTGTCTCGCGAGCTTTACCCTAAGCAATTTCTCAATATTGCCGGCGAGCAGTCAATGCTTCAGCAAACGCTTCAACGCCTGCAAGGTCTTGAAGAGCACTTGAGGGATAGTAAATGCGATGCGCCATTCATTATCTGTAATGAAGAGCATCGTTTTATCGCTGCTGAACAAATTCGCTCAACTAACGTTCTGCACAGTGGCATTCTGTTAGAACCTGTCGGTAGAAATACTGCGCCAGCCATCGCACTTGCAGCCTTGCAAGCTTTGACCAAGTCTCATGACACTAAAGGAGAAGCGGCTGACCCAATCTTATTAGTGCTTGCTGCCGACCATCACATCGCTAAAACCTCTGAATTCCAACAATCGATTAACCGTGGTGTTGAGTACGCAAAACAAGGAAAACTGGTGACATTCGGTATAACCCCAAATGCTCCAGAGACTGGCTATGGCTACATCAAACAAGGGCAACCTCTTGTCTCTAGTCTACAACTAGAAACCAACACTACAGACCAACCAACCCATTACGCTTACAACATTGAGTGCTTTGTAGAAAAGCCCGATAAAGCAACCGCAGAAGCATACATTCGCTCAGAACAGTACCTATGGAACAGTGGCATGTTCATGTTTAAGGCATCACGCTATCTTGAAGAACTCGCCGAACACCACCCCGAGATATTAGCGGCTTGTAAACTCGCTCTTGCAAAGCAAAATACCGACCTCGACTTTATCCGTATCGACGCTGAAGCATTCAAAAGTAGCCCAAACGATTCCATCGATTATGCCGTGATGGAGAAAACCTCGCACGCAGCTGTGATCCCGATGGATGTCGGTTGGAATGATATTGGCTCATGGTCTGCTATCTGGGATGTAAGCGACAAAGATGAGCATAACAACGTCATTGAAGGTGACGTGTTAACCGTCGACTCTCAACACAACTACATTCATGCTGAAAACAAGCTAGTTGCTACTGTAGGTGTCGATAACCTGATTATTGTCGAGACCAAAGATGCAATATTGGTTGCGAACAAAGACAAGGTTCAGGGTGTTAAGTCGATTGTTAGCCAACTGAATCAGGCTGGTCGAACGGAGCATGTACATCATCGCGAGGTCTTTAGGCCTTGGGGTAAATACGATGTGATTGATTTAGGAAAGCGAGACAAAGTTAAGCGTATCACCGTAAAAGCGGGGCATCAGCTTTCACTACAGATGCATCATCATAGAGCGGAACATTGGGTAGTAGTAGCAGGTACTGCGAAAGTGACCAACGATGAGAAAACCTATCTCATCGAAGAAGATCAATCGACTTACATCCCTTTAGGTCACATCCACTGCCTAGAGAACCCTGGCGAGACACCTCTTGAAATGATTGAAGTTCAAACTGGCAGCCATTTAAGTGAAGACGATATCATTCGATATCAAGACAGCTATGGGCGAGATGTTCGAAACGAACAAGCTTCTTCGTCTCAGAACAAGAAATCGAAATAGAAGCGGCGACAATCAAATGAAACCAACATTAGATCTTCGCTGCTTTAAGAACAACGACATTCGCGGCATCATTGGTAGCCAAATCAATGAGCCGTTTGTCTATCTGCTTGGAAAGGCGTTTGGCGAATATCTCCTGTCAGGAAATGCCAAGACCCCAAGTGCATCGCATCCAGTCGTTATTGGTCGAGATAACCGTGAAACGTCTTTGTCACTGCAAGAAGCCATTACTGCAGGCTTAATCGAGTCCGGGATAAGCGTCATTGATCTTGGGATGACTGGCACTGAAGAGGTCTACTTTGCGACTCGTCACCTAAAAGCGATTGGCGGAATACAAATCACAGCCAGCCATAACCCAATCAATTACAACGGAATGAAACTGGTCGGTGCTGGCGCTAGCCCCATCAGTAAAAACAGTGGTTTAGATAAAATCAAACGACGCATTAAAGAACTGTATCAAGAGCTGAACGCCGATTTGCCGATCGTTCATGTTCAATCAAATAACTCCTGCATATCGACCAGTATTCTCGCCCCTTATATAGACCACCTACTCTCCTACATAACACCTTCTAAACTTTCCCCAATGAAGATTGTGGTTAACGCAGGAAACGGCGTTGCAGGACGTGTCATTGATGCTTTAGAGAAGAAATTTAAAGAACTCAGTGCCTCTATCACCTTCATCAAGGTTCACCATACTCCTGACGGAAATTTCCCTAATGGTATTCCCAATCCATTGATTATAGAAAACCAAATAGCGACTCGAAATGCTGTGTTAGAACATTCGGCCGATCTAGGGATTGCGTGGGATGGTGATTTTGACCGCTGCTTTTTCTTTGATGAAAAAGGCAATTATATTGAGGGTTACTATATTGTCGGGTTGCTAGCAGAAGCCTTCTTGTTAAAAGAGCCTAACGCCACCGTGTTGCACGATATGCGTATGACATGGAACACGATTGAAGTCGCCAATAAGCTTGGTGGGAAGGCTGTTGCAGTCAAGGCTGGACATGCGCTCATCAAAGAGAAGATGCGAGAATTAAACGCTGTGTACGGTGGTGAAATGAGTGCGCACCATTATTTCCGTGATTTTGGGTATTGCGATTCAGGAATGATTCCTTGGCTGCTTGTTATCGAACTGATGTCGAAAACTCAACAATCTCTTCATCAATTGACCAATTCGAGTATGGATAGATTTCCCTCTTCAGGAGAGATCAATCGCAGAGTTTCAGACCCAGAACAAGTCATGGCTTATGTGCTGTCGCACTATCAAGTTGATGCCGTTGAGATCGATCACACAGACGGGCTCAGCATGAATATGTGCACATGGCGCTTCAACTTAAGAAAGTCCAATACAGAGCCGTTGATACGCCTCAACGTGGAAACCAAACAAGATAGAACTTTGCTTTCACTTAAAGTCGACGAGTTACTGTCTTTTCTCATTTAAGAGTACAAGGCACTTTCCTCTTACAACTAAGAATCACAAAAAAGCCCTTACTAGCAACTGCTAATAAGGGCTTTGAATTTTCAGTCGTTTAGTGACTGGCCGTAATAATTAGATTACTTGTTGCGGCGAGCTTCAACAGCGTCTGCCAACTGGCGAAGTACTGTTTCAGTATCTGCCCAACCAATACATGCATCAGTCACAGATTGGCCATAAGTTGCAGCTTTACCATCAACAAGATCTTGGCGACCTTCAACAAGGTGAGATTCAATCATCACACCAAAGATAGCTTTGTCACCGCCTGAGATTTGAGCACTAACGTCATCAGACACATTCATTTGACGCTTAAACTGCTTAGAGCTGTTTGCGTGGCTGAAATCAATCATTACCTTTTGTGGAAGGCCTGACGCTGCTAGTTCTTCTTTGATTTTACCTACATGCTCAGCGCTGTAGTTTGGCTCTTTACCGCCACGTAAAATGATATGACAGTCAGGGTTACCCACTGTTTCAATAATTGCTGAATGTCCGTACTTAGTTACAGATAAGAAGTGGTGCGAAGCGCTTGCCGAACGAATAGCGTCTGTTGCGATCTTGATGTTGCCATCAGTACCATTCTTAAAGCCAACTGGGCAAGATAAGCCAGAAGCCAATTCACGGTGAACTTGAGATTCCGTAGTACGTGCGCCGATTGCACCCCAGCTGATTAGATCTGCTACGTATTGAGGTGTGATCATATCTAGGAATTCACTTGCTGTAGGCATTCCCATATCAGTTAGGTCAAGCAATAGCTTACGTCCAAGACGAAGACCATCATTTAGCTTGAACGTATCGTTCATGTACGGGTCATTGATTAGGCCTTTCCAACCAACGGTTGTACGTGGCTTTTCAAAGTAAACACGCATTACGATTTCTAGGTTATCGCCTAGTTCGTCGCGTAGCACTTTCAAACGTTTACCATACTCAAGCGCAGCTTCTGTGTCATGAATAGAACATGGGCCAACAATAACAAGCAAGCGGTCGTCGCTTTCTTCTAGAATATTGTGGATCGCTTTGCGGCTTTCAAAGGTTGTAGAAGAAGCAACTTCTGTCGCTGGAAACTTTTCTAAAACAGCAACAGGTGGTAATAACTCTTTTACTTTGTTAATTCTTACATCATCAGTCTGGAACATTGCTTACTTCTTCCTTTTTTCTATCCTTGAGCTGAATGTACGTTGTCTCACGTAACTTTCTATCAGCACTAATCTTCTTGTTCCCTGTAACTTAACTAGTAAAAACTCTACTTTCAATCACTAATTGAAAATAAACGCAATTTTTTTTGTGTTTTATATTTAAAACACCCTGTATACCATTATTTACACGCTATCGATTGCGTAATTTCAAGGAAGACAAGAGCAGCTATTCTTCAAGCTTCAGCATACATGTTGCATTGTGTAGCACTTGAAAACAAAAAAAGCTCACGTGATTAACGCAAGCTCTCTATTCAACTACATTCTTTTCAATGGTTTGACAACGCTATCAAGCCCTTCAATTTTCAGAGCAAGACACAGTTTTAATAAGTCACCTAGCTCACCAGAGGGGAACCCTTTTTTATCGAACTATAAATATAACAACTTTCTTCTAGTTGATAGATATCGGTCACGCTTTATTAGCTCAATTTCAGTCACCAAACTTATGGCTCCCCCACGCAACCTAACTTTGGGCAAAGCAAGTTAGGTTGATTACTTGAAATTAGAAACGTTTGTTAAAAATAATTTTCCTGAATATTTGCCCTAACATCATCCTCACATCTAACACAAGCAAAATACTTAATAGTATCCATGTCACCTGTAACAAATTCGTCGCAATTTGGACATGAAATGGCTCCCCACCCTCTGTCAAAACATGAGATACAACTCCAAAGACCATCAATATAGAATACGGAAGGAGTATCTCCATGGCATTCATGGCAGTAAGCAACCCATTCGCCATCCTCACACCAACCATCACCATCAGAGTATTTCTCTCTACAGGCATTTAATACATGTTCATACTCAACCTCTGCATTACAATTGGGACAAGTTTTGAGGTCTTTATTGAAGAACTCAAAATCCTTATTGCAGCTACGACAGGGTATCGTAGCTATGGTTTTCTTGAGCAAAATGTCTTTGACTCCACAGACCAAACATTCGAAATCATTACCCCAGTTGTTTTGTTTAGTAACCTCAGCAGCAGCCATATTGCAATGGTTACAAACATCTATTTGTTTACCTGACTTTTTCTTATTTTCGATATCAGGGGAAATTTCAATAAACCGAGCTGCAATGAAATCTTGCTGCCTCATCATTCGTTTGTGAATTCTCTCGATTTCCTCTAGGTAATTATCAAAAACAGGAGACCAAGCTGTAACGATTAACTCATGCAGATAATGCCACGCGCACCATTGTTCAACTACAACACTCACTTTAGTTGCGTCAATATCTTGATAATTCGTATGCGCGAAATGTACGATTTGGTTTCTATGCTCTCCCAGAGCTTTGAATGCATCTATTGCTTTCGTAGGAATAGGGTCACAAAGGATGTTTTTCATTCTTTTAACCGCATCGTCGAGAAAAACGGAATGAAAATCTCCTACTTGAAAACTATCAAGGTTTGCCAACTCTGGACGACTAAGAATTAATGTCCAATGTTCATTCATTAATCTTGCTTTCAAAAACAGTTCAACAGATGAATAAAAATCAACAATGGAGTTCTTTGGTCTCTTATCAAGGTCATCTAACGATGAGTCCAAAAAATCAATTGCATTTTTTACTAATGCATCAAACATTGCTTCTTTATTCTGTTTCTTTTGTGAAATGAATTTATGTCCCACAATCTTTACCTTTTTTTAACAGCTAATTAGACTGACTTCTTACTAATTCGCCGCAGACTTCACCATATTGTTGATCGCGCTTTTCTCATAACCTTTATAATAATCAAGTAGTTGCAAATTTTATCTAGGGTGTACTACAGGTAAAATTCCACCTGCCAAGGTTCTGGACAATTCCAAGTTACGACCCTTAATTACTCAGTCTTATCGGGTTACTTTTGCTAGCGTAAGTATTTGGCCATCATAAATATGGCTGGCCAAATTCTCTTATCCACGACATTCCGTTATTATTGATGATCAAAGTCTACGTACCTATAGACTTACCCATAGCTTTACTATGATACTTTGAAATTCAAACTCTTATTATTTCTGGTAAATGTCGTTCCTACGATATAATCTTTGGTGTCTAACGACTCTTCAATACTCTTGGTTGCAAAAATAATTTGAAACTCTACTTGAGAATCAGAAAGAAGATCATGAACAGCTTTTTGAAAGTTTTTAGAACGACTATCTTCCATACCACCATTCTCAATACCATCAAGAATCAAAAACCTAGGAACACGTAGGTATGTTTTCTCCAATGATGTCATCAGTAATGCTAGCCTAAATGAGTTATATAAATAGACCATACCACTTTCGGAAAAAGATGATTTACCATTAACTGATATACTATTGGATGCAAAATCAAATTCTATGTTTTTAGCAGAAGAAAACTCATCCTCCGAACCAATATCTTTCTTAAGAACTGCGATCAGGTTCTTTGAAATAGACTCTCTAACTTCAGGCTCTCTCAATCTATAAATATTTTCTTTTCTAGATACTTTATCTTTAAGATCGTTGACTGCCTCTTGAGTCCTATCTCTTTCGTCAGTAAGAACTGCTATTGAATTTAATAGTTCGGCGATTTTATCTAGGTTCTCAATTTTTTCTTCTAAATAGCCAATCTTCTGATAGCAAGCATATATCTTTGATTCATTCTTGTTATTTATAGATGTTATAACAGACGAACTTTCCGAAATACTTTTCCTCAACTGCGTTCTTAAGTCTTTTCTCTTTTCTTCAAGAAGGATAAGTTTTTTATTCTTCCGTTCGATTATTCGATGAGACTCAGCAAGTTGAAGATCTATTTCACTTGACATACGCAATAAGTTTTCATTAGCTTCACCTTTATCAATAGTTTCTGAGCCACATAATCCGCAACTACTCTCTTTCATTGAGTTCAGTTTTGATTGACAACAAGGGCAGACTTGAAAAGAGAAGTTTGATATTGACTTATTAACAATAATTGCGTCTTTGATAGCTAATTTTTTATTTTTAAGTTCTGTGATAAATTGCCCTGAGTCTTCAATATCATACTGAAGTATTCTTATTTCACTCTCACACTCATAAAGACTCGTTTTCAGCTTAATGTTGTTAATTGCGATCTTTTCAGATGTAGACTTCTCATCCTTATATTCACCAAATGACTCTAGCTTGCTATTAATCACATCCTGATTTAGTTCAACGATCTGCTTTAAGTAATCCTGCTTTTCATCTTCAATGGAGCTATGCTCTCTAGAAAATGACGTTTTACCAACAACCGAATGTATAGCTGTAATCTCTGAGACTAACTTGGTGAGTTTCTTGTCTTCTTCAATAAGTGATATTTTATAGGCATAAAGATCGTTATCGTATAAGCCTAACAGATAATTACCTATAGACTCTCTCTTAAATGCTGAGTCAAATAGCTCTATATTAAAAATATTACCTGACGCGTTAGATTGATCACCATAAATAAGTCTTAGAACTTGGTGTATAGTAATATTATTGTTATTTGCATCAGCCTTAGCTTCAGGGATATTAAGAATATCAAACAACTTTTGAGAGAAACTAATACTACCGTATTGTGATGAATATGAGTGTTTTTTCCAGTTTTCAATCCCAGCATTTAGAGAATCAGCTATTGGCATAAAACAAAACCACATTGGTTGTTTTTCTTTACCATTGATATCTCTTTTTATCGTAATATCAATGCCATTTACCTTTAGCCCAATATATACGGAATCACATGCACCAGCTTCATCTTTCCAGTTACTTACTTCATACCCCATTCCAAAAACTAACAATTGGATGATTGAGGTCTTCCCTCCACCATTACATCCGCTAAGAATATTTATTCCATGGTGAAAGTCTTCGTCATACATATAACTACTATTTTTAGTAGCGATAAGCTTGGAGACTCTTAATGATGGGTTATATCGCATCATATTTACATCCCATTAAATTACTTGCTGATTTCAAACCATTATCACCTACTAAGTCCATATCTATAAGGTGATTTTTTATAAAAGATACTGTTTGTGATGATATACTATTTATCTCTTTAGAAATAATATCTTTTACCTCTGGTGAAACTTTGTCATAATTAAATGATAATCTATTCGTCTCTCTTACAAAATTAATAACACCTAGAGTTTCCAAGTAACAGATAGCCATATCTTGAACAGGTTGCATAATCTCAAATAAATTATTATCACTGTAGTTTTGATAGTTATTAGAAAACGACTTAAACATATTCCTCTCTTTGATCATATCTCGACCAAGCTTCATTTTAGATATATGAACAGGGTGTGCTAAAATAAAATCAAGAATTCTCAGTCTATCCTTTTCCACTTCCTTTCCATCTAACTCCATCGATAAAGCAGATAACCTTAAGACTGTATGGTTTACGTCTATAGACTTATTATAAACTAACATTCATCCCACTCCAGATGACAGTTACCAGTTAAATAAAATACCATCCCATTAATCTGCCTATGGTATATTTCTAAAACATTTTCCCCTAATTTTTCGGCGATCTCTATTTCAACACATGTTCTTAAGATAATTTTCACTTCAGACACTGAGATATTAGGGTGAAGCTTCGGTTTAATCTCTGTATTAAAGATAGACTCAACATCTGCAAGAAGATAAGTGATTATTTTTTGTGCTGAGTTGTAATGCTGATACTTCAAAATGAGTTTAGTAATTAACTCTTTTAGTTCTTCTGCATCTTCAATAAACTCTGAAAGACCTGCATCAGACAGCTTCTGTGTTAGGTCTCTACGCTTCTTTTTTTTAGTCTTATAGTGTTGCAACTCATCAATAAACTCAAAGGTCAGTTGCTTGCCTGTGACCTCATCTTTATAAGCTTTTGATAAGTGATCGAGTTGAGTTGGCTTAGGAAGGACATTTTTTACCATGTCTCCCCCTACATAATCACCTTTAATTAGAACGTTTTTTAGTCGATTGAACAAAGTCATTTATTGCTTCTTATCACGACCAACAAAGTCGCCACCGACATTTACACCTTTCAAATTATTCTTAACATTATTGCTAGATTTAAACTTCAATACAACGCGGATCCCTAAACCTAGAACAGCTAATACAGCAACACCAATCAAACCCATTGTCATAAGATCATTCATCAAAGCACCTAAAATTCATAAGGTTATACAAGAAAAAAGGAAATGTATGATAATTCTTAGAAATTCATCACATTCATATGAATCTGATTGTAACACAAGATAAGTATCTGAAAGAAATAGAATTTGTGACCAAAACCAAAGAATCGTGACGTTCCTAAAGTAGTAATATACCTTGTCTCAATAGGACCCATTCAACTTCCTAGGGGCAGAAGTTTGTTTCAGTCGCAAGCCCCTCCTCCCAAAAAAGCGACAAAGTCGCTAACGCTTAAAATCTTTTATTCCTAAAGTTTAGTTCGTTGCACTTAGTTCAAAGATAATAATCCAGATCATAAGCAAAGATCTTAGGGCGTCGGCCAAGTCAAGTATGGCAAGTGTTTTGAGGGCATATTGGTACATTGAATGGGATTAGAGTGGCAGTGAATGTGTTTTTATTGGCAACATATGGGGGCTTATAGCCACTAAATATGGGGCTTTTTTTTCCAAACACCCTTGAAAGCTGATTTTATTTTATCTAGTCTTTTTTTAAAAATTAGATTATGAACAAAGATAAACCACAAGCTGCAAACCTAAAGACATATAGTAACAACAACAACACAGAAGAGCATGTATTTGATTTGGGATCCGTACCAAGCCCTTGCCCATCAGGAGGTAAAATAGTAAAGCTCAAGCACGAATTAATCTATGCTGAGCATACAATGTCGCTGATTGAAACCCGCCTCTTGTACTACTGCATGAGTCACTTTAACGTGAGTGAGCATTTTAATAAAGATGATGGAACTCTTCCGAGTGATGAAGAATGCAATCTTGATTTTAAGCCAAGTAGTAAAGAGATTAGATCAATATCATTCCCGATGTCCGTTCTCTTGAAAGATATTTGCCACGATAGCAAAAGCAACAGCTACGACCCTCTTAAGAGCGCAATGCAATCTCTCATAGGAAAGACATTCAGGCTATTTCACAAAGGTGGAAAGACCGAAGTGATAACCCCTATCGAAAATGCATTCATATACAAATGTGAAAAGACAAAACTATACCACCTGCTAGTAACCTTTGGTTGGGACTTTATGAGATTTGTCATTGGAACGCGAGGCTATTGTAAATTGAATTTGAAGGATGTCTTCCAATTTAAATCACCTCTTGCCATACGTTACTATCACTGGCTTATCAATAGTATAAATATTAATAAAGCGTTTGGTCGAATCCCAGTCACCATAGACACATTGAAATCTAGACTGGCGATACCAGAGGGCGCATATCAAAAACACTTTTATTCAAGGTGTGTTTTAAAGCCTTTGGAAGAAGTTGCTAAAAAAGCTGATCTAGATATTAAAGTGGAGCAGTTCTTCAATAAACAGGTACGTGGTAGACCACTACAGCGAATCGTCATTACATCAAAGCTTAGCTCTTTTCCTTATGGAGGGGGTCTTGTTAGTTGATGCTAGTTTTACTATCTTTAGAGTAAATTATGCTATTTAACCTGTCTATATCGCTAGTTAATCAGGAGGTTGACCGTGTACTCAACAATGAATCTAAAGTTAAATTCTTAACTATCGTTAATCAACTCAATCAAATTCTTTTGAACGATGAGTTCGAGAATGAATCCTTTAGACGTCAATATGTTAGAAACATTCTAGAAGAAGAGCTGAAGCTTGATCGTGAGTTGTTACAGATCGTATTAAGACTGCGCACTGAAGCTCGGAAGGGCTTTTTAAAAGCAATTAATCGAGAGCAAGAAGGCTTATGGATCTATTACTTGTTGATGCTTGAGTTGCCAATGGCGACATCTCAACGTAACACGCTAGCGCATTAACGTACCGCCCTTTCATGCTGCTTGCAGCCGAGCACAATCGAAGATTGTATAGTGAGTACACAATCTTCGATTGTCTGAGTCCAACCCATCAGGGATGGACATGTGTGTACACAATTTGTACTATTCATGGAAAGAAGACTACAAATGGCGACGACAATACTACGTGTCGAAAAAGTGAAATGCATGGCGAATATTCGCCAAGCTGGGGCGCACCAACATCGACACCACACAGACACACCCAATGCCGATCCGGCGAAAAAACACCTCAATGTCGTGATGGTTGGCACCAACAACATGACTAAAGACGTACAGAGCCGACTAGACGAACTCACCAAGTCACCGCGAAAAAATGCTGTCCTTTGTATGGATGGATTGATCACTCTGTCGCCTGAAGCATTCTTTACGGCAAAAGGAATGCCGGATAATGCGGCTCTTGAAAAGTTCGTTGATACAACTATGCAGTGGCTTACGGAGCGCTTTGGCAAAAACTTGGTGAGTGCGGTGGTGCACCTTGATGAGTTGAGTCCCCATCTGCACTTTACTGTTGTCCCTATCGACGAAAAGACTGATGGTAGAATCGTGTTGAATGCGCGAGATCTGTTTAACAAATGGCAGTTGGCAGACATGCAGCGCAGTTACAATGAAACCATGCGTCAGTACATTCCAGATATCATTCCTCCCCGACATGGCCGTAAGGCAAGTCATACCACTATTAAAGCTTTTTATGCTGAACTAGAAGAAATCAGAGAAAATTTGCGTCAGCATTCTCAAGTTATTGCCACCGATGTGAAGGGGAATTCAGTGGACGCAACTAAGCTGCATTTTATAAGCCTTATAGAACGTTGTATCCAAGAAGTAGAGGGTAAGCTGGGGGGTCAGTTAGAGGAGGCGACTAGAGCGAAGCTAATCTATGACTATCAACTGATTGTAGAGAAAGAAGTCTCTAACCTGCTTAATTCAGAGGCTGTTTTTGAGCTTTTGGATAAGGATATACAAGCTACAATTCAGAGCGTGCTGAATAAGATAAAACCAGCCTCATCAGCATAGTTTTATCTCATTTAGCATAAAGCAATGCTCACTTTGAATTGCATGTTAGATCACTTCGAAACAATTATTGATTGGTTCTAATTACGACATCAAGAAATCAAGTGATGAATAAAGCTCTTGGTTGAATTGATTGTCTTGCAAAAACAGTGAGAAATCATGCTCTTCCACAAAGCCAAATTTACAAGCTAATTCGATAAACTTTGAGTCTGGATAATCGTAGGCCCCGCCATCAGATGATGGATAATTGAACATAAGAGAAAGGTAGTTTGCGGCATGTCCAGCTTCATTAGGGGTACCACGCTCAGTAAAGGCAATATGCTCCATTCCTTTCTCGATAAACACAGCCCTATCAAGTGGTGCCCAATAAGTTTTACCGCATTCTAAATTCAAATTGCTCCACTGATAACGCCCTCTGCTTGGATACAAAAACCTTGTTAAATCCAACGAATGAAGTTTATTGAAAATGTTCGATAAAAACTGGTCACCATCTTCGACCTTGATGTTACTTTTACTGCCATACATATAAGCATATGGCAGATAGAGGGTTTTATCCCCCTCCTCAGCTTTTGTGAACTGATATGGCAACATAGCAAGTCTTCGTTTTTGAGCATTCTTGAAATGCCACGTAATATCGATACAGTTGGCAACCTTGGTTTTAGCGTCAGGACAAGGCTCTTCTGAACGATTCAGTGTAATTGAAGAAATAAAGCGACGTAAATTATTTCGTATTTCGTGTCTCGTTGGGTTTAGGTAGTCTGTCCGAATACTTTCAGTGTATACCTCGGGCAAATTGGACAATTCGTCCGCATTTAACTCAACAGTATTGGTGTTTATGGCGTCTAACTTTGCTTCAAGCTCTATGATTTTGCTCTCACTATCTACAATGAGATCCAGAAGTGTTTTACTCGGTGTAGCTTTGTAGTAATCACGTAGATTGTCTCGGCTTTCTTGTTGTTCGAATAACTCAGTTTCAAGCTTTAATTTCTGCTGCTCTGCATGGATATTATGACTTTTACTAGACTCTGAAAGATAAGCATCCTTACAAACCTCAAGAGTTAATAAATCGAGCATGTTAACATTATAAACTTCTCTCGCATGCTCTCCCTTCATTGCCAAATTGCACACGTAGTTGACCCTACTTTCCCCTTTATCAACAAAAACCATTGCACCACCGCAAGTGCCACAACGAGCGAGACTTTTTAATAAGGGAATCTTACCGCTTGACGTATCTCTACCTTGCTTTTTTGTATTTTTAACCTGAAGCTTACGAAATGTGTCATCATCGATTAACGCTGGATAATAGTTTTCCATAACATGAGTAAAACCTTCTATCGTATAGCTTTTCTCTCCAGTCAATGAACGTTTACTCCATAACTTACTAATAGCAATGTAGTCCCATGTATTTGACTGTTTAACTTTGCCTTTCCTTCTAGTCGGTTTGTATTCAAAATGGTTATCCAAATACTTTTTGATTTTTAAGTCACCGTAACCTGCGATCTTCATTTCAATCGCTTTTTTCACACCTGCTGCATTAATATTAAATTCATTAGTGGGTTGATCTATCCAAAAAGGGCTTCGTCCCAAAGAGCTTTGAGATTCACCCGTCTCTTTCCACCGCTTCAAACCTTGTTTAGCGGCATCAATCACACGACTAGATTTATTTTTGGATTCATTATGAGCACGTTCAAAGGTGATGGTTGCAATAATGTCATCAGCCGCGTTA
>Ga0310124_10000823_pt1 | contig 22000 bp, 12 predicted proteins | sample CB11b_AW_Bot5_MG_FD_203507 | JGI IMG/M metagenome (GOLD analysis project Ga0310124, IMG submission 203507) | Marine microbial communities from Western Arctic Ocean, Canada - CB11b_AW_Bot5 | ecosystem: Environmental > Aquatic > Marine > Oceanic | place: Canada: Western Arctic Ocean | collected... | reverse complement strand
TCCGCCGCCAGTCAGAAGATGGCAGCCTTTCGCGCCGATCCACTCGCCCAGCGGACCGGCCAGCTCTCCATGTTCGTCCCTCCCTGAGCCCATCACGGCCACAATGGGCTGACGGGAATCCCCTGCAATGCTATATTCATCCTTCATGAATGACTCTCTCCAAATGACCCCGCGCTCCGTCTTCCTGGGAGGTCTCATCCTCGAGGCCGCGCTGGTCGTTATCGCCACCCTGGTCAGCTACCTGTTCTTCGATACCCCCCTGCTGAATCCCATCGGCTTCGATCGAGAGGGACTGCTCACGGGAGTCGCCGCAAGCCTGCCCATGGTAGCCTATTTCGTCTTTTCACTGTCAGCATTCGGACGGAATCTCGCGCCCCTCAAGCGCATCTACTACCTCCTCAGAAGAATGCTCTCACGCGCACTGATCGAGATGCCCACCTGGCAGATCGTCCTCCTGGGGATGTCGGCGGGAATCGGCGAGGAGTGTCTCTTCCGCGGGGTTCTCCAGCCCGTTGTCGAAGGCTGGACATCCCCCCTGGCCGCGATCCTCCTGACCGGCCTCATCTTCGGATTGCTGCACGCGCTCACACCCGCCTATTTCATCCTCGCCACCATCCTGTCGATCTACTTCGGCTTCCTGGTCAACTACACGGGTAACCTGATGACACCGATACTTGCCCACGGCCTTTACGATGTCGTCGGTTTCCTGCTTCTCAAACGCCTCTTCCTGAAAGACTCACCGTACGCGGAGGCCAGCGACGGTGAAAAACACGAGGAAGAGGGCAAGAGAGAGGTCCCGGGCGACTAGCCCGGCGGCCAGCCGAGCTCGCGGCCGCCCAGCAGGTGAACATGCAGGTGGAAGACGGACTGCCCCGCCCCCTCGCCGTTGTTGGTCACCAGGCGGTAGTCCTCGAGTTCTTCCCGCCGAGCCACCTCGGCCGCCACCCAGAACAGGTGGCCGAGAAGCTCCCTGTCCTCTTCCTCCATGTCTGCAACCTTGACGATCGGCTTGCGGGGGATGATGAGGATATGGGTCGGAGCCTGGGGCTGGATATCCCTGAAGGCGAGTGCCCTCTCGTCCTCGTAGACGATGTCGGCAGGGATCTCCTTGTCGATGATCTTCTGGAATATAGTGCTCATGAGCTCTCCTATTGTTTTCTCCAGGGCAAGCACCAGGGAGCTTCGCCGCCCCGCATTGGACTTGGCGAAGCTCAAATGCGAAAATGCCTGAACCTAAAGTGCACTGAAAATCGAGGCAAGTCCACGATACGATCGGGCTTGTCCGGGACGCCATCATCTTCACCTCGCAAGAGAACCCAATCGATGAAAGATAGCTGGAACAGGCAGACAAAACACTCCAGGCGCGCCGCGATCCGGGCGGGCGCTGTCGGATTGATGGGGCTCGGAATGGCTGAATTCAACGCCCTGCGCGCCGCCGCCGGGCAGGACCCATCCGTTGCGCCCCCGAAAGCCCGCTCGGTCATCTACATCTTTCTCTCCGGCGGTCTCTCGCAGATCGACAGCTTCGACATGAAGCCTGAGGCGAAAAAAGAATTCCGCGGATCCTTCAAGCCCATCCCTACGGCGACCGAGGGTATCCAGGTCTGTGAGCATCTGCCCCTCCTGGCAAAGCGCAGCCAGGCCTGGTCCATCTGCAGATCGCTGACCCACCCCTTCAACGAGCACTCCGAGGGACACATGGTCATGCTCTCAGGACGCAGCGACCTGCCGCCCGCCTTCAATCTCAACAAGCCGAAGGAGAGCGACTGGCCGGCGATCGGAGCGATCGCGAACCAGCTCGTCAAGCCCAGGGGCGTCATGCCCTCTTCTGTCGCCCTGCCGGAACGGCTGATCCACAGGACAGGACGGGTCATCCCCGGGCAATTCGGAGGGGTGATGGGTAACCACACATCGCCCTGGCTCCTCGAGGCCTCGACCTTCAACAGCAAATCCTACGGAGCCTACCCCGAGTACACCTTCCATCACGAGAAGGGTACCCAGAAGAGATCGAACGACAACTTCACCATTCCCCAGCTCTCGCTCTCAGAAGATCTCTCGCGGACGCGCCTGCGACGGCGAATGGAGGTGCTCGAATCCATCAATGCCCAGCAACAATCGCTCCAGGGGGCAAGTTCGGTTCGCGAGTTCCGCCGCTATCACGATCTCGCGCTCGGGCTCCTCGGCGACCCAAAGACCAGGAACGCCTTTGATATCACCGACGCCGATGCCGCCACCCTCGAACGCTACGGAAAGAACTCCTTCGGCTGGTCCTTGCTGACGGCCCGCAAGCTCGTCGAGGCCGGAGTCAACCTGGTACAGGTCAACCTCGGAAACAACGAGACCTGGGACACCCACGTCAACGCCTTCCCTAACCTCGAGAAATACCTCTTCCCGCCGATGGACCGCGCCGTCTCGGCCCTGCTCGATGACCTGGGTGAGCGCGGCCTGCTGGAAGAGACACTCATCGTGATGGCCGGTGAATTCGGCAGGACACCGAAGATCTTCAGCATCGGCAAGGGCAAGCCGCCGGGCCGGGACCATTGGGGAGCCGTCCAGACCGTATGGTTCGCCGGCGGAGGCGTCCAGGGCGGCCGGATCATCGGCTCATCGGATGCCGAAGGCGGCCAGCCGAAGGACCATCCGCAGAAACCTGAAAATATGGCGGCCACGATGTTCGAGGCGCTGGGAATACCGCGCGACCTGCACTGGATGGAGCGCCGGGGGCGGCCCCACCCGGTCTACTCGGCCGATGCGATCCCCGGGCTCCTCTGAGGTCTCACTCTCCCAGCTGTCTGAGAAGCTTCAGCGCCCCCTGGTGGCCGGGCTGGAGCTCGAGATATCGGCGCAACAGCGAGCCGGCCTCGGCCTTCCTGCCGAGCTTGATGTGGAGCCTCGCAAGGTTCAGATAGGCCGACGGACCCGCGGGCGCCAGCGCGATGGATTTCCGAAAAGCCCCGACAGCTCCATCTGCGTCACCCAGCGCCTGCAGAACCAGCCCGAGATTGTTGTGGCCGAAGGCGTAGCCGGGGCTGACCCGCACGGACCTCTCACACATCTTCCGGGCCTCCTTGAAGCGGCCGCCCTCGGCAAGAATCACGCCGAGGTTGCTCCACAGCTCGGGATCTTCGGGGTCGATGGCCGCCGCCTTCTCATACACTTCACGAGCCCCGTCAAGATCCCCGGTTGAGCGGCAGACGGCGCCCAGCCGCTTGTAGCCGGCAACGAGTCCGGGCTCGAGACGAATCACCTCTTCGAATCGTTTGCGCGCGCGCTCCGGGGCGCCCACTGTCAGCTCGATATTCCCGATATTGATGAGAACCTCGATATGACCCGGCCTCGACTCGAGAACCTTGCTGAAGACCCGGTAGGAATCCTCCAGTCGTCCCTGCCGGGCGAGCACGACCCCGAGGTTGGCGGCGGAGTCGATGAATTCCGGCTGGCCTTCAAGGGCGAGCTCGAAGGCCTCGCGGGCGGATTCAAGCTTACCCGCCCGCAGCTGAATGAGCCCGATATTGTAAAGCGTCTCGACCTCCCCCGGGCGCCTGATGAGGGTTCTCTCAAACGCCTCCAGGCCGCGGGCCGGGAGGCCCGCCTCGAGATAGGAGACCCCAAGCTGGAATTCGTTCCGAAACCAGTCCGAAGAATAATAACCCCCGGGAAAGGGGAGGCCCTTGTCGAGCCGTCCCCGGGAGTCCCCCGGGATGCCGGCCGCGTCGGCGCTGAGATCTGCCCAGCCCGTTCGTCCCTCGTAGATCCGCGCCAGGAGTCCAGATGAATTCAGCAAGAGCGTACAGGGCAGACGCAGGCCCCGGGGCCAGCGAACGATCTCCTCGACGAGAACGGAAATCGCCAGCAGGTCCTCCGGCTCTGCAAAGGCGGCAGGAAAGCCTGCCCTGCGAACGATCTCGGCGGTCTTATCCGACTCCCTGTTGGCGGCGCTGGTGACCATCACCACAGCGAGCTCCGACCCCGTAGCGGCGCGCTGTTTCTTCCACTCCGACAGCTCGAGAACGCAGCTCGAACACTCCGGAGTCCAGAGGTTCAGGGCCAGGGGAGCACCCCTGAACTTCGCCAGAGAGAGCGCCCCGCCGGAGAGATCCCGCAGCTTCATTCCCGGCAAGGTGACCGGGTCCAGCAGCCAGACCTTCCTGGGTTCATCCGGGGAGGGACTGAAGACCGGCCTGCCGGCAGCCGCAGGCCCTGGCCTGCTCAGCTCCTTGAAAGGCTGAAGGCCCGGCTCCTTCGCGCCCTCCCGCAGGAAAACATCCCGGTCAGCCGGAACATCCTTGAAGGTCTGCCGCAGCCCCGAAGGCCAGTAGACCTCCAGGCTGTCAACCTTCAGCGAGCCGCCAAGCCCGAAGAAGAGCTCCTGTGAGTTCTGCGACAGAAAACCCGAGCCGGCTCGCAGCTCCTTCACCCTCGACTTCCCGCCATGGCGGACCACCACCCGGGCGCCGATGCCCTGGCGGTTGGACCTGACTCCCTCCAGCCTGACCTTGAGGCGATGGGAGCCGGGCACCGAATCATTGCGCAGGATCCTGACCTGCGGCGCGTTCCTGTTCTTGACCAGGAGATCTGGATCGCCATCCCGGTCATAATCCCAGACGGCCAGCCCGCGGCCATCTTCCTGGTAGTCGAGGCCGGATACGGCTGACTGGTTGATGAAGCCGGCCTGTCCGGTCCCGGAAAAGAAGCAGTTACGCTCAAAACCTGACCACGACCCGCCTGACCTGATCAGGCGATTGATGGCCTCCCAGGCTCCTTCATATCTCGAGAGGCGGCTCTTCACCCCGGTAGCTCGCGACACGACCTGTCGCCAGAAGAAGCTTCACAAGTCATCCTTGCTCTCGTTGGAGATAAAGCCGTTGACGACATAGAGATCCTCCAGGCCATCTCCTTCAACGTCGAGAAACTGCCCCGACCAGGACCAGCGGCCGAAGAAGGCGCCCGACCTGAGGCTCACATCCTCGAAGCGTCCGTCTCCGAGATTCCTGAACAGCGAGTTCCCCCTGGACATTTTCCGGTAGGTCTCCCGCAGGCTCTCCGCCTCGAAGCGCGGCTGCCCGGCGATCCGGCTGCCGGCGGAAGACCACATATTGCCGACATAGAGGTCCACCCTTCCATCGTTGTCCACATCCTCCCAGGTCACGCTCATCCCGTTGCCTACATCGTCGACTCCCAATTCCCGCGCCACGTCACGAAACTTGCCGCCTCCCTCGTTGCGGAAGAGATTGTTGCGGCCGAAATCGTTCGCCACGTAGAGATCCGGGTCTCCGTCGGCGTCATAATCGCACCAGGAGGCGGCCAGGCTGAAACGCCGGTTGTTCGCCCCCATACCGGAGGAGGCGGTGAGCTCCCTGAAGCGCAGCTTTCCCTCGTTGCGAAAGAGAAAGTTCGGAGCCCCGTTGTTGGCATCGTGATAGGGATAGGGATAGGTCGACTGGAGCTTCGAGCCCGCCCCGGCCCAGAACACGTAGCTGAAGACGTAGAGATCAAGGTCTCCATCGAGGTCATAATCCGCCGCCGCGCAGCCGAGCGTCGAGGCGCTCTCCCTGCCGGCCGTCTCCAGGCCGCTTGATTCGACCCTCCGAAACCTGCCCCGGCCGTCGTTCTCAAAGAGAAGAGTCTCTGTCGAGGTCACGGCCACCAGGTCGGAATCTCCATCGTTATCGAGATCGACAAAGAGCGAGCCGCTGGTAACATCGAGAACATCCACCCCGGCCGCCGCGGCGACGTCGGAGAAGCGGCCGTTGCCGAGGTTCCGGTACAGCCTGTTGGGAAGGCCCGCGGGCTGGGGAACATAGAAATCAAGCTTGCCGTCATTGTTGAAATCCCCAACGGCGATTCCCTGGTGACCGTAGACATCCATCCCGCTGGATGCATCGATTCTCGTACGCCAATAGCCGACGCCCCGGCTCAGCTGGGACCTGAAGACGGGGTCATCTCCAAGACAGTCGAGGGTGACATCGGAAAAGGCCCGGCCGGGCGACCTCACCTTCTCAATATCAAGGCGGCTGAGCGAGAGAAGGCCCTCCCGCGGTCCGCCGAGCCAACCCATCCTCCAGACGGTCCTGGCCTGCAGATAGGCCCCGTCGCCGGCCATCCCATCGAGCTCCAGCAGCGTATCGATCTCTAGGCCGCCTCCCTTCCCCTGCTCCTCCGTCACCCTGAAGATCTTGAAGGCCGCCTTCGAAACCTTACCGCACAGGGCGCTCAGTTCCTCCAGCTCAGCGCCCAGCTGTTGCGGCGTTACCGTCTTGAGCTTTCCGGAAGAAGAAGACCGCCCGGCGCTCCAGCTTCCGGCCCCGCCGACTGTTTCCTTCCAGGTCTTCGGCACCAGAGCGCCGGAGCGAAAACCGGGAGCCAGGAGCTTCGCCAGTCCTTCGGGGTCGACCTTGCCCGTGACAAGCCAGGCCGCCAGCTCATCGAGCGGGGCCTTGAGACGGTCGCTCGAACGCTCAACCGACCAGTCATCCCGGGCGCTATCGACCTTCTCATAGACCCAGTCAAGCGGCCCCGACCCCTTACCCGCGCGAGCCGGCACCTCGAGACGATATACCTCGTCACCGCCGGCGGGCTCCCGGCAGAGGATAACCTGCTGGGACAGGACAAGAGCGATCAGGGTAAAGATTGCCGTGAGACGGATCATGACTGTATTAGAAACAGGCCGATCGCAGAGAATAAAGAAGTAATCTCCTGAAACAGGGTGGAACGAGTCCCCGCTCAACGCGAGATTTCGCTCACCAGCCGTCCCTCGATGATGGTTCCGACGCAATGCGTCGTATACTCGAAGGGATCCCCATCAAAGAGGGCAAGATCACCGTCCTTCCCGACAGCCAGCGAGCCGACCCGGTCGGAGATGCCGAGGATCTCGGCAGCGGAGGTGGTTATCAATTCGAGGGCGCCCTCAAAGCCGAGTCCGTTTGCCGCGGCCACAGCGGCCTCGAAAAGAACGACCCGGGTTTTCGGAACATAGCTCTCGTACCCGCTCTGCATCGCCACCTTCAGCCCGGCCTTCTTCAGGCGCGCGGCCGTCTCGAAGCTCGCGTTCTGAAGGACGCCGTTGAAGCGGGCCATCGAGGGGTGAATGATCACCGGGACCCCGGCCTTCTTCAGCTCCTCGGTCAGCAGGTAGGCCTCGGCGCCTCCATCGAGGATGATTCGAAGATCAAACTCCTTCTTCAGACGAAGCGCGGTCGCGATATCCTGGGCGCGATGAGCGGTGATGAGCAGCGGCACCTCCTTGCGCAGGACCGAGGCCAGGGCCGCCAGCCCCAGGTTCACCGGAGGCGTATTCTTCTTTTCCTCCCCGGCCTTCTCCGGCTTCTCCTCCCGCGGCTCCATGCTCTCCATGTAGGACTTCGCCTCGAGCAGCCTGGCCCGCAGCATGGACATCTGCTTTCCCCTGGTTCCCGGAGATTGCCCCCCCCCGCGCAGCGCGCCGGGGCCGAGGGTCAGCGAGATGCCGGCGGTGGGAACCATCACGGCATCCTCTACCGTATTGCCAGTGGTCTTGACGATCATCGTCTGGCCGGAGATCAGCTCCCCGGGAGCATGCCCGGTATGGAGGGTCGTCACACCATACCCCCTGACCCATTCGATGAGAGCCTCGCGCGTATTGTAGGAGTCAACAGCCCTGAGCTCCGGCTGCATCGGGCTGGAGTGCTCAAGCTGGTCCTGGTCGTGCTCATGGTTGAAGTAGCCGGCAAGGCCTACAACGCTGCGCGCATCGATAAGCCCCGGCGTCACCACGGCCGCCTCGAGCACCTTGAATCCTGCCGGGATGGCCAGGTCGGCGGCGCGACCGATCGCGGCCACCTTACCCTCCCGGATAATGACGACACCATCCTCCACCACGGGCCCCGCCATGGTGTAGATCTTCTTACCCCTCACCGCCAGCTGCGCTGAAGCCGAGGTGGCCGCGAGGAACACCAGGAGTAAAGCCGGCAGGACTCGTCGAATCATCTGCCTCCTCCCTCTTCACCGAAGCAGCAGTGATAGGGCTCCTGGTCCACTCCCGCTCCATAGCCGCCCACCGCGTGCAGGAGATCGTCGGGATTGCCTCGATCAAAGACCTTCCGGCCCTCCACCCAGGTCTCGAGCACCTTGGTGTACACGCTCAGCGGATCACCATTGAGAATGACAAAGTCCGCATCCTTGCCGACCTTCAGAGAGCCGATTCGCTTGTCAAGATCGAGCATCTTCGCGCCGGCAAGGGTGAGGGCCTGCAGGCCGGCCTCCCGGCTCATCCCCCCCCGCACCCCGAGGCCCGCCATGCGCAGGAAGAGCCTCGAATCGGTGATCCAGTCATCGGTATGAAAGGCCGTGAGGACCCCGGCCTTCTCGAGGATCCCGCCGGTCTTGAAGACCAGGTTGACCGCCTCGAGCTTGCCCCCGGGGCTGTCAACAAGGATGATCGAGCAGGGGACCTTCGCCCGGGCAATCTCATCGGCGACCATCCAGCCCTCGCTGACATGGTGCAGGACGACCCGGAAGCCGAACTCCCGCGAGAGCCTCAGGACCGTCATGATATCGTCGTGCCGATGAGTGTGGTGATGGACCACCCTGCGTCCCTCGAGCACCTCGACGAGGCCCTCGAGCCGCAGATCCCGGGGCGGCTTCTTCTCGGGATCGTCGAGCGCGGCTGCGAGCTTGTCCCTGTACTCTCCCGCCCGGATGAACTCCGCCCTCATCAGCGCGGCTGACTTGGAGCGGGTACCGGGAAACGGCGCCGCCCTCTGCGAGTTGGTTCCGTTCGCCATCTTCATGCCGCCGAGAATCCGCCCCTCCTTGTCCCGCAGACAGAGCCCCTCGATGGTCTTCGATCCGCGCAGCTTCACGTAGACGGTCTGCCCGCTGAGCAGGTGCCCGGAGCCGGGCATGATATTCAGGGTCGTCAGACCTCCGGCGACAGCGCGGCGGAAACCGGAATCCCTCACATTGAGGGAATCGTAGATCCTGACATCAGGCTGAACCGGACCCGAGCCATCTCCCCCGCCGATTCCGCCAATGTGGCTGTGGGTACAGATCAGGCCGGGAATAATGACCTTGCCCTTGAGGTCGAAACGCTTCGCGGTAACGGGAATCTCCACCTTGCCGGCTGGCCCGAGAGCCTTGATCACCCCGGCCTCCACCAGCAGCGTCCCGGCCTCGATCGGCTCACCCTCGATCGGTATGATTTTCGCGCCCGTGAACGCGTGAGGAGTCTCCTGCCCCAGGACGGAGGTCAGCTGCGCAAGGGTCAGGACCAACAGGGTACCGGCAATTTTCAGCATCAGAAACGACGCTCCTCTGGAGAGTCCGAATAACGACTGCCCGACTCTCGCCGGCAACAGGCTCCCGCGTCCACCCGAGACTCAAATCTACCGCATCCAACGGCCGGATCCAAAGCCCAAGAGGGACAATTCGCAGCGGGGCGACCATTTCACGAAAACGGCTCAATGCCGCTCTTGGTGAGCTCCAGGTAGATAAAACTGTGCCAAAGGGGTGTTGCGCAGGTATCCTTAATCAACGGAAGCCTGTGAATGATCGCCAGAGGATATCCACCATGTCTCGATTCGTGCTCCACTTCCTTGGATTGATTCTCCTGCTCGGCGCAGAGCCCTGCTTCGCCCAGATTGTCATTAACGAGGTCCAGGCATCCAACGACTCGACCATCGAGGATGTCGATGGCGACAGCTCCGACTGGATCGAGCTGCTCAACATCTCCAACTCCCCGTACGATATCGGCGACCATGCCCTCAGTGACGACCCGGATGATCCCCGGAAATGGTTGTTTCCATCTTTCATGATCCCGCCGGGCGAGCGCCTGATCGTCTGGTGCTCGGGCAAGGATCTGCGATTTCCGACCACCGAACAGCTCCTTGCCAACGACTCGGCCGTCGAGGTCCGGCCAACGATCCTCGATCTCGATCATCCCTGGCGCTACCTGACCGCGCTGCCGGAGAGCGGCGATCCGCCCGCCGGATGGAACCAGACGAATTTTCTCGAATCACGCAATTGGCAGCTCGGGATACCAGGGTTCGGTTTCGGAGACAATGATGACCGCACCGAGCTGGTGAGCGGGATCGGCGCTGTTTTTCTGAGGACCAACTTCGATGTCCCGAACGTCGGGCTGGGAACCAATGTGGCGCTCAACGGTGTCGCCACCCAGTCCTCCCAATTCGAAGACTGGGAAGCTGGGCGGGCAATCGACGGCAACACCGATGGGAATGGCGAAGGCGGCAATTCCGTGTCCCTCACAGATGGAGAGAACTCCTGGTGGGAGATCGACCTCCAGGCCGCCCACGACATCTCCTACATCAAGCTCTGGAACCGGCTCGATTGCTGCAGCTACCGATTGACCAATTTCACCGTCACCGTCTTCAATGAAGACCGCAGGAAGATCTATGAAGAATCCTTCCTCACCGATGACTCCGGCGTCCTGGGGCCCAGCTTCACTATAGATGGGGTCAATGCGGCGGGTTCTCTTGAGGGCCGGTTCGTCCGAATCTCCATGCCTGGGCGTCACCTGAGCCTCGCCGAGGTACAGATCTTCTCGCTGGAACCGAATGTTGACCTCGAAGGCATGGTACTGCAGATCAACTACGATGATGGATTCGTAGCCTGGCTCAACGGCACGAGGGTTCTCTCGGTCAACTTCCCCGAGGACGAAGAGCCCACATTCAACAGCAACGCCACGCGGTCCAGGGAGGCCCGTCGAGTGCAACGCTGGATGGTCCCGGAGTGGGCGAACCTGCTGCGGTCGGAGGACAACCTGCTGGCCGTTGCCCTTCTCAACCGGACCCACCGCAGCAACGACCTGAGCTTCATGCCGGAGATCGGCTTCAGCGATCCGACCTTCCACACGAACTTCCAGCTTGATTCCGATGGGGAGGTGCTCCTGCTCACATCCCCCGGCCGGGAGATTCTCGATGGTTTCGAGATGCCTGTGCAGAACGAGGACCGCTCCTACGGCCGGGTTCCGGATGGTACCGGACCGTTCAGCTACCTCTTCTACCCGACACCAGGCGATGTGAACGACAACCATACCTCTCAGGACCCCATAGCCTCATCCATCACCTTCACTCCGCCCCCCGGATACCACAACGGAAACACAGCGGTCGTTCTCTCGGCCAACATCCCCTTCGATGATTTCGAAATAAGGTACACGACCAACGGCACTTCCCCAATCATCTCCAGCCCCCTCTCCAGCGCCCCCATCAGCATCACTCGAGACACGGTTATCCGCGCCGCAGGTTTTCTCAATGGCCGCGCGGTTGTCAGGTCTTCGGCGGGAACCTACTTCATCCGCCGATCGCAGCCGGAGCTGCCCGTGATGTCCGTATCAATGAATCCGGCAGATTTCAGCAACGTCCACAACAACAGCGGTGCCCGGGGGCGGACCTCCGAACGGGAAGCCTACCTTGAAATTTTCAGCGACACAGGTCAGCAGGTCATCCAGACCGGCTTCGGGCTGCGGCTCCACGGCGGCGCGGGCCGCGGCGGCGACTTCAACACCAAGAAGGCCTACAAGGCCTATTTCAGGGGAGAGTACGGCGATACGAAGCTTCGCTATCCCCTGATTCCCGACACCGGGCTGAAGGTCTTTGACAAGCTGGTGCTGCGCTCGAATTTCAATGACTCCATCGGCAGAAACGGCAACGGCAGCCTGCTTCGCGACCAGCTGATCCGCAATCTCCATAAGGCCATGGGAGGTTACATTTCACACGGGGCCTGGTACCACCTGTTCGTCAATGCGCAGTACAGGGGGATCTACAACGTCGTCGAACGCATGGACGAAGAGTTCATGGAAGACTATTTCCCCGATGAAGGTTCCGATTGGGACGTCATAAAGACAGGCGATGACGTGCTGGTCGGAAGCAACCAGGAATGGAACCGCATCCAGACCTTCCTGGGCGCCAACAACCTCTCGAGCAACGATGCCTACAACGCATTCGGTGAATTTGTCGACATCGAGAATTTCACGTCCTATATGATCGTCAACATCTGGGCCCAGAATCATGACTGGCCCCACAACAACTGGTACGCCTCGCGCTCGAGAATGGAGGGCGGCACGTGGAGGTTCTTCTGCTGGGATGCCGAATTCGGAATCAGCCTGAGCCCCGGTGGTTATTCGTCCAATACCGTCACCCACGCCCTCAACGGAGGCGGACGCCTGGCGGTAATCTTCAGGGCCCTGACAAACAACCTGGGCTACCGCCGCTACTTCACTGACGAGGTCGAACGCTATCTCAACGGCCCCCTGAGCCCGGCCAACACGCGCCGGCAGCTCGATCAGCTTCGCCAGATAATCCTGCCTGACATCCAGGACGAGTTGAGCTTGGTGGGCGCGAGCCGCAGCCAGTGGGACAGGAACATCAGCACGATGTACACCTTCCTCTCCCGTCGTAACGGCCCCTTCCTGAGCCACGTCAGGAATGAAACCCGGCTGGCTCCGCCTCCGGACATGACGCCCAGCGTCCGGTCGGTAACGCCGGCTGAGATCGTGAACACGGGAGATGTCATTGTCAGGGTCCGAGGGGTGCGCCTGGTGCGAGACATCGAGATTTTCTTCAACGGTATTGAGGCGGAGGTCATCAGCTACCACGGAATTATCGGCGGGGTGAGCGTCCGTGTCCCCTTCGATGGAGCCCTCGAAGGGCCGGTGACGGTGCGAGCGCGAAACCCGGACGCGGATGTTGAATCAGAAGACACAGCGGGACTCTTTTCCGTATCCCTGCCCGCGCCCCTGGTTACCGGCATCCAGCCCAATACCGGCTCCGCCGCAGGAGGAGATACGGTCTACCTCAGCGGCGGATTCTTCCTCGAAGGCGCCACAGTGTACTTCGGCGCCCAGGAGGCGCCAACGGTCACCCGCTTCGGCCCCAACGCCGACAGCACGGTCCTGCTGCAGATCACGACACCCCCGGGACAAGGCGAGGTCGAGGTGAGGGCCGTGAACACCATCCCGGGCAGGTCCGAGTCCGTCGACAGCGTGATCTTCACCTACGAAAACGCCGATGGCTATACCAGGGGAGATGCGGATTCAGGCGGAAACATCAACCTGACCGACGCGGTGCAATTGCTGAACTTCCTGTTCTCCGGAGGAGCTGAGCCGGCCTGCGCCGCGGCGGCTGACACCAACAGGAGCGGCTCCATCGAGATGACCGATGCGATCCAGATCCTGAACTTCCTGTTCCTCGGAGCTGGAAATTTCCCCGCCCCGTTCCCTGGTTGCGGACAGGACCCCCTGGGCGAACTGCTCGACTGCAACACGACCAGGAACTGCCAGTAGCTCGCGCCTTTCCCCCAAGCCGAACGCGGCCTTCGGCTGAGAGCCTCACCTCAAATAAGCAGTGTCTCACCAGCCCGCAGAAGGTATTCTTGAGGGATTGTAGCAGTCACTCATCCCTCCCCGAATCCCGACCCATGCCCCGAACAGCGGCTCTCTATCTTGGAACCATCCTTCTGCTAAGCCTGCAGACGGCCCCGGCCCAGGTCGTCATCAACGAGATACAGGCCTCCAACAGGGAGACGATCGAGGACGTCGATGGTGACAGCCCGGACTGGATCGAGTTACAGAACACCTCCACCGCGCCCTACGATATCGGCGGCCATGGCCTGAGCGATGACTCGACGAACCTCCTGAAATGGACCTTCCCTTCCTACGTCCTCGACCCCGGCGAGCGGCTCCTGGTCTGGTGCTCCGGCAAGGATCTGCAGTTTCCCTCCGAGGAGCAGGTTACCCGGCTCGATTCAACGATCGCGGTCCGTCCGACAGTCCTCGACCTGGAGCAGGAGTGGAGCTACCTGAGCGGGCTGCCGGAGAGTATCGGCCCCGCTGCCGGGTGGAACCAGGCCGGGTTCGACGCCAGCGGCTGGGCGCGCGGCCTGCCGGGCTTCGGCTTTGGAGACGGCGACGACCGCACCGAGTTCGAACGCGGCGTCGGCGCCCTCTTCCTCAGGACCACCTTTGACGTCAACGACCTGGAAGCCCTGGAGAGCCTGGTCCTGCAGGTGAACTACGATGACGGCTTCGTCGCCTGGCTCAACGGGACCCGGGTCATCTCGGTCCACTTCCCAGAGGACGAGGAGCCGACCTTCGCGAGCAATTCCACCCGCTCAAGAGAGGCTCGACGAGTACAGCGCTGGATGGTCCCGGAATGGCTCGACCTTCTGCTGCCCCGGGACAACCTGCTGGCCGTCGCGGTGCTCAACAGGACACATCGCAGCAACGACATGAGCTTCCTGCCGGAGCTGGGAACTGTCGGGCCCACCTTCCACACCAACTTCGAGCTGGACTCCGATGGAGAGGTCATCATCTTCTCGAGCCCCGAAGGAGAAATAATCGACGGCCTCGACATGCCGGAGCAGAGCATGGACCGGTCCTACGCCCGCGTCCCTGATGGAACGGGAGAGTTCGGCTACCTGCTCTACCCGACGCCCGGAACGGCCAATGACACCCACTCCTCGGACCGGATCCTGCCCTACGAGGTGGGCTTCAGTCCTTCCGGAGGATTCAAGGACGGCGCCCTGAGCGTCACCCTCTCAGCCGACATCCCTTTCGACGATTTCCAGATCAGGTATACCACCAATGCAACGACCCCCACGCAGACAAGCTCCCTCTACAGCGAGCCGATACAGATCTCCAGGGACAGGGTTATCCGGGCGGCGGGTTTCCTCGGCGATCAGATCGTGCTCAAGCCTGTCTCCGAGAGCTATTTCCTCACCACCAGGGACCTTGTCCTGCCTGCTCTCTCGGTCTCAATGGAGCCGGGACACTTCCAGGAGGTACACAACAACACCGGCGGAAGAGGCCGCGCGGCGGAACGCGAGGGCTTCCTCGAGATCTTCGAGCTAGATGGCAGCCCTGCCCTCAAGACCGGCTTCGGCATGCGGCTTCACGGTGGAGCCGGCCGCAACGGAGACTTCAGCATCAAGAAAGCCTACAAGGCCTATTTCAGGGGAGAGTACGGCGACAAGAAGCTGCGCTACCCGATCATTCCCGACACCAACGTCGAGGTCTTCGACAAGCTCGTGCTACGCTCCAACTTCAACGACGCCTTCCGAACCGGCGGCGGAGCCGCCTACATTCGCGACCAGGTCCTCCGTGATCTCCACCAGGACATGGGAGCGCTCGTCTCCAATGGCTCCTGGTACAACCTGTTCGTCAACATGCAGTACCGCGGGGTCTACAACGTAGTCGAGCGGATGGACAAGGTCTTCTTCGCCTCCTATTTCCCCGAAGATGGAGAGAACTGGGACGTGATCAAGACCGGGGATGACATCCTTGATGGCGACAGCCTCGCATGGACATCGATGCTCAATTTCTTCCGGAACACGAATATGCGGGAGCCCGGCAATCTCGAGCTGGCCGCCGAGAAAATCGACATCGAAAACTACACCTCCTACATGCTCCTGAACATCTGGGGCCAGAACCATGACTGGCCCCACAACAACTGGTACGCCGCCCGTCCGCGCCGTGAAGCTGGGAGATGGACCTTCCTGAGCTGGGATGCTGAATTCGGCCTCGGCCGCAACCCCGGGGGCTGGTCATCCGACACCTTCAATCATGTGCTGAGCAGAAACTCGAGCCTCTCGACCATCATGAGCAGTCTCATCAACAGTCCGGACTACGCCCAGTACCTGATCGAGGAGCTGGACCGCTACCTTGAAGGTCCGCTCTCGCCGCAGAATGTCATCACCGAAATTCGGCGGCATAAGAGCGCGATCGAGGGCGACATGATCGAGGAATGCCGGATGAGCGGCCAGTCGATCGGCACCTGGAATGCCAACGTGAGAACCCTCGAGGTCTTTGCCCAGCGCCGCGGCCCGGCCATCAGGACAGCGATTCTCAACTCAGCCCGCATCCCGATGCCGCGGGCACGCTATACGCGGCCGAATGCGATCGAGCTGGTCGACCCGGTCGAGATCCGGATCTTCGGCACCCGCTTCACCGACAATACCACCGTCGCCTTCAACGACATACTATCTCCCCGGGCGGAGCGGATCTCCAGCCGCGAGCTGCTGGCCGTGGTGCCGGCCGACATGAGCCTCGAGGGTCAACCGACGATCACCCTGGCTGACCCCGTCCAGGGCCACTTCACCGCCCGGGATCTGCTCGAGGTCACCCTCGTCCGCCCAGCACCGAGAGTCATCCGGCCTGACCTCGGCTCGGAGGGCGGTGGAGACACCATCACGATCGAGGGGGAAAGCTTCACCGAGGGCGCCCGGGTTGAATTTAACGGTGTCCCCTCGCCGCAGGTTGAAGCCGCGGGAGACACCGGGGAGGCTCTCTCCGTGGTGACTCCGCCGGGACGGGGCCTGGTCAAGGTACGTGTCATCAACACCCGGCCGGGAGACCTGCCCTCCACGAACGAGCTCGACTTTGTCTACATCCCCTCGGAATCCGAGAGCTTTCTGCGCGGCGACTGCGACGGAGACGGACGCCACAGCATCAGCGATGGAATCTGCATCCTCTCCTACCTCTTCAGGGGAGTCCAGGTCGGCTGCCCCGACAGCGTCGATACCGACGATTCGGGAAGCCTCGGACTCACCGATGCGGTCTACCTGCTCAACTGGCTCTTCCGCCTCGACCCGGCCCCCGCCGCGCCCTTCCCGGCCTGTGGCTCCGACCCGACCGACGACGAGCTTGGCTGCCCCGTTGGAGGTTCCTGCGGCTGAGCCCCCCCGGGGCGGCACCCATCAGACCTGCATCTGGAGCAGCTCGCCAATCGCATCCCGCACCTGCTCGAGCTCCGTCTCGCTCAGCTCCGGATTGGCAATCTCATAGGCCCTGTCGCTCTCGCGGCGCTCCTGGAGCTCGAGCCATTCAAATTTGTCGCGAATGAAGGTGCCCTTGAGGAGCAGGATCTTCTTGCGAATCAGTAGAAGCGAGAGTACGAAGCGCAGGTCGCGGCGCTGGGATTCACTGGGACCGGGAGGCTCCCCGGCTTCCCCTTCGGCCGACTCCGACTCCACCCTTGGTTCAGCTTCAGCCTTGCCGCCAAGCCCCCTGAAAAACTCAAGGACCAGCAGGGGATCAAAGCGGATCTTGACCACCTCTCCATCCTGCTCTTCAGGTCGACGGGTACGCCAGTAAGCGAAGATGCCGGAGCGATCCACCATGCCGGGACCCTCGCCGCCATCCTCCGGACCGGACTCTTCCGGAGCCCAGCAGGAAACGCAATAATTCCGCCGGGAGAACTCCTCCTCCAGGAAGCAAATCGTCGAATAGAATTCTCCACCGGGAGAGAGGTCTCCCCGGCAGGCGCAACATTGATGCTCAGGCGTCGGAAACTGGTAGGCCCTGTCTTTCATTCTTCACTTCCTTTGCGCGGCCTTGAACCAGGGAGCCGCCAAGGCTTCAGCGGCCGGAGCGGCCTGCGAAGCGCACAGCGCAGATTGTACGAACCCCCGACTGGAAAACAACAGCAATCAAAACACTATCGCCAGCGCGGGAAGGGGTCGCCTCCCGGCTCCGGCGGACACCGCGCGTAAAAGATTTCATGGAATTACGGAACGATCTTTGGTTAGTTCGTCTGGTACGAGAGCAACAGTCGAAGGCTGGATTCCGGCGGGGCAATCGGAGCGCCGTCGCTTTCCCTTCGAGAAAAAGTGAAGAACCCGGCATGCCCAAAGATTTCGTCCATCTCCACGTGCACAGCGACTTCAGCCTCCTTGATGGCGCGGCCTCAATAGAGAAGCTCGTCGCCAAGGCCAAGAACGACAACATGCACTCGCTGGCCTTGACGGATCACGGCAATATGTTCGGCGCTCTCCAGTTCTACCACGCATGCAAAGCTGAAAACATCAAGCCGATCATCGGCATGGAGGCCTATGTTTCGCCGGGGTCGCGCACCGATCGCAAGCGCTCGGAATATGGAGCCTATTTCCATTTCCTCCTCCTGGCCAAGGACCTGGAGGGGTATCAGAACCTCATGAAGCTCTCCTCTCTCGGCTACCAGGAGGGTTTCTACTACAAGCCGAGGATCGACAAGGACATCCTGCGGGAGTACTCAAAGGGCCTGGTCGGTTCAAGCGCCTGCCTGTCGAGCCCGATCAACCGCATGGCTCTGATGGGAACCGAAGAACAGCTCCGCTCAGAAATCGAAGACTACAACGGCATCTTTGAGCCGGGGTCGTTCTTCCTCGAGCTCCAGGACCACGGACTGAAAGAACAGCGGGACATTCTTGAAAAGATTCCGCCCCTGGCGAAGGAATACGGAATCCCGATGATCGCCACCAATGATGTCCACTACCTGGAGAAAGATGACGCCCGGGCGCAGGAGATCCACCTCTGCATCAACACCGGCAAGACGATGGAGGATGACGACCGGCTGCGCATGCACACGAGCGAATTCTTCTTCCGCAACAAGGAGGAGATGAACTGCGTCTTCAAGGACTTCCCCGAGGCGATCGAAAACACCGTCATGATCGCGGAGATGTGCGATCTCGAACTGGACTTCAGTAAGACCCACCTCCCGCCATTCACCATCGACAAGGATGAAAAAGAAGATGACCCGGAGGCCTATTTCCTTCGACTCTGCAGAGATGGGTGCCGTGAACGCTACGATGATTTTGACGAGAACCAGGAGGCCCTGGACCGGCTCGAGTACGAGGTCGGGGTCATCAAGAAGATGGGGTTTGTCAGCTACTTCCTCATCACCTGGGACTTTATTCGCTACGCCAAAGAGCAGGGTATCCCGGTCGGGCCCGGCAGGGGCTCCGCCGCGGGAAGCATCGTCGCCTATGCCCTCGGCATCACCAACATCGACCCCCTGCGCTACGACCTGCTGTTCGAGCGGTTCCTGAATGTCGACCGCATCTCCATGCCTGATATCGATATCGACTTCTGCATGGATGGGCGGGAGAAGGTTATCAACTACGTCCGCGAGAAATATGGAGAGGAGAGAGTCAGCCAGATCTCCACCTTCGGCACCATGGCGGCCAGGGCCGTCATCAGGGATGTCGGACGGGCCCTCAACATACCGTTGCCCGAGGTCGATGCCATCGCCAAGAAGATCCCCGGAGGGCCCGGGGTCAAGCTGGGTGAGAGCCTTGCGGCGGACAAGGAGCTGTCGGCCATGGGGGAGAAAGATCCCCGCATCTCCGAGCTCTTCGAGATAGCCCAGAGGCTCGAGGGCCTCAACCGCCACCAGTCCACCCATGCGGCGGGTGTCGTCATCGGAGACGCCCCGCTCATCGACATGATCCCCCTCTGTAAGAACGGCGATGACATCCTGAGCCAGTGGTCCATGGAGGACCTCGAGAAAATCGGCATGCTGAAGATGGATTTTCTCGGTCTCCGGACCCTCACCATCATCTCCCGCTGCACCAGGGAGATTCGTAAAACCCGCGGCGAGACACTCGAGATCGATGACATTCCCCTGGACGATCCGAGCACCTACGAACTGCTCTGCAAGGGGGAATCGATCGCCGTCTTCCAGCTTGAATCCAAGGGCATGCGGGATCTCCTCCAGAAGCTCAGGCCGGACAGCTTCGAGGACATCATCGCCCTGATTGCCCTGTATCGCCCCGGCCCCATCGAGGGCGGTATGGTTGACGATTATGTCAAGGTCAAGCATGGCCAGCAGGAGTGGGAGCCCATACATCCTCTGCTCTCGCCCATCCTGGCCGAGACCAACGGCGTCATCCTCTACCAGGAGCAGGTGATGCGCATCGCCAATGAGCTCGCGGGCTTCAGCCTGAGCGAGGCGGACACCCTCAGGCGCGCGATGGGAAAGAAGAAGAAGAAGCTCATGGCCAGGTTCGCTGACCAGTTCATCGAGGGCTCCCAGAAAAATGAGGTTCCCAGCAAAGGAGCGAAGGAGATCTACGCCCTCATCGAAAAGTTCGCGGGCTACGGCTTCAACAAGTCCCACTCCGCCGCCTACGCGGTCCTGAGCTACCAGACAGCCTACCTCAAGGCGAACTACCCGGCTGAATTCATGGCCGCCGTGATGACCTGCGAGATGAACAATACCGACAAGATTGTTGAAAATCTCGAGGAGTGCAGGCGCATGAACATCGAGTTCAAGGCGCCCGACATCAACACCTCGGAGAAGGAGTTCACGGTTGTCGACAACAAGATCTGGTATGGCCTGGAGGCCGTCAAGGGACTCGGGGGCAAGGTCGTCGATGGGATCCTCGAGGCGAGGCGAGAGGCCGAGTTCAAGTCGATCTTTGATCTCTCCGAGCGGATCGCCGGCAACTCCATCAACAAGTCGGCGCTCGAGCAATTGATCAAGAGCGGTGCCTTCGACTGCTTCGAAAAGAGACGGGCTCAATTGGTGGAGACCGTCCCGACCGCCCTGAAGCGCGGGCAGGAGGCGCGCAAGGACAAGGAGCGCGGGCAGATGACCTTTGGCTTCCTCGCCGCGTCCGCCCAGGAGGAAGGAGAGACCGACGACTCCTATCCGGACATCGACGAGTGGAGTGAAGCGGAGAAGCTCGCCAATGAAAAACAAAGCCTCGGGTTCTATCTCAGCGGCCACCCCCTGCAGAGATGGTGGCCCATCCTGAAGGGCTACACCACCACCACCATTGAACAGCACCTCGAGGAAAGCACGAACTCGAAGGTCCGCATTGGCGCGTTGGTGACCAAGCTCGAGAAGAGGGTCATGCGCAGAACAGGGCAGCCCTTCTATATCGCCACAGTGGAAGACATGAAACAGTCGATGGAGCTTTTCATCAGCGAAGAGCTGCACGAAAAATATGGAGAGCACCTGGTGACGGATGCGATCATCCTGGTCACCGGCAAGATCTACAACAGGGCGAATGGGAAGAGCCTGCGGGTAGAGCGAATCATACCGATGAAGGATATCCCGAGGCTGCTGACAAACGACCTCAGCATTCGGATTCCCCCTGAAAATGACGACAGTGACAAGCTGAAGTACAACCTCAAAAACCTCCTCGGCAGCCACAGGGGGAATTGCCCGGTCTTTCTCGTCCTTTCGAACGGAGCGAGCCCCGGCGAGAGGATCCTTGTCGGTAAGGAGCTCTTCGTCACACCCGACTACGAGCTCTTCGATGGGATCCGGAATCTCTTCGGAGAAAACTGCCTCGTCATCAACAACGCTGGCTGAGGAAAAAACAAGCCGACGGCTTGGAGAATCGCGCCCCCATGGTCAAGAGTCCGCTTTCCATTGAAGACTTCCCCGCCGGATTCGAGAGGCGCCTCGATGCCAATCTCCAGGATTGCCGGACTCGGATCGCCGCGGCAGCCGTTCGCTCCGGCCGGGCAGCCGAAGACGTCACCCTCATCACCGTGAGCAAGTATGTCGACTCAGGAGTCATGCGAGTCCTCTACGGCCTGGGAATCCGGAAATTCGGAGAGAACAGACCTCAGGAGGCGGCCAAGAAGAGTCGGGAACTGGCAGACCTCGACGGGGTCGAAATCCACTTCATCGGCCACCTGCAGAGAAACAAGGCTCGGCTGGCCCTGGAGCATTGCCGCTCGGTACACTCCCTCAACTCACCTCGGCTCCTGAAAGAACTCGAGAGACGGTTGGAAGACCTCGAAACAGGTCATCCGGACATCTTCGTCGAGGTAAACATCTCCGGGGAAGAGTCCAAGATGGGACTGCCGGCCGAAGAACTGGCCGGCCTCCTTGGGGACATCTCGAGCTCACCGAATGTGGCGGCGAGGCTGCATGGCCTGATGACCATCCCTCCGTATTCCAGCGAGCCTGATGGAGCACGCGCCTGCTTCACTCAATTGCGGCGGCTTCGTGACCAGCACATCACCTCAGGATTATTACCCCCTGGAGCGGGACTGTCGATGGGAATGAGCTCGGACTTTGAGATGGCCATCGAAGAAGGAGCTACCGTGGTGCGAGTCGGAAGTGCGATCTACAGCCAGGATTGAGAAAACTGCGATGACTGGGGAAAAAGCCGCAAACCAGGTCGGCCTGAAAGAAACGGATTCAGGTGTGCTCATCAATATACGCGCGACCCCGGGAGCCGCCCGGGACAAGATTCTCGGAATTCATGCAAACACCCTGAAAATCGCCGTCTG
>Ga0310124_10000821_pt1 | contig 22029 bp, 22 predicted proteins | sample CB11b_AW_Bot5_MG_FD_203507 | JGI IMG/M metagenome (GOLD analysis project Ga0310124, IMG submission 203507) | Marine microbial communities from Western Arctic Ocean, Canada - CB11b_AW_Bot5 | ecosystem: Environmental > Aquatic > Marine > Oceanic | place: Canada: Western Arctic Ocean | collected... | reverse complement strand
CGCATCCTGGTGACTGGCGGTGCCGGCTTCATCGGCTCCCACACAGCCGATGTTCTGCTCCAACGCGGCTACGAGGTCCGCCTCTTCGATTCCTTGCAGCAGCGGGTCCATCCCCATGGATGGCCCTCCTATCTGGCCGCTGAAGTAGAGACCATCGTCGGTGATGTACGCGACGCCGACGCCCTGGCCCGTGCCCTCGATGGTGTCGATGGTATCATCCATCTGGCAGCCTATCAGGATTACATGCCCGACTTCAGCACTTACTACACAGTCAACACTGCGGGTACCGCACTGCTGTTCGAACTCATCGTCGGCCGCCGACTGCCGGTGCAGAAGATCGTCTCCGCCTCCTCCCAGTCCGTCTATGGGGAGGGACGGTATTCGTGCAACAGCTGTGGCGAGGTCTATCCCCAATCGCGCCCGGAACCACAGTTGACGGCTGGCGAATGGGAGGTAGGCTGCCCACAGTGCCATGCCAAAGCGACGCCTTTGCCGCTGATCGAGAGCGCACCGGTACACCCGCACACCGCATATGGCATCTCCAAATATGCACTCGAACTGACGACTCTCAACCTGGGGCGTAAATACGGTATCCCGACGACGAACATGCGCTATTCCATCGTCCAGGGTACGCGCAATTCCTTCTTCAACGCCTACAGTGGCGTCGCCCGCATCTTCACCTTGCGTCTACTCCACGACCAGCCACCCATCCTCTACGAAGACGGCCTCCAGCAGCGCGATTATGTCTCCGTCCACGATGTGGCGCGCGCCAACGTGCTCGCCCTTGAGGACGACCGGTCGAATTTCCGCAACTTCAACGTTGCCGGGCAGAAAATGACGACCGTTTTGGAAGTGGCTGAGTTGTTGACGTCACTCTGTGACAAACGGCAGATCGTACCCCAGGTCAGTGGCGAATATCGCTTCGGCGACACCCGCCACACGGTCTCCAGTTGGGAGGCCATCGGGTCACTGGGTTGGCAACCGGATCAGGGCATGGAACATTTCCTTGCCGAGTATGTGGCATGGGTGAGACAACAGCCCAACCTGGAAGACTTCTATGCGCGCAGCCAGCAGGCGATGCGCTCCGCCGGTGTGATCCGCAGATCGGACGCTGCCCCGTCCTGATGAGATCTCGCTAGTGTCCTGTCGCAGAGATAGGTTAACAACCTATGGCGTCGAGACGCCGGGCTCACAAGGCGCGCGACCGATGCGGGTTAGTGGACCCCCAGAGGTAGCGCAACGCAGTGAGCACGGATGGCTCGGCGGCATAGTGTTGACGGATCTCTGCGACAGGACACTGAGATGAAGGCCATGGTCCTGGCGGCCGGTCGCGGCACACGTCTACGCCCACTCACCGATCGCATACCGAAACCGATGATCCCCATCGGGGGTCGCCCACTGCTCGAGCATGTGGTGCGCTTGCTCAGCCACCACGGTTTCGATGATCTCGTCATCAACCTGAGCCATCTGCCGGACGTGATCCGCGATCACTTCGGCGACGGCAGCACCTTCGACGTCTCGATCCACTATTCCTTCGAACGCGACTTGCTCGGTACTGCCGGCGCCCTGCGCCCCGTGGCCGACCACTTCCGCGGCGATGACTTTCTCGTCTACTACGCCGACAACCTGACGAATGTCGATCTCGCAGCCCTGTGGCAAGATCATCAGACCTCTGGCGCGGTAGCAACGATCGGCCTGCTCTGGATGCCGGAATCGGCGGGGCGAGGCATCGTCGGCATCGACGGGCAGGATCGGATCGATCGTTGGTTGGAAAAACCCGAACCACACCAGGTCTTCGATGATTATCTGATCAATGGTGGCATCTATGCTCTGCAGCCGCAGATACTGGACGCCATCCCATCGACGGGGGCCACCGACTTTGCCCTTGATGTGATCCCAAAACTGCTCGCTGACGGCGAGCACCTCTGTGGACACCGACTGCAGGGCCCGCTACTTTCGACAGACACGCCAGAGCGCTATGAAGCCACGCAACGCGCAGTCGAATCTGGTCTCTTCCCCCTCCCCTGACGCGTCTGGTATCACGGGGCCATTCAAGGCTGCCAGTCAAGCTACCCTCGGTGGAGCATTGCGTTGATTACCACTCGTGCCCCTTTACGCATACCTCTTGGCGGCGGGGGCACCGACCTACCCTCCTACTACGAGAACCACGGCGGCCTGATTCTCTCCGCCGGTATCGACAAATACGTCTTCATTCAGCTCAACAGGCTGCAAGTTGAGGACTTTGTTCGGGTCAAATACTCGGAGACTGAACTGGTCGAGGCGGTCGCCGATATTCAACATCCCCTGCTACGCGAAAGCCTGCTGTACAGTGGCGTTGGTACCGGTCTGGAGATCAGTGCCATGTCCGACGTTCCAGGCCGTACCGGTATGGGTTCTTCCGGCTCCTTCACCGTCGCCCTGCTGGCAGCCCTGCACGAGTTCAAGCGGCAGCCGCTGAACAGACACCAACTGGCGGAGGCGGCCAACCACGTGGAGGCCGGACGTTGCGCCCAGCCGGCGGGCAAACAGGATCACTTTTTGGCCGCCTTTGGCGGTCTCACCTGTCTTGAGATCGACACCGATGGAACTGTCTCCGTCTCCCCTCTGTCGATCTCCGTGCACACCTCGGAGGAACTGCGCAACAGCATGGTCGTGTTCTTCACCGGCATTCAGCGGGAGAGCTTCGACATTCTGTCGCAGCAGGAGCGGGACACAAGAAAGGGAGACGGACAGGTCATCGACTCTCTTCATGAAGTCAAGGCGATCGGCTACGACATCAAGAAAACCCTTGAGGACGGCGATCTCGACCATTTTGGCGAGTTGTTGCATACTCATTGGCAGAGCAAAAAACGACGTTCGTCAAAGATGTCGAATCCGGAGATCGATCGATGGTATGACGAGGCGCGCCGTGCCGGCGCCCTGGGCGGCAAACTCATGGGCGCCGGTGGCGGCGGTTTCCTCATGTTCTATTGTCCAGCCCAACACCGTGGCGATCTTCGCACCCGGATGGCCGCCGAAGGCCTGCGGGAAATGAGCTTTCAGTTTGATGTAGAAGGGGCGAAAGTCCTGATGAATATTTGACTACCCCACACCCCACGCAACGAGAACGATGAGCAATCAGACGCACATAGACCAATACCTGGGACAGATGTCCACCGTGCTCAAGCAACTGCCCCGGGAGGATATCGACGCCGCCATCGAACTGCTGTTCGACACATGGAAGAGTGGTGGGACCATTTTTATCGCCGGCAACGGCGGGTCCTCATCCACGGCAAGTCACTTTGCTTGCGATCTGGCGAAGTGGACGATCAGCGCGGGCAAGCCCCGTTTCAAGGTGCTGGCGCTGACCGACAATATGCCCCTCTTCAGTGCACTTATGAATGACGAAGGCAGCGCCTCGGTCTATGCACAACAACTCGAACCCTTTGTCGCCAGCGGCGATGTGCTCATTCTTATCAGCGTTCACGGTGGCTCCGGGGCCGGCAACGCCGGCTCCTGGTCGCAGAATCTTCTGCGTGCCTTACAGGTCGCACGAGACAAGGGCGCCCGAGTCCTGGGCCTGAGTGGTTTCGATGGTGGCGCGCTAGGCGAAATGGCCGACGTGTGCATAACGGTTCCCGTGGACTCGACACCGCAGGTCGAGTCCTTTCATCTCGCCTTGGAACACCTCCTGTGCGACTGCCTGCGGCAGAAAATCGCTGACGCGTAAGGATCTGACTACAGCATGGAACTTTTCATCGACAGCGCCGACATCGACGAGGTACGTCAGGCAGCGAGTCTCGGCGTGATCACGGGATGCACGACCAATCCAAAACTGGCTGCTAGCGCCGAGCCCGGGGACTTCCGCCAGCGCGTAGAGGAGATTCTCTCCGTCGTCGATGGACCGGTCAGCGTCGAGGTTCTCGACGAAACCGTGGACGGCATGTTGGTCGAAGCCGCCGAGTACGCCTCATGGGATCCGCGCGTCGTCGTCAAGATCCCCATGTCGTTGGCTGGGCTCGAGGTCGTCCACAAACTCGAGCGCGAGCGGGATGTGCGCGTCAACGTGACCTGCATGATGAATTCGAATCAGGCGGCCATGGCGATGATGGCAGGCGCTTCCTTTGTCAGCCTCTTTGTCGGCCGCATCACCGATCTGGGGTACGACGCAGACGCAACCATCGCTGAGACGGCGCAATTTATCGAACGGGGCGACTTCAAGGCTCGTATCATCGCCGCCAGCATGCGCGGTGTGGCCGACATTCAGCGCTCCTTCCTCGCCGGTGCCCACATCGTCACAACACCGTACAAATTCCTGCCGGCCATGGTCCACCACCCACGCACCATCGAAACCATCGAAGAATTCAAGAGCGCCTGGGAGGTCGCCAGACAGCTTGGCGACGTCGAGTGACAGATGAATCCCACACACACAGGACCATTCCGTCCCCTTCCCGACATCATCTACGCCGATGACTTCGACTGCGGTCTCCAGGGCTGGACGGGATTGATCGGAAATTACGAACACTCCCTCGATTCGATTCTGCCCGAATACCGCGATCTGCGTCCACCCATGTTGAGCAACGCCACGACGTGGGATACCGGTACCGGTGGGAGCGCCACCGGTACGTACTCGATGAAGTTGGCCACCCGGGCCAAGTCCAGGTCGCTGGCGGTGGGCGTCAAACGCACGACCTACCCCGTGGCCTGCCCGCTTCAGTTGGAGATGCTCTTCACCTTCAAACCAGAAGCCTCCCAGTTGCGCTTGTCACTGGCCGATGTCGGCGCCGTGGGCATCATCTTCGACCTGCAGGATGCCCAGCGTCGCGTTATGCCCCATCTGCGCTATCTGAACGCCATCAACGGCGAACTGGCCGGCCGCTGGCAGTTCAAACAGCGGTCGCCAACCTTTCACGACATCGGCGACAGCGGCGATACGGTCTCTCACTTTCACCTTGGGCCGGATGGCTGGCAGGATCTACCCGGTGGCGACCAGAGGTTGTGTTACAACGAGATCGCCACAAAGCAGAACTGGCACTACCTGCGTGTCGGTTTTGATCTGGCGACCATGTCCTTCACGGCACTGCAGTGCAATGACCGACACTTCGACGTGTCCACTCTGGAGCCGATGACGATGCCCGCAATGCCCAATCTCTGGTGTATGCTGAATGTCGTGCTCTTTGCTGAGGCCAGTGCCGATCGCCGCGCCTTCTTCTATGCCGATTCCGTGCTGCTCTCAGCCGATTTCGATGCCGCCAAGAAGGACGGGCGATGATGATGCGCCGCAGTGCGACGGCAGTTTTGGAGCGCAATGTCACCTGGTCCGGTGAGTTCGCCACCGAACCCTGGGAGGCTGCGTGGGCGGGTGAGGCGATGTTCTTCGTGCGCCGCCTGGATGGGCTCATTGCACCTGACTCGTCGGCTGTACCTGCCCCCCTGCTCAGGGCACGAGTACAGCTGTCTCCAGACGGCATCCGCTGGATTGACGAGGGTTGTTCCCTCGTGTTGAACGCCGATGATGAGATGGCCTTCGTCCGCGTTCGCGAGTTCGGCGGCTGGCTGCGTCTGGCTGGTACTGTCCGCCCGGGAGAGACGGCCAAAGTGATCGCTTATCTGAGCCTCAAGGAGTAGGCCCTGCACCATTGCGCGGTGGCGGCGGCTCCCACGCCCACCTATACTCGATTTCCATGTCACTCGAATCGGTACAACTCTCAGAGAAACATCGCCTGTTGCTCGATCGACTCGCCGATCTCATTCCAGATCTCGATCCGGAGCAACCAGAGAGTCTGCAGCGGATCTTCGGTCTCGGTCTGATCGCGCTGACGATGCAGGTCACGACGAGGGCACGAGAAGAGGAAAAGGACGATCTCGTGGAAGAACTCGGCGTGCTGGCGCGTGCGATGGTAGAGGCGGAACAGTAAGTGGCAGAGGACAGTCCCCTCGATCGTCTGCCCGCTGATTCGGCACAGCTGTTCAGTCTGAGTGGACAGACCGCGCTGGTTACTGGCGGCAGCAAAGGTCTGGGTGAAGCCATGGCCCATGCGCTGGCCGGCGCTGGCGCCGAGGTCGTGATCACCAGTCGTCACCTTGAGGAGGCGACGACCGTGGCGGCGGATATCAGCGCCCGCACCTCACGCCGTGTCGTGGCCTTCGAGGCCGACGCCGCCAACCGCGAACAGGCAGATGCTTCGGTTGCCTTTGCCATCGAGCAGTTCGGGCATGTCGATATTCTCGTCAACAATGCGGGCATCAATATGCGGGGGCCCATCGTCGACATGGATGACGAGACGTGGGACACCGTCCTGGGCATCAACCTCAGCGGCCCCTTCTACTACTGTCGTGCCGCCGGCAGACATATGTTGCCCCGAGGCTACGGCCGCGTCATCAATCTCGGTTCGACACTGTCGTCGATCTCGATCCCCGATCGTACACCCTACGCTTCAACCAAGGGCGGGATTCTGCAGTTGACACGCACCCTGGCCCTCGAGTGGGCGGGAACGGGGGTCACTGCCAACTGTATCTGCCCCGGACCATTCGCGACACCGATCAACAAACCACTGCTGGACAACCCCGAAACGGCCCAGGCGATGCAAGACAAGGTGCCCCTCGGACGTTGGGGTGATCCATCGGAGTTGGCGACCTCCGTTCTCTACTTCGCCTCACCCGCCTCCTCATTTACCACCGGCGCGGCTCTGATCGTTGATGGGGGGTATACCTCACAGTAGCTTGCGAAGCGAACGACCCGTTCTATATTTCGCTCTGCCGAAATGCCACCCACCCCTTTACCGAGAAAAATATAGCTGAAAACATGGCTGAGTCAGAGATCGTTGCCCGCGATCTGAATTCGCCCTATAGCCTCGCATTTGACGCCGACGATATTCTGTTCGTATCGGAGTCAGGCGCGGGGCGTGTCTCTCGTGTCACAGATGGTCGCATCAGTCTTTTTGCGCAGACCGGATCGCGGCCTCGCGGTATCGCTTTCGATGATTCAGACGACCTCTTCGTCGCCGAGGGTGGACGGCACCATCTCGTCCTCATCTCTCCCGACGAGGCCGTCGAGGTCTATGCCAACACGTGCAAAGGGCGTCGATTCGCCAGTCCCGAAGACCTCTGCTTTGCACCTACCGGAGACGTGTTGTTCAGCGACGCCGGGCATGGTGAGCAAGAGGGCGACGGCTGCGTGTATCGCGCTGACCTCGACGGTGAGGTTACAGAAATCGTCTCCGGTCTTTCTTCTCCCGGAGGGATGATCCTGTCGGAGGATGCAGGCATGCTCTACGTGTCGGAGCGCGGCCACCACCGCATCATCTCCCTCAAGATAGACGATGAAGGCAATCTCGAGAACCAGCAACTGTTCGTCGACCTGAAGGATGGGGGCAGTGCCGAGAGTCTGCTCTTCGATGCCCAGGGACAACTCTATGCCAGCATTCCCGGACAGGGAGTGCTCCTCATCGATCCGGAAGGTAACACGATGAGTAGCCTCGATCTGCCCGGCACGGCCGTCACGGGGATAGCTTTTGGTGGCCTGGAATTTGACGAGTTGTTTGTTTGCGAAGCAGATACCGTAGTCCGGATCTCAGTCGACGTACCCGGACAGCGCCCCTTCGCCGGGCCCCGTTCGGTCTGAGTCTAGCGTCCAGCATCTGTTTAGTCATCCGGCGTGCGTCGGACCCGCGCAAAAAGCCTGCGGAAGATCCAGCCGAATAATCCTGGTGTCACCCGTCGGACCCGGATCGCAACTGCACTCAGCCAGTCGCTGACAACGAGGGCCCGCCCCCGTTCCCTTGCCCGCAGGACATCGGCTGCTGCCGCTGCTGCCGACTTCGAAGGAACTCGGGCGAATCGCGCCAGTGGCGTGCCCGAAGTGGCGGCAAATTCCGACCGTACCAGTCCGGGAGCGACGACGGTGATGCCGATCCCCTGCCCGTGCAGTTCATGTGCCAGGCTCTCAGCGAAGGCGTTGATGGCCGCTTTCGTCGCGCCATAGACGGCGTGATCGGGAGCCGGCAGTTCCCCAAGAACACTCGAGACAAACACGAGCTGTCCCCGACCCCGCTCGAGCATGGCAGGCAACAGGGCGTAACTGGTATGAATGATACCGCGCAGGTTCGTGTCGATCACGGCGTCATGGCTGCTGACGGCGACCTCGTGGAAGGGCCCGTATGCCCCCCTGCCAGCGTTGTTGATGAGGACGTCGATGGCGCCCGTTCTCTGTAGAATCGATGCCGCCCACATCCGCACCTGTTCAGTGTCGGTTACGTCGCAGGGCGCCACCATGAGTGCCTCAGACCGTGCACCTGCGGCGGCGACCTCATCCCGCACCGCCTCGAGCCGCTCCTGGCGCCGGCCACTCAGAACCAGACGTGCCCCTCGCCGCCCCAGCAGCAGTGCCAACTCGCGACCGATGCCACCGCCGGCACCGGTGATTGCGACGACGGCGTCGCGATACTCGATTGTCACCTAGTCTCGCGATAGTTCCCAGGAGCCATCGCGGCCCCGTTCGACGTAGCGCGGCAACCCGCGGCGCAGCACGGCAATCATCTCCGCGGAATCCGGATCACGCTTGCACAGGATCCTGTGACGCATGTGCCGTATTCGTCCAGCGATAGGCACGGCGATGCGCTGGACCTGAACCCAACGCTTCTTATCCTCCTCACTCAGTGAATTTGCGCCTCTGTCTTCTTCGTCTTCTTGCTCTTGCTCCTCCCCATCAGCCTCAACCTTCTGTTGCGCTTTGATCGCATCTCGTTCGGCGACAACCTTCTCCTCCACCCGCTGCACGATCTCTTCGTCACGACGCTGGAGTTCTTCCGTTTCCTCGCGACTCATATCCCCGTTGAGAGATCGCAATCGTCCACGCATCATGTCAGTCGCCCGCTGGCGTGCCTGCTCGACGTCCGCTGTGGCGTGGTAGAATTCTTCAATGATGAGATTGATCTTCAGCAGTCGCAATTCCTTGCGGAATGGCGTCGGCCTGATGAGTCGATTGATAAGTACCGTGAGACTCAGCATGGCCGCCGCCGGGCGATCATACGCGCCTCCGTCTCCTTGCGATCCATGAGATCGATCAGTGGTCGCAGACTCTCGGGATCCCCCATCAACACCACGGGACCAAGGCCCTTCGGTGACGGATCGGCAGTACTCTGCTCCTTTTCATTCGCCGCCAGCCGTTCTGCCGCCGCCGAAGCCAGTCTGGCGAGGCGTTGGGACGCGTTCTTCTGCCCCTCCGATTTCATGAAGTCACGGATCAGTTGGGTACCCTGTTCCTGCACCTCCGTGATCCCCCACCCGGCCTTGCGCACCTGGGCCAACACCGAAAGAGTTACCCAGTTCTCGAAACCAGGCACCAGCAGCTGCGTAGGATCCGCCGCGTTGGCAGCTGCCACAGGCTCCCCGGTCAGTGTCAGGAATCCCTCCTCAGCGGCATTGACAAATTGCTTCCCCGAGACCAGAACTTCGCCCTGGCTCAGCCGGTCACCAAGATGGACGAGCACCTGCTCCCGTAGCTCTGCGGTGAGGCCGGCAGCGTCAGTCACGGACTATTGTTCCCATTTCGAGAAAACCCCTCAGGAATTTCATTGTCATATTGAGAATTCAATATAAATATCTATTTTACATGCATGTTACATCATCATAGATGACGATTTACATCAGGCTTATTCCCATTTTGACTTCCATGCCGGTTTATCGCTGTCTCTTTGGAGTGACACCAGTACCGTGCATACCGCTGCAGAACAAGGGGTTATATCGATACCGCCAGAGCCGGCTTCCACTGGCACGCCTCTTGCAATACTCTTGCAATATACATCACGATCGTGCAAAGCCGAGTCAGGGGCGTCCCAACAACGATTCGTCCGCACACGTGACAGATAGAGATTCACCACACCTACATCACACCAAAGGAGTTAAGTGATGGCCAAGTCCAAGATCCAACCTCTTGCCGACCGCGTGCTCGTATTGCGGCTCGACGACGAGGGAGAACAGAAGGTCGGTGGAATTATCATTCCTGACACCGCCAAGGAAAAGCCCCAGGAGGCCAAGGTCGTCGCCGTCGGTCCTGGTCGCATCGATGAGGGCCAGCGCGTCGCTCTCGAGGTAAAGAAGGGTGACAAAGTTCTGATCGGGAAGTACTCCGGCACCGAAGTCAAGCTCGACGGTGAGGAGCATCTGATCCTGCGCGAGGAAGAGATCCTCGCCGTCATTTCGTAATCACGGGGAAGATCGTATACCATGCCTGCAAAGCAGATCGTATTCCGTGAGGAGGCCCGAGAGAAGATCCTCTCCGGCGTCCAGCAACTCAGCCGGGCCGTCAAGGTCACGCTGGGACCACGCGGCCGCAACGTCGTACTCGCCAAGAGTTGGGGTTCGCCGACGGTGACCAAGGACGGTGTCACCGTCGCCAAGGAAATTGAACTCCCCGATGCCTACGAGAACATGGGCGCCCAGATGGTCAAGGAGGTCGCCTCCAAGACCAGCGATGTTGCCGGTGACGGCACCACGTCGGCTACCGTTCTCGCTGAGGCCATTTACACGCAGGGCTTGAAGGCGGTGACCTCCGGTTTCAACCCGATGGAAGTGAAGCGCGGTATCGACCAGGCCGTCGGCATTGTCGTCGCCAGCCTGAAGTCGCAGAGCAAGAAGGTCAAGGATCACAGCGAGGTGGCTCAGGTTGGTACCATCTCCGCAAATGGTGACTCCTTTTTTGGTCAGACCATCGCTGAGGCCATGGACAAGGTTGGCAAGGACGGCACGATCACCGTCGAAGAGGCCAAGTCCATGGAGACCTCTCTCGATGTCGTCGAGGGTATGCAGTTCGACCGCGGCTACCTGAGCCCGTACTTCGTCACGGACCAGGAGACGATGGAGGCCGTCCTCGAAGACGCCTATTTGCTGATCAACGAAGGCAAATTGTCAACCTTGAAGGACCTGCTGCCGTTGCTGGAGAAGGTCTCCAAAGCCGGTAAGCCTCTGCTCATCATCGCCGAGGATATCGAGGGTGAAGCCCTGGCAACGCTGGTCGTCAACAAGATCCGCGGCACCTTGAACATCTCCGCAGTCAAGGCACCCGGTTATGGGGACCGCCGCAAGGAGATGCTCCAGGACCTGGCAATCCTGACCGGTGCCACCGTCATCACCGAAGACCTCGGGATTTCGCTGGAGAGCGTCCAGCTCTCCGACCTGGGTCAGGTCAAGCGGGCCGTGATCGAGAAGGAGAACACGACCGTCATCGAGGGGGCTGGCAAGGCCGCCGACATCAAGGGCCGGGTCGAGCAGATCCGTCACCAGATCGATGATACCACCTCCGACTACGACCGTGAGAAGTTGCAGGAGCGCCTGGCGAAGCTGGCAGGCGGTGTCGCCGTCATCCGTGTCGGTGCAGCCACCGAAACGGAGATGAAGGAGAAGAAGGCGCGCGTGGAAGATGCACTCCATGCCACCCGTGCTGCCGTTGAAGAGGGCATCGTGCCGGGCGGTGGTGTCGCTCTGGTCCGGGCCATCGCCAAGCTCGAGGGTGCCAAAGGCGCCAACGAGGGCGAATCGGTAGGCATCAAGATCGTGCGTCGTGCCCTTGAAGAGCCTATGCGCCAGATCGCGCAGAATGCGGGCCAGGAAGGTGCCGTCGTCGTTCAGGCCGTCGTCGCCAAGAAGGGCAGTTACGGTTACAACGCAGCCACGGAAGAGTACGGCGACATGATTCAGATGGGCGTCGTAGATCCCACCAAGGTTGTGCGCAACGCCCTCGAGAACGCCGCCTCCATCGCCGGCCTGTTGCTGATGACGGAAGCCCTGGTTACCGAGGAGGAAGAGGACGAGCCCGCCGCCGCCGCCGGCGGTCACGGCCACCAACACTAAATATTCGGGACGAAGACTCGCTCCAACGCCTATACAGAACCACAGCGTTTGAGCGACCAACCCGTCGCCGGCACAACACAGAGAGGGTGGACACCGCAAGGTGCCCACCCTCTTTCTCGTTCTACAAGCCCTCCTGAATCGTCTCGAAGGGGCGTCCGTTCACGGCGCAAAGGCCGATTCACCGCGACAGAGTTTGCGCCCGGCTGATGTCCGCGGTTTACCGGTTACTGTGAGGGGAACCCAACGAGGTACCAGACGCTCTGCGCGCAAACTCGCAAGAGTTGCACTCCATTATGTATCCCCTACCACGACCAACTTGCCACGCGCAACGACGTCACCATTCACGCAGAGATCGACTGGATCATCCTTGCCGAGATCCACGGCCAGCAACGTGTCCGGATCCAGTCCGACAGCCTCGTCGAAAGTGATTTCCGTGCCACCGAGCATGGCTGTGATCCGTACCTTCACACCACTCAACCCCGACAGTACTCCCGACGTTGACGGAGATGGAAGATTCTGTCGTGTCGTGCTTCTGGAGTGTTCCTCTGCCATCTGCGACCTTGGATGAGTGGGACGGCTAACGTACTCTTCCTCGATAAAGTACTGTCAACCAGCTGCCATCAATCTACCCGTGCCGAGGAAACCAGCAGATGAGCGCAACCGCCGATCCGACAGCCAACCCAATCTACGCAAGAATCGGCGTTCCCACGTTCATCAATGCGCGCGGAACGATCACCACCCTTGGGGGCTCCGTGATGCCGCCTCAGGTCGTGGAAGCGATGGCCGAGGCCGCTCGATCGTTTGTGCCTCTCGGCGAACTGCACCAGAAAGTCGGCGCACGAATCGCTGAACTCACCGGGGTGCCGGCGGCCTTCGTTTGCGCCGGTGCGGCAAGTGGCATGTTGCTGTCAGGCGCGGCCTGTCTCACCGGCATCGATGCAGAAGCCATCGCTGCACTTCCGGACACGGGTGATCGCCCGAATCAGTTCATCATCAGCCTCGTGGACAGCCACTTCTACGTGCACCAGGGGTTTCGTGTCTGTGGGGGTGAGTTGGTCATGGTGGGCTCGAAAGAGGCGGTGACGCCGGACGACTATCGTGCTGCCATCAGCGAGCGCACCGCCGGAATCGTGTTCTTTCTCGGTAGCCAGCCGTTGGAACAACTGCGCCAGGTCATCGCTCTGGCACACGAACAGAACGTGCCCGTCATTGTCGATGCCGCCGCGCAGTTGCCGCCGAAGTCGAATCTCACCGACCTGGCGACTATCGTCGGTGCCGACCTCGTCGTTTTCAGTGGTGGCAAGGGTCTTTTCGGTCCACAGTCGAGTGGCCTCATCCTGGGGCACCCGGACCTGGTAGAGGCGGCAGCAAAAAACAGCAACCCCTTCTCCGGCGTAGGACGAGCGCAAAAGGTGGGCAAGGAAGAAATCATGGGCCTGCTGCGCGCCGTCGAACTCTTCATGGAGGCGGACGAAACAGAAACCGTTGCCGAGTGGGAGCGTCGCTGCCAGGTCGTGGGAGCTGTTGCAGACAACATTGCCGGTGTCCATGCCGAATACACGGCGGCCTACACAAACCGCTTCCCACCGGCCAGTCCACTCGTGCACCTGCGCTTCGCCGACTCTTCACCCCACAGCGCTGGCGACGTCAACAAGGCCCTGGCGACAGGCCAACCATCCATCATGGCGTCGGCGTCTGACACATCCCTGACGGTAGGCCCTCAGACACTGCAGGATGGAGAAGCAGAGATCATCGCCAGCCGTCTGCAGGAGATCTTCAATTCCTGAAGGCGATACCTGGTTCTGGAAATTTCGCTGCCGCTACATTTTCACTCGTCGGCCTTTCTTCACCGACTCGATCTCACGCAGGCACATGAGCAGACTGTCGCGGGCGCTTTGGCCAGACAACACCTTCGAATCCTTGCCCGCCTTGACGGCATCCACCGCCTCCTGCAATTCGCCGACAAAACCGTCCTTCCCGGGTGGCTTCGGCCGACGTGACTTGCCCTCTTTTGTCAGCAGCACGGGAGGCTGCCCCCAGGAACTGTTGAACTTGAGAGTCCCATCCTCGAAGAACACGTCATACCCGTGCTCAAATGGACAGCCTTTCTGGGACAGCCAACCACCGGACGCACTGACCTGGTGTTTGCCCTTGAAGTGGTAGTGGGTGTCGATGTGCTCGACGACGCCACCCCTGCGGATAACACCCGCCGATGTCACCGCTTCGGGTAAGCCGAACAGATATTGCACGAAATCGGCGTCATGGATGTGCAGATCGATGGCGGGTCCGCCCGTGCGCTCCAGGTCCTTGGGATTCCACCAGCCAGGCATGGAGATGATGCGTTTGAAATCCGCCGCCAGGACGCGACCATGCTCCTTGCCGTCGATCAAGTCTTTCACCAGCCGATACTCTGGAAAGTAGCGCAACACGTGGGCGACCATGAGTCGCAGACCGCGTTTCTTGGCCTCGGCGACCATTCGATCCGACTCGCGCAGACCAAGGGCGATGGGCTTTTCGAGAAAGACATGTTTGCCCGCCTTGAGGGCCGCCATCGTCCACTCGAAGTGCATCGTTGTCGGCAGGCAGATGTCGACGAGGTCGACCTTGTCGTCCGCGAATAGATCCTCAATCCGTTCATAGGCAGCGACGCCGCGCAGATCCTGCTGGCCACCACCGCCACCGAAGTTGCCCTGCACGGCGCGCCAGTCGCCACGCAGTTTTTTTGGATCCCGGGTACTGATGGCGGTGACCTTCGCGCCCTTCACCTTGTCGATCGCCTTGTAGTGGGTGACGCCCATGAAGCCGATACCGACGATGCCGATGCGAACCATTGTTGTAACCGATCTGCTGTGGGTTGTGGGTGTATTGGCCCTACGATAGCGGGGTCAATGTATCCGGGCAAGGATCTCAGCGTCCAGGCAAGACTGCGAACCGTGCCCTTCGAGACCGACCTTGATGCTGGGCCAGCAGCAGGTAGACCCCAGCGGCGACCGGCTCGCCGCTGCGGTTTCGTCCATTCCACTGGAGACCGCCATCGCCGTCATTCTCCTGCCCGGTCCACAGGAGATCACCATTCAACGTGAACAGCTGCACACGGCTGCCCAAGGGCAGCCCGGCGACGGACAGCTGCTGAGTCAGCGGATCGACCGGATTCGGAAAGATGAGAATCTCATCCAGTTGCTGTGCCTGCAGGTTGACGAATGCACGGCCCTCTACGGCACGCCCCAGATCGTCGATGAAGCCTGTCAGCTGAACGTCGTATCGTCGTCCGAGAGGTCGCAGGGGTGTCGCCGATGACAGCTCGATCTCAACTGACAGACCATCCGCCCCGAGCGCCAGATGCTGCACCTGGATCGCCCCGCCGTCGACGATGACCACCGCCTCCGCCAGCGCCAGGGGCCGATCGAATCGAGCGACCATGGCGAGTGGATCTGTCACCATCACCTCGAGCAGACGCGTGGCGGCAACACGTGTGATGAGTTCGAAGTCAACGCTCGCCGTCGCCAGGGGCGCGCCCGTCGCCGATCGCAGGCCTGAAAAATGCAGACTGACGAGGCCGCCATCGGGAAGATCCACGGCAAAGGCAACGACGGCACGGCGACGGGAACGATCCACGATCACGGCCTCGGCGGTAGCCACTTCGGGCTGCAAGCGGTAGCGGAAGGGTTGTGCCACCTCCAGACCCATGCTCTGATCGAATTCTACCGTCAGTTGCGTTGACGAGACCCGCCTGGCACCGATCACCTTCGGCAGGGCTCCCGGCACAACACTCAGGATCGGCGTGTGATGACCGACGGAACCGTTATCAGCGATGGCGGCAAGATCATACAGATAACTTTCGCCTGCCGTCAGCGCGGAATCGATATAGGCGTATCTCAGCGCCTGGTCATCGACGATCCGTGCGACCTCCTCGTCATCACGTCGAAGTCGATAGGCGACGGCATCCCGCACCCCTTCCCAGGTGAGTCGCACTCGATCTGGCCCTGCCGGTGCTGCCACCCACGCTGCCGGCGCGAAGAGGTCCCCTCCAGGCACTTGCCAGCGCCGCGTTTCAATGCCACCGGCAACAAGATTGTAGGCCAGTTCCTGGCGACCATCCCCATCGAGATCACCTGCCGCCGGCCGATGCGTGCGCCGCACCGGTGTATGCCAGACCGCTTCATAACCGCCCTCTTCGGCCGCCTGAAAGACATACAGGTGGGGGACCAGGACCACCGCCCATTCAAGGCGACCGTCACCATCCAGGTCGGTGATCGTGATGCCATTGCCCGATGAGGTCCCGGCGAAGACCTGAGCCTGCCATTCGATTTCGTAGTCGTTGTCATGGGTCGCGCCAAAGACGGAGAGCGTCCAGCGGCGGCTCTCGACCTCGAAGGGGTCGCGCAGCAAGCGGCCGGAGATGAACTCCAGCTCGCCGTCACCATCCAGATCCGCCGCTGCACTCAACAGGCGTCCATCCACATGTTCGGCATCGACCTGATCCACCCAAACAGAGCGATACGCGTTGTCAGCGACGCTCTCGAAAATGACGAGATCCCCATCGCTGTCACCGCTCACCCACTCGCCACGTCCGTCCCCATCCAGGTCCCCGACAGACTGTCGGTCGCCCATCTCGTTCTCACCGGGCGTGTCATTGACGAGTGCAGCGATTTCCGCGTAGCGGTTATCCCCATCGGTTTCAAATATGCGGAAGAGATTTGCCGTCGCCGACCGCAGGATCATCTCCGGACGTCCATCTCCATCCAGATCGAACACCTCCCCACCCCAGACATCCCGTTGTTCCCAGGCGACGTGTCCAGGATAGGACTCTCCAGTCTCGGCTTCGAACAACCGCACCCGTCGCCCATCAACGCCCATCAGATCCGTGACGCCATCCAGGTCGAAGTCCCCCGTCTCCCACGGGATGAAGAGCCGCGTCGTCGCAAATACCGGGGAGAGTTCATCCTCCTCGAAAAAATTCGTTGAGCCATAGGCCCCGCCGCCGTAGATCATAGCCACCAATTCACCGCGACCATCGCCATCAAAATCGGTAAATCGGGGCAACAGGTAGCCGTCTTCACGGGTGTGAGCGAGGGTGGCCAGATCCCACCGCCGCACACCGGCGGGTTGCACGAACAGACTCTCTTGCGCAGTAAGCGAATGCTCGCCGCTGAACACGCGTACAGCGTAGCTGCCCGGCGGCAGATCCTGAGGCAGCCGCACGACTTGCTGCGTGCGTCCTTCCGGCACCGAAATTCGCAGTGCGAGTTGGCCTGCCGTCATCAGCTCCACCGCTCCCGCCGCCGCGCGGTCCGTCGTCCACTCCACCACATCTTGCCAACGTGGGCCCTGCAGCACACGCGCCAACCGCAGGTCGGAAAGAGCGGCACCGGCATTGACCAGTTCGACAACGACGCGGTCCTCATGGGCTCGTCCCGTGCCGTCCAGGAGCTGGGCTCGGATCGAATACGGGCCAGGCGCAAGCCCCGCCGTGAACCAGGATGCTCCGATCTCGCCCTCCCCTCTGCCGAGGGTGCCGCTCGCCAGGGCCAGCCATCGTCGCGGCGAGCGACCCAGGCCCCAGTCGATGTCATATTCTGCCATTTCGGGAACCACGACGCGGGCTTCGATGTCGACGGTGTCCACCGAGACCTCACGGTCTGTAGCAGGACGCACGAAGCGTACCGCCAGTGGTTGAGGTGACAGGGGTACTGGCACACGGAGCAGTCCGTGACCGCTATACTCGTCCCAACCAGCGGCCCCCACGTCCTGTGCGGCGCTGACGAGAGCACCCAGCACCTGCAACCTCGAATACTCCGGATGCCGTGCCCGTATGAGAGCCGCCACAGCTGATACATGTGGTGCCGCCATCGATGTACCGGACAGATCGCCGTAGCCACCGCCGAGGGTTGCGCTGTGCACGGCGACACCGGGCGCGATCAGGTCGATACTGGTGCCGCGATTGGAGAACGACGCCGGCAGATCACTTCGACCAGAGGCGGCGACGCCGATCGTGCCATCGAGACGTGCCGGGTAGTAGACCTCAGCCGAGCCCTCATTGCCGGCGGCGGCAACGACGACGACATCCAACTCGATCGCATACCGTACCGCATCCGCCATCAGCGGGGAATAGCGGGGGTCACCCAGACTCAGATTGATCACCTGGGCGCCATTGTCGGCGGCATAGACGATAGCTGCAGCGACATCGTCGTCCTGCAAATAGCCACTGCTGCCGATGTTGAAACCAGCACGCAGGACCATGAGAGAGGCACCAGGGGCGATGCCGGTGATACCGATGCCGTTGTCGCTGGCGGCGGCGATGATGCCTGCCACATGCGTGCCGTGGCCGGATTCATCCTCTGGGTCGGCATCCGGATCGGTGAAGTCGCCATCCCCCGGAAGACCGGGCGCATCGGTGAAGTCCCAACCAGCGATGTCGTCCACATACCCGTTGCCGTCGTCGTCGAAACCTTCGAGGCCATCAAGCTCTACTGAATTGTGCCAGATCTGCGCCGCCAGATCGGGGTGGTCGCCATCCACGCCAGAATCGACAACGGCTACCAGAACCCCCGCCGCGGAACCGGGATCTCGTTGGGTCCAGCCTATCGCATCGAGATTCCATTGCTTGTCGAGCAGAGGATCATCTGTGCGGTACGCTGTTTGGCGACGCAGATAGTTTGGCTGTATCGCCTCGACGGCGGATGCAGCACGATATCTCTGTACCAGTGCTTCGACGGACAAGCGGCCGTCGAAGCGCAGTCGCAGCCAACGTTCGATCGGGGGGTTTGTGGCGGCACGAGCTACGTATCCGCGGGCAGGCAGCAGCCTCTCAAGGCTTCGCAGACCACTGACCGCATGCAGTGAATCGAGCTGTGGGGCGGGCCGGGCAGCACCCGGTGACAACCGGATCAACAGTTCCGGATTGGCGTTCGGGACCGCCGCAAGAACAGGCTGACAGCAGGGCACGACGAGGAACGCCGCCAGCCAGGCCCCGCGCACGCCGGGCATATTGCGAATCCGGCTCAGTTGATCAGGTTGAGGAATTCACTGCGTGTCTGACTATTGTCGCGGAAGGCACCCAACATACAGGATGTCGTCATCTGCGAGCTCTGCTTCTCGACACCCCGCATCATCATGCACAGGTGACGAGCCTCGACTATGACGCCGACGCCAGCGGGCTCGACGATGTCCATGATCGTCTCGGCGATCTGCGTCGTCAGATTTTCCTGAATCTGAAAGCGGCGTGCGAAGATGTCGATGACACGCGCCACTTTCGACAGGCCGATGACGCGTCCCTGGGGTAGGTAGCCGACATGGCACTTGCCGATAAATGGCAACAGATGATGTTCACACATCGAATACAACTCGATATCACGAACGATGACCATCTCGTCCATGTTGCTTTCGTAGATGGCGTCGTTGACGACCACCTTGGGATCCTGCTGATAACCGCTGGTCAGATACTCCATTGCGCGGGCCGCGCGGGCCGGGGTCTCGCGCAGCCCCTCACGCGATGGATCTTCGCCGACGGCCTCGATCAACTGCCGGAACAGTTCCTCCATGATGTCCTTTCCAGACATTGGTCAGCACGATCGTTGACCCTCCCTGCCGGTCCCGTATCTTCCGAATCGATCGTATCGACAAACACGGGAGTCCTTGGTACGGATGATAGCGTTGATCGGAAATCAGAACAGCGGCGCCGATACCGACCGGCTCAGAAGATACACGGGCGGCTAGAAGAGGCAACGGCGGTACGTGTTCGTTTCAGAGATCTTCCAGAGTCTGCAGGGCGAGGGCCGGTATGCCGGTCATCCCAGCATTTTTGTGCGGACCTCCGGGTGCAACCTGCGTTGCATCTGGTGCGATACACCGCACACCTCGTGGCATGCCGAGGGTGAGCACCTGACTGTGGCCGAGATCCTGCAACAGACGAAGGCATGGGTTCAGGTGGAACATGCCGTGCTCACGGGCGGCGAGCCACTGCTGCAGCGCGATCTACCCGAGCTGGTAACCGAGATGCGCGGCGGCGGCCACTTGATCACCGTCGAAACGGCGGCGACGCACTTTTTGGAGGGACTCCGTCCAGACCTGTTCAGCCTCTCTCCCAAACTGTCCAACAGCCGGCCCGGCAGTGATCACCCTAAGGCCCGGGCCTTGCATGATGGCAACCTCAACCTCGACATCGTGCCCAGATTCCTTGCGACGGATTGTGACGTGCAGGTAAAATTCGTCGTCGAAACCGCCGCCGACCTGGCCGAAATCCTCACCCTTGTCGAACGTTGGCGACTGCCCCGGGACCAGGTCTACCTGATGCCGCAGTGTGACAATGGTGATCTGCTGGTCGAACGGGGTCGTGTCGTGGCCGAACTCTGTCGTCAGGAGGGCTTCAACTTTACCGGTCGCATGCAGATCGAACTATGGGGCAACGAGAGGGGTACGTGATGATGACAGAAGCTGCCCCATCCGGTGCCTGCCTGCGGGGGACGCAGGTGCACAAACGGTTTGACGACGACATGATCGCCATCGACACCGTCGATCTCGATATCGCGGCGGGGCAGTTCGTGGCACTCGTGGGGCCCTCCGGCTGTGGCAAATCAACCTTGCTGCGTTTGCTCGCTGGTTTGACGACGGTGACCTCAGGAGAGCTCACGGTCGATGGCCTGACACCCCGCCAAGCACGGGCAAAGGAACGTCGACTGGCATACGTGCTGCAGGATCCGACGCTGCTACGGTGGCGACGGGTGCGCGACAATGTCGCCTTGCCTCTCGAACTACGGCATCTGCCCACAACCGAGGTCCAGCAACGGGTGGAGACCGCTCTGCAATGGGTCGGCCTCGAGGATGTGGGCCAGATGTATCCGCAGCAGCTGTCTGGCGGCATGCGCATGCGCGTTTCCATCGCCCGGGCGCTGGCAGCGGAACCATCGTTGTTGCTCATGGACGAACCCTTCGGCGCCCTTGACGAGATCACCCGTCAACGACTCAATGACGAACTGCTCGAACTGTGGCAGAAGCGCGGTTTCACCTGTCTCTTTGTCACCCACAGCGTGCACGAGGCGGCGTATCTGAGCCAACAGGTCATGATCATGGGGCCCCGTCCGGGTCGTATCACCGCCGTGCATCAGGTTCCTTTCGCCCACCCCCGTAGCGCCGACCTGCGCACCTCGCCCGCCTTTGCCGGATTCGTAAGACAACTGTCAGCAGATCTGACGCAGGCGATGGCAGCCGAGCATGCCTGAGCGACTCTCCCAGTTGCTCTCTTCTGTCGTCCCGCCGGTGCTGTTTTCCGTCCTTGTGGCAGGTACGTGGCATGGCGCCGTAACCCTCTTCAACATTCCACCTTATCTGCTGCCGGGTCCGATCGACGTCAGCCACGCCGTCGCTGCACATCTGCCCGCCCTGCTGGGAGCTGCCGCGCTGACCGCACAGGCGGCGGTGTCGGGTTTCGTTCTCAGTTTTGTCACCGGTTTTCTGGTGGCGGTTCTGTTCTCGCAGTCGCGGCTCGCCAAGCGCAGTCTCTATCCGTATGCCATCTTCCTGCAGACGGTGCCCATCGTCGCCATCGCCCCTTTGATCGTGCTATGGATCGGTCATGGTCTGGCCGGGGTCGTCGCCGTGTCGTTCATCATTTCACTGTTCCCGATCATCGCCAACACCACGGCCGGACTCACCTCCGTAGATGCTGAGCTTCTCGACCTGTTTGCCCTCAATGAGGCAGGACGCTGGCAAGTGTTGACGAAATTGCGCGTGCCACACGCGGTGCCGGCCATGCTGACGGGTGCCCGTATCTCCTGCGGTCTGTCCGTGGTCGGTGCCATCGTCGGCGAGATTTTCGCCGGATACGGCACGCAGGATTTTGGCCTGGGGTATCTCATCATGCTGACCAACGCACAGACGAAAACGCCCTACTTGTTTGCGAGCGTGCTGTTTTCCACCGCCCTGGGTCTCGTCTTTTTTGCCACCGTGAGCGGTGTCAGCCAGCGGGCCCTCAAACGCTGGGGAGGGGAAAGTGGGTGATGACCCGCGTTCTGGTGCCACCCTTTGTCTATTGGAGATCCCATGCATCGAACACGCCTATTCTTCAGTCTGCTACTGCTATTCACTGCCTGCGGGCCCAGCACCGAATCTGAGCCAGCCACCGACGGCATTCCATCCGTCAAATTGGCCCTCAACTGGTTCCCGGAGGCCCAGCACGGTGGATATTACGCCGCCCAACTGAGC
>Ga0310124_10000820_pt1 | contig 22044 bp, 15 predicted proteins | sample CB11b_AW_Bot5_MG_FD_203507 | JGI IMG/M metagenome (GOLD analysis project Ga0310124, IMG submission 203507) | Marine microbial communities from Western Arctic Ocean, Canada - CB11b_AW_Bot5 | ecosystem: Environmental > Aquatic > Marine > Oceanic | place: Canada: Western Arctic Ocean | collected... | reverse complement strand
ACCGATGGCGCCGCTCAACGGACCAGAGAACCATAGAGTTCGCGCAGCGAACTCGACCTGGCAGCGCAGGTCCACCGCGCAACTGAGAAGTACCGATCGCGCCGCTAACGGACCAGAGAACCCGGCGCCATGTCCTGATCGGGCTGCACGAGAGCGAGATTTCCCTCAGCATCTTCCGCCGCCAGGATCATGCCTTCAGATAAGATGCCACGGAGTTTCGCCGGCTTCAGGTTGGCGACCAGAATGACCCGACGCCCCGGCAGATCCTCGGGTGCATAGGACCCGGCGATGCCACTGACGACGGTGCGCTCCCCCAGATCTCCGAGACTCAGTCGCAGATGCAGCAGCTTGTCCGTCTTCGGCACAGCCTCACACGCAAGTACTTCGGCGATGCGCAATTCGACGCGGGCGAAATCGTCGATGTTGATTTGGGAACTCTGTTCTTCTTCACCCACGGATTCTTTCGTCCCCTTCTTCTTTTTTTTCTTTGGTTCCGGCTCTGCTGGCGCTTCGGACTCGGGTAGCTCCGCCTTCGGGAACAACAGCTCAGCTTCGGCGGGAATACGTGCACCCACGGGTGCACGACCCCAGGTCTCGGTAGACTCCAGGTCTCCCGCCGGCAAGGCGAGAGATTCACGCAATTGAACGGCCTTGCCAGGCAAGGCTGGTTCCAACAGAATCGAGGCGATACGCATGCCCTCGACACAGTTGTAGAGCACCGTGCCGAGACGTGGTTTCGTCTCCTCAGATTTGGCCAGCACCCAGGGCTGTTCATCGTTGAAGTAACGGTTCAGTTGACGGACAAACTGCATGATCTCTTCCAGTGCGGCGTAAAATCGCAGGTTGCCGACCTGTTCGCGTACATGTGCCGCCAGACCGGTACCGGTATCGATCACCCCCTGATCCGCCTCGGTCTGCTCCGGCACAGGCAGCTGTCCATCGAGATGGCGCAACAACAGCGCCCGCGCACGAGACGCCAGGTTGCCCAGGTCGTTGGCCAGATCGGCATTGTAGCGCTTCACGAGTGCCACCTCACCCACGGCACTGTCCTGGCCATAGGGCACGTCCTTGACCAGATAATAACGCAGGGCATCAGGCGAATAACGCGTCGCCAGATCGAATGGATCGACGACGTTGCCCAGACTCTTGCTCATCTTCTGGCCGTCGTCCCCCATCAGGAAACCGCCGACATTCAACCCCGCATACAGCGGCACCCCCATGGCACGCAGCATGGTGGGCCAGAAGATGGCGTGGGTCTTCAGGATGTCCTTGCCGATAAAGTGGTGTGAACAAGGCCAATAGCGGGCGAAGAGCTCACCGTCGGGGTATCCGAGGGCGGAGACATAGTTAAGCAGGGCGTCAAACCAGACGTAGGTGACATGATCGTCATCCCAGGGCAGGCCAATCCCCCAGGGCACGCGGGTGCGCGGACGCGACATGGACAGATCACCGATGGGCTCCGACAGGATCGACAGGACCTCGTTGGCGTAGCGCTCTGGCCGGATAAAATCCGGCGTCGACCGGATGTGGTTGGCAAGCCACTCACGGTGCTTGTCCATGCGAAAGAAGTAGTTGCCTTCCTTGCGCTTCTCCGGCACCGTCTTGTGATCGTTACACTTGCCATCAACGAGTTCACGATCGGTCAGGAAGCGTTCGCAACCGACGCAATACAACCCTTCGTATTCATCGAAGTAGATATCCCCCTGATCGTAGACCTGCTGCAAGACCTGGGTGACAACGGCGATATGTCTCGCCTCGGTGGTCCGGATGAAGTCATCGTGGCTGATGCGCAATACCTGCCAGGCCTCGGTGAAACGATGGGCGACACGATCGACAAAGGCCTGGGGTGGCTCCCCCGCCTCGGCAGCGGCGGTGAAGATCTTCTCTCCATGTTCATCGGTCCCCGTCAACAGATAGGTATCCACACCGGCGAGCCGATGATAGCGGGCCTGCACGTCGGCGACGATCGTCGTATAGGCGTGTCCCATGTGCGGTTGGGCATTGACGTAGTACAGGGGCGTGGTCAGGTACTCGGTACGACTCATTGCTGGCTTCTTTCTTTCACGCTAGCCGGACGATGTCGTCCTGCACAGGGGTGGTGACTGTCGGACCGTCGGTGGGGTCGAGATACACATTGATCTCGAGCCGAACACCGAACTCTTCCAGATAAATTCCCGGTTCGATCGTGAACCCGGTTCCAGGCAACAACAGACGGGTGTCATGGTTCTCTACATCGTCGAGATTTGCGCCGAGTCCATGCACTGCCGGACCAGGGGACAGACTATGTCCAAGTCGGTGCAGGAATCGGTCACCATATCCGGCTTCGATGATCAGATCCCGCGCCAGTCGATCCAATTCCCATCCCTGTATCGGCTCCTCGAGACGCCACGCCTCCATGAGCCGATCTACTATGAGATCGCGGGCGCGCCGCACGATGTCAAACAGCCTTCGCTGTTCGGGCTGCACTTTCGGCGCCGCCACACCGACCCAGGTGATATCGGCGAAGACGTGTTCCTGACCCGGACGCCGCGCCCAGAGATCGATCAGGACCCAGTCGCCGGGTCGAATAGGTGATGATGCCCCAGCGACCGGGGCATAATGTGGGTCAGCACTGTGCGCATTGACGCCGACAATGGCGGGGTGATCGGCCTCGAAGCCGCCCTGCTCCAGGCGCTCACCGATCAGACATTGTACGTCGTATTCGGTGAGCGCAGCGCCTGTGGCGATGGCTGCTCCGATTGCCTCAAAAGCGGCATCCTTCGCCTCGACGACGGCGGCAACAGCCTGGTGATGGGCGGAGAGGGTGACGCCATCCCACATGGCCAGAGCCGACTGCAGCAGGTCGGCTGACGACTCCAGCTGCAGCCCCAATGCCCGCAGCAGATCGACGGTGCCGGCATCCACCCAGGAAACGGCGGGCAGCACGCCTCCGGGCGAGTACTCGAGCGCGACGCGACTCATGCCACGCAGCTGGCCGCCCAGCGCCTGAACGAGATCTTCATGGGTGCGATAACCCCGAACCAATTCTGTCTCGTCTGCGAACTGTCCCTTCTCGATCGCATGCGCATACAGTGTCGGCGGACCCTCGGCGGGCACGACCAGAATCAGCCGACGTGTCGTGAAAGGCCGACTACCAAGAATCGGTGCCAGTACCGGATTGTTACCGCGAAAATCGCAGACCACCCAGGCATCGAGACCGGTGGCAGCCATAAAAGTCCGTGCTCGCTGCAAGATGTCGTGCTTCATCGGTCAGTCTTTCCCGGTTCTGTTGGCACCTGCCAGATAGGCGGCCAGATGACGTCCCGTATGAGATTCGGCACAAGCGGCGATGGTCACCGGCGCACCGACGACAACCACCTCACCCCCTGCCTGCCCTGCCTCGGGACCGAGGTCGATGACATGGTCGGCAGCAGCAATCACGGCAAGATCATGTTCGACAACCAGGACCGTATTGTCACGATCTACGAGACGCTGCAGCAACTCGAGTAGATACCCCACATCCTGGTGATGCAACCCAGCGGTTGGCTCGTCGAGGATGTACAGCGTTCGTTCGCGTAGCGGCCGGCTCAGTTCAGCGGCGAGCTTGACCCGTTGGGCTTCGCCCCCCGAGAGACTGCTCGCCGGCTGGCCGAGGCGCAAATAACCCAGGCCGAGATCGGCCAATAGCCGCAATCGCTGGGCGGCGGCGGGCACGTTGGCAAAAAATTCGAGGGCCTCGGTGACGCTGCAACTCAGTACATCGTCGATGGAGTGCCCGCGAAAACGGATTTCAAGGACCTCGCGATTGTATCGACTCCCGGAGCAGGAGGGACAGGGTACGGGTAGATCCTCAAAACCCGCCGCTTCCGGATCACACCCCGAACCGGCACAAGCGGAACATGCACCCAAACTATTGAAACTGAAATGGCCGGCGCGATAGCCGCGCAACTTCGCCTCAGGTAGTTCGACGAACAACTCGCGCAATGCCGCCATCAACCCGGTATAGGTGGCCGCGTTGGAACGGGCGGAACGGCCGATCGGTGCCTGATCTACGGCGACGACCCGCTGCAAAAGGTCCACTCCCTCAATGGCGTCGAAAGCTAGCGGTCGACGTTCGCCGCGCTGCAACCGATCACTGAGCAGCGGATGCAGCGTGTCATGCACGAGACTGCTCTTGCCGGAGCCTGACACACCGGAGACGCAGACCAGACAGCGGAGAGGGATTGCCACGTCTATGCCCTTCAGATTGTGACCCGCCGCCCCAATCAGCTTGAGCCATCCGCCCACGCCTGGCGTCCGCCCCCGGGAAGGATCTTCTTCGTCGACGCGGCGCAGGGCTCGCCCCGTCGCGGTCTCTGCGGCGAAGATCTGCTCCGGTGTCCCCGACGCGACGATCTCACCCCCCTGGGCGCCAGCGGCAGGCCCCAGTTCAACGACACTCTCGGCGCCACAGATCAGAGCCAGGTCGTGTTCGACGAGCAGCACTGTGTTGCCACCATCGCGCAGTCGCTGTAACGCCGTACCGAGTCGATCCGTGTCACGAGGGTGCAGACCGGCGCTCGGTTCGTCGAGAACATAGAGCACCTGGGACAATCCCGAACCGAGAGCCGCCACCAGATGCAACCGTTGCAACTCTCCCGCCGACAGCGAGTGCGCCCGCCGGTCAAGAGCCAGGTAACCGAGTCCGAGTTCGACGAAGGTTGCAAGCGCCTGGCGAACCGAGCGCAGGATGTGATCGGCGAGCTCCCGGCCCTCTTCGGGCACCTGGAGAGCGGCGATGCGTTTGGCCGCATCGACTACCGGTCGTGCCATCAGGTCAGCGATGTTGTCACCATCGATCTGCACGGCCAATGCTGCCGGGGAGAGTCGCCTGCCCGCACAGGCAGAGCATTCAACGGCGCCGCCATCCCCCACCAGATCCTCCAACCAGGACGCCTCGCCACTGTCCTGCGTGCGTCCCAGTCGTGCCGAGAGCCAGCGTCGGAGCCCGACAAAGGGGGCGCCCTTGCGCCTGCCCTCCCCTTCCCACAGGGCGTTCTGGGCCGCTGGCGGCCAATCTGCCAGGGGCGCCATGCCATCGACCTGTAGGCGCTTATAGAATGCCTCGAGATCCTTACGCAATTTTCGATGTCCGAATCGTTCCCACAGAGGGGCAAGCGCAAGTGTGGGTGACTCGCCGATGGTGAGCAGACCGCTGAAGGCGGCCTCTGCGGAGAAGCCGGTACCACGGCAATCCGAGCAGGCACCTGTGGGACTGTTGAAGCTGAACAGAGCGGGGGTGATCTCGGGAAAGGCGGCCCCACAGCGGCTGCAGCCTGGGCGCAGACTGAATCGCTCTTCGACCCCCGAGTCGTGATCGAGCAGTACCACCGCCCCTTCACCAGCCTGTGCCGCAGCCTGCAGAGAGCCCCTTAACCGTCGCCGCGAATCCAACTTGACGACGACACGATCGACCACCACCTCGAGTGCTTTGCCGATCACGTCATGAACATCGACGTCCTCGAGCAACTGCGTGGCACCACCGATACGCAGGCGCCGGAAGCCGGAGCGCTCGACATGGTCGAGACAGGCACGCGCCGAGTCACCATCGGTAGGGGTTCGCAGCGGCGCCAGAATGACCAGCCGCGTACCATCCGGATGGCGGGCGGCACGCTCACTGACTTCTTCGAAACGGTGCACCTCGACGGGTTCGCCACAGCCGAGGCAGTGCGCCCGACCCACGCGTGCGAAGAGCAGCCGCAGAAAATCCGCGATCCCGGTAACCGTGCCCGCCGTCGAGCGTGCGGAGGGTCGGTGGCGGGCCTGAGCGATGGCCAGAGCGGGGCGTAGACCATCGATGCGGTCGACCCGAGGGGATTGCAGTCGGTCGGCGAAGAGCGCTGCACCACCACCGGCACTCAGCAGAAAGCGTCGGCGCGCCTCGGCGTAGACTGTATCGAAGGCGAGACTCGACTTGCCCGAGCCCGAAACCCCCGTGATGGCGATGATCTGCCCGTGGATGACGTCGACATCAACATGCTTGAGGTTGTGCTCGCAAGCACCTCGAATCTCGATCCTGTCGTCAGTGGTCACCATGCGGACGGGCTCTTTGGATCACCTTTTGTCAGGTTTTAACTCATGCGATGGAATCGAAGACTGTGCAACCCACGAAACGTACTGTTGGTGGTCGTGATTTGCACTTCCAGCCTGTCGGCACAGTCGTCGATGCGCCGCGCCCAGGCGGGACGTGTGCTGTTCACTCCAGTGCCCTCGGCAACAATGGACTCGCCTGCATCGACTGCTACGCCGACTTCGATGAGGCCCGTCTCGGCGACGGTCTCATCCGCGCCGGGCACTCGCTATCCGGTTCGGCATCACGGCAGACCTATTGGGGCCAGGAAGAGGATGACCCGGATCGATACCCGGATATCGCTCATGCCGCCGTCTTCTGTGTCGAGCACTTCATGTGCAACCCGGAGAAGTTGACGACCCAACAGCTGTTCAAGCTGCAGGCCTTCTGCAGTCGATCAACAAACGGCCAGTGCCGACGCCCCCTCGCCATCGCTCCCGCAGCGGAAATGACGGGTGAGTACGCCGCCTTTCGAGGGTGGCGATCCCCCGTGACAAGCCTGACAGCTTCTACGCCAAGAAGATACGCGAGGGCGACGGACTGGATTCTACGTTGGCCGGCGTCGACCCCAACGCCTACGACCCTGAGGGTGGCATCTACATGCCCTATTTCGGCGCGGACCGGCTGACGAACAGCCAGATTCAAGACATCATCGCCTTCATCAAAAGCCTGCCGCCTCCTCCCAAGCGTTAGCAGCTCATCGCTCTAGTCTGGGCACGACCTGGGCCACGGCCCGCTCGTAGTCTTCTATGGTGTCGATTTCCGCCCAGGGCAGATCCGCCACCTCAACTGCACGCAGGTGACCTGCTTCTATGAGCGGCCCGTAGGACGATGTCGGGAAGGCGTCGACCACCTGTTGGCGCACGAGTCGCTGCAACTCCAACCGCACCTGCCGCGAACCGGCGGCGTTGAAGGTCGCCAGTTGCGCGCTGACAGCAGTCGTCGCCTGCGGGTCGAGATGTTTGCCGATGGCCTGCACGACGCCACCGGCAGTGACCTTCACATTCATCTCCCCCGCGAGTCTGGTGGCAGCCGTATCGACGGCGATGGCGCTGGCGTCACTGTCGAGCAGCCGCCGCAGCAGACGATGATCGAAGAGTATGTCACAGTTAAACAGCAGAATTCGTTCCCCTTCGAGCCAAGGGGCGGCCTGGTACAACGAGAAGATGCTGTTCGTCGTCTCCCATTCCTCGTTGCGGACAAATGTCACTCCGTCGCCACAGAATTGTTCTACCTGCGCGGCCTCGAAGCCGATCACGACGACGATCTCTTCGACGCCGGATCGCTGCAAGGCCTCGAGTTGGTACTCGAGCAAGGGGCGACCGCCGATGGCTACCAGACATTTGGGGCGACCGGTGGTCAGGTGTTTGAGTCGGGTGCCGGCTCCAGCAGCAAGGATGATGGCGCGCATTTGGTCTCCTGTTTCGTGTGCCGAACAAATATACGGTGGCGCTCGACGCAGCTGCCGGCAAGGACGGTGTCAAAGAGACCCGCCAAAATGGTCCTATGTCGTTGACCAGACGGTCATTTATCTATACCTTCGACAGGTTGAATCCGGTGCCGGACAATAGCAATTGAGGCGGCAACGACAGACCTGAGACCTTCTTGAACGCGCTCATCCTGGCCGCCGGTCAGGGCCGGCGCTTGTGGCCCTATACCTCCAAGTGCCCCAAGTGTCTGCTCCCCGTCGGCACGCACACCATCCTCGAGCATCAGCTCGTCCGCCTCGCCGCTGTCGGTGTCACCCAGGTGACCGTCGTCGCCGGCTATGGCCTCGACGCCATGCGCCGTCAGATCGCCCGAACGCAGATTGCGGATCTGTCGGTGCAGGTCGTTTACAACCCCTTCTACGGCGTTGCGGACAATCTGATCAGCCTGTGGGCGGCGCGTGCCGAAATGGGGGCTGATTTCCTCGTCCTCAACGGCGACAATGTCTTTCATCCCGACATCCCCCGCTTTCTTCTCGAGTCTCCAATCCCCGCCTGCAGGCTCCTGGTACAACGCCAGACGCAATACAGTGATGACGACATGAAAGTCGCTCTCGATGGTGATCGCCTGCTGTGCATCGGTAAGGATCTGGCCCCGCAGCACAGCCATGCTGCCTCGATCGGCATGATGCGCTTCGCTGGCGATGGCGTCACCGCCCTTCATCGGGTCCTCGAAGAGGCGGTCCGCGGAGAGGAGGCTCTTGGCAGCTACTACCTCGACTGCGTACAGCGGCTGGCCGATGCTGGAACCGATGTCATCTGTCGAGACGTGGGCTGTCTGCCCTGGGTCGATATCGACACACCACAGGATCTGCGATCCGTGCGCGAGTCTCTGGATCGCTTCGAGTGGTCCCCGCGTGAGGGGACACTGCGAGGCCGTGCATGAGTGGTGGTCTGCTCCTCTTCGCCGAAACAGCCGAGGCCGCGGCACTCTCACGGCGCCGCTTCGGTGGCTTGCGCACGATCGAACGCGGCATCCGCACGATGGCGCGCGCTGGCGTCACCCGCCTTGTCGTCGTTCTGCCAGACGATCATGAACCGAAACTCGGCAAGCTCACCCGCCGCCTCGACATGAAGTTGGAATTCGTGAGTTGGGGCCAGACTCCGAAGACGATCTTTGTCGATAGCGAACGCGTGCTCCTGCTCCTCGGTGATCACATCCACCATCACAGCTCGCTGAGCACCTTTGTTGAGCACGACACCGGTGCCGCAGTGCTTGCACAGGTAGCGCAAGCACCGGAACAAGAGCTAGCCTTCATTCAAGTGCAACTCAGCATGGAGGGCGGGCTGAGTTTCACCGAGACCGACACAGACCCGGAACCCACGGCAAATGAAGGCGTGAGCACCGGCGCTTTTTTATGTGCCGGTGCTCTCGGCCTCCATGAGCTCGTTGGTTCGCGACAGTCTCCCCTCGATTTTCTCGCCGCTGAATCCGCAGGCGGCACGACCCCGGCTACCCTCCGTGGTGGCGATGTCAATCTCTGGCGCCGCATCGCGGACAAACGCTCGGCACGACAGGCACGAGCGATGCTCTTTGGCCAGGTGACAAAAAAGACCAGCGGCCCGGTCTCGCGGCATATCAACGCTCGCATGTCGATACCAATCAGCAAAGTGCTCATCGAAACCGGGATTTCGCCGCACATGGTCACCGTGCTGTTCGTGCTCACAACCGGTCTCACCACGGCATGGCTCATGGCCCGCCCCGAGCCATATTGGCGGCTCGCCCTGGCTGGCGTATTCTGGCAGATGGCAGCCGTCCTCGATCGTTGTGACGGCGAAATCGCCCGGGTGAAATTGTGCGAATCGAAGTTCGGCGCCTGGTTCGATACGATCACGGACAACATCGCCTACCTGGCAACGTATGTGGCGTTCCTGTTTGGTGTTCAGCATCTACACCCGGACAAACCGTGGGCACTCTACTTTGGGATCTCCGCCATCGGCGCCATGATCGTCGCCCTTGGGATTATGTACAATTATGCGCTGAAAACAGGCAATGGCTCGCTGCAGAACTACCTGGTCGGTTTCCGCGCCCATGTTCCAGCACACGAGAAAAATGGCATCTACCGTGTGCTCGAGCGGTATGCCTTTATCGCCAAACGCGACTTCTTCGCCTTTGTCCACTTTCTCTGCTGTGTCCTCGGCTCCTTCGAGTTGCTCTACGCCTACACCGTTGCCGGTCTGCATCTGATCGTTTTCGCAGTCCTGCTTTCACAGCGTAAGATGTTGGCAGGGCAGCGTTTGGCGACCGGACCATGAAGATTTTTCGTATCCTGCTGCCGGGCCTGGGTTTGCTGTTGCTCGGATTTCTGGTTGGCACACTCGGTCTGGGTCAGACTCTGCAGAATCTGGCCAGTATGGGATGGTCCTTCGGGCTCGTATTGCTGCTCGCCTTCGGTTGGCATATCACCAACTCCATCGCCTGGAGTTTCGCCTTTCCCGCCGATGCCTTCCGCCCGCGGCTGCTCTCTCTGTTCATGTCGAAGCTCGCCGGGGAGGCGGTCAATCAGCTGACACCGCTGGCCAACCTTGGTGGTGAACCGCTCAAGGCCTATCTACTCCGTCAGCAGTCCCCCACCTCGCGCGGTCTGGCGTCGGTGGTGGTCAACAAGACGGCGCAGGTCTTCACGGGACTCATTTTCACCGCCGTCGGTCTCAGCCTCGTCATCCTGTATTGGGAATTCCCGCAGTCGATTCCGCTGCCGATCAAAGGGGGCCTGGCGACACTCTTCATCACCGCCGCGTCGTTGTTGTTGATCCTCTGGCGAAAACAGCAACACATGTTCTCGTCATTGTTGGGGTTCGTCCGGCGCCTCGGTATCCGCCTGGACGTGGTCGAGCGTCGTGTCGCCAAGGCGGTGCGGATCGACGAGAACATCTCCTCCTTCTACCGGCAGAACAAGGCTCGATTTGGCCTCGTGCTGTTCTTTCATGCCTGCGGCTGGATGCTTGGGGCGCTGGAGACCTGGGTCATCCTGCGCACCCTGGGAGAGGGTGTCGGTTTCGAGATCGCATTCCTGATCACCTCTCTGGCGGTCATCATCAACTGTCTGTTCTTCTTCATGCCCTCTAACATCGGCGTGCTGGAAGGCGGCCAGGTCTTTCTGTTTCTCGCCCTCGGGCTCGACCCGGCGATGGGTCTATCCCTGGGTATCGTCAAGCGCATGCGAAAGATTATCTGGATCTTGGTGGGCTGGTTGTTCCTCACACACCTGAGTCGCGCCCTTGTGCGTGGCGGCCGCGCGGAGGGCGACCTCGTCATCTCCTCCGAGAAGCCGATCCTGCCGGGTGTCGCCCGCCTGCCATGATGCCCATGCGCACCCTCCTCATCATTCTCCCATTTTTCCTCGGGGCGATCAGCGCGGCAGCCGATCCCATGGGCGCGCCCGCGCCCTTCAGTCTCGAGCAGTTGCTCGAGCGCGCCTGGGAACACAACACCGATGTCGCCGTCGCCCGTTGGCGCGTCGATGGTGCCCGCGCTCAACTCAAGGAGGCTCGCGCCGCCTATGTGTTGCCGCGACTGCGTCTGGAGAGTTTTGGTGGGCTGATTCCGGACGCGAAAGGGGACATTTTCAATCCTCCAGGCGATACTTCCGGGGTGCGACCTCTGGGGCCATTTGTGCAGGCCGAATTCCAGTTCATTCAGCCACTGTATACTTTTGGCCAGTTGGCCAACCTGAATGTCGCTGCCAGCGCCGGTGTCGACGTGGAACGTGCCGAACTGGCGGAAAGTCGCTTGCAGGTGGCTGCGCAGGTCAAGGAACTCTACTACGGCGTCCTGCTGGCACAGGATCTTTCCGACCTTGCCGGGCGTCTGCGGGGAGAATTGGAGAAGTGGGAATCCCAGGTCAGCTTCGACGATCCTGACATCCCGCTGTCCGCGCCCTACAAACTGCGACTCGCCCTCATCGAATTGGGTAATCGCGAACGCGAAGTCGTGGATGCACTCACCCTGGCGCGAGCCGCGCTGGCCTGGAAGGTAGGACTGGATGAAAAGGCGTCATACACCCTGGTCGAGAGTTGGTTGGCTCCGGTGAACGCCGACGTCCCGTCCATCGATGCCCTGTTGGAGTCTGCCATCGCCCATCGCCCGGACTGGCAGAAACTACTTGCCGGTATCGCCGCCCGCAGCGCCCAGGAACAAGCGGCACGCAGTGCCTACTATCCGCAGATATTTCTCGTCGGTGGTCTGCGCTACGCCAACGCACCCGGCCGCACCGATCAACACAACCCATTCGTCAAGGACGAGTACAACCTGTTCAGCGGCGCTGTCGCGATCGGACTGCGCCAGTCCTTCGAATGGGGAATGCTCGGTGCCCAAGTCGATCGCGCCCGTTCCAAGCGATTACAGCTGGAAGCACGTCGGCAGACAGCGATGCAGGCGATCCGGTTGGAGATCGAAGCGGCCCATGGCGAGTTCCAACGCAGCCAGCAGAAGATCGAAGGGGCTCTCGAGGCTCGAAATCTGGTCCGTGAGTGGGTGCAGATCGCCAGGGAAGATTTCGACTTGGACCCGTCACAGATCAAGGAATTGGTCAGTGCTTTCGAGGCCCTCGCCGGCTCGGAAGAGACCTATTACCGCACGATCTTTGATCATAACATCGCCCTGGCTCACTTGGAGCAGGTCGTCGGTGTGTCGTTGGCTGACACCGGAGAGGCCCCTTGAGTCTGCTCAGGACACTTTCCGGCCTATTGTTGGCAGCGACCCTGGCAAGGGCAGACGAGGCCGCTACCGGCCATGCCTGGCTGGCCGGTCAGGTCGCACAGTTCAACGAACTGCGCGCGCACCTGCCGGCTGCGGCCCTGGCCAGACGGCTGGTGGATGAGGCCATCGATGCGGATCGCTTCGCGACTCTCGTCCTGCAGGAATATGTGACCAGTTCACTGGCCGATATCGAAGAGCATCTCGACGACGACGAATACGAACTCTACGTCGGTGCCGCCCGTCAGCGTCTCGTCGCCGCCCTGCAACAGCGTCTGATCGGTGACCTGACTGAATATCTGACGTCGACAACCGTCGGCAGTCTGACGGTGACCGACGCCGATTTTAGTGACGACGAGGGCATCGTGACGCTGAATTCTGCCGCCACGGGAGTGCCCAGCCTCGAGGTCCGTACAAGGCGTCGTGATGATGGGACCTGGCGGATCGAGGACGTGCGGATCGACGGCCGGGCGCTGAGTCGGCGCTACAGAGATCTCTACGACGATACGATGGACGGTCGGTACTCACCCTCCGTCCTGGAGGCGGAGGTCCGACAACTGGACTATGTGATCCTGGAAGACTTCGCAGCATCGGGACCTGACGGTCTGCCCATCGGTTGGCGCTGGCGGGACAAGGACGAGGATCGACGCAAGACCTACCACGTACGGAAACAGAATGGGCAGACCTACCTCGCCGCCAAGGACTCGGGTGGCTCTGTCATCATGCTGCGTTATTCGCATTGGAATCCCCGACGGTATCCGATCATGACCTGGTGCTGGCGGGCGGACAAGTTGCCACCGGGTGGGGATGAGCGTTTCGGCCATACCAACGACAGTGTCGCCGGCATCTATGTGTTTTTCTCACAGACCTGGATTGGCATGCCACGCCATATCAAGTATGTGTGGAGCAGCACCCTGGCGGAGGGCACCATCGGCCGCAGGGACCGGATCGCGCGACCATACTTCGTCGTCGTCGAAAGTGGCAACCAGCAACTGGGGGAGTGGCTCTTCGCCAGTGTCGATCTCGAAAACCACTATGACCGCACCTGGGGGGGGCGCCCCAAGAAACGGACTCAGGGGCTGGGATTGCTCACCGACGCCAACTCCACCGACTCAGAGGCGGAGGCGTACTACGCCGATCTGCGGGTGTGGACACGCAAGGCATACGACGAGGGTCGAGTGCAGGACTACTGTGACTGTTATCGGGATCTTGTCTCCATGAAGGTTGACCTGGGATCGGGCACTGTCCGTGCACCGCTCCGCTCGGGGATGGCACCATGACGAAGCTACCGATCGCCTGTTGGCTTCTGCTGATCGCGGCAGGAGCATCCGCCGCGCACGGGGCGACCGCCGCGGCTGAAAGCTTTAGCGACACCTCTGCGACAGCTTTTCTCGAGGCCCACGATGCCCGCGTCGGCGCCATCGTAATGCGCGATCCCACAGATAGTCTGAGTGCCGCCGAACGTGATCAGGTGCGCGCTTTGATTCGCGAGGCCTTCGATTTTCGAGAACTCTCCCGGCAATCTCTGGGCGACGCCTGGGAGGCGCGCTCCGAACAGGAGAGGGATGAGTTTGTCGAAGTCTACCGTTGTATCATCGAAGAGAGCAACCTGGATATGTTCGTTCGGTACCATCGCGATGGGGGGATCTCATATACCTCGGCAGAAATCGACGAGGATGGACGGGCCACGGTAAATGCCCAGGTGCCGATAAAAAAAGGAACGAAGGTCATCACCTATTCCCTGCACCGACCGACGGCGGACCAGGGGTGGCGCATATTTGACCTGACGGTGGACGGAGCGAGCACGGTGGCAGGCAATCGTCGTTCCTGGACGCGCTACATCTCCCGAAATTCATACGAGAAACTATTGCAGCGTCTGCGCGAGAAACTCGCCACCCTCGAAGGAGCCGGCTGACCACGGTTGCCCATGCGCATCAACTCCGAGCGTATCGTCCACTACGTCTACCACCACCACGTGGGTATCATCCTCGTGGCACTTGCCGTATCCGTTCTGTCCGGATATCTGGCGTCACAACTGGACATCAAGGCCGATCCCGCCGATCTGCTCCCCGACGACTACATCAGCGTCCGTGAACTCAACCGAATCAAGGAACGAGTGGGTGGCATCGGACCGTTGATGGTCGTTATCACCGGCGACGAGTTAACTGCCAGTATCCAGTTTCTCAATGCCCTCGCAGATTCTCTCGAACAGAGCCCCCTGTTGAGCTCCGTCATCCGCGGCCGCACAGAGGAGGTCGAGTTCCTCAGCGACAACCGCCTGCTGTATATGGACCTACAGGACCTGCAGGAACTGCAGCAACGGGTGCACGACAAGGTCGAACTGGAGAAGCTCAAGCGTTCGCCCCTCTACGTCGGTTTCGACGAAGAGGAAGATCCCCTCGACGTCTCAGATCTCGAAGCCAAGTACAGCCATGCCGATCTGACCGGCTTCGAGCGCGATTATTACATGACGGCTGAGGCCAACGGTGTCATCCTGCGGGTTTATCCCACGGGGGTGATCACCGATGTCAAGTTCACGCAACGGTTGTTGCACGACATACGGCAGACCATCGACCACATCGGGCCCAAGCGCTTTCACCCCAGTCTCGAGGTAACCTTTTCCGGCAGCTTCAAGAACGCCTCGAACCAGTACAACGTCGTTCTCCGCGACCTGAAGTCCACGGCACTCTACGCCTTCCTCGGCGTGCTGGTGCTCATCTCCGTCTACTTCCGCCAGGTGCTGTCGCCGCTGTTCATCGTCCTGCCCCTGCTGATGAGTCTGTCATGGACCTTCGGTCTGACCTGGATCGTGATCGGCAACCTCAACCAGATCACGGTCTGCCTCTTCGCCATCCTTTTCGGTCTAGGTATCGACTTTGGGATCCACATCTTCGCCCGCTACCGCGAGGCGCGACGACGTGGTCTGGATACGGAGGCGGCTCTCGTCGAGACGGTATGTCATACAGGCAGTGCTTTGTCGACGACGGCGGTGACCACCGCCGTGGCCTTCTTCTCACTCCTGTTCTCCGATTTCAAAGGCTTCAGCGAATTCGGCTTCATCGTCGGCGCCGGCATCCTGTTCTCGCTGGTGGCGATGCTCATCATCTGTCCAGCCTTCATCGTACTCGTCGAGCGCCTGCGCCTGATTCGACTCAAACAGAAGAGCGTGCCCCAGCACCTGGTGCGTCGCGGCCGCTATCCGGTGCCGCATCTGACGATCATCCTCGGACTGCTGGCTACGGGTTACTCCCTCTACCACATCAACGAACTCGACTTTGAATACGACTTCAAGCAGCTGCGTCCTGATACACAGGAAGAGGCCCCACGTGGCAGCATCCCCGATGAGTTGAAGGAAACGCGGTCGCCGGCGATCGTGCTGACGGAAAATCGACAGCAGGCTATGGCCGTCGTCGCCGAGATCGACAGAGTGATGGCCGCACGTGGCGACAGCTCAACGATCCGATCGGTAAAAAGCGTCTACTCCTTCCTCCCAGAGGACCAGCCAGAGAAACTTCTGATCCTCGCCGACCTACGACAGTTGCTGGAAGGCAATCAGGGCCTCCTTGATGACGATGACCGCGCTCGAGCGGACTCGCTGCAGAGCTTCCTTGACGTGGTCGAGTTGTCCCTTGAGGACCTGCCGCAGAACATGACGAAGAGCTTCTCAAGCAAGGAAGGGAAGATCCTCAGCTTTGTGCAGATCAACGCAGCCGTGCCTCTGCGGGATGGCAGAAATGCCATTGCCTTTGCCGACGAGGTAAAAGTGATCCACGCCGCCGACGGCAACGTCTACTACGCGTCGAGTGCACACATCATCTTTGCTGACATGCTCCAATTGATGCTTGATGATGCGGTGAAGGCAGTGGTATTGACCCTGTTGATGGTGACCATCGTCCTGCTCATCGATCTGCGCAGCGTGGTCAGCGTCATCCTCGTGCTGACGCCGCTGCTCACCGCCCTGCTATGGGTGACCGGTTTTATGTACGTCTTCGACTTCAAGGTCAACATCTATAACATCGTCGCCTTCCCCACCATCATCGGCATGGGCATCGACAATGCCGTGCATGTCTTCCATCGTTATCGCGAGTCTGGCGTGGGATCGCTGCGCCTCGTGCTGCGCACCACCGGCATGGCGCTGCTGGCGACCACGCTGACAACGATGGTTGGCTTCGCCGGACTCGTGCCCGCTCACCATCCCGCGCTCTTTTGGATTGGTATCGTGTCGCTGCTGGGTCTCGGCTCCTGCTTCGTCTCTGCCGTCACGCTGCTGCCGGCATTGCTGCAATTGCGCGAGGACCACCACAACTGACGCTCGCCGTCGTTGGTGGCAGAACAAGAAAAACGGCCCTTCGAGGCGGCGACAGAAAGCCACTTCGACGAGCCGTTTCGCTAAATGACAAAGAAATGCTGGGGCAAGAGCACCTGCCTCTTGTCCAGACAATTGGAGCGGGAGACCGGACTCGAACCGGCGACAGCCTCGTTGGCAACGAGGGGCTCTACCAACTGAGCTACTCCCGCTCGATGACAGGAGAAAATATAGATTCCATGAAAAATAGCGTCAAGGTTTTAGTGCTGTTCGCCGCCCTGCTATGCAGCTGCGCTCCCACCCCGGAGGCACTCTCGCCGGGGCAGCTCGAGGCCAGGCACCTCAACAGCCTGGGCGTCGTCGCCATGGACCAACACAACTACATCCGCGGTCGCGAAAACTTCTCCGCCGCCGTGCAGCTGGACCCGAACTATGCTACGGCGCATGCGAATCTCGGGATCTCCCTTTACAGTCTGGGTCGGTACGACAGTGCCAGTGTCGCCTTGCACCGGGCCCTCGACATCGACGAAGAGCATCTGCACGCCAGTTACACCCTCGGCTTGATTTACCATGCCCAAGGCAGCGACCACGAGCGGGCCTTGAAATTGTTTCATCATGTGGCACGACGCGACCCCGAGGATCATCTCGTGCGCTATTACCTGGGGCGAACCCAGAGCAAACTGGGGCAGGCAGACTCGGCGATGGCCGCTTTCCGTCGCGTCATCGAATTGGACGGCGCCAATGTATCCGCATACTACGCCCTGGCACAGGCACAACGACAGGCAGGCGACCTGGATGGCTGGCGCGCGACGCTGGAGACATTCAATCGATTGAGTCAGGCCGGCCTGGAGGGCGTCTCTTCCGCCTACCAGGGACAGGGCAAGTATGCCGAAGCCGTCGCCGACACCCCTTTTCGTGGCAGCCCTCTTGAGCGCAATCAGGCCGCCACCTTCGAGTCTGCCCCAGCACCAGCTGGCCTCGCTCCCGACGCCAGCTGGTTGACGGCTGTGGATGCGGACAGTGATGGCCGCGTAGATCTGCTCACGGAGGGCACCGATGGACAGCCACAGCTGTTGCGGGACATCGGTCCGCGCTTTGAACCGTCGAAGCTGTGGGATTTCGGCGACATGGGGGTCGCCACCGCAGTAACCCTCGCAGACATGGACGATGACGGCGACAAGGACGCTGCATTCTCTGGTTCGGTGGCCGGCATCGGTCTGCAGGATGATGGGCACTTCCAGCCCGTAACGACCGATTTCGATCGCTGTGTCGATGCCGTGTTCGGCGATCTCGACCATGATGGCGACGCGGACATCGCCTGCGCCGGCAACAAGCTTGGACTTTGGTCGAATGATGGCACTGGTCATTTTCGAGACATCACGGCGAGCACCGAAGGGGATGGCGCCAGGACCCGTCAGGTCCTATTCAGCGATCTCGACACAGATCGTGATGTCGATATCCTTACCGCCGGGGGCACAGGATTCGGCTTGTACAGCAACAACCGGGACGGCACCTTCACAGACGTCGCCGCCGCCCGTGGACTGAAGGGTGCGGACATACGGGCCCTGGCAGTCGCCGACTTTGCTGCGAATGGCTCGATGGATGTCGCCGCTGTCTCCGGCTCCGGCGCCAGTCTCTTCGTCAACGAAGGCACGCAGTTCACGGAGAACAGCCTCGACATGGTAGCCGACGCCAACGGCTTGATCGGCGCCGATCTAGACAACGACGGTGACATCGATCTGCTCGCATATGGTGAGCAGGGAGTCACTGCATCCATGTCCACGGCGGATGGCTTCGCGCCCACTGAAGCGATATCAACGGCCCCGACTCGCGCCTTGGTGGTGGTCGATGTCGACGACGACGGCCGCCTCGATGTGATCACACCTGCCGCCCTACTGTTCAATCGTATCCCCGCAGGGGGCAGCGTCAGGATTCATCTTGCAGGTCTCAACAGCAATCCCGACGCTTTCGGCACACGCGTCGAAGTCAAGACCGCAAGCTCGCGGCAGGTCCAGGAACTTCGTGGTGGCTCCGGTGATCCGCCGACATTGCACTTCGGCATCGGCGCCGAAGAAAAGGTGGAGTTTGTACGTGTTCTGTGGCCCAGCGGCGTGCGGCAGACGGAGCTCGATACCGTACACACAGGGCGGCTTAAGATCACCGAAGTCAATCGTAAGGGCACATCCTGTCCCATCCTCTATGCCTGGGACGGTGAGCGTTTCCGCTTCGTCTCTGACATTCTCGGTGGCGCCATCATCGGCTATCTGGTGGGGCCGGATCAGTACTACACCCCGGATTCGGATGAGTATCTCCCCGTGCGCCAGCTCGCACCGACGGCGACCGGCGACTATGTCTTGCAGATTGGCAACCAGTTGGAGGAGATCATCTACCTGGACGCTGCTGAACTCGTCGCCGTCGACCACCCGACGGGTACTGAACTATACCCGGGAGAGCGCCTGCTCTCCGAGCCCCCCTATCCGGCCTTCCACGCCCATGCGTTGTCGCAGGCACAACCTCTGGCACGCATCACCGATGGCAGCGACCAGGATGTAACCGCCCTGCTCTCCCACCTGGACGACAACTGGTACAGCGCCTTCGAACGGCTCTCCATCCATGGTTACGCAGAGCCATACAGTCTGACCCTGGATCTTGGAGACATAGCCCTCGGGAGTCATCCCGTGCTGCTCGCCCACGGTTGGGTTGACTATGCCCACTCCAGTTCGAACTGGGCTGCCGCCGAACGCGGCCTCGCCCTGTTTCCGCCACGTCTTGAGGCCCGTTCCGGGGCGCAAGACTGGCGCACAGTCACCCTCGATATGGGTGTGCCTGCGGGTCTGCCAAAGGATATGCTCTACGACCTGGAGGGTGTGTTCCCCGCGACAGCGACAGACGCGCAGTTGCGCATCACGACGAATACACCCGTCTACTGGGATCGGTTTCTTCTGGGCCTCGTCGATGACGACGCCAGTACGCAAGTGCACCGCCGAGCCTTCGCGATGGCGGATCTGCATTGGCGCGGCTACCCCAGGCATGAAGCGATCCACGGCAGCTTCGCCTTCCGCTACGACTACGACGACGTGGAGACCGAGGCGAGTTGGGGAACCCATGGTGGTGCCTTCACCCGCTATGGCGTCGTGACCTCGCTGCTCGAGGACATCGATGATCGCTTCGTCGTCATGTTCCACGGGGACGAAGTCACCCTGAAGGTCGCCGCTGACAGCTTTCCCCCCCTGAAGCCAGGCTGGCAACGAACCTTCCTGTTCTATGCCGACGGCTTCGGCAAAGACATGGACCACCACAGCGCTCATTCGCTGACCGTAGAACCCCTACCCTTTCACAGCATGAGCCGCTACCCCTACGGACCAGAACAGAATTATCCCGTCACAGCCGAACACGTCGACTACGTGCTCGACTATAACACGCGTTGGATCAAAGGGTATTACAGGTGAAAGCCGATATAATCCTGCGATGAGGTGGCCATGCACATGTGACGGCTCTTGGCGCGGATGCCGTTGCGATTCTCGTGATATCCACCGCCGCGGTGTCCCTTCTGATGCCCACCTGTGGGCCCGTGAGGATCAGCATCGGGACTGTCGGTGTAATATTTGCTGTCGTACCAGTCGTTCACCCACTCGCTGACATTGCCACACATATCCCAGATGCCGAATGGACTGACCCCCTTGCTGAAATGCTCAACTGGCATCGTGCCACCTTCCGCGTTGTCGAAATTGGCCTGGTCCGTCGGCAGACGTTTGCCAATCCAGTCCGCATAGGCCTTAGCATCCTCCCAAGAGACATTGACGACAGGGTGGTCGGCCATGCGCGCGTCGGGGAAGGTATTAAAACGCCAATGACTGGGTGACCGGTGACAGCGATAAATTCCTATACTGCAGATTCGTCACCTCCGTCTTGTCCATATAGAAAGCACTGATATGAACCAGGTGCTCGTGATCTCCTCGCGCCGAGTAGAAACCGTCGATACAGTGGGCATGAGGCGAAGCAACTTGCGTCGGTAGTCCATGAAGATTTGGATCCACAGCACAGCGACGATGAGGATTCCTACACTCGCTGTCCATCACCCATATTGTCCGACCTTTCCGTCCCTTGATCTGAAATCAGACCATGACACTACAAATCGCCAAAAAGGTAGTTCTCGGCGTCGCCGCCTGCATGTTCTTCTATGCTGTCGGCGTTGGCCTCATCTACGCGCTGTTCAGTGACAACCTCCCCGATATCGACACCCTTGAGACATTTCAGCCAAAGCGAGTAACCCACGTCTATTCCGGGGACGGTCGCCTCCTGCTTGACTTTAAGGAGGAGAACCGTGAACTCATTCGCGAATTCGATGAGATCCCGCGGGCCATGAAGGACGCCCTCATCTCTATCGAAGACCGGCGATTCTTCAGCCACTGGGGTATCGACCTGCGCCGCATATTCGGCGCTGCCAAAGAAAATCTGTGGCGCCTCAATCCTACTGGCCAGGGCGCCAGCACCCTCACCCAGCAACTGGCGCGCAATCTCTACAAGAAAGTCGGTCGCCAGAGCGCCAACGAGACGATTCAGGAGGTGCGAGCCACCTACGCTCGCAAGGTTCGCGAGATGATCACCGCCGTGTACATCGAGCGCCTCTACACGAAGCGGGAAATCCTCGTGATGTATCTCAACACGGTGTTTTTTGGCCACGACGCTCATGGCCTCAAATCCGCGGCACGGCTGTACTTCGACAAGGAAGTCGCAGATCTCGCCGTCGAGGAGTGTGCGTTGATCGCCGGCCTGCTGAAAGCACCCAATACCTATAGCCCCTTCAACAATCCAGACAGGGCCAAGACCAGGCGTAACATTGTCTTGAAGGAGATGGTGGGCGCTTCGAAACTGGGTGCCGCCGACTATCGTCGCCTCGCGGCGGAACCGGTTCGTGTTCATCGTGGACAGCGGGCCGAGACCTACGGCCTGGCGCCCTACTTCGTCGAGTACGTACGACGGCAACTCGAGAAGCGTTACGGCAAGTCACTGTATCGCGACGGCTATGCGGTGCACACCACGGTCAACGCACAGATGCAACAGATCGCTGAGCGGCAGTTCAACATTCAGTTGGGTGCGGTGCAGGCCGTGGTGGACAAGCATGTGGCGAGGATGGATACCACCGAATTGCCAACATCTGTGAGCACCCTCATACAGGGCGCTTTTGTGGCGCTAGACCCGAAGTCAGGGGAAATCCTGGCCATGATCGGCGGCCGCGATGTCCACGGCGATTCATACAATCGTGCCTACCAGGCAACACGCCAGGCGGGATCCTCCTTCAAACCCTTCGTCTACACCGCGGCGCTCGACAACGGCCGCTTCCCCTCCGACGTACTCGACGACAACGCCATCACGATCGCCGAACGAGACGGCAGTGTCTGGACACCCGAGAACTATGACAAGCAGTTCAGGGGTCTTATGACCCTGCGCGACGGGTTCAAGT
>Ga0310124_10000818_pt1 | contig 22061 bp, 17 predicted proteins | sample CB11b_AW_Bot5_MG_FD_203507 | JGI IMG/M metagenome (GOLD analysis project Ga0310124, IMG submission 203507) | Marine microbial communities from Western Arctic Ocean, Canada - CB11b_AW_Bot5 | ecosystem: Environmental > Aquatic > Marine > Oceanic | place: Canada: Western Arctic Ocean | collected... | reverse complement strand
CACCATCGTGAATCCCAACACGAGGTTAGTACCAGAGCCGTCTCTCGTCCAAGAATGTCCAGTAGTGGCTAGGCCATTTGCGCCCCCATCGTACAGGTAGATTTGGCCTGCGCGCGTTGGTCCAGAAGTCCAGCCCGTCGCGGCTACGAGCAAATCGTCGTACCCGTCGTTGTTGACATCGCCCGCGCTGGCAACCGTTCCCCCAAACTTGTCTCCGCTAGCATCCCCCTCCGCCATCCAGCTGGCTGAAGATTCCAATCCTCCTGTCTTGCCATGGAATACGTGAACCACGCCACTGGCAATGCTGTTAGTGTTCATCTGTCCGGGAGCACCGACCGCCAGATCGTCACAACCGTCGCCATTCACGTCCCCTGCAGGTACCGTGCTGTGCCCGAAGCGGTCACCGCCAGCAGTTCCTCCCAGAGTAATGGATGGGGTACTCGAGATTCCCCCCGTTGAGCCGTACCAGATGTGCACCTCTCCGGCTGTTCCGTTCGCCGCCGGCTCAGAGACAACCATGTCTGAGATTCCGTCACAGTTCAGGTCGACGTTGCTGAACGCCTGTTTGGCGTACTCGTTGTCACTGTTTCCGGTGGTCAGTTCTGTTGGCGCCGGGTCGAGACGACCGTCTTCCTGTCCCGTCAGGTCGCGTACGATGCGCAGCGACCCACTGCCGTTGGAGAAGGCGAACTGCTCCGTGCCAGTGGTTGCATCCGGTTGGAAAGATAGTGCCGAACCGATGCCTGGACCCGAGTCAACTACGGTCTCATATGGGCCGCCGCTGGAGTTCCACATAGCGGTGCGCAACTCGTTGGTGGCGGTGTCTACGTAGAGCAGGTGGATGTTGTCGTCGGAGTCTAGGTAGGCGTCGAAGTCGGCGCCGATGGTCTGGCCTTGAAGCAACTGTGAGTGCTGCCAGTATGTGGTGGTGAAGTCAGACATGTGCAGCGTGTGCGCGGTCGCATCGCGGTAGAGGATGATCTCCGCACCGTTCAATGGACCTGGTTTGGAACGTAGCAGCAACTTGACGGGGTCTGTCACGGTGATGCTGTCCTCGATGGTGCGGACATGCCATTGGTAGTCGTAGGTCTCACGAGCGATGCTGACATGCTGATTGTCGTCGACGTAGGCGATGTGTACTGATTCACGTTCGTCAATGGCGATCGAGCACGCTCCCCCTAGAGTTCCGCTGCCCTCCTCCACGATGCTGCTGGTGGGGGCACCACTGCCGAACTCGAGCTTGACCGACATCAGTCCTTGACCTGGGATGTGAGCGCAGCCACGTGCCCTGCCACGGTCATCGCGGGCCAAGTCGAGGTGACCGACCGATGACAATGAGCCGCCGACCGCTCTACTGATCCAATCATCGAGTCCACGGCGCGCTTCGACAGTCCAGTCCGTCGCATTGATGACGAATTCATCTCCGGCGAGTTGCTCACCATAACCCGAATTGAACGAGACGCTGTGAGCACGGGTGATGGCCTGTGGAAGATCGGCCTCCGAGTCGTCGGAGATTTGTGAGATTCCAGCGAGTGGTGACAGCGAGGCGAACAGCATCAGCAGCATCAGCAGCGCTGCGCAACGAACGCTGGAATGCCGGTCACATTCGGCCCCCATGGGGCCGAGCAACCCACGGACCATCAAAAGTGTTCCCGGCGGCCGCGCCATGACCAGCGAGGCAAGAGTGATGGCATCGCGGCGGTCCGCTTGCTAGTGATGGACGAGCGTAGGGCGGTGCTTGTGGCTGCCGGAGAACTGTCCGATGAGGAACATCTGCTGGAACTCCTGCAAGGTGGCCTGGCGGTGGCCGTGGATGGAGGATTGGCGCACTTCCGCGCTCTCAAAGTGGTGCCTGACCTGTTACTGGGGGATCTCGATTCGGTGAGAGATGATGACCGAAAATGGGCAGAGGCTGGAGGCTGTGAGGTGCTCGAACTGCCAAGCCAAGAGAGCAGTGACCTCTCCAAGGCGATGGCGCACATGAAGCACATCGGCAGGACGAGAGTGACCATCATCGGAGCCGCCGGGGGACGGGCTGACCATCAGCTAGCCGTCTGGGGGGCGCTGGCAGACGCGTCTGACGAACTCGACATCTCGATTCATCTCGGTGGTGACATGGGTCTGCGCTGCTGCGACAGGTTGCAACTGGGGATGGAGGAAGGTACCGTTCTGTCTCTGTTCGCGCTCAGGTCTGCGACCATCAGCCTGTCAGGAACGAGTTGGCCGATCAAGGAAGAACGCATCCAGTTCTCAGACCGCGGTCTGTCAAATCTCGCCGAAGGAGGTCATGTGCTGCTCGAGGTGCACGAGGGTGGTCCTGTTCTGATGATCCTGACCTCCGGCGACAACGATTGAAGGCGTCCGACGTCTTCGGCTCACCATGCGGAGATTCACACACAGGAGGCACTGAGGTGGGACCACTCGGATGGCTGCTGTTGTTCGCGCTGATCGGTGCATACCTCTACTGGCTCGGCGATCGAGCCATCAGGGATGAACAGGCGCAATCCGACGACGATTCCGCAGACGATCCCGCAGACGACGATGATGACGATTCCGCGGACGATGATGACGACGATGATGACAATCCCGCAGACGATGATGATGATGATGACGAGTTTGATCCTGTGGCAATCGCCGCCGCTACCGCCATCGCGCTCGGTGGTTTGGATGCGGGTGCTGCAGCGGGTGACATCAACCTGACCGGGCTCGACGTATCCGAACCGGTCGGCATGTCGATGATGCTCGACATGGGCGAACTCTGAATCAGTTCCAAACAGCGGATTCAGCCCACGGCAGACCGACGGCGATGCCAATCAGTTCGAGGATGATGTAATTCCAAACGATGTAGAGCACGATCACCGCGGTAATCACAGCCAGACTCGTGTTCACGATGCGTCGCCGCTCCCGCTTGGCATCATCGAGCGTGCAGATTCCATCGCGCCGAAAATGGATGGTCAGTCCAGCACCGGCCAGAGCGAGAGCGACGAGGTAGAGTAACCAGCGGGCGATACCGAAGTAGAGGTCGTTCGAGAGTTGGTCGGCGGCGACGATGGCCGAGGAGCCGGCGAACAGCACCCAGACGACGCTGGGCACACAGCAGAGTGAGGCGGTGAATGCCGATGCCCCGATCAACTTCCATAGCGAGCGTGCCTCAACGACGGGAGATGCATCTGCCGCTTCCGCCATCTTCGAATCCATTCCTCATTCTTCGTAAGGCACCCACTGACCGCCGTGAGCATCCCACCAGTCGACGTAGCCCTCGGGATGCTGCCGCCAATAAATTCCCGACTCGTCGGTGTAGGATGACAGGCCCTGTGAGTCTGGTACACCGTCAGCGAGCAGATCGTCGTCGAGGTACTCATCCTCGCGGCGGTTGGTCCAGTAGACCGCGCCAAGGATTCCCATGGCGATGGCGAACAGCGCGCCCACGAAGAACACGAGCGATTGCGCTACCAACGTGCTCTCTCCGATGAACGGATTCGGTTGCAGTTCATCGCCCAGCGACCTCTGCGGCCAGGTGGACGGGTCCCCTGATGCGTTCAGCACAGCCGCATCCGTGCTGCCCAGCGGAGGAAGGCGCACCAGGTTGTACGCCTGCATGGTCTTCTGGCCCTCTGAACTTGTGACCGTGACGCGCACCTTCGAGAGCCCTACCGGCCACATGCTACAGTCGATGTTCGAGAACGAAGGCATGTCCACCGGATTACCGCGCGGGTCGGTGATGTCCCAATCTATCAGCATCATCGCCAGCACGGTTCCTGGCGACGGTGCAATTGCTATAGAACAGGGTGAGCCGACTTCATCGTTGTCTCCGGTGACGTTCAACTCGTACGAGGGTGGTGGAAGGTTGTTGATGCGGAAATCGAGGTCAGCTTGTGTGCTGAATCCGAGTTGGTTGCGGTAGTGCATCACCAGATGATAGTCACGCGCAGGCCAGTCCGAGCAGTCTATGTCCGCCAAATCAGGAGGTGCGAGCCAGGGAGTTCCTGTGAGCGAGACCACACCGATGGCATCGTAGCGCTCACCCACCTCATCGAGGAACACACGTCCGATGATGCAGTCGTCTCCGAGGAACATCACCAGTGGGGCTTCGAGATCGAAGCGCAGGTAGGGTGGGTAGAGCGAAGCCGCCAGATCATGCTCCCCCAGTTCCTGCATAGCAACCAACATTCCCGTCTCTGCATCCCAGACGCGTATGCGCACGCTGTATGCGCCATCGCCCCACGCCTCGATGTCAATAGAGCCGAATCTTGGGGTGCTGCGGTTGAAGGTGAAGTTGTCCCAGAAGGTAAGTGCCATCCCCTCCGACTCCGCACTGACCTCCACCGCCGCCTCGGCGTAGTGTGCGCTGGTGTTCACGATGTAGACCACGCGCGCCGTGTCCGGGTCTCCGTCGTTGTTGAGATCGAGCCGGTCTGCACGGCTGCTGTCGAGTTGAATGTGCGATGGGTCGCCCTCGGAACTGACCGTGCCAGCGAGGGGCAGCACGATGAGCAGCACCAGAACCAGTGACATGACGCGAACCCGCGCATACACGCCGCGGCGCTGAGTCAGGTGTCCCTCACTCATCGAACTCACCTCCTCGGCTGCGGATGGATACCACCGTTGCGAACACGATCAAGAATATGGCCAATGGGGGCAGGAAGGAGAACAGCGATGCGGTCGGGTTACTCGCCATCAGCGCCAGATGGGCGTTTATCGTCCCGTAGTCATCGCTGTAGCCGTCACCGTTGGAATCGGGGCATCCTTGCTTGTCGACCGTCGAGCGGCCGTAAACCTCGGGGCAGTCGTCGCGTAGGCTTCCGAGCATGTTGTCACCGTAGCCGTCGCCGTCGGTGTCCTTCCACTGCATGCGGTTCTTCGGGAACGCATCAGCGGTGCCGGTCGGGTGAGCTGGCCAGTTGTCGTCCTCGTCGGAGTAGCCGTCCCGGTCGGAATCAGGGCATCCGAGCCGGTCGATCAACGAGACTCCGAGGCTGACCTCATGGAACGGGCACTCATCCGGCTGGTGGCCGCCATTGTTGTCCCCGAAGCCGTCCCCGTCAGAATCCTGCCACTGGCTAGGATCGTAAGGGAAACGGTCGCCGAGATCCGAGTAACCGTCGTTGTCCGAGTCGGTGCATCCATGCCGGTCGGCGAAACTGGTGCCTGGTTCGTCCTTACAGCGGTCCGGGCCGGTCGCACCGAGGTTCTGGTTGTCGCCGTATCCGTCACCGTCGGCGTCCCACCACTGTGTCGGATCAGCGGGGAAGGCGTCCGCCAGCCCCATCGGGTGGGCCAGCCATCCGAGTTCGGGTTGTGGATCTGATGAACCATCCCCATCAGAGTCGGGACATCCCCAACGGTCTCGAGTGCTCTCACCCCAGGTCGCCGGGCAGGAGTCTGGCTGCCACGCATCCTCGCTGCGGTTGTCGCCGAAGCCGTCGCCATCGACATCATGCCACTGGCTCGGCTCCTCAGGGAATGCGTCTCCGAATCCGCTGGGATGCGGTAACCAGCCTGAGTCGGGATTGGACCAGCCGTCACCGTCAGAATCTGGGCAGCCGTAGCGATCCATGTAACTGGAACCGGCCCTGTTGACGCACGAGTCGGGCTGGTTGCCGCTCTGATTGTCCCCGTAGCCATCTTCATCGAAATCAGCCCATTGGGTAGAATCGCTGCTGAAGTTGTCTGACTGCCATGCGCCCTCGTATTCGCTCTCGCTGTTGTCTCCGTATCCATCTCCGTCGCTGTCAAGCCACTGCGTCGGATTGTCGGGGAAGGCGTCGGGGGAGTTGCCCTCCGGGTTGTCCCCGAATCCATCCATGTCCCGGTCCTTCCACTGGGTCTCGTCGTGCGGGAAGGCGTCTGCACAGTCGGTCCCGTTGTTCAGGCACCTCCACGGGTAGTAGGTCCAGCCGTCATCCGGGTTCGACCAGCCATCCTCATCGGTGTCCACACAGCCATAGCGATCCTCGGTCGACGCCCCCCATTCCCGAGGGCAGTAGTCCGGTGTGCTCGCGTTCGCTACTGGCGGGTCGCATTCGATACAACTCTCCACTAACTGGCCCAGTCCCGATTCGTTGCGCCACTCGCCCCACGCCTCATCCGCCCAGTTGTCACCGAAGAGGTCGCCATCCCAGTCTGACCACTGCGTCGCGTCGAGGTGGAATGCGTCGGCGCCATCGGCCACGGACCACGGCTCGGATGACCAGATGGCGGTAGGGTCTGGGTCCGACCAGCCGTCACCATCACTGTCCCTGCATCCGTAGCGGTCCTGGTCGGAGTGGCCGTAGTACTGCGGGCAGCCGTCAGGACCCACCGCGGGGGCAGAGTTGTCGCCGTAGCTGTCGCCATCGGAGTCAGTCCACTGGGTAGGCTCGTCAGGGAACGAATCCCCAAAGTCGGACCAGCCATCGCCGTCTCTGTCGGGACAGCCCTCTCTATCCTCAGTGGAAGTACCAGCCTCATCTTCGCAGTCATCGTCATCATCGATGATGCCATCTTGGTCTGTATCCCGATTATCCTTGACCAAAGATGGGGTTGCGTCGTAATCGAAGTCTGAACTGAACCAGCCATCTGAAACCGCCTTGATGCGGAAGTAGTACCAATCTTCAGTAGGCGCGCTGGCCGAGATGAGACGACCGTTCTGGTTGTTGGAGAAGGATTGGGCGGCAAGTTCGTTGCCGCCAGAGTCGTACAGACCGATGGTGCCGTCATAGCCATCAAAAATTGAGTCACAACAGGTGTCGACTGACATTTGAACCACATCGCCGGTGTAGGCGTAAATCTTCCACCAATCGGTGGTGTCACCAGAATAATCGACATCGCCACTTGCGGTGACACCATCAGTCATCGTGGCGGCGGTCGCCAAGGTGTCGTCAGCCGCTGCGGTTGGAAGAGTAGTCGAGACAAGACAGAAGATGACCGCTAGCACAGCGGCGCGAGAGACGGCATGAAACCTTACGCCCATCGCCTGCTTTAGCAGGCGCTTAGATGATAACGACTTTGCCGTCATGTAGAAGGTGTCCGGGGGACACCTGAGGGAAGGGAAAACTCTCATTTTGAATAGAATTCAGAGTATTTTTCTGCATTTAGGTCGTAAGTGTAGGATTCGAGCACCCGCTCCCTGCCAGCGGCGGTCAGCTTCGCCAACTTCTCCGGGTCACCCAGCAGGTCGTTGATGGCGTTGGCCAAGGATGATGGTGAGCCGAGTTCGAACAGGGCGCCGACCGTCTCGTCGACCATCTCAGGAAGAGGTCCGTCATCGACGGTCACGCACGGAGTTCCGGATGCCATCGCCTCGAGCGGAATCAGCCCCTGACCTTCGTAATATGACGGGTAAGCGACCAGATCGGCAGAGCGGAACAGTTGGGCGAGGTCAGCGAACGGCATTCCCGATTCGATTGACACATGAGCCGCCACTCCGAGCCGCTTCGCCTGTCGCAGCAGGGTGCCGCGCATGTGACCGCGGCCGACGATCACCAGATGAGCCCGCGGATGGGTCGAGAGTACGGTCGGCATTGCGCGCAGGAGGGTCCTGAAACCCTTGCGCCCGACCAGTCGGCCGACCGCCAGAATCAGTGGTGTTTCGGTGCCAGGCATCCCCGAGAGCGCGGTCTCGTCGGGCTCCCCATAGCGCCGGCGCATCGCCTCATGGGCGAGCAGCGATTCCTCGTGGTCCCGATTCAGCGGGTGGAACATCTCGACATCGACACCCCAGCGCTCGACCTCGCAGCGCCAATCAGGGGGCGGATCATACCTCGCCTGGAAATCGGCCTTGGTCGCCTCCGAGTTGGCAACGCAAACAGTACTTCCGCGCAACGCAGCCCGCTCGAACTTTGCGTAGTGTCTGGCAGTAAACAGGATGGCGAGGTCGTTGGGATTCTTCCATGTCGCCGCCTCGCCGAACTTGGCCGCCCGCACCATGCCGTCGCGCTCCCCGAGCCAAGAGCCATGCAACGAACTCACGATAGTGGGAATCTGTTCCTTCACCTTCTCGAACTGGGCAGAATTCCACGAAATCATCGGGCAGTGCAGATGGACCGCATCCACAGGATCATCAATGTGCAACTGCAGCAGGTCGCGCAGCGCATGCTTGCCGTAAGAACGGGTGAACGCCATCGGTAGTTTCGCCCACTTGACCATGCGCACACTGACACCCTGCTGGCGTGGTATCACGTTCGGGTTCCTGCTCGCCTCGGCCTCCTTCCGGGTGATCACCGTCACCCGATGGCCCAACTTCACCAGCGCCCCGGACAGGTGGAACACGGTCGAGCCCATGCCACCCCACCGCGGGGGGTATTCTCCTGACAGCATCGCGATGTGCATTCGAACTTCTCCTGAGGGCCTGACATTCAGCCTGCGGCTGGCAGCGGCTCGCATGTCCTTGTTTTCAAGCGATTCCTGCCCGGTCCATACGATGGAGGGCTTCAAGAGAGCAGCCGAGGTCGGCGGGGGTGAGGGGTGCAGATGACGGACACGCTACCAGTTCATGTCACCGTGGTCATTCCGACGCGTAACGAGGAGGAGGCGATAGTCGCCACAATCGAGAGCGTTCCCCACGACGGCTGGTGTGAGACGCTGGATTTCCTCGTCATCGACGGCAGTTCCACGGACCGCACCGTCGAACTCGCGAAGAGTGTCGGCGCAACCACTCACATCGAACCGCGCAGGGGCTACGGGCGCGCATACCGCACGGGATTCGCAATGGCGCCGGGCGACATCATAGTCACCATGGACGCCGACTGCACCTACCCCGGAGAGGAGGTGCCTGGCCTCGTGAGGAAGTTGGTGGAAGAGGATCTGGAGTTCATCACCTGTGACCGGCTCAGGAAGGCTGAGGAAGGCTCGATGTCCGGCATGCACGGTTTCGGAAACTGGGCTCTGTCGTTCACCGCACGCATGCTCTTCTGGTACGGAATCCACGATTCTCAATCCGGCATGTGGGTGTTCCGCAAGAGCATCATGGAAAATCCGAAGATGCAACCGACCAACGATGGGATGCCGTTGTCTGAAGAGATGAAAATCAACGCGCGCCGCTGCTACGGACGCAAGAAGGCGATCGAGATATCCGTTCCCTACCGCCCGCGGGTGGGTGATGCCGAGATCAACACCTGGGCTGATGGCCGGCGCAACCTCATCTTCCTGTATCTCAAGAGATTCGGGCTCAACCGCACACGCTCACCTTGGGGCCCTCTCGACGACGCTGAGTGAGTAACGCGAAGAATATCGCCGCAGGTGTCGACAGAGGGGCGACTCACGTCGCTGCTTCAGGTGTGGTTTCCTCTGGCGTGTCCTATTCCTGTTCGCCAGCGACTTCCTCCGCCGCCTCTGAGCGCTGCTTACGGTGAAGCAGGAATGGGAAGATGGCGACGACGAGGGCCCCGAGGACGAAGCCGCCCTTGGCGAAGAAGTCCAGTTGCTGGGGCATAAACACGATTCCGCCCACGATGAACAGCGAGGCAGCAATCGTCGCGATAGCTAAGCGCTTGCTGTATCGGTTCTTGGGATAGCTGATGTTCGACATCATCAGCATCGCCAGCACCGCGGTCACGGAGAGCGCATACACAGCCGGGGCTTCGATGAGAACCAAAGCGCAGATGGCGCCGGCGATGACAGGAGTGGGAAATCCTTCGAACGTGAGCGAATCCTCTCCTTCGTGAGCGGTGTTGAAGCGGGCGAGGCGCAGGATGCCCATGACGACGACCAAGCCGGCGACGAGTGTGGCGCGCAAGGGCATTTCATCCGGGGTTCCGTAGATGAAAACGAGCAGCAGCGCCGGTGCGATGACGAAAGTCACCGCATCGGCCAGCGTGTCCAGATCAGCCCCCAGAGCGCTCGACCCGAAGCGTCGCGCGACCATGCCATCCAAGGCGTCCGCCACACCCCCAAGCACAATCAAGACGATCACCCACAGGTGGTCTGGATAGCGACTGAACACCTCTCCCCCAGGGTCACCAGACAAGGTGATGATGGCGAAGAAGCCGCACAACAGGTTCGTCAGTGTCACCAGGTCAGCCAGAGAGACCAGCCCGCGTACGCGAGGGCGAACAATCTCCACTGCAGACCGGAGGCCCATCAGGCGTCACCTCGGATGGAAGCGATGGTCGTCTCTCCAGCGCGCACCTTGTCACCCACGGAAACGAGGGGAGTGCACCCGAGGGGGAGGTGGTGGTCGAGCCGGCTGCCGAGACGGATGAGACCGAAGCGAGTGCCCTTGGCTAGTTGATCGTCTGGCTGGACGTAGGGGACTATCCTGCGTGCCACGGCCCCCGCAATCTGGACCGTCGTAAGAATCCCTGCCTCGGTATCCCATTCTATGACGACTCGCTCGTTGCGCTCGCTGTCCTTGTTGAACGCCGGAAGATGCCCCCCGTCATGGTGGACCAGGGACACGATCCTTCCTGCCAGAGGTGCTCGGTTGACATGCACGTCCAATGGTGACATGAAGACGTTGATCCTCGATCCCTCGTCGGTTTGTTCGACCACGGTCACGACTCCATCGGCCGCAGAAACCACTGCCTCTCCTACTTCCCTCTCCGGGTCACGGAAGAACCACAGCAGAAAAATGAGGACGACTAATGAGAGAACTCCGAGAATGACTGCACCGTTCATCCCTAGAGGGAGGTCATAGATCCCGAATCTGGACAACAAGGTCGGAGCCACGCCGACAATCACCACCAGCGCGAACGGCCAGAACGGTGTGCCTCGAGCGAGTTGCATGGCCCACTGGGGCAGGTGTTAGTGTTTGAGAGTGACGCGGGCGCAGGGCATCATCTACACAGCGTGAATCGACAACTGCGGCTGGACCCAGAGCATCTGACCGTTTCTCAGCAGGTCTACAATACTCAGTCAGAATCTGTGCTCTCGTCGCTCTGTTCGCTCTCCGATTCATCGATGAGGGCAGCATCCTCCATCGCACGGGGAAAGTCTTCCATGTCGTCAAGCAGTTCTTCGTCCAATTCGTCATCCAGTTCTTCATCCAATTCGGAGAAGGATGTCGCGCCCCATGACTCGATCATCGCCAAATCGGCCGACAGTTTGCGCCGCCGGGCTATGACCATCAGGACGCCGATGAACGAGAGCACCACCAGCAGGGTGAGCATCGCCGGCGCGAGGCTCTCCATGAACGCGTCGAGCATGGATGACTGCTGCGCAGCACCCTCCACCGGGATGGTGTTCGACAACCGGTTCGACAACTGTGGTTCCTCGAGAGGGCCATCCCTGCACAACGCCTCGATGTTCACCCATCCCTCCCGTCCGGGCGTGAAGGCGACTCGGCCGGACCAGATGCCGTCGCCGGCATACGCATCGGCTCCCGTCCCGTCGTCCCTGAGGTAGAACTGTTCCTTGACATTCGATCCTTGTGATGCCCAGCCGACGCACTCCCAAGTGGTTCCATCCGGATCATCCACCCAAGCCCGCGCCGTGATGGTCTCCTTCTCTCCGGCATGCATCTGGCCCGGCTCGAGCAGCAGGTCGGTCATCACCGGCCAGGAGGATTCGACGGTGATGTTGGCGAACGCCCATCCCGAAGTTCCTCTGCTGTCCTTCACCTGCAGCGAGATGAGATGCTCTCCCGGTGGCAGGAATTGCAGCGCATCGGCGGTCTCATTGAGCACCTCGGCGGTGCTGCCAGAACCGACGTACCAGCGGTAGAGGATTATGTCGTCATCGGCGTCATACGAGTCGCTGCCGTTGAGGGGGATGGGTGCTCCTGGTCCGAACAGTTGGCCGTCGAGCGGCGAGGAGATGACCGCCACCGGGGGCGAGGCGAGCACGCGCAGGAACTGGGTGTGCACGGAAGTGCGGTTGCTGGCGTCGGTGAGCGTGATCGTGAGCGAGTGCTGGCCGGCGGGCACGTAGCGGGTGTACCAGAAGTGGGGCGAGACCTCGTCGAGAATCGGCTCTTCAAGCAGGTCGGACTCGATGGTGAGCACGAAGTTGTCATCATCCGGGTCCCAAGAGCGCTGCGCATCGAACAGGATCAGTTCGTTGCTCACCACCTCGATGTCTGGGATCGGCGAATCGAGCACTAGCACCGGCGCGGAAGGGCCGACGCTGACGCTGATGAGGGCGGTGACGGGCAGGTTGTTTCCATCCTCGACGATCAGCGTGATCACATGCTCACCGGCTGGCAACCGCGTCTGGATCTCCCAGTCTGTTCCGATAGGATCGGTCAATTGGTTGGAGGACCACAACGCAGTCACCGTGTCTGGTATTCCCGAAGCGTCCGGGTTGCACAGCCATCCGCTCGACAGTCCCGGGAAGGACTCCGAACAGAGGGCATCCCAATCACCGGATCCGAAGGCGGAGAAGTCGATCAACTCAGAGGAGTTGGTGACAAGCCCATCAGCGGGCAGTTCGATGTGCGCCACGGGCGGTGAGTTGTCCACAACCAGCGTCATCTGGAAGGGTGCGGACCACTGGTTGATGTGGTACGAATCATCATCTGTCAGCCTGAGTGAGAGCGTGTGCGTGCCGGCGGACAGGTGTCCGGTCCGCACCAGCAGGTCTCCGTCGTCATCGGTGAGGTCGCCGTCGATGCTCGAATGCCACCAAGCGCCGATGGTGTCGCCCTCGGGGTCGAACGAGGATGTTCCGTCCAGCCAGACCAGCGAGTCAGAGGTGTTGGCGCTGCGGCTGACGCTGAACGACGGATGTGGGAACTCGTTGATCAGCTCGACGGAGAAGTTGTAGTAGACCTCGGGATTGACTCCATCCCAGAACCCCATGTGGTAGGTGAACGAGCGTTCCGGTGAATCGGAGAAGGTCTCGTTCCAGTACATCGGGCAGGGCACAGTGCTCCAGTTGCTCTGCGGCAGAGCGCGATAGGAGGCCCAGGTCCAGCAATGAATCACATCGCCTTCCGGGTCGGAACTGTTGCTGGCGTTGATGAACACGAACTCTGTGAAGTTCGCTCGCACCACTCCATCCATCTGCGGATGCGGATGTACGTGGACATCGATATTTGGAGGCATGTTGGTCAGTTCGATGGTGCGCGTCTCGCTGACGCAGTGTCCTTGGTCGTCACACACCTCGAGCATGAACTGGTGAACTCCATCGGACACAGGACAGACTGAGGATGGACCGCTGTTGGCGTAGAACAGTGAACCGTTGCCTGACATCGCGCAGCCGGCGTCGATGTCGCCATCGATGCTGCTCGTCCAGTTGTATGAGAGCGGGTCATCGTCCAGATCCCATGACGCGCTGGCGTTGAACAGCAGTTGGGCACCACTGCTGACAATCGTCCCATTGAGTGGTTCATCCCAGACGATGAACGGTGGTTGGTTGGCCAATAGGAGCGTGCACAGCACCAGCAGGTCGGAGTTCAGAGCGTGTGGACCGGTGGTGTTGCTCGTGTTGTCATACTCGCAGCCGGCCCACAGGTCGGTGATCGCGCTGGCTCCTGTGGACTCGAACCGCTGGCCGATGAATGGACCGAGCAAGACGTTGCCCGACCGCGGCAGGGTCATGTTGAGGTCGGATTCGTACTGTGAGAACGAGAGATTCACTGCCGCGTTGGGCAGCGCGTGTCCATTCTGGTTGACTGCCCAGAGGTGGACGTACTGCATATGATCAACCGTTGAACTGCTGGGAATCGAGGACGGCTGCAGAGGATGCGTGGAGATCAGGCGCAGGTGCGTGTTCGGACCTATGCTCACCGCTCCGGAAGCGGAGCTGGAATCGGTGAGGTTGACCTCGCTCTCGATGATGCTCACAGACCCCATACAGTCCGCGTGCAGGTTGAGATTCCAAGATTCGAGCAGCGGCATCGAAGCGAGCGTCAGGCAGTCCTGGCCGCGCAGCGTGCTGTTCGAGAGTGCGGAAGGAACTGCGGAACCCAGCCAGTTCAATCCGGTATGATTGCTCGTCATCAGCGTCAGACCATCGATACGCGCATCGGCTACGTTCAGGTCGATGGCTGGGGTCGAGGAGGAGTTCATCCAGATGTCAGCGCCGAGAATCTCCAGATATCCGTTCCAGATCATGCCATCATTGTCCGCCTGAATCGCCGGCTGGCCGTTGCCTGGGTCATGCACCGCAAGGTCCTCCAACCTGAGGTCGACGCTGTCCTCGATGTAGACGCCACCCCACGCATCGTTCGTGGAACTGCATCCGCTGCAGCGAACTATGTTGCCCGCGCTCATCACGTCGTTGGACTTGATGAACACCAGACCGGCACCTTGGTCGGGCGAGGTCGCTGAGATACCGTTGTTGCTGCTGGTCACGTTGGAGAGCCAGACCTGCTTGGAATCGTAGACGCGAATGCCGGAATGACCGTTGTCCTCGACGGTGATGCCGTCCACGTTGGGGAACATCTCGCGGATGTACACGCCCTCGGCCGCGTTGTCGTGGCTGTACCAGTCAGAGCCACTGATCGACCCCTTCGTGATGAAAATTCCACTGCCCGGAGAATCAGAGACAGTCAGACCCTGAAGCGACGGGCCGCCGTTGTTGCTGCTCCTGCTGTAGAAACCCGCCATCTTGTGGGTTCCACCCATGCTTGCGCCACTGGAGGTGATGGTCGTGTTGACGAAGGTCGTCGACGGGTCGGTCATGTAGAGATTGATCCCGTTCACCGGGTTGTCGTGTATGTTGACGTTCTCGAACCAGCCACCGCTGGTGTTGAGTTCGATGGCGGCGGTCGCCAGTCCCGGAGTGCGCGCTCCCGGGCCACCTGTGCCTGATATTTCCAAATCGTGGAAACGGGCCATCATGTAGGTGGTGAAGTTCCAGTGATCATCCTTCTCTATCTTCACCCCGCGGAACTGGCTGTCCTCGATGGTGATGCGCCGGAACACCGGCCTAGTGGTCATGTTGTCCATCGTGTGCATGATGTAGACACCGTGGTCACTGCCGGTGATCGAGACGTCCTCGAACAGCGGCAGTGAATCATCAACGTAGATGCCCGCCGAGATGTTCAGGGTTGCTCCGGAGATGTTGCTTATGTTCAGGTCGCGCATTACACCGCCACTGCCTCTCCAGTAGGATACGGCGCGCGTAACGAGATTGTCGAAGTTGGCTCCTTGGACGAACGGCGCGCTGCCGGCACCGACAGACATACCGATGCCATAGCGCCAATGCGTTTCTGCTCCGTGGACATCCTGGCCCCCATCCTGAACCGTGAGTCGGCGGATGACCGGACTGGCCGAGTTGAACATGTCGATGCCTACGTAGTCGGGGTTGTCCAAGTAGAGGTCGTCGATGACCGGGTTGGAATCATAGATCGTTATTCCATACTGAGCGTCGCTGATGGTCATGTTCTGGAGGTGGCTTCCTCGACCACGGCTCGTGGCGTTGAACTGGAAGCCGTCATGCCAGATGAATGCCTGCTGGACACTGACCGTGACAGGGGCGGCTGCCGTGCCATGAGCGGTCAGCTTGCCGTCGACGTAGATCCTGACACCCGGTCCCATCTGGATGTCGGCTCCGGCCAGGATGCGCAGTTCATCACCAGACGCCACGGTGTAATCCCCGTTCACCATGACCGTTCCAGACCAGACGGTGAGCGCCCTTCCACCAGCCGGCTGCATCTCGGGGGTGAGCACCGCATCGCTCGGCTGTGCCACCTGCGCAACAGGGGTGAGTCCGAGCATGCTGCTCATCAGCATCAGCACCACCAGGGCGAGCGCACATCTCGCGCTCGCGCTCGCCTGCATGGGGCGCCCACCCGATACCTTCCCTGTTTGATGGTTCCCCCGATTGCATCGGGGCTGTTCACTCGACTTCGTGCACGCTGATCGGGATGCCGCGCTCCTGTGCCAAACCGATGACTATGCGCGTCCATTTGCTCGTCGGTGAGGGGAAGGCGAGGATGTGTGTGGCTGCATCGAGGATCTGATGTGTCAGCGATGTGGCTGCCTCTTGCCTTCCCGCATCCTCCAGCCCTCCGCGCGGGTTGATCCATTCCTCGGAGAACACGGCGATGTCGACGTTGTTGTTGTCGCACCAGCGCTCGGCGAGGTAATCGACGCCGCTCGCGCCGCCTACGATCACCAGATCCGGGTTGGCCTCCAATCCGATCCACTCCTCGATCGCCTCCTCGACGAGCCCGTAATCGTAGAAGCGGCTGGAGCCGACGATCGCCAGATTGACGATACGACCGTCCTTGTTCAGGTCCTTGCCGCCCAAACGGTCGACCACGTCTCCGCCTGAGGCATCCGCCATGGGAGTATACGGGAGTCTGTGGCAATAAACCCATTCCCGCCTGAGAAAACTCGGATTCCCCAACGAATCACCCACACACGCCCGCCCAGACGTTCGTCTCGCGCAATCTGTGATACGCGCCTCACCCCTCCGGGTGAACCCTGTTTCATGAACGGAATGTGTTATCATGGAGTCGTGGGTCGACGGCCCTCGTGGACACTGCATTCGTGCTCTTCAAGACCGAGCCTTCGCGGGAGCGGGACGTCTATCTGGCACTGTCTGAAATCGACCAGATAGTGGAGACGCACGCCCTTTACGGGGAGTACGACCTGCTCGCGTGCGTAAAGTGCGCGGACCCGAAGGAGTTGACGATGCTGCTCATCGAAAAGTTGCGCAGCATCGACGGCGTGCTGGAATCGCAGACTCTGATTGCGGTGGACTTCTGAGGTGGCGAGATGGCCGTAGGATTTGTGTTAATCACGACTCGGGCGGGATTCGAGCGGTCTGTGCGCGACGCGCTAGACGCCATCGAGTTGGTCACCGGTCGCTGGGGCGTGTTCGGCGAGTTCGATGTCATAGCCAAGATCGAGGCGGACGACGAAGTGTCGCTCACACGCTGCATCATCGAGGACATTCGGCCGTTGGATGGTATCAGTGACACGCGCACTCTCATCGGCGCTGAGATCTGAGACTCCATTCGGATCGTCGTCATCAGATTTCGAAGTCCTTTTCACTCGGCGGAACGGCTGAGTTTGACGCTGGTCGGGTCGAGCGCCCAAGTCGGATCTTCAGTGGCTGCATCTTCGACGAAGGGAAGCAGGTCGTTCAGGAGTTCTCGCACGTTGATCACCCACAGATAATCGAGTTCGGGTTCGTCGGGTGTCCCGAGTTTGTCGGTCAACTTGGCCCACAGGTTGACGACGCCCCGGCTGTTCCTCTCCTCCACCTTGAGCAGCACGGCGGCGCACTGGATCAGCCCTTGGATTCCGTGGACATGGGGTGGGTCGGCCTGGCGCGCCCTGAGTGAATTCCACAGATCCTCCCACGCCTCGTGTGCATCCCAGAAGCGGCCGGAATCGAACAGAGCGATTCCCGCGTGCAGCCATTCCTGCTCCACGCTGGACAACTGGGGTGACTCGGCCACATGCGTTCGTGGACGAATGGCGTTTCAATCTGTCGCGCGGCGGGAGAACGCAATTGCGGCGATGCCGAGCATGCCAACAGTGCTTGTGACCTGGATCCACACCGGGGAGCCGAGCAAGAGGTTGTCGTCATCGTCGGCGTACGGGCAGCCTTCGGTCGAGCCGTTGTTGTTCCAATAGGCCCACTCCTCGCATTCCTTGTCGTCATCGTCATCGACGTCTGATTCAGTGATGCAGCCGCTGAAGACGATCGCCGAACACAGCAACAGGCTGAGCAAGGTGGTCATCAGTCGTCGTCTATTCATGCGTCAAGCTGAGCATGACTCCGCATCAATGTACTGGAAGGTGACGATTCACGGGTGGAGATGTTCGTGGATGCGGTTTGCGAGCGCCGGACCGATCCCAAGGGTCTGCTTGAGCTCCTTCACGCTGGCGTGGTCGATTCCTTTGCGGCCGCCGAACTGCCTGAGCAGCGCCTGCAGTTTCTTGGCTCCGAGCCCCGGCACCTCCTCCAATGGGTCCCTGAGCGTGGATTTCGCCCTGCGCTTGCGATGGAAGGTGTTCACGAAGCGATGCGCCTCGTCGCGGGCGAACACCAGCAGCCTGCCTGTGCGGTCGAGCACCAGCGGGTCGAATCCGGGTCGATGGAGGGTCTCCTCCCGTTTGGCGAGGGCGGCGAGAGGGATTCTGTCGGCGAGCCCGTGATCAGTGAGCAGGTCGTGGATCGTGGAGAGGTGAGTCTCTCCCCCGTCTAGAAGCAGCAGGTCGGGCCATTCGTCCTGGCGTTTGAGCCAGCGTTCGACCACTTCGCGCATCATGCGCAGGTCATCGGGAGCGTCAGATTTCACGATGTATGTCCTGTAGGCCTTCTTGTCCGGCCTGCCATTCCTGAGGGTCACGCACGCGCCCACCCGTTCGTCACCCTGTAGTTGAGCCATATCGAAGCAGACGACGTTGTCCAGTGCCCCCACACCCAGGAGTTTCGCGCACTCGTCCGCTGCACGCTGTTCGAGCGAGCCCGGCTGCCTGGATTCTGCCGATCTCTGCACCTGCACCTCCGCATTCTGGTCGGCCAACCTGCGCAGAGTTGCCAATTCGCCGCGCATGGGCACGCGCACCTCGACGGCGCCGCGCCGTCTCTCCTGGATCCACTGGTCGAGCCAGTCGCCGAGCGGAGCGGGGGTCAGCACCGTGCGCGGCGGCCTGCGTGACTGGTAGTGTTCCGAGAGGACTCTGGCCACCGATTCTGCGACATCGCCGCGGTGGAGCAGCGGATATTCGACCTGACCGGTGACGATTCCGTCCGATGCATGCAGGATGACGACGCTGCCAAGGTCACCGCGGGCCGCGAAGCCGACGGCATCCACATCCTGATAGAAGCGACTGGAGATCACCTTCTGCGACAGGGTGCGCTGGACCGCGGCGATCAGGTCACGCACCTTGCCGGCCCGTTCGTAAGCCAACTCGCCGCTGGCCGCATCCATCTCGTCCTGCAGGGACTTGAGTAGGATGTTGGCATCGCCGTCGAGCACGCGCGCAGCCGCATCCACACGCTCGGCGTAGCCATCATCTTCGATGCACGGAGCGGAGCACAACCCGATGTGCATTGCCAGGCAACCCTGAGGAAGCAGTTGCGGGCAGTCGCGGATGCCGAACTGGCGGCGGAGCAGTTGCACCACCCGTTTGGCGGCGCCGGCGTCAGGGAAGGGGCCCCAGCAGGTGGCACCGGAGGGTGGGTCGCGGGTGTAGAGGATGCGCGGGGCTTCCTCATCGGTGAAAGCGATGAACGGGTAGGACTTGTCGTCCTTGAGCAGCGAATTCCAGCGCGGCTTGTGCCGGCGGATCAACTCCCGTTCCAACATCAGGGCTTCACTTGGGTTAGGGGTGACGATACAGTCGACGTGATCGGCTTCTGCGACGAGGGTCGGAATCATCTCACGGTCAGGATTTCTGGCGAAATAGGAGCGGACACGTTCCCTGAGTACGGTCGCCTTGCCTACGTAGAGCACCCTCCCGTCACTGCGTTTGAACAGGTAGACACCGGCCTCGTTCGGGAGATGCAGGCTATGCTGGTCCACAGGCATGCGCTCGCGCGGCTGGGGTGAAGGGCCATGAACCCACGCCTCGCCTGCCGATACGTGATTCCAGCCACCCAGGCTCGTCTGCTGCGGCTGCTCGCCACCTTCCCCAAGTCCCTCGAGGATGCCTGGGATGTCCCCCGTGACCTCTCACTTCCCGGGTTGGCCGAACAACTGGGTGTCGTGCGTTCAGCGTTGAATCCGCCGTTGACCGCCCTTGAGAAAGAGGGGCTCGTGGCCATCCGCCCGGCGCATGTGATCGGAGGCGGTCATCGCAAACGCAAGGTCGTACACATCACGGATGACGGGAGGCAGGCAGCGGAGGATCTCGAGGACGAGGTCGCCGAGCCTGCCGCGGTTGTCGGAGAGTTGTTCGGCGATGCTCCCGATTCGATGCTGCTGCATGGAAGAGCGGAGATATTGGATGAACTGGCGGGACGGCTGGAGGATGGCTGTTGCCTACAGGTCGAGGGATTCGCTGGAATAGGCAAGACCTGTCTGCTGCGCTCGCTCTCCGCCGCTGCCGTGAATTCGGGCTGGACCGTGCGCTGGGCGACGCTGGGAGCGACTGATGACGCCACCTCGCTTGCCGCTCGTTGGCTCGGACTCGATGACGCGCATCAGTCCACTGAAGCGGCCCTAGCCGCGCTCGCCGAACTGCCGAAACATACTCTGCTGGTCGTCGATGAGTTGCAGGACGCGCACCCGCGCCACCTCGATGGTGTGCTCGCCATGCTCGAAGAGATCTCCGAATCTTCTGGGGCTGGCCTGCTGGTCGCCTCGCGCGCGCCCACTCCGCTGGATGCTGGAGAGGTGGTGCGCCTCGAAGAACTCGATTCAGAACATGCTCGGAACCTGTTGTCAGAAGCGCTTGATGACGATGAGGCAGAAGCCGTTCTCTCAGCGCTAGGCGGTCATCCATTGGCGCTCAAACTGTGGGAGCCGGGAGATTCGTTGCCGGAAGACGATGATCGCGTGCAGGCGTTCATCCAGTCGGATGTCATCGAGCGCGTCGAAGAGGACGTGCTGCCTGCGCTCGATGAACTGGCGGCGGCGCAGTGGCCGCTCTACGCCGAGCAGATGGCGAAGCGGGACGGCGTCGATGGACTCGACGAGGCGGCGCTGTTGCGCTGGCAGGAGGAGTTGCTCGAACTGCAGCATCTGGTGCGCAACGTGCGGCGCGCGATGTGGTCCGACGATGAGCGGCGGGCGATTCACGCCGGAGCGGCGGAGCACTGGGCCGAGCGCGAGGAGCCGAACGCCCGTCTGCACGAGGCACATCATCGCATTCAGGCGGCCGCGGACGATGATGCGGATGCGCTCATAGAGCATCTCGAAGATGGAGTGGGGCTGATGCTCAGCCTAGACTCAGCGGCTATGGCCGCGCTGGTCCACGACGCGCTGCGCGTGCTTCCCGACGCTGGCCGACTCAAGTTGCTGGCCGCCCGCGTGGCGCTCGAGCGAGCCGAGCTGGAACTCGCCGAGCAGGCGCTCTCAGAAGCAGAGAAGGCGGGAGCGGGCGGGGCGGAGTGGGCGATGCTCGCCGCCAGGCTAGCGCGCGTCACCGGTGAGGCAGAAACGGCTGACAGGCTGGAGTTGGAGGCGTTCGAGGGAGCGAATCCGGGCGAGCGGGTGAAACTGGAGATCGGATCACTGGCCGCCCGCTTCGACGACCACTTGCCCGGGATGAAGCGGAGCACAGCAAACGAGGAACTGCACCAACGACTGGAGGGTATCGACCTCAGCACACTTGAGCAACGGGAGCGAAGGCGCGCATTGGTCGCCCTAGCACTGCTACGGCATGCACTGGCTCTGGAAGGTGGTGACCACGATGCCGCTGCCGATGTGCGCCAGCAACTGCAGGACACCGCCTCATCTGACGACCCGTTGGTGCTCGAACTGGCCGCCCGAGCCGCGCTCGCACAAGGCTCCCCGGCTCAAGCCTCAGACATGCTCGAAGCAATCCACCATCCGCTCAGGAGAATCGCACTCGGTCTGCGTCTGGTAGAATCACTGTCAGAGAACGACCCATCCGAGGCGGCCTCGCTGCTGCAGACCTTGCCGGCGCCGACCGACCTCGGAAGCAATGCCGCCCGCCGGCTGTCCGCGCTGCACTGGTTCTGGCAGGGACAACTCGACGAGGGTCAGCGGATCCGCTGCTGGCAGGAGGCGATCCACCGCTTCCAGACCGCTGAATGTCAGCACGCAGCCGCCGAACTCACCAGCCGACTGCACACCTCACTGTTCCACTGAACTGAGATGAGTTGACTGAAGTTCTCAATCAAAAATCATCGTCTATATCGATGCCGTCGAGCCAATGCGCGTCCGCTCCCGTCGTCGGACCGGCGGGAGCGCTCGATGTCGGGCTGACCCCGGCCATCTCCTGCTCGACCTCGCGGTGGCTGGTTATGTTCGCCCGCGCCTGCTGACGCTTCTCCTCGAGCAGCTCGTCTCTAGCATTCCGCCTGCGCTTGCGGACGAACAGCAGGAGCAGGAAGAGCCCCGCGGCCCCGATGAGGTATGGTAGAAGTTCCTTGAAGATGAAATCGTAGCCGATGGTGATGCTGAACGACACCTCATCGTATTCCGCATCGCACTGCGAGGATTCCTCGGCGACGCACAGCGGTACGCGGTAGATGATCTGCTGGCGTCCATCCTGGCGATTCGGATACTCGTCATTCCCCTGAGTGGATTTTAGATTGAGTGTCAA
>Ga0310124_10000817_pt1 | contig 22072 bp, 18 predicted proteins | sample CB11b_AW_Bot5_MG_FD_203507 | JGI IMG/M metagenome (GOLD analysis project Ga0310124, IMG submission 203507) | Marine microbial communities from Western Arctic Ocean, Canada - CB11b_AW_Bot5 | ecosystem: Environmental > Aquatic > Marine > Oceanic | place: Canada: Western Arctic Ocean | collected... | reverse complement strand
TACCATATTGACCGCTATGCGATTACCCCCCCCCACTCCCCTCGCGCGGACAAGCCGCAGCATTCACCTCAATTCTCAATTGTACCGGCCGTTATCATGATTCGACGACAATTACCACGCTTTTCACGTTCCCTCGCCGCCGCTGGCTGCATCGCTGCAATTCTTCTCAACGGCTGCGGTCCAAAAGCCGTAGACGAACAAATCCGGGCAAACAAACTGCTGGTCCAGGAGGATTTCAGCGCGGCAATTCAAGCCTACTCCGAGGTTATCTCAATGACCTCGGAGAATGAGCCGGAGATCCTCGCGGGCGCCTACCACAATCGTGGTTTCAGCTTCTACAACCAGCGCCAATACCAAAAGGCTATTGACGACTACGACATGTCAATCTCGATCGATGGCCGCAACGCCGATTCCTACATGAACCGCGCCAACGCCTACTTTGCACTCGCGATGAACAGCGAAGCGCTGGCCGACCTCACGAAAACGATCGAGTTGTCCCCTGAGTACTCCGTAGGCTACTCCAACCGTGCCATGGTCTATTATTTCATGGACCGCACCGCCGAAGCGATTGTCGATATAGACAAAGCCATCGAACTGGCGCCAGAGAGTGCCAGCTTTCATTTCTATCGCGGCGAGATCCAGGTCAAAGCAAAGGAATACGCCATCGCCATTGCGGACTACACCTCGGCATGTAACTTGAAAGCCGATGTACCACGCGGATTCATCAGTCGCGGCAAGTGCTTCACCGCCATGGGCCATTTCGACAAAGCAATCGCCGACTTCGAGCGCGCCCTGGTGATCGCCCCGGGAAACGCCGAACTCTTGCAAGCCTGTGCCTGGGCCCTGGCGACCGCACCCCATTCAGATTTCCGTAACAGCACGCGCGCTGTCAGCCTTGCCACCAAGCTTTGCGAACTTAGCAAAAGATCCTGGCAGGCCTTCGATACGCTCGCTGCGGCACAGGCAGAAGCCGGCCGGTTCGACAAAGCATCGGAAGCAGTCGCCAAGGCAATTGAACTCGCTCCGGAAGCCGAACGCCCGGCGATCAAAGCCCGCGCTGCAGCCTACGCCGCAATGAAACCTTATCACCAGCCGGCAACCTCAAAAATACCGCTGTTGCCGGAACCGCCAGAAGCAGAAAATCCGACGGCCGACGATACTGGAGATGCTACAGTCGGTACACCGAAAAAAATGCCGGAAGAGCCTGCGCCCTAAGGAATCCAGTTCATACCGCCAACCAAAGCCACCATCCGTGAATTCAGACGCATTTTTATCCGCGCTCGAAGACCAGGGCTTCTACATCGCCGAAGATCTGATCGATCCGGCGACCATCGCTGAAGCCGTCACGGAAGTGGGCCGCCTCCACGAACTCTACAATGAACTGGAGACACAGGACCCGGAGTCGGTCAAAGCGCACTTCGGCATCGAACCGTTCGCCGAGACCGATCGGCAGGCAGACGGCATGCCGGTACTGCGTAAAATCGAGAATGTCCACATCTATTCCGACTTCTTCGAGCGCCTCCCACGGACGCCTGCGCTGGTCGACCTGGCGTCTGCCTTTGTCGGCCCCGATATCCTGCTGTTCCGCAACACCCTCATGTTGAAGCCCGGCAATCACGGGTCGGCGCACGGACTGCACCAGGATTCATCATACTGGCACATGGAACCCGCGACGCAGATCACCGTAAGCATCGCGCTTACCGATGCGACAATCGAGAACGGCTGCTTCCAGGTCATTCCGGGCAGTCACAAGTCGGAGCTGCAGGACTGGGGCGTCATCCACCGCGCCGACAACACGCTCACCGATCGCAACGATGTTGATCTGTCCGCCTTGATACAGGTCCCCCTACGCGCCGGCAGCGCCATCTTTTTCGACAGCAAGCTGGTGCACGGTTCAGGTGCCAACACGACGCAGAATCCCCGCAACACGGCCCTGTACGCCTACTTCCCGCCGAACGTTCGCTACCGCCCGCCAGAGGGATACGGCAGTCATGAAAAAACCTGCCGGGTAATCCGCGGTTGTGGGGGACAAAGCGAAGTGGTGTTTACGTCGCAGTGACCCAAACGACATAGACGACAGAAACAAGGAATCAGTCTTCGGCGGAATCGCAGCAACCCCTAAAGGCGCGCCTGCACAAACGCACCCAACCGCTCGATGGCATCCGCCAGCAGTGCGTCTTCCGTTGCGTAGCAGATACGCGCCCAACCTTCGCCGCCGGCGCCGAACGCCGCGCCTGGCGCAACGACCACGCCGGTCTCGCGCAGCAACTCCTCGCAGAAGGACACGCTTGCGGTGCCCTCCGGCAGCTTGAAGAAGGTGTAAAACGCACCGTCCGACCGCGCCGCGGTCAGGCCATCGATGGCACTAAGCTTTGCCATCGCCAGATCGCGCAGGCGCGTGTAGCGCGCCAGGCTTTCAGCAATGAACGGCTCGCCGTCGCGCAGTGCGGTGATCGCCGCGACCTGCGCCATACTCGGCGCGTGCGACGTCACGAATTCTTGCATCTGCGCCATCTTCAGCGCCACGTCCGGCTCGGCAATCAAATAGCCGAGGCGCCAGCCGGTCATGCAATAGGTCTTGGAAAAACCGTTGAGTATGATCAAATGATCGTCCGGTTCGCTGAGCTTCAGAAACGACGTGCATTCCGCTTCTGTGTAAGTGATGCGGTCATAGATTTCGTCGGCAAGCAGGAACAGTTTGTGTCGTCGGCAAAACTCTAGCAAATGATTCTTCTCATCGACCGTCATCACCCACCCGGTCGGGTTCGACGGGGAATTGGCGTTGACCATGCGAATATTAGGGTATTTCCGTACTGTCTCCTGGAGCTTGTCGAAATCGAGCCAGAAACTCTGCGCCTCTGCATCAAACGACAACGCCAGTTCATGCACGTCGGCACCGACAAGTTTCGCAGCTCCCGTGAAGTTCGGCCAGGCTGGGGTGATGTTGATCATCCCGTCACCCGGATTAAGCAGGCCGGCCATGCACAGAAAAATCGCCTGCATGGTGCCACAGCCCAGCACCACATGGTCGCGAGTAATTGGGTGCGCGTGGAATTCGGCGTAGAAGCGGATCAGTTCGTCGCGCAGGTCGAGGCGCCCGGCATTCGGCTCGTAAAAGACCGCTCCGCCCTGCAGCGCCTTGACACCGGCATCGATAATGAACGGCGGCGTGCCCAGGTCCGGTTCACCAAAATGCAGCGCGACGAACGACATGTCCGGGCGCTCCGACTTCAGCTCCATGTAGAGATTGTGCAGTTCGCGGATCTGCGACGGCACAATTTCCGCCAGCCGGTCAGCCAGCGGCAATACCGTTTTTTTTGCCGTCTGTGACATCGATCATTACCCGTATGGAAATTGTTGTTGTGGGTTCCCCGGCAAGAAGTGGTCGTGCATCCTCATTGACTTCCGCCACGGTAAAACTACTATTGTGGGATTTCATCCGGCATAATGCAAATCACAACAGCAGGTTTCAGGCATCAGAAGAGAATCGGTGGCCGCAGTCCTCTTCATACAGCCATTCATTCAAGACGGTACTACGGAGCATCTGGCGCTGACAACTGAAACCTCCACAAACTTCGGAGACAATAATGAAACCACTGATAGTGAGAATCGACGAAATCATGGAAGGCCTCAAACAGGTCGATCCCATACAGGTAATCGAAGAAGGTTTTATCGCATATTCGGACGGCAAGGTAAACGTGCCGGATCCCGGCGAACTGCTGTTCGAGGACCCGCCCGGTCAGACACACATCAAGTACGGCGCCATCAAGGGCGACGATTACTACGTTGTAAAAATCGCCTCCGGCTTCCCCGGCAATACTGCCCTGGGCCTCTCGCGGATCCAAGGGCTCATGCTGCTATACAACCAGAAGACCGGCGAACCCGAAGCCTTTCTGCTGGACAACGGCTACCTCACGACCATCCGCACGGCTGCCGCCGGGGCAGTCTGCGCCAAATACCTGGCGCCGAAAAACGTTTCGCGAATCGGGGTTTTCGGTGTCGGCATCCAGGGACAGATTCAGACGAAGTTTCTCGCCGACGTCGTCGACTGCCGCGATCTCATTGTCTGGAACCGCGAAGAAGACCCGCTGGAAGAATACCAGGAGGTAGCAGAGGCCGCGGGGTTCAACGTCACCTCGACATACGACCCTGGCGAAGTTGCCGACAGTTGCAATCTTATCGTCACCTGTACCCCGTCACATAAGCCGCTGCTGCAGGCCGACCAGATCCGGCCGGGCACGCACATCACAGCGCTCGGCTCGGACACTCCCGAAAAAATCGAACTCGATCCGCAGATCCTCGCCAACGCTGACGTTGTCGTCGCCGACAGCCTGTTGCAAAGCCGGACGCGCGGCGAGATTTCTCAGGCCACCCGCGCCGGCAAAATCACCGAGGACAAGGTGGTCGAACTGGGCAACGTCATCGCCGGCAAATCACCGGGCCGCACATCCGACGACCAACTGTCGGTTTCCGACCTTACCGGCGTTGCCGTTCAGGACATCCAGATCACCAAGGCCGTGTTCCTGGCTCTGCAGCAAGGTCGTCGCGGTGCATGAGGATGTGGGGGCGGGATCCGGATAACCACTTCCAATGAAATCCGGATGCGGGAACTGCCACCTCATCGGCATCCCTGGTTCTACCACTCCAGCTCCTCTCCATTGCCGCTTAATTCAGCGAAGCGGCGCACGAGGATCTGCTCACGTTTGGCAGCACGCTTCTCAATGATCAACCTCATTTCGACCAGTTCAGCTTTCAGTTGACGAACCTCGTTCTGCTGAATCGTCTGCTTCTGTTCGAAAAGTTCCAAAAGCAGGCGGCGCAAAGTTGCTTCCATCTCTCGAAGCTTGGGTTCGACCTGAGCAAGCGTCCCGTCACGGCGCGCCTGTTCACGGCGATTACGGATGTCATCGCCTATTTTCCAGCTGCGGTATTCGCCCCGGTGATAGTTCAACCAACGATTTGCCAGCGTCGGGTCGTGCGCCGACAGTTCGCGGTATTCGACATAGCGTTCGATCGCTTCCATGACGGTCTCGATCGCGTCTTCATCTTCCTCGTCGATTACTGACTTGACGGCCTCGAGGATCTCGGGCGCCTCGGCCTCGTAGAAATCCATGAGTTCCTCGAGCTCTACGTCATGTCGCCGGCACATCGATTCGACCCTGTCAATGATACGCCCCTCTTCACGACGCCCCCGGTCCTCCCAGTCGCCACGACGTTCCCAGTCGTCCCGGTCCCGGCGATCGTCCCAGGCCTCCCGGTCTTCCCGCTCCGCGGCAATTACATTCATGGCGGTTACAATGAGAAGACATGCGTAAATGACGACACGCATCATTAGAAACTCCGTTGTTGTTGGTCAGTTGTCTGAAATCCCCGTACAATACACAGTAATTTCATTTCCTACGATACCGGTGTCTTGACTTTCATGCCCCACCCTCTCAAATTTCTATTTGGAAAGAGAATACTGAACAGTAAACACGAAAATAGGAACCAGGGAGCACGATAGTGGAACCCATCCTCGCGGATCTCGGCACTTTTGGATTCACCTTCCGGTCACTGGGCGTGCACGGTTTCGGCATCTCGGCGTCGAGTAACTTCGCTGTACTCTATGAGGCATCGCAGCAATATCTGCGCAACGGCCCGCCGCTGTCGAAGGACCACGTGGCCCGTGCCGCGCTGGAGTTTGAACGCCGCTTGGCGGACGGTGCCGGACTCGCGGCCGACGACGTCTACCCGATTGCCATGGGTGGTCTCAACACCGTGCACACAGCCCCGATGAGCGGTCGCGGAAAACCCGTCGCCGACGGCGAAGTTGTCGTCAACAACATCGAAGTTGACCCCCACTGGTTCTCGCGACACGTGGTCATGGCGTTCAATCCGAAAGCACAACGACATGACGTGCCCGGACTGCTCGCCCGTCTCTTCAGGCATCGTCAGCGCAAAGAATTCGTCAAACGCATGAGCAGACTATCGCTCAACTGCGCCAACGCCATCAAACGCCAGGACATTCGCGCGCTCGGCCGCCAGATCAAGGAGTACGTGGAACTGTACGACCTTTGGAGCTCTGGCAACTATTCGTCGTACTCACACGACATGGCGGACAAACTGAAAGCCGGTCTCAAAAGAAAACTCTGTGCCTGGAAACCGCCAGGAGCCGGCGCCACCCAGGCGATCGCCGCCTTCGTTGCCGACGAACAAGCGGGAAGCACCGCCATCGAGATCTTCAATCGCGAAGGCTGGTGGGCAACCCCAGCCTATATCACCGGCGGCTTGTCAGCCGAGTTCATTCGCTCCGATGGGCAGGTACGCTTCACGGCCGGGCACCGGCTTGATCTGATCGGCTCGGCAGATCTCGGGCAGGATCCAAAAATCAACACACCCGGCATCTGCTGCGCCTGCGCCATCGAACCCAGGACCGAACTGATCATCCATGCCGAGAACAATTCATGAAAATAACTGCCCTCAAAACCTATCCCTTCTCTGTGCCAACTGGCGGCAACATCCGTGACCCGCACAGCGGCGAGCTCCTGTGCAGCACAAAGAAAAGCTGGCTCTTCGTCAAGCTCGAAACCGATGCCGGCATCAGCGGCTGGGGCGAAGGCAGCGGCGAGTGGCTGGTGCCGCAGGTCGAGAGCATGCTGCAAGAGCTATGGCCACTGCTTATCGATCGCGACCCGACCCAGGTCGAGGCGCTCTGTGAAGACCTCTGCAACCGCTCTCCATGGAAAGGCGGCCCGATCAACGGCACCGCTGTCGCTGCCATCAACATGGCCCTGTACGACATTTGCGGCAAGGCCTGGAACGTACCCGTATACACCATCCTTGGCGGCAAACGCCGGGACCGCGTGCAGGTGTATGCCAGCGGCGGCCTCGTCGAGACTTCCCCGGAAGACGCTGCGGAGACAGCAAAACAGTCCATCGCCAAAGGTTATTCCGGCATCAAAGGCAACCCGCTCGAGGCACGGCGCTGGCCGATGGATACGTCATCGATCGAACGCAGCATCGCTGCCATTGCAGCCGCCCGGGAGGCCATGGGACCGGAGGGCGCAATCCTGCTCGATACACACGGCAGCCCGACGCCGGAATTGACAATCGAATTTTCGCGGCGTGTCGCACCATACAGCCCGTTATTCATCGAAGAACCGCTCAAAGTCGGCTCGGTCGATGCGCTGCTGGACATCACCCAACGCAGCCCCGTACCAATCGCGACCGGCGAGAAACTTTTTACCGTACGCGATTTTGACGAACTGATCAGCCGCCGCGCCTGCGCTTTCCTGCAGCCGGACATTACGCATTGTTTCGGCATTACCGCAATTCGCCAGATTTCCGCTGCCGCCGAAAAACAACAGATGCTGATGGCGCCGCACAACGTCGCCGGCCCGATCGGTACCGCCGCCACTATTCATACCGATGCGGCTATCCCGAATTTCCTGATCCAGGAAATGTGCCCGGCCTACTTTGACATGTTCTCCGACTACGCCGAGCACGACTGGACCATCGCCGACGGCTACATCAACGTCAGCGACCGTCCCGGATTTGGCATCGAAGTCAAGGAAGCAGACATTGCCAAGTTGCCGCATGAACCCATGGCCTACCGCCAATACCGCCACGCCGACGGCAGTTGGAAAGGCTGGTGACGGATGGCGCGGCTGCTGCGATGCATGTAGTGTTCACCTTCGGCAAAACACGTGCCGATGGGTGTCGACAACGATGTGACGGGCTTCTTTTTCTATTGAAAACGGTTCCTCATGCCAACCCCAGGCCAATGACTGGCCACAACGCTGAACTGGAGTCCTATGAAACCAAATCTTTTCAAAAAACTGTACGCCGAGGGAAAGGTGCCTGTCGGCCATATGCTTTTCGAGTTCACGACGCGCGGCATCCCTGAGATTCTCGAAGTTGCCGGCTCCGATTTTGTCGTCATCGACATGGAGCACACCGCCTTTAATATTGCAGACACTGCCGATTTGATTTCATGGTTCCGCGCCACCGACATTGCGGTGTTCGTGCGTGTGCCAGAGGTGCATTACAGTCACATAGCCCGGATTATGGATTCCGGCGGCCACGGCGTGATGGCACCGAATGTCAAGAGTGTCGAGCAGGCACAAGCTCTGGTCGATGCAGCAAAATACCAACCAATCGGACAGCGCGGGTGCTATATGGGATTGGGACCGAACTCCGACTACCGGGGATTTCCGCCACTCGAGACCCGACGAGTGATGGACGAGGCTAATGAACGGACAACGGTCATTTGCCTGATCGAACATCCCGAAGGCGTTGCCAACGTGGACGAGATCGCGGCGCTGCCGGGTGTCGATGCGTTGTGCGCAGGCTATGCGGACCTGGCACAGTACATGGGGATACCCGGCGAATACCAGAACCCTGAATACCTCGACGCCATGCGGTTGATTGCGGAGACCGCAAAACGCCATGACATTCCCGCAATCATCCAGCCAGGCAACGAGGCACAACTTGAGCAGTGGCTTGGACTCGGCTACACAGCGATCTCCTGGAGCTGCGACATCGCCGTCTACCGTGACGCCCTCAAAGCAGCTACCGACATGACGAAAAAGGCCGTTGGCCGGTGACCGAATGGCAAGCGGTAAATGGTGCGCACATACCTGACGCCTGCCAAAGCCCGCATCCTGAATCTGCCCCATCTGCAATGCTTGGTATTCTTTCCGTCCTGATTCTATCGATTTGTTGCACCGGGTGCCGAACCATTCTCGAACCACCGGCCGGTACCATGATACGACATCCGGTCGATGGTGCCGTCATGGTGTACGTGTCGGCCGGTGCTTTTACAATGGGCCTCAGCGAGGGGAATGCAGAAACCGTCGCAAAGGATCTCGGGCAAGACAGTGCCGATAGTCTGTGGGCCTGGGAAGCCTATCCTAAGCAGACCGTACAGCTCGACGGTTATTTCATCGACAAGTATGAAGTGACCGTAACGCAGTGGCAGGCCTACGCTGCAAAAACCGGCGCGCAGACCCCGCACCAGACCGGGCGACATTTCGACACGCCGCCGGCGCCACTGATCCCCGCTGCAGCGATTTCCTGGAAACAGGCGCGGGACTACGCCACCTGGGCCGGCAAGGCCTTGCCCAGCGAAGCACAATGGGAAAAAGCGGCACGTGGCACCGATGGGTGGCTATATCCCTGGGGCAACACCCCACCGACACCGGAGCATGGCCATTTTGGCACCCGCGCGCAACTGCCGGACCTCTACACACTGGTCGGGAGCTATCCGATGGGTGCCTCCCCGTACGGCGCTCTGGACATGCTGGGTAACCAATACGAATGGACGTCGGAATGGCTGGCGCCCTACCCCGGCAATCCGCTGGCATACAAGATGGCCGATTACACACCGGACATGAACGGTTGCCTGCGCGGCGGCTCGTGGTATCACGGCTGGGTCGGGTTTTACGCTGCCAAGCGCTTCGGGCTGCCGCCGGACGAGACCCATTTTCACATTGGTATGCGCACCGTCTGGCTGCCCCCGCGCGATTACTTTGAGTCGGCCGCATTCAGACGCGACCGAGCCGCCGCGAAAAAACGGGAGCGACACTTAACATGGCTAAGAGAGTCGCTGGTAGAATAGTTGGCCCGGAACAGATGCGGAGTCATACAATAGCCGTCATCCCTGATCTGCTGAATGAAACGCTGGATTGTCGAATGCCCATCCGCCACCGGGGCAATCAGAACCGGTCGGCACGGTAAGGTCGGGGATCGATGTGCGGCTCGGCGCCGGTCAAAAGCTCGGAGATTAATTTACCCGTACCCGTTGCCATGCTCAGGCCCAGCATATTGTGGCCAGCTGCGATGTACGCATTCCTGTGCTTCGGCAGCTGCCCGATGATCGGCACACCGTCGTACGTCATTGGCCGCCAGCCGTACCACAACTCCTCGACCGTATCACCCTCCGGCTCCTTCAGATATTCCGATGCAGCGCGGCGGATTGCGTTGATGCGATTCTGCCGCAGTCGCGGATCGAACCCCGAAAACTCCATGGTCCCGCCGAGGCGGTAGCCGCTCTGAAACGGCGTGGCGATGCAGCGGCGCTCCTGAAAAGCGCACGGGTGCACCGGACTGAGTTTCGGACAGGTGGTCGTGATGCTGTAGCCCTTGCCCGGTTCGATCGGAATCTGCGTGTGGAACATGCCCGCCAGTTGGGATGACCAGGCACCGGTCGCCACGACAACTGAATCTGCCGTATACGGACCGGAGCTTGTCGACACGCCGGTTATTTTGTCGCCATCTTCGTGAATGGCGGAAACCGCAGAATTTTCGGAGACAATGACTCCGCGCTCGAGGTTCACCCGATGCCACTCCCGCATCAGACGATCCGGTCTCAGATGAGCGTCGAGGTCAAAGTACCAGGCACCGGCGACGTCGTCGCGTACCGCCGGCTCTTTGGCAGCAAGTTCGGCACCGGCCAACGGTACGGCTTTCATGTCGAATTCGGCGACAAGGCCAAAGTACTCTGCGCAGTGATCCATGGTCGCGGCTTCGCGACAAATAAAGAGTGCTCCTACTGGCGACCACTCGATAGCTGCCGCCAGGTCTTCCGCTTCGATGAACGCATCGTACGCGACCCTTGAGCTCCTGAGAATATCAGCCCGCGCGACCATCGCCGGCCGCATCCTTTCGGCATCGCAACGGGCTGCGAAATGCAGCAGCCAGCTTATTGTGCGCAGGTTCAGTGTCGGCCGGATGAAGAGTGGTGCGTCCGGCTTGAGCATCCACTTGAGACCGGTGGCAACGACACCCGGCTGCGTCAGCGGTGGCGCATGACTGGGGCACACCATGCCACAGTTACCGTGGGAGGCGCCGCTGCCGATAGTGTTTTGTTCAACGATGCGTACAGAACGCCCGGCCCGGTTCAGGTAGTAGGCAGAAGACAGACCTATAACACCGCCGCCAATGATCAGAACGTCGGTATGCTCAGACATGAAAGCGTCGTTTTGTTACAAAGTGACAGTAGTCGAAAAGTAAAAAGCAGGATTTTCAGGCTCTTTAACTTTTCACCCTTGCAGTGCCGCAGTTCCGGGTGAAAGAGATAGCAATTAACCTTCGGCGTGTTTGAGACGATCCCACTTGGCCTGGAATCCCGGCTGGTCGAGGACTTCAGGATTAATTATGCCGATCGGCTCCCGACCGAATGACAAGTCGACCATCGTCTGGCAGCACATTCTCCCCATGGCGGTGAAGAACTCGTCGGTCCAAGCAATCGAGTGCGGTGCCAGGATGATATTGTCAAGTTCGCCAAACCGGGACGGCTCCAGGATTGGTTCACCGACATAGCAGTCGAGGGCAGCGCCGGCAATGGCGCCGTTCGACAGCACATCGTACAAGGCGTCTTCGTTGACGATGCCGCCGCGTGCCGTGTTCAGCAGATAGGCATCTGATCGCATCAATGCCAGTTCACGGGCGCCGATCAGGTCATGCGTGCCATCTGTCAGTGGGCAGTGGACCGAGACAAAGTCGGCACGCTTCAACAACTCGTCGAGCTCGACCAGCTCGACACCGAGTTCGGAAGCGGTTGCTGTATCGATGAACGGGTCGAAAGCGATCGGTTGGTTCATCCCAAAGATACTGAGTAAACGCACTGTCTCTGCAGCGATGCCGCCAAGACCGACAGCACCGAAGGTGCGATCGCGCAGTTCGACACCGTTATATTTGGTACGCTCGTTCCAATTCCCCTCGCGCATCAGCCGATCTTTCTGCGGAAAGTTGTGTGTGAGCGCGATCATCCAGCCGATCGTTGCTTCGGCAACCGGCCGATCAGGAGCCCCTTTAGTAATCGTCAGGAGTACATCCGCTGCCGTACAAGCAGGGACATCGACGGAGTCGTAACCGACGCCGACGCGAGAAACGCATAAGAGGTCCTCAGGCCTGGCCAGGGAATCCTTCACGACATGCGCCGTCAGCACCACGACGCCGTTGATGCCGGCAAGTTGATCGGCACTGATCTCCGGGAGATACTCGTCGAAGGGCGCAAAGTCAATATGCGGTTCTTTCTCGAGCAGGCCCAAGCCCAGGTCTTTGAATTTTAGGTTACCGTCTGCATCGTGCATGTCGGCGGTCAATGCCACACGAAAATTCGGTTGTTCACTCATTTTATTACCTCATAGATTGTCCATGCAGAGTGATGCAACAGTATCATCAAACAGCGCTGACGCAATCGCCGAGGCTTTCGGTCGGTTTTTTTTCACCTGGTTATGATCTGAACTCGGCTGCCGAGGGTGCGCCATGAGACTATGGAAATGCTTGGACGCGGCAGGAATCAAAGGTACAACAGACAGCGAAATCGGGAATCTTGGAGAAATGATCCCGCCTACAGCAGAGCTGGCTGATCGGACGGCTTCCGGCCCATGGTGAACCCGAAGCGTTCCGCTGCCTTGCCGGTAGCGATCCGCCCTTGCGGGGTACGCTGCACGAACCCTTCCTGGATCAGGAACGGTTCATAGACCTCTTCGAGGGTACCCACCTCTTCACCCAGTGCGATTGCCAGGTTCTTGATGCCCACCGGGCCGCCATCGAACTTGTGCAACAGCGCCTCGAGGTAGCGGTTGTCCATGTCGTCGAGACCGTCGTGATCGATCTCGAGCATCTCCAACGCGGCGATCGCCGTGTCGGCGTTGATTTCGTTATTTGCCTTGATTTGGGCATAGTCCCGAACCCAGCGCAACAGGTTGTTGGCGATTCGCGGGGTGCCACGGCAGCGGCGGGCAATTTCGAAGGCGGCATCGAGCTCGATCGGAATATTGAGAATTCCGGCCGAACGCTCGATGATCACCTGTAGTACCTCGGCCGGATAATAATCGAGTCGGACTTTCATGCCGAAGCGCGAGCGCAGCGGCGACGAGATCATACCCTCGCGCGTTGTCGCACCGATCAAAGTAAACGGCTGGATATCGAGACGAATGGAACGTGAGCCGGCACCCTGATCAAGCACGATGTCGATATAGAAATCCTCCATGGCGCTGTACATGTATTCTTCTATATTTGTCGACAGCCGATGGATCTCGTCGATAAACAGGACATCGCCTTCTTCCAGGCTCATCAGCAGGCCGGCCAGGTCCCCGGGCTTCTCGATCACCGGGCCGCTAGAGGTCTTCATCTCGGTGCCGCGCGCGTTGGCAATGATGTGCGCCATAGTCGTCTTGCCGAGCCCCGGCGGCCCAGCCAGCAGGACGTGCCCCAGAGCATCACCGCGTTCGCGGGCAGCCTGAACGAAGATCTGCAACTTTGCCTTCTGCGGCTCCTGGCCGGGGAACTCGTCAAACGAACGCGGCCGCAACCCGGTGTCGAGCTGCTCCTCGCGCCGGTTCAATGTCGATGTGATGAATTGTTCTTCCATGCAATGGGGCTGCGGCTACTTGTTCAGTGTTACGAGCGCGGCGCGAATGAGATTGTCGGCGGTCCGCTCGCCGTCCGACAGATTCGCCGACACGGCAGCTACAGCAGTGCGCGAGGCATCGGCTTTGAATCCGAGCTTTACCAGCCCGTTGATGGCGTCCTCGGTAGCCTGCAGCACTTTACCGTTGCTGCGATCGGCGCGACCGCCAGCGGCAATCTCGGGTGCGACTTCGCCGATTTTGTCCTTGAGCTCCACGACCAGGCGCTCGGCCGTGCGCTTACCGACGCCGTTGATACGAATCAACGCTTTGACATCCTCCTGGACGATTGCTTCGCAGAGCACGGGAGCCGGCAGGGCACTCAGCATATTCAAGCCAATCTTCGGACCAATACCGCTGACCGAGGATATCAGCATCACGAAGAGCGCGCGCTCGACTTCCGATGCAAAACCGTAGAGCTGCATGGCATCGTCACGGATATGCATGTACGTACGCAACATCGTGGTGTCACCCTCGCGCGGCAGGCGATCGTATGTGCTCATCGGGATGAAAACTTCGAATCCAATACCCTGCACATCAATCACCACCCGGGTGAGGTCTTTCTCGGCAAGGGCGCCCTGCAAATACGAGATCATGCGGTCATTTTGTTATGAATAGTGGCCAACTGCATTGATTTCTGCCGCTTGAGCGCTAACATATATCTGTGCTTCTGGAGTTCAACCAGTGGCGTCTGTTTTTCCTGATCCAATACGAAGCGGTTGCAGACGAAACAACAAAGTAGTCCGCAAGTCAGTGAATTTCAACATGTTGCATGATCAGCTGCGAATCCGGTCCCAAAATCATCGGGTAAACCTGTCGGACCACATCCCGAGCCGGGCAGCCAGCAAGTAAGGAGAAAATAGTCATGGGCGAAGTTGCCACAATCACCATCAACGGACAATCTTACGAATTTCCGGTCCTTGTCGGATCCGAAAACGAGCGGGGGATTGACATCCGTTCCCTGCGCAAAGAGACCGGATACATCACTTTAGACTCCGGTTACATGAACACGGGCGCCTGCATCAGCAACATCACCTTCATTGACGGTGAGCAGGGAATCCTGCGTTACCACGGTATTCCGATCGAGCAGATGGCCGAACATTCATCCTTTGTCGAAACCAGCTATCTCCTGCAGCACGGCAGGCTGCCTACCGCGGATCAACTTGAGCACTTCTCGAGTCTGCTCAATCAATTCTCGCTGGTCCACGAGGGTATGCGCCAGCTCTTGAACTTTTTCCCGTTGCATGCCCATCCAATGAATATTCTGGGCAGCCTGGTCAACGCCCTCTCCAGCTTCTACCCGCACGTTGACGCAAACTCTTTGACCGAAGCGATCGACATCTGTGCCGCCCGTCTGATCTCCAAAGTACGCACCCTCGCCGCTTACTCCTACCGCAAGGCCAACGGACTACCCGTCGTCTATCCGCGTCAGGACCTGAGTTACTCCGCGAACTTCCTCAACATGATGTTCTCGTCACCAGTCAACGACTATGTTGCGGACGAGGAATCCGTGCGACTCATGGACATGCTGCTGTTGATGCACGCCGACCATGAACAGAACTGTTCGACTTCCGCCGTCCGTCTTGTCGGCAGCAGCCAGGCAAATCTCTACGCCTCCATTTCCTCCGGCATCTCGGCGTTGTGGGGCCCGCTGCATGGCGGTGCCAATCAGGCAGTGATGAACATGCTCTCGAAGATCCACGAAGACGGCGGCAACACGCAGAAGTATATCGACATGGCCAAAGACAAAAGCAACAAGTTCCGCCTGTCTGGGTTCGGACACCGCGTCTACAAGAACCATGACCCGCGCGCTCAGGTCATCAAGAAATACTGCACCAACACGCTCGAGAAGGGCGCGGAAAAAGATCCGCTGCTGGGGATTGCCCTCAAGCTCGAAGAGCAGGTACTGCAGGACGACTACTTCATCGAACGCAAGCTCTTCCCGAATGTCGACTTCTACAGCGGCATCATCTACAAGGCGCTCGGCTTCCCGACCAACATGTTCACCGTACTTTTCGCCATCGGTCGCATGCCCGGCTGGATTGCCCAGTGGAAAGAAATGACGAATGCTTCGGATGCCAAGATCGGGCGGCCCCGCCAGATCTATACCGGTGCCCAAAACCGCGACTACGTGCCGATCGACCAGCGTATATGACGTTTCGCGGACGCAGTCCGAGGACACTATTGTGGCGCCTCGAAAAATAACCATCGCGGAACTGCACCGTCTCCATCGTGAGGCCCAGCCGATTGTCGCGCTGTCGCTGTACGACGCCGTGACTGCTGGGTTCGCCGACGACGCCGGCACCCATATTATTCTCATCGGCGATTCGGTTGGCATGACGATGCTCGGCTATGCCGACACCATTCGCGTCACCCTCGAGCAGAGCCTGCATCATACCGCCGCTGTTGCCCGCGGCACGAAACACGCGATGGTCGTCGGCGACATGCCGTTTCTGACTTACAACGTCGATGTTGCCGAAGCAATGCACAACGCCGGGCGTTATATGCAGGAAGCCGGAGCCGAGGCTGTCAAAGTCGAAGGCGGCCGCAATATCGCCCCAACCGTCGCCCGCATGGTCGAGGCAGGTATTCCCGTAATGGGACACATCGGTCTACTGCCCCAGCGTGTCAAGGTGCAGGGGCGATATCGTGTCCACGGCCGTGAAGCCGGGGAGGCGCAGTCACTGATGGCGGATGCTACGGCACTGGTCGACGCTGGCGCCTTTTCCATAGTGCTCGAAGGCATGCCCGCCGAGCTGGCGAAACAGATTACCGAGTCTGTGCCCGTGCCAACCATTGGTATCGGCGCCGGCGTCCATTGCAGCGGACAGATCCAGGTCAGTCACGACCTGCTCGGCCTGCTCGAAGCCTACCTGCCGAAACACGCCCGGCGCTACGCCGAACTCGCCTCGGAAGTACGCGACGCCTTCGCGGCTTATGCCAAAGACGTCGCCAACCACGATTTTCCAGGCTCGGACGAATCGACCTGATTTCGATCGTGGACATGCTCCGTGCAGATCCTCCGGCACACCTTAGACCACCGCTTCAGCATATTCCGTACGCCACGATTATGTACCGCTGAATACCAGCAACGATAGATAAACGACAGCCGCTTGGTTATATGACCCGGAAGCCTGTTACAAGAGGGCTTGGGCCGCCGTCGCCTGCCTTCTTGGCTTTGGCCCCTTCATCTTCCTATTATCTGCCACCGCATTTTCTTGTGGCCCGCCTTGCGGGTTCGCTTCGCCTGACTCTCCCCTCTCATGCTGCTTGGACGGCCGGCAGCCAGTATCAATTCTGGAACAAAATCTGCGGAATCGAACCTCATGAATTTTCTCCAGTTACCGTAAACTAATCGTCATGAGAGTAGAAAATGCCACGGATTCTCATAGTTGAAGATGATACACTGCTCGTGGAGAGCCTCCGCGATATGGTGAACCGAGCCGGATTCCAAGTCGCAGAGGCTGTCGACAGCGGTGAAGCCGCCCTCGCGTTCGTCGAGCATTCCGTGCCGGATGTCGCCATCCTTGACATTGATTTGGCCGGCCAGATCGATGGTGTGGAAACCGCTGAGCTACTTGCCGAATTCAACATCCCCATCGTCTATCTGACCGGTGCCACCGATGATCACACGCTCCGTCGCGTAGTTCAGACCGAGGCGAGCGGATTCGTCAGCAAGCCGTTCGATTTTGCGCAACTGCGAATGGCCATTGAAATCGCTTTACAATGCAGCGTGCGGGAACAGTCGGCTGCCATACAGCAGGAAGCTCTGTCCCAGATCATCAACGAAGTCAATCATGCCATTATCATGACCGACAGCCACGGCCACATCACGTATCTGAACCGCCACGCCGCAAAGCTTACCGGTTGCTCGGCGCCGGCAGCACTGGATAGGCATATCAACGACGTTTTGCAGGCGGTAGACAGCGGAATTTTACCGGAATGCCCGGTGACCGATGTACTCGAAAAACGGACACCGCTGAATCTGGATAATCTACGGGTGCGCAATGCAAAGACCGGTGATGTCGTCACGCTCACTGCCGGAAGCGCCGCCGTCCCCATTGGCGACCGGCATCACCGCCACGCCGCGGCTTTCATCCTGCGCTCTGATGCCGACGAAACCCTGTACATCAGCGAAACAGTGCGCCTCGGCGATTACCTGCGCAACGTCGTGGACGGATTGCTTCGTGCGCATTGCAAAGAGGACCAGATCGCCATCACCGTCCATGCCGGTGACCTGGAATTAGATATCTCACTGGCCTTTCCCTCCGGCATGATTGTCAATGTACTGGTTGCCGATGCGATCGCCCATGCCAAACCAGAACTAAACGGCGAGATCAAAGTCGATTTCAACATCCGCAATGACCACATGGGCGAACTCTCAATTAACGACGGTGGCGTCGGCCTGCATCCGACCGAACCGCGGGCCTATTCCGAAGCATTGCCCCTGGTGCAGCAGATGGTTGAGGAGATTGGCGCGAGCCTATCGGTTCGACATGATGCCGCGACAATATTCGAAATTACCTTTCCCTTGGCGGCAACGGCGACCGTGTAGCCAGCCGACCGCCGAACGCAAAGTTCGGGTCTACGCCCGAAAAGTCGTGACGACAGCCCTCCATACGTGTATTTTCCGGCATGTCAGACGATATCTCCAACGCCCTCGAAGGCTTGCCGCCCTTATTTGTCGAGATCGTGCAGAAGTACATGTACGTCATGTCCCCGGAAGGGTGCGGTGGTCTGCGCATGTTTCACGGCACCGAACTGGTGCCATTCTGGGAGGCTGTTAGACAGGGCTACAGCAATGACGACCCACCCTACTGGGGCTGGGCATGGCCGGGAAGTATTGCCCTGAGCCGGTACCTGGTCGATCATCCCGAGGCAGTTCATGGCCACCAGGTGCTCGATCTCGGTGCTGGCAACGCGCTCACGACACTGGCTGCAAAACAGGCCGGTGCCGCGCACTGCATCGCCAATGACATCGATCCGGTAGCAATGTACATGGCTGCAGCGAATCAGCGGTTGAACGACCTGGACATCGAACTGCTCAAACAGAATCTGCTCGTCAAAGATCCCGAGGCCATTGAGTGCGACGTCATTTTGATCGGCGACATGTTCTACGAGCGCCAACTGGCAGGCGCCTTGACGCCGTGGCTCCACCGCGCCTGCGACCTTGGTCGTATCGTCCTGATTGGCGAACCCGGACGTAACTACCCGCCGAAAGAACGCACCCAGGAATTGGCGACCTACTCGCTTCAGGTCTCGCTGGAACTCGAAAACACGCCGACGCGTATGACGCGTGTGCTGAAGATGAGCTGAAACCGTGGCGCTTCCAGCAGGATAAAAAAATACTGTTCAGCGGCATGCCAAAAGTTTCGCCCCTCACGGGTTCCGAATATCGACATGTCGGCCGCTTTCGCCGGCCAAAAGTTTCGGAAACACATCGCAAAGCATGCGGGCACCGGTCGGTATATCCGGCATACGCTCCGTGCCGCGGGCGTTCCGCAACTGGTTGACGGTCGGATATTTTTTCGCGTCGACAGCCTCGCAAAGGTATTCCTGCATTGCGGTATCGACGATACCCGGGGCCAGCGACGTAATATGCGTGTCGGGATGCTCGGCAGCATAGACGCGGGTCAGCATGTCGAGCGCCGCCTTGGATATTGAGTAACCGCCCCACCCCGCCATGGCATGTACTGCTGCGCCGGATGACATGGTCACCACCTGGGTGACCGTTGCGAGGTTCGCAAAAAGCCAGTCAAGGATTGCCTTGTTCGACCAGACATTGATCTGCATAATCGAAGTCAGATTCTCGATCGTGTCCACATCGAGGTGTTGCATGGTGCCGAAGACGGCAGCATTGAGCACCACCAGATCGAGCGCTCCGACATCACCGAGCAATTGGCTGAGGCACCCGGAAATTTCATCGCATCGCGCCAGATCACAGGGCACGTGAGAAAATTCGCCCACCCGAAATTGGTCGGGAACGCGCCGACTGAGGCCGTAAACACGCCAACCATCAGCCAGTAGGCAGTCGGTCAGGCCAGCCCCGATACCGGTGCTGACTCCTGTAATAAAAGCATGTTTAATTTTCGAATACCCCCCCCGATCGAACCTGGTTGCCTGGTGCAGAGCAGAACCCAGAGAGTTTGTCGGATCTGTTGGAACTCACACCTTGCAGCAACACAATCGTCAATTGAATTAGCCACACGACTGCCTACACTATACCCCGTTGCAATACGGCTCCAATTTGTCCTGTCAGGCCTTTCATGTTTTCGATCGTTCAATTTTCTGCATATAGACCTGGCCGGCACATAACAGGTTACGCAAACACGGGAAGGACGTCGCGATGAGTACAAAAGAGTGTTCCATGATTGATGTCGCTCCAACCGTCTGTGCTGCCTTGCAGTTGCCTGCCCCCAGGCAAGCCAAAGGCGCTTCCATTCGAGAGGTAGTCACTGATCTCGCAGACGTGGACAGAGTAGCGGTTCTGGCCCTTGATGCTCTGGGAATGTTTGCCTGGAATCTTTGGAAAGCCGAGATGCCGTATCTGAGTTCGCTGCGTGCTCGAAACAGCATCACGCTTCGTTCTGTCATGCCTTCCATAACGCCGGTGAACTTTGCGACAATGGTGACGGGAACCGATCTGGCCGGGCACGGAATACAGGCCAAACAAGATGACTTCGCTTGCGAAACTATTTTTGATGTCGTTCGAGAAGCCAAGGGCAAAAGCGCTGGGGTGGGGTTGGATGGCTACACCGGGTGTAAACTGTTGGGACGATGTGCCGATATTCTGGGTAACGCCGGCAATCTGTCAGATGATGCTGTGGCAGATACGGTCATCGAGATTGCCGACAGTGCACGACCGGAGTTTCTGATCGCCCAGTTCGGCAAAGTGGATGATGTTTTTCATCAGCATGGTCCATCAAATCCATTGGTCGTCCCCATGTTGAAAGGGACCGATACACGCTTGGTGAGATTGGTTGAGCATCTCAAGCCGCTGGGGTATGGCATTGTGATACTGGCCGATCATGGACAGCACGACGTGACCGAATTCGCTGATGAAGGAATCCTCGGGATCCACGGGACCGACAGTCCCGAAGATTGCCTGGTACCATGCACGTGGCTATGAGACAAATGGTCAGTCAAGTAATGCCGGAGGGAGGCAGTGTGACAGAATCACGATGCGTAATCAGTCGCCGCGCAGATCGATTTCGACGGACTCCGCGCAGTAAATCCAATAGCTCACGCCCGGTTGCAGCTCGGTGGCCGGCGACACCGCTTCCATAGCGCCCGTCGTGCGGCTCAACTCCCATATGACCTGGGCCCCGGCCGCCAGTAGACTCTCGGCAGTCACCGCGCGCACCGGCGACAACACCTGCCATCCTGCCAGTGTCTGAACGATCCCGTCTGGTTCGACGCCGGACACAGCGATGGTTCGCTCGGCTCCGCCAAAAACGAAATAGCCGGCTTCCGGCACCGCCGGGTCATCTGCCGTGACAAGGATAAAACGGGCTTCGTACGGATCCCATCTCCAGGTTGGTTCAGCAAGCTCTCCATCGACGCCGACATCGAAGACCTCGCCCATAGTCAGACCACTGATGACCGGCAGGCCGAGCATGGTCCACTCTGCCGTGACTGTCACGTTCTCGCTCACGACAGGCCCCAGGCTGATCTGGAATGTTTGCGGCGAGGAAATTGTGATCTCGTTGGTCGTCGACATGTCGATCCCGGCATCGATCGATATCGTGTCGATCACTTCGTGCAAATAGATAGCGCCGGGAAGCGCAATGCCGGTAAAGTCCCAGGACATTATCGTTTCGTTCGCAAGGGGCACGTCAACCACAATCAGCCAATGACCGAAAGCCGCCTGCGGATGCAGTTCCCGCTGGAAATGATCATCGCCGGAGGCCAGGTAATTGTCAATTACAGCACCGTCTCCTGCAGATAGAACATCGAGCTCATCGTGACCGATTTCCGCAGCACCATTGTGGCCAAACGTAAGACTGCTGTTGGCAACAGGGCCCGAGAAATTGAGCGTCAGCATAAAATTATCCGGCGGGGCGTCGTCATCGTTGATAGTGACCGCCGCGGTTTCATTCGAAATCCCAGCATTGTCAGGTGCTGACAGCTGTACATCGAACGATTCTGGATCTTCCGGCTCAGGGTCGTTGACAATATCAACATTCACCGTCTTGTCACCAGTCTCGGTCGACGCCCAGGTGACGACCGAGTCATACGACTCATAGTCCTCGGCAGCCAGGGCCGTACCCGGAACCGTCGAGAGATTCACCGACACGACCGCTTCGGCACGTCCGGTCAGGGTAATCGTCACCGCAACGGAACCGTCCGATTCCCCGACCGTCGCCGTGGCTACAGCGAGGGTCGGAATCAGCTCGTCGTCGTTAATAGTGGCAGTGGCAGTTGCTGTGCCAAGCTCCGCCGCCACGGGGGATGTCAATTCCAGCACGAATTGTTCATCCTGCTCATAGATATCATCTGCAACGATCTGGATCTCCACCGTTTTGTCACCAGTCTCGGTCGACGCCCAAGTGACAACCGAGTCATGCGACTCATAATCCTCGGCAGCCAGGGCCGTACCCGGAACCGTCGAGAGATTCACCGACACGACCGCTTCGGCACGTCCGGTCAGGGTAATCGTCACCGCAACGGAACCG
>Ga0310124_10000816_pt1 | contig 22088 bp, 18 predicted proteins | sample CB11b_AW_Bot5_MG_FD_203507 | JGI IMG/M metagenome (GOLD analysis project Ga0310124, IMG submission 203507) | Marine microbial communities from Western Arctic Ocean, Canada - CB11b_AW_Bot5 | ecosystem: Environmental > Aquatic > Marine > Oceanic | place: Canada: Western Arctic Ocean | collected... | reverse complement strand
CAGCGACGACCCGACCGTTGACTCTCGCGCCGCCGACCGCATCTATCGCGCCATTGGCAGCGAGGACAAGGAATTCGAACTGGTGACTGCCGACCGGCACGTTATCGTCAACGGCGAAGGCTGTGACGATCTGTATCGACACATTGCCGATTTCGTCGGGGCGTGCAGCGTCCAGGCGGAGAAGGAGTCGGCACCGGCAACCGCCGGCCCTGTCCAGGAGCCGGACACCATCGTTACGCAGGCCGCGTCAGTACCGCATGAGCAGGCGATTGGCTGATACGGTTTGTGGATCCGCTGGCTCGTTCGTTTATCACGCGACCATCCCGGCACCCATTGCCAATGCCGGCAACGTACCCGAAGTAGAACGGACCTTCCTGTCTGTTTATTGCGGCCGTCCCAGTACAAAACACATGTCTGGCGCTGTATCTTCGCATTCAACGGCCGAATCGGCCGTTCCACGGCAAGACACAGCAAAACTGTTTTGGTATGAGCACGACGGACTGGCCAGATCTGTTGATCCAATGGTATCACATGCACGCGCGAGAATTGCCGTGGCGCAGTGATCCCCGGCCGTATGATGTGTGGATCAGCGAGATCATGCTGCAGCAGACACAGGTCGATACGGTCATTCCGTACTTCCACCGGTTCCGCGAGTCTTTTCCCGCCGTCGAAGACCTGGCTGCCGCTGATCTGGGTGACGTCCTGAAGCAGTGGGAGGGGCTCGGATACTACTCGCGTGCCCGCAACCTGCACGAGGCCGCCGGCGTCGTTGTCGACCTGCATAATGGCAGCCTGCCCGACACCTTTTGCGAACTTCGAAAATTGCCGGGGTTCGGGCTGTACACCGCTGCCGCCGTCGCCAGCATCGCCTTTGGCGAGCCGGTGCCGGTGGTCGACGGCAATGTGTTGCGGGTCTTTACACGACTCTTCGGAGACTATGACGACGTCACTCAGCAGAAGGTGAAAAGATCCGTGTTCGAGCGGTTGCAGCCGGTCATTGCGACCGTCGCACCGTCTGATTTCAACCAGGGCATGATGGAACTCGGCGCCTTGATCTGCCGACCGCGGCAGCCGATATGCGCCGAGTGCCCTCTCCAGAAATCGTGCGTTGCGTATCGTGACGGACTGACCGCTGCGCTCCCGGTAAAGAGCAAGCGCAAACCGCGGCCTCACTATGATGTTGCAGTCGGTGTCGTCTGGAACGACGACAAGGTCCTGATTGGCCGGCGTCCGGCTGGTGGCATGCTCGGCGGTCTGTGGGAGTTTCCCGGCGGCAAGCATACGAGTGCGGAGTCTGCAGCGGATTTCGTTGCACAGAAAGTCGCAGCCGAAACCGGGGTACGCGTGACGCCGGAGCAGGTGTACTGCACCGTAAGTCATGGATATACACACTTCCAGATCACGCTCACTGCCTGGAAATGCCGGTACACCGGCGGCGGCCTCGAACTGAACACCCACGACAAGTTGCAATGGGTATCATGGGAAAAGATCGATCAATACCCGTTCCCAAAGACCGCGCTGCAAGTTATTGCCGCAGTGAATGAGTAGCGCTCGATCGTTCCACGCACTCAATGCCACTGCTCGTCACCTGTTCAGGTGTACTCTGCCAGCTCGAGGAGGACGCTGTCGGGATCGTAGAAGTAGCACAGCTTCTTGTGGCCGGTGTCGTGGGTGACGACACTGGGCGGCACGATCACCGGCGGTCCGATGAATTCGACGTCCGCTGCTGCCAGCCGTTCGTAGATGCCGTCCATGTCAGTCACACGGAAGGCGAGGTGTCGCAAGCCCCGAGTATTGGGCAGCGAGTTCGTGTCGGCCGCAGTGCCGGCTGGAGCGTGGTACTTGATCAACTCGATACGCGGCCCGCCGTCCGGGGGCTGCACGTACGAGACATCTGCGACGACACCCTTCAGCCCGACAATCGTTTCGATCCATTCCCCTTCGAGATGGGCGTCCGTCGTCTTTTCGAAACCAAGCAGTTCGCTGTAGAAATGCACCGACCTGGCAAGGTCCTGAACGGAGATATTGACGTGATCGATGTGGGCGATCATAACTATTCGTAATAGCAGATATACAAGTCCATCTCACCGTCGACCGCTTTACGACACAGTCCGGCGAGCCCTTCGGCGGCCTCGAGCGTCATACACTGCTCGTGATGACTCGAGCGCTCGGGAGCGAAGCGATTGGCGGCAGCCGTCCAGGCTTCTACGATGTCGCGTTTGATATCAGCGACAGCCAGGACGGCGACTACCGTCGCGTTCGCCGCCATGATCCACGGGCCCTCGTCGGGATCGATTTCGGCATGCAACTCGGCGACGCAGCGCGTGTAGTCGATATCGCCTCCGACGATGCACTGGTACAGGATCGAAATCTCAAACTGGCAGAGGCCGTCGTAGGAATTGAAGCCTTCCATCTCCTCGCGCAGGAACGATTGCTGGTTTTTATCGCCTTCGGTCAGGACACCGATCCACTCCTTGATCAAGTCAGATGTACAAACGATGCAATCTATTCTCATGGCCGGATTCTATCGCTTTGATTGGCGGCGTCGCTGCGTTGGGCGAGATTTGACAGAAGCTTGCCAAATAGTACTCCGGTCTATCTGCAATGCAACTGTCCGAATTAACGCTTGCCGACTTGGCTGCGGGGGAGAGTGATTGTGAGCCCGGTCAGCCGGAAACAGAGAGAGGGCCACGAGGGCTGATCGTGTCGAACGCAGAATAGATATACGGCAATGCAGGAAGGGGTGCGAAACGCCTGGAAAATCATACTGAAATACTTCAATGCAATCGCACACTCGGTCTTAATTCCACCCCGATCGGAAGCTTATGTTTCCGATACTATTCTCCAGCAGGCATCCGGGTAGAAAGATTCCGGACGGTGCATAGATATAGATTGAAAAAAGTATTGTGGTGAATAACAGTTACACATCCCCATTCAATCCTAAAACTCTTATTTTTAAATTAAAATTGAAAATTATGAAAAAATTAATATTAATCTTCTTTTGTTTCCCTTTCTTTTCAATGAGTCAAAGTGCATGTCATGTGTTTGGTAAAATTAAATTTGTTGATTATGGGGAAGACTATAAGGTTAAATTTGTTGATTACGGTGAAGATTTGAAAATAAAATATGTTGCGTATGGAGAGAAAAAAGTTGGAAAATGGAAGGTGGTAGATTATGGAGAGGATTTTAAACTTAAAATTGTTAAATACGGAGAAGATTTTAAAGCAAAAGAAGTAGACTATGGTCAGGGTTGTAAATAAAAAAGCACCCACTTTCATAGATGCTTTATCTGTTGATCCCCACTAGTGCTGAGTTCAAACCACCTACTACAAGATTTAATCGTATTTACCGCCGAACAGATTCCGTTCCGCGACATCGCTGGGCCCGATATCCAGCGGTGCAACTGCTGCTGCTGCCGCGATCCGGTTGTTGGTTTCGGATCGGGTCGAGGAGTGAGGATTAGAATGAACGGACGCGGATAACCTTTTACTTTGCCTTAAATCTCGCGAAGCGGTTTGGTTGCGGATCAATTCGATCTATCTTTCACGTCCCGTTGAGACACAACACAGGTGACCGATGGCGACTGAACTGGCAAAAGCATATACCCCCGCCGAAGTGGAGCCCGAGGTGGCCGCTGCCTGGCAGGAAGCGGCGGCCTTTCATGCCGAGGCCGGCGGTGACGCCACCCCGTACAGCATCGTCATCCCGCCGCCGAACGTGACCGCAGCGCTGCACATGGGGCACGCGCTCAATAACACGCTGCAGGATATCCTGACACGCTGGCGCCGCATGTGCGGGGACAACACGATGTGGATGCCCGGCACCGACCACGCCGGCATCGCTACACAGACTGTCGTGGAGAAACGGGTGTTCGCCGAGGAAGGCAAGCGCCGCACGGATTTCGAGCGCGACGATTTCGTCTCGCGCATCCAGGCGTGGAAAGACGAATACGAGGAGCGCATCACCGCGCAACTGGTTGCGATGGGTTGCTCTTGTGACTGGGAACGTCAGCGCTTCACGATGGACCCGGTCTGTGCCCGCGCCGTGCGTGAGGGTTTCTACCGGCTCTTCCGTGACAACCTCATCTATCGCGGCAAGCGCTTGGTGAACTGGGATCCTGTGACCCGCACCGCGCTCGCCGATGACGAAGTGGAGATGCAGGATATCGACGGGTTTTTCTGGTACATGCGCTATCCGTTGACAGAACCGGTGACGTACAACGGCGAAACGATCGAGCACGTGACCGTCGCCACGACGCGCCCCGAAACCATGCTCGGCGACACGGCTGTGGCTATGAACCCAGACGATCCGCTGGCTGGTGTGCTCGTGGGGAAGACCGTGCGACTCCCGATCGTCAACCGTGAGATGCCGATCATCCTCGACGATTACGTGGTGCTCCCTGATGCGGAGAGCAGCGATGAAAAAGCGAAATTCTCTTCGGGCTTCCTCAAGGTGACCCCGGCCCATGACCCGAACGACTATGAGGTCTGGCAACGGCACACCGATGAGATGACTCTGGGCGCTATCAATATCATGGCACCGGACGGCTCTATTTCTCGCGACGACGGCTGGCCGGCGGAGGAATTCGAATCGGGCCAGGCGGAGGCAGCGATAGCGTTTCTCGGGATGGACCGCTACGACGCGCGCCAGGCGATCATCGAGTGGTTCGAGCAGAACGGCCTGCTCGCTGAGGTGCGCGACTATCGGCACGCCGTTGGTCACAGCTACCGCAGCCATGTGCCGGTGGAGCCGTACCTGTCGGACCAGTGGTACGTGCGCGTCACTGACGAGCGCCTCGCCGGCAACGCCCTGCGGGCCATGACGAAGGGCCAGCGCAGTGACGGCAACGGCTGTGTGTGGAAGGACGGCGATGCTTTCAGCGGCGGCGATTGTGAGGAATGGCAGGGCAATCTGACGTTCTATCCGCCGCGCTATGCCCGGACCTTTCAATCCTGGCACGAGAACATTCGCGACTGGTGTATCAGCCGCCAGCTCTGGTGGGGCCATCGCATTCCGATCTGGAGCTGCAGCCGCACCGCGGTCGACAAGGCGATCAGCGAGAAGCTGCATGACTGGACAGAGGCCGGGCGCATGGCCTCGAAACTCGACATCGGCAGTGAGCAGTGGTACGTGTGCGTGCGCGAAGAGGGGGACAGCGAAGCGATCGAATGGCTTGCGCAGCAGGGATTCGTGCAGGACGAGGATGTGCTCGACACCTGGTTTTCTTCGGCCCTGTGGCCGATGTCGACGATGGGCTGGCCGTCCCCCGGTGATTTCCCCGACGACATTCCGGAGGGCGCCGCCGTGTTGGATACCTGGAACCCGACCAACGTATTGTGTACGGCCCGTGAGATCATCACTCTGTGGGTGTCGCGCATGGTCATGTTCAATCTGTACTTTCTCGACCGGCTGCCGTTCTCCGATGTTTTTGTGCATGCCATGATTCAGGACGGCCATGGCCAGAAAATGTCAAAAAGCCTGGGCAACGGCGTCGATCCGTTCGACATCATTCATTCGCACGGCTCCGACGCCATGCGCTTTACACTGGCTTCGATGACGACGCATACGCAGGACGTACGCATGCCGGTGGTACTGATGTGCCCACACCACGACGGCGAGATGCTGGAGCCGCAGCAGGCCCATGACTCGACCGGCCACGTTGTGGCGGCGGCGGTGCAGACCTGTCCGTCCGATGCCTCGAAGAAAATGGTGTCGTCGTACGGCGTGGCGATGGGCACGCATGAACCGACAGACGAGATGCCGATAGCACGCAACACTTCGGAGAAATTCGATTACGGCCGCAACTTTGCCAACAAGCTATGGAACGCCGTGCGTTTCGCGCTCACCAATCTCGATAGTGACGACACCAGCGGCAGTGACGAACTGACGCTGGCGGATCGTTGGATTCTGTCGCGCCTGGCGGAGACCACGGCGTCGGTGAACAGTGCACTGCAGTCGTTTGAGTTTGCGCACTATGCACAAACGCTCTACGACTTTTTCTGGCGTGACCTCTGTGACTGGTACGTCGAAGCCGTGAAACCGACGATCCGCCATAGCGCCGCACAGCGGAACGTACTGGCGACATCTTTCGATGTGGTGTTGCGCCTGCTGCATCCGACGATGCCGTTCATTACCGAGAAGCTCTGGCGCCATCTCAACGAAGTGGCGCCTGAACGGGGTCTTGACACGGTTGACGTACCCACTGCTGATTTGTTGATCATAGCGCCCTGGCCGGTGATCGACGCCTCACTGCAGGACGCCGCGGTCGAGGTGCATTTCAAGGCACTGCAGGAAGTCATCACTGCGATGCGCCAGGTGCGGACACAGTACAAAGTGCCGCCGCGCCAGGAAGTGACGGTTTCTATCGTTGCTGCGGGCGCAGTTGCCGAACAGTTCGAAGCCGATCGCGGGCTGATCGAATCGTTGTCCCGTACGGTGATCAGTGGCATCGCTGAGGACACCGCACAACCGGCGAACGCTGCGACGACGCTGGTGGGTGACACGACGATCTACCTGCACGACCTGGTCGATGCCGACGAGGAACGCAAGCGTCTCGGCAGGGACCTGGAGACGGCCGCGAAGAACGTCGATTCGTGCCGCAAACGGCTGGGCAATCCCAAGTACGTCGAGAAAGCGCCGGAGCACCTGGTGCAGCAGACCCGCGAACAGCTCGCTGCGGCGGAGAAGGAAGTGGCGGCGCTGGAAGCGCAACTCGCGGCGCTGTAGGGCGAGCTGCGCCATCCGATTGCCGGCGCTCCGGAAATACATGCAGACGGGCTATCTCAAATCCTTGTTCGTTTCCATGTCGAAGAACATGGCGAACAGGAAAAACTGTACTGCGGAGATGAACAGAAAGCCGCAGGCTAGGGCGTTGATGTCGGGGATGTTGGCAGTGGCCGGATCAATCCGAAACTCCGTGCCGAAAACGATCAGCAGGCGTACGAAACAGACGAAGAAGGCGAGCAGCGTCGCCCCTCCGGCGGCGTAGAACAGTACCAGCGGGTGGAAATCGCGGATGATGTACTTGTGCACCAATCGCGTGAAAAACAGCCGCGTCAGGAGCACCAGCATACACGGAATAACCTTGTGCAGGCGGATGCCGCTACGTTCACCAACGCCGTATACCGGGGTGACCGGCACATCGCGCACGCGGGCGCTGTAGATGTTCAAACGAACCAGGTAATCGTTCGGACAGCCGTAGCGCTTCCAGGTCCGATCCCAGTCGATCAACTGCAGCATCCTGAGGTTGATCGCTGTGTAGCCGGTCTGGGAATCGGCGACGTGCCAGTAGCCTGACGCGACCTTCGTCAGCAGCGACAGCGCGGCATTGCCGAAGTAGCGGATCTTCGGGATCTTGCCGAATGCTTCACCGGTGAACAGCCGATTGCCTTTACAATAATCGACTTCGTCACGGGCGACTGGGCCGATGATTGCCGGCAGATCATCCGGATCCATCTGTGCGTCGCCGGCCATCACGACAGTGACATCGATGCCTTCGTCACGGGCATGTTTGTAGCCGGTGACGATGGCGCCACCGACGCCTTCGTTGTACTCGTGCTCGATCAGATGCACCCGCGCATTCGTTGCCGCCAGAGCTTTGACGGTTGCAATCGTACCGTCACTGCTGCGGTCATCGACGACAATGAGGCTGTCGACGAAATCCGGCATGGTCTCGATCACCCGGGTGATCTGGGTTTCCTCATTGTGGCAGGGGATAACGACGGCAACGGTCTTGTTCTCGTACATGTTTGCCTCAGGTATGGGCCCGCAGCATGAGGTAATCGATCTCGACGTCTTTGGTAAGCGGAATGATGTAGTCGCGATACATCGTCTGTATGGCTGTGGGATCGAGGTCGCCGCCGCCGGCCGATTCATCCGAAATGTCGCGCCCGTAGGCCGCTGCTTTGTGGCGGACGCGTTCGAGGACGGCGTCTTCGACCTCCGGCTTGGTCAGTCGATCCAGGATGCCCGCGCGGTCGTCGGCCACGACCAGCTCGGTGTACGGCCCGGTTTCCGCCTGGTACTTGCACTCGGCGACATACTTGCCGTAATGGATGCGCTTGGACAGCGCCTGCAGGCAGGCGACATCGCAGGTGGCGCTGGACCCGTAGTGTCCGTCGTCGCCGGGTGGGCAGATAGCCGGCAGGATGTTTGCCCGATAGATCTGGCGGATGCGGTCGTTGACGTTGATGTCGGTATCGAGGATGCGGGCTGAATACGCCAGCGACGGCAGTATGGGTTCCGGCAGGTCACCGAAGAACGCATGTTCGTCCGGGCTGGTGTAGCGTCGCACCCGCGCATGTATGTGCTCGGTCTGCTGCAGCAGGTAATCAGAGAAGCTGCCATCGAAATCGGGGATCGCGATGGCGCCCGGCTCATAGATCGGCGGGTTGTGACAGAACTGGGCGCGTTCGATCATGGAGAAAATGATCGTCTCCTCTTGTCGGATCAGAGCGCTTCGAAGGTCGGCGAGTTTTAGAGATTCCATAGTCGATCGGACGTGTGGTTATTCTCCAGGCTGCGGCTTACCAGGTACAGGCATGCTGATTGCACCACAAAGGTGTCTTATTGTAGTGAGCCCCGTGCAATCGGCAAGCGCCCGAAGGCTATTGCTTGCGCAATACATCCACAGTTGTCGGGAAACCGCAGCGGACAGATGACCGAATGTCTGCCAGTGACGCGAGTTGCGAGATGATGACTGGGCAAGTGTCGAAAAATACGTATCGTCTCGCGGATTGCCACGGAAAGGTATCTTGCATTGTCTGCATAATCCTATTTCATTTGACAGGCTCAGGCGGCGGTGTCACTTGTCCAGCGCAGTGCCGATCGTTTCACCGACGTGTACCAGCGTTTCGAAACCGTTCGCACTGTGTTCGATCAGGTCTGGGTCGAGTCGCACCTGGCCGTGCTCCAGCAGCAGCACGATGGTCGAGCCGCCAAACTCGAAATAGCCGCGCTCCTGCATCTTCTTCACTGAAGTGTCTTCGAACGTCCACACGATACTTCCGACACCGAAAGCGCCGATTTCGATCATCGCGACACGGCCGAACTGTGGTGTGTCCAGCAGCGAATAGCAACGCCGGTTCTCGCAGAAAATTTTGAGGCCAATTGCCAGGGCCACTGGATTGACGGAGTGATACACCCCGGGGATCTGCCGGTCATCGACGATACGGCCGTCGCATGGGAAATGGAAGCGGTGATAATCGGCCGGGCACAGCCGTATCACTATTGCTGCGCCGTCGTGAAAGGCGCCGGCGTCGTCCAACAGCAGTTCGTCGACAGTGTACGGGCGCCCCTTGGCGGGGATTATCGTGTTGCCTTCGAGACTGGGATAAACGAGGACGCGTCCATCTGCCGGCGATACCAGGGCGGTCGGAGCGGCGTCGAACGGGCGGTATTCAAGATTGAGATGGCGCGTGAAAAAATCGTTGAACGAGGCGAAAGTATCGACTGCGTCGCGAAACACCGACGGATCGATGTCGAGCTGGTCGATCGTGCGTTGGACACGGCCGCGCGAGAAGCGAGACTTGAAGTAAACGCTGAGCAGCCGGCTGGCCCATGAATGACGGAAGACCAGCGATGCCGGTCCACGGCCGCCAACCTGCTGGTAGGCGAATTTGATCATACCTTCGCTGAGCACCGCCTCGCGGCACAGCTCACCGTTGTCACGGCGATAATAATAAATCTCACTCGACTCTGACATGATGCATCCGGACGACGGTATTATCTATCTTGCTGAGGTCGATTCGACCAACAGCTACTGCATGCGTGAGGCAGCTTCGCTGGCCAGTGGCACTCTCGTTGTGGCGGACAGCCAGGCAGCAGGCCGCGGCCGTTTGGGACGCGCCTGGCATTCCCCGCCGGGCTGCAACCTGTATGTCTCGATCATCCTCAAACCACCTTTCCAGCGGCTCGATCCGGCCGTGTTGCCGCAGACCGCGTCGTTGGCCGCATACAATACGGTGCAGGACTACGGCATCCAAGACGTCTGGATCAAGTGGCCGAACGATGTTTATGCCGGTGACTGCAAGCTTGCCGGCGTGCTGACCGAGAGCCGCATTGTCGCCGGTGTCGTCGAGGCGGTTGTCACAGGTATCGGCATCAACCTGAATATGTCGGCGGCAGAACTCGCCGTGATCGACAAGCCGGCAACTGCCGTTGGCGCCCAGCTCGGTCGCGACATCGACCGCGACGACTGCCTACAGCGGTTGGCGGGATATTTCAACGCTGCCTGTGCCACCTGTCAGAGTCACGGCTTCGAACAGATCTATGCCGAATGGCGCGATGCCAGCGGCTTGGTCGGCCGTCGCGTCAGCATTACCGGCGCTATGGCGAGCGTTACCGGTATTGTCCGAGAGTTCGCGATCGACGGCAGCATCGTGATCGTCGATGAAACCGGCACGCCGCAGACAGTGCGCAGCGGTGATTTGACGTTGACACTGCTGTAGCCGAAGAACGTTTTGTTCGGCAAACTGCGCGCCACTGAGTGCCCCGGGACCGGACTGCAGGAACCTTGACTCGCCGAGGTGCCGTCCGTCGAATCCGCAATCATTCAACGCGTGCGGCTACCGAAGATTGCACTGCCTGAAAAAACTAAAAGGCCGGCAACCTAAGTTGCCGGCCTTTTAAGATGGACATACTGAAACGACTTAGTTTCTTCCGTTTACAGCATCCTTGAGGCCTTTACCGGCGGTGAAGGCAGGGACTTTGGCGGCCGCGATCTTGATCGACTCACCAGTCCGGGGGTTACGACCCGTACGCGCCTTGCGTTTGCGAGTCTGGAATGTACCGAACCCGGGAATCGCGACTTTCGTCCCTTTCTTCAGGTTCTTGGTAATGGTGTCGATGACGCTGTTGAGGGCATCGCCCGCTGCTTTCTTGGAGATTCCGGCGTCCGAGGCAACGGCGTCAACAAGACTGCCCTTGGTTACATTTTTTGATGCCATGGTATAGTACCTTATGGATTGGGGTTGAAGATTGGTCCCAATAGTCGGGACCTGCGAATAAAAATTGATCATTCACTAAATCGCGGACCTATAGGCTGCCCTCCCTGAAGTATAAATTACAGTTCCAGTGATTGGTATGTCAGGCTTATACGTACTGTCCCGACACCTTAATTTGTCAAACTACCTGATAATGTCAATGAGACATCATACCTCTGTGGATGACTCTGGCGTATTTCAGCCTGCATCAGCAACCCTGAGTCTGGCGGGTATCGACGAAACAGTAAATATGTATTCATTGAATTTACAAATGGTTATGAAGCACGAATCGCGCAAACGTACGTGGCATAAGGCTTTCGTTGATTTCACGGATTTTTTTTTGAAAAAATCTCAGAATTTGATCGCGATAACCCTATGATACTGCCGGAATTCCACATTTTCAGTCTGATTCGACCGGCGAAAACCCGCGAAGTTACAGTTTTTTTTCGCCGCTGAAATCGCCGACTCCCTTATCAGGCGGGGCTTTGCCGACGGTTGGATTGAGTCAGACTCACAAAAATATCAGCTGGCAACGATACCCCGATCGCTATCGCTGGAATTGGTTAGATATCTTACTACATGCGACCTTAAAAAGGGACAGAAAGGTGAACGCGAACATCCCTATCTTGACTCTCGACAGGTGTTGGTTATCTTTGGCGCCTTGACTCACGCTTGGCAGGAGGAAAACCAATGGCAGGCATGCACCTGAAATCCGCATCCGAAACGAAGTATGACTGTATCTCGCTCGGCGAGGTTATGCTCCGTGTTGATCCGGGCAGTGTCCCAATGGCCCGCGCTCGTACCGGCGCGATCTGGCACGGCGGCGGCGAGACCAATGTTGCGGAGGGTCTGAGCTACTGCTTCGGTTTGCGTGCGGCGGTTATTACTGGCCTGGTAGACGACACTGTCGGCCGCAACATCGAGAATCAGTTGCGCGAGGCCGGCGTCGACACCACACACATCGTCTGGTTCAACACCAAAGGCGAAGGCAAGTTCAGCACCGATGCCAAAGGCTCGCTGCACAACGGCCTCAGTTTCACCTGGGCCGGCAAAGGCTTGCTGCCCTCGGTCACCGACTATTACCGGGCCCACACGGCGATCCGCGAACTCGGTCAGGGTGACATTGATTGGGAGCATATTTTCGGCGAGCTCGGCGCGCGCTGGTTTCATACCGGCGGTATCCTCACATTGCTGTCAGAGAAGACCGCAGCGATGGCGCTGGAGGCTATGGAGGCAGCCGGCAAGAACGGCACAGGTCGCTCGTTCGACCTGAACTACCGCTCGAAGGTCGAGCCGGACAAAGAACGCGCCCGGTCGATTAACCGCGAGATTGTGCCACACGTTGATTTTCTGGTCGGCAACCATGACGATTTCGCGGATGCTCTCGGTTACGATACGAGGGAATTGGGGAAGGACGCAAGCTTTGAAGAATGGCTGGACGCCTACACCGATACGCTGCGCACAGTTTCGCAGGCCTATCCGAATCTCATGTATATCGGTACGCAACTGCGTGGGGCACTTTCCGCTGACCGTATCAACTGGGGTGCCGTGCTGTATGACGTAGCCGACGATTCGATACACCGCGCAACCATCCGTGAGAATGTTGAAATTGCTGATCGCACTGGTGGCGGCGATTCCTTCTGCTCCGCCGTGGTCGCGGCGCTGCTCGACGGCAGGTCGGCCGCGGACGCAGTCCAATGGGGTGCCGCGCACGGTATCCTGGTGCAGGAGACACCGGGCGACACGACCATGGTGACGCGCAGCCAGATCGAGGCGGAAATTGACCGTGCCGCCAAGGGCGGCGGTGTCAGCGCTCTGCGTTAGTGTCCTGTTGCCATCATTACGCTGGCATGGCGCCAGGCCTGAATTTTCAGTCAATGCCCAATCCCGTGCGCTGACAATGGCGGTGCAGAGAATCTATGTTGTTGTCTCCGGCCGCGTGCAGGGTGTCGGCTACCGGTATTTCTGCCAAATTGCGGCGCAGGAGCTTGGCCTCATCGGCTGGGCCCGCAACCGCGCTGACGGCAGTGTCGAGCTCGAGGCACAGGGTGTCGCGGCGGCGCTCAACGTGCTGCAGCAGCAACTGTCGGACGGCCCGCCAATGGCCAGGGTCAACCGTGTTGATGTCGAGATAATTGAACCGCTACCCGACGAAACGCAGTTTCGCATCCGTTATTGATGGCTGACAAGACGCTGTCCATCGTCATCCCGCTGTACAATGAGGAAGCTACGATCACGGAGCTTCTCGACCGGGTGCTTGCCGTTGACCTGCCGATAGGCCGGGAAATCATCATCGTCAACGACGGTTCCACGGATGACAGCCGCGGTCGCGTCGAAGCGTGGCAGGTCCAGCTGCCGGCAGACACTGGCGCGATGGTACGGGTCATCGACAAACCGAACGGCGGCAAAGGTTCAGCGGTCCGTGCCGGCATTGCGGTTTCGAGCGGCGACGTTGTCATCATCCAGGATGCCGATCTTGAGTACGATCCGCAGGACTACCGCCAGTGTATCGAGCCGATTCTCACCGGCCGTGCCAGTGTCGTTTACGGTTCGCGTGAGCGTCTGCCGGAGAACCGTATGCATTCGTCGCTGGCCTTCTACGCCGGCGGCCTGGCAGTCACCTGCTGGATGAACCTGTTGTATGGGGCCAGCATGACCGATGAGCCGACCTGCTACAAGACCTTCGATGGCCCGCTGATCCGCACGCTGCCGTTCACAGGCGATCATTTCGAATGGGAACCGGAGATTACTGCGAAACTGCTGCGCCTGGGGTATGACATTGCCGAGGTCCCGGTCAGCTACACGCCGCGCAAGATTGACGAAGGCAAGAAAATAGACTGGCGCGACGGGGTCATGGCGTTGTGGACGGCGCTTTCCTGGCGGCTGCGCCCGATGGGCACGGTTCGCCGGACGATAGCGACGCTGCCGGCTGCAGCGGCTCGGCTGAAGACCGGGTCCTGTGCCAATCGGCTGCTGCTGGCGGTGATGGCGGTTGCTTTGTTGCTGCGCTTGGCGCTGGCGTTGCCGGCCTTTGGCAGTACGCAGCGGTTCATGCGTCCGGACTCGAAGAGCTATCTCAATCCCGCCCAGGCGCTGTTGGCCGACAATGCACTTATGGAAGCGCCCGGATCGTCCGTACCGGCGACGCTGCGCACGCCTGGCTATTCGGTGTTCCTGGCGTTCGTCCTGGGGATCACCGGTAACGCCGGCACTGTCGCTGCCGATTACCGACTGCCTGTGCTGTTGTTCTGTGTACTCAGCGCCCTCGTCTGCGTGCCGATCTTCCGGGCCGGACAGATGTTTGGCGGTACCGGTGTCGGTACCTTTGCTGCAGCGTTGTACGCTGCCAATCTGACCAGCATCGCCCACGCCCCCATGTTTCTGTCGGACACGCTGTTTACCTTTGTAGCGGCGTGGATGTTCTATTGTTTCACGCGGTTTTATTTCAAGGAGCGACTGATCGATCTGTGGCTGGCGATCGGTCTCAACGGTATTGCCACGCTGATCAAGCCAATCGGGCTTATGTGGATCGTGCCGTGTTGTTTTCTGGTTCTGATCTTTGCCCGCAAGTCGTGGGCGAAGCGGTTGCTTGGCGTGGTTGTTTGCGTCGTAGTGTTTCTCGCTGTCATCACCCCGTGGATGTTCCGAAACCAGCAGGCCGGTGCCGGCTTCCGCTTGGGCAGCAATATCGGCAAGACGCTCTACTACCACAATTGTGCGGCGCTGGTCTCCGTGTTGACCGGCGAATCGGCAGAGGTGCTGCGCCAGCGCTGGCAGGCGGAGACAGCAGCGGTTTTCGCAAACGACCCGGCCTACGCCAGCATTGATGCACAGACCGGATACCTGCTGGGCAGGGCCCGGCCGATCATCCGCGACAATCTGTGGCAATACACGCGGCTGCACTGTCAGCCGCCAATCCTGTTTCCCGATGCTCCGACGTTTCTCGAGCTGCTGGGGCTTACAGAGACGGGACAGGGGACGCTCGACGTCTTTCACCGTCAGGGGCTGGTGGCGGCGGTGAAACATTACTTTGGCGACCGGCTGTGGCTGCTGCTGCCGTTGGCGCCGTTGCTGGCGATCGTCGGCTTCACCTATCTCGGTTGTTTCCTGCAGCTCGGACGCTGGCTGCTGCAGCGCCAATGGTTTCTCGGGTTTTTCTTTCTCGCCTTCGTAGTCTATTACCTGGTTCTCCCCGGTCCCGTGCTGATGCCGCGCTACCAGCTCCCCTGCCTGCCGCTGATGACTGTCATGGCGGGCATGTTCTGGTTCCGCCTTTGGCGGCGTTGGCGGCAACGGTCGGAGACTGTCCCGGCCACCTGACCGGCCCAAACTGATTTAACGGGCTAAAGTCGTTCTCATGACTATGTTTGAAATCATCGCAATCCTCGTCACGATCGCGGCGGTCCTCAGCTACGTCAACTATCGCTGGGTCCGCATGCCGACGACGATTGGGCTGATGTTCATCGCGCTGCTGATCTCACTGGTGATTATTGCTTTGGGGCATTTCGGCAGCGGTATCCGCGAGCGTGCCGAGTCGGTACTGCAGCAGATCGATTTCAGCGAGACGCTGCTGCACGGCATGCTCAGCTACCTGTTGTTCGCCGGCGCACTGCAGGTCCACTTGCAGGACCTGGCGAAGCAGAAGAAAGTGGTGGGCGTGCTGGCGACCATCGGTGTTGTCGGTTCGACCTTTATCGTCGGTAGCCTGGGCTACTGGATTTTCAATGCGATCGGGTTGGAGTTGCGGTTCACCTACTGCCTGGTGTTCGGCGCGCTGATCACGCCGACGGACCCCGTCGCTGTCCTGGGTATTCTCAAGAAAGCCAAGGCCCCGAAATCGCTGGAGACGAAGATCGTCGGCGAATCGCTGTTCAACGACGGCATCGCCGTCGTTGTGTTTCTGGCGCTGCTGGGTATCGCGACCGGTGAGCACGAAGCGTCGTTGCAGTATATCACGGTGCTGTTCGTCCAGGAAGCTGTCGGCGGTGCGGTGTTCGGGCTGATTGCCGGTTGGCTGACTTTTCTGATGATCCGCAGCGTCGACAACTATCAGGTCGAAATCCTCCTGACCCTGGCTCTGGTGACGGGCGGTTACGCGCTGGCCGCAGCGCTGCATCTGTGCGCGCCTATCGCCATCGTCGTCGCTGGCCTGATGATCGGCAACACCGGCCGGCGCACCGGCATGTCGGATAAGACGCGCGAGCACCTCGACAATTTCTGGGAGCTGATCGACGAGATTCTCAACGCCGTGCTGTTCGTACTCATCGGCATGGAGATGCTGGTTATTTCGACGACTGGCACGGCCCTGCTTGCCGGCGTGGCTGCCATCGGCATCACGCTGCTGGCGCGCTTCATCTGCGTCTCCGTCAGCGTGTTGCTCCTGGGCCGGTCGCGGACGTTTTCCAGGGGCGCCATTCCGATCATCACGTGGGCCGGGCTGCGCGGCGGCATTTCTATTGCGCTGGTTCTGTCGCTGCCGCCGGGCACCACGCGGGACGTCCTGCTGACGGTAACCTACACAGTAGTGGTTTTCTCGATCCTGGTGCAAGGCCTGACGATACGGCACCTGGTCACGCGCTACCACGCGCCGGTGCCAGCGTGACAACAGAAGCCAGACAGGAACTGAAGCGGGATACCGCTGCTCTCGGTATTTTGGCAGGCGTGATCCTCATCAGCTTTGCCGACCTGTTGATCGGCGATTCGGCAGTTCTGTCCGCCCGCTACTTTGATGTGCACCTGCTGTTCGCTCATTGGCGGCAACTGACTGCTTCCGAGCTGGCGGCCGGGAACCTGCCGCTGTGGAATCCGTACATCTTCGGCGGCGTGCCGCTGCTCGGCGGTTTCCAGGCGGCGGTGCTGTACCCGCTCAATCTGATCTACCTCCTGCTGCCCACAACGACAGCGATCAATTGCGAATTCATTCTGCACCTGATGATCGCGGGCAGCTTGACATACGCCTGGCTCGGGGGTCACGCGCTGCAACGCCCGGCGCGGCTATTCGGGGCATTGCTTTTCGCCTTCTCCGGGCCCGTATACACTCGCATCGCGGGCGGGCACCTGCCGCATCTCGACACCATCGCCTGGGTGCCGGGCATCCTGCTGGTTCTCGATCGGCTGCGAACACGACCAACGGCGGTCTGGGTGACTGCTGGCGCGGTAATCGTCGCACTGCAGCAACTGGCGGGTTTTCCCGAGATCGCCTTCCTCACAGCCTTGTTCGCCGGAATCTACTGTGTCCTGACAGGCTGGGCGGCGAGCGCCGATATTCCGGAACGGCGCTGTCGTGTGCAACGGTTAGGCCGTTTGCTGGGGCTATTCGCCGTTGTTTATCTTATTGGTGCGGGGCTCGCGGCCATCCAAATTCTGCCGGGTCTCGAGGCTGCCGCGGAATCCACGCGCAGCACCAGTGTCGACTATGCCACGGCATCGTCCTACAGTATTGGCTGGGATTCATTGGCAACGCTGGTCGTGCCATTTGTCTTTGGCGGCAGTAACGACGTCACCTACTGGGGACGATGGTACTTCCACACGAACTGTCTGTTTTTCGGCGTCTGCGGGCTGCTGCTGGCCACTTACGGGCTCACCTGCAAACGCTTCAAATTCCGCACAGCAGTGATCGTCATCGTTGTCGGCGCGCTGGCAGTGGCGCTCGGCAGCGCGACACCGGTGCACCGGCTGTTGTACGATTGGCTGCCGATGTTCGGGCGCTTCCGTGGCCCGGCCGACACGATGTTCGTTGCCCATCTTTTTCTGGCGTTGGCGGCCGCGGCAGGGCTGCAACGGGTATGCAGTGGTGCAGCTGAATCGATGAATTCGGACGCCGGCCGACAGTGGCGGTTTTCCGGCATAGGCGTCGTCGCCCTGGCAGCAGCTGCCGGACTGGCAGCAGCTGCATTATTCGTTTCACCAGCCGCCTGGCAATCGGTCATTACCAGTTTTGCCGAAAGCGGGCTGGCAACGCTGCGGCCGGAGGGATTCGCCCGCCCTGAGTTCGTTGTTCAGGCGATCGCGCTGACCCGCTCCTCGCTCACACAAGCCGCTTTGGTCGCCACGCTGCTCGGCCTGCTCTTCAGCCTGAACCGGGCACGTCGATGGTTGCCGGCTGCGCTTATGATCGTCGCCGGGTTCGAGTTGGCCCACTTTTCATGGCAGGCCCGGCGTCAATTTGCGAAAGATGACTTGCCGCTGCCGGCGCTGATGACCGCACAATTACAGGACGTCATCGGCGATGCACGCGTACTGTTCATTGACAGCGTCCTGAGCAACCGGAGCATGGCCAATGGCTGGCACGGACTTTGGGGCTACGGCCCGGACGTTGCGCGGCGCTACGCGGAACTTGTCGATGCCACACAGGGAAACAGGACGGCAAGGGTTGATGAATACCTCGACGTCAGACGCATTCATCGTTTGTTCGCGTTGTTGCGACTGCGATATGTGATCGGGGCGCCGCAGCACGTCATTCCGGGCGCAACAGAGGTGTACGCCGACGAGCAGTACAAGGTATTTGAACTCTCCGGTGCATTGCCGCGCGCCTTTGTGCCGGCGACTTGGGAAGTTGTGCCGGACAGTGAGACAGCACTGAACCGTCTGACTTCGTCGGATTTCGATCCTTCTGCAAAGGCCATCGTTACGGCCGGGGATAGGCCGGCATCATTGCCGGAGCATCCCCCAACCGTGGTCACGGGCGAAATCGATATATCTGCAGTACCCGATTACAACAGACCGACGATCCGTTGTACGGCTGGTGAACCCACGCTGATCGTCGTGACGGACAGCTATCGCCGCGGCTGGCGAGCGGTCGATCCGGACACGGGAAAAACGTACGACGTGTTCCCAGTCAACCATGCCCTGATCGGGGTCCTGGTCGGGGCGGGCACGCATACGTTTGAATTGCGCTACGAACCGGAAAGCCTGGCGACCGGCGCGAAAGTAAGCGCGGCGACGGCCGTCGCCTTGATCGTCTTACTGATTGTGCAACTGTGCCGTCGGCACCGTCGGCGTGTCGGCAGCGAAGGCAGCACGGCATAAATCAGATCTCGGCAGGCGGAGTTCAACGGAACGAAACATGCCGACAGTCAGCCGATCGTGGGGATGTCTACGTCTTTGTTGTCGGGAAGAAATTCGTCGACGAATGCTTTTTCAAAATCGTAAATATCGCGAAAGTCGTTGATTGTGTCTTCATCACTGGCACCAAGGAGATTGTGGCTGACCATGCTGAAGACGATGTTGCCGAAGTCTTCCGTGCAATGGATGCCCCACTCACCGAAGACCAGGCGCGCCATCGGTCCGAACTCGGCGAGGGCGTGCTGCCGGATGCCGTCGAGCAGTTCCTTACCAGTGATGTGCTGGTTCTCGCTGCTGCCACGACGCTTGAGTTGACCGGACGTGTAGGTAACGGCTTCCTGGATGAAGAAGTAAGCTTCGGGGGTGTACCGTGAATCGTCTGCGACGATTCGCCGGACCCCTTCGAGGTACGTTTCATTGACGCCCATACGCGGTCCTCACTCTATAGATATTCTATATAACAGTATCTCGCGTTCATCAAGATAAAAGCGGTTATACCTGCGATTCCTGCATCCTTTTTCGGATTGCATCTGCAAGGGACTGGCGCTCGGCGGCCGGCAGTTCGTCAAGGCTGCGCCAGCCCCAGTTGAAACCATCGGTGGGCAGACGCGGGACGATGTGCAAGTGACAATGCGGCACTGTTTGGCCGGCACAGGCGCCGTTTGCCAGATGCAGGTTGAAGCCGTCGCCGTCGACAACACGGCTGATTTGCTGTGCCAGCTTGGGTGCCAGGCTGATCATCCGCGACAGGCAGTCCGCGGGTACAGTCGTCACGCTGGTATGGTGCTCTTTCGGAATCAACAGGGTGTGTCCGGGATTGATCGGCGCGATATCGAGGAAGGCCAGTACCAAGTCGTCTTCGAACAGGATTGTGGCGTTGATCTCGCCTCCGACAATACGGCAGAACGGGCAATTATTCACGGATGCTCTATTCTTCGGCAGCGGGCTCGGTGTCTTCGTCTGCTGCGCTCGAGCTGCTATCGTCCGATTTCGTGATTTCAACAATCCGAACGCGCGAGAGGTTCTGGCGATGGCCCTTCTTGCGCTTGTAGCCTTTGCGGCGCTTCATCTTGAACGCGATGACTTTCTTGCCGCGCCGCTGCTCGACGAGCTCGCCGGAGACACTGGCCCCTGCGATGTTGGGTGTGCCGATGTTGACGTCGGCGCCCTCGCCAATTGCCAGTACCTGGTCGAACAGCACAACGTCGCTGGCGTCGACGTCGAGGGTTTCTACATCCACGACGTCGCCCGGTGAAACTTTGTACTGTTTACCGCCAGTCTGAATAATTGCATACATGATATACTGCTCCTGTGAAAGACAGTTGGCGAGCTAAGCGCCCGCATCCCCAATTGATGACCCTCGGCCCGGCAGAAATGGGCACAAATCACTGGAGTTGGGTGAACGAGCCAGCTAATGTAGTACAGACCGAAGCGCTGTCAAGAGTATTTGGTGGCTTCTTCGGTATCCTGATCGGCAGGTTCGTCGAGTTCGTCCTGTGCCAGGATCGAGACGGATTCACTGACATGAAACGTCACGATTTTGGTCATTTCGGGCGGCAGCGTCGGTACAACTTCGAGCAGGTAATCCGCGTCGATGACGATTTCCAGCCGGTCAGCGGCCTCGAAGCTCCATTCCACGCGGATCTGTCCGTTTTTCGTGGGAATCTGTGCCTGTACCCATTCGGTGGCGTTCAACATCGGGTTGAAATAGACCTGCCGCGCGCCCGGTGAAACCGGACGTATGCCGACGACCTCGCGGATCAGGAAATAGTTCGGTGACAGCGCGGCGCCGGTGCAGTGACAGCCGTGCCCGGTGTTGCCGGCGTTCTGATTGCACAGGGACCGCCAGGTGGTTGCGCCCTCCTGCGGCACGCTGCCCCAGTAGTAGCGCATGAAATCCAGTCCCCATTCCCGCTGGTTGCAGTTGAAGGCGGTTTCGAGCAGGAAGTACTTGAAGTAAGGATTGTCGAGCGTGACGTCCTCCGGTGTTTCGTAAAACGGCGCGTAGTCGAACAGCAACTTCTCGAAAATTTCCTGCTGTATGTCGAGGTGGGCGATCCCGGCGTAGATCGCCAGAATGTTGGTCTGCAGGGAGCAGCGTTCGCCCTGACTGCCGCGGTACCAGCTATCGGCGAACAGGTTTTTTTCGGCGTTCCAGGTCAATCCCCTTATCTTGTGGGCAATATTTGATGCACGCTGGAGGCAGGTTTCGGCTTCTTCTTCTTCGCCGATATAGTCGAACAACCACTTGCCGCGCAGCAGCGAGTGACAGTACAAAGCATTGAGCGCCGTTGAAATCCCACAGCGGTCAATCCCGTCGACATCGATATCGATATCTTCATTGACCGCCATGTCAGGATCGCCCAGGACGTTGAGTGTCGGATCGACGAGGCTGTCGAAGTAGTCGAACAGGTCTTTGAGGTTTGCTGCAAACCCCTCGACCAGCGCCTTCTCATCGGTATACAGCACATGCTTCTGCAGCCAGACCGGCCATAGCAGCGCATGATCGTGCAGGCGGACGGCGTAATCCGTTGGTGCCATCGCACGGAATTCGCCGGTCGGCAGTTGGGCCTCGGCGAATTCACGCAGCCCCTTGGCAGACAGGGTGAAGTCGCCGATCAGAAAATTGCTGGCGATCGCCTGGATCATGGCGTTGCCGAGCAACTGCCCATCGATGCCAGTGCCGGAATCGCGGTAGGTGTAGTCGTAGGTTGCGTCCAGCGTATGGGCGCCGGTCATCCAAATGCTATTGAGCAGCTCGTCCGAACTGTTAAAACCACCGGGATTTTTGAAGGAAAAGCTGACCTTGCGAATGCCGGCGTTGGTGATGCTGATCGCATCGTGTGCACGCCGGGCGTAGATCATGATATAGTGGAACCCTTGTGCCGCAACCGAGTGCCACAAGGTTTCCAGATCGCTCAGATGGAGGCTGATGACATTGCGCCGGCCGTTGGCGAATGGCACTACGATACCGTCGTGCAGCAAGTCACCGTAGAAAATATCCAGAATATCACCCGCTGATCCGTTGACGGTGAATTCCGG
>Ga0310124_10000815_pt1 | contig 22090 bp, 15 predicted proteins | sample CB11b_AW_Bot5_MG_FD_203507 | JGI IMG/M metagenome (GOLD analysis project Ga0310124, IMG submission 203507) | Marine microbial communities from Western Arctic Ocean, Canada - CB11b_AW_Bot5 | ecosystem: Environmental > Aquatic > Marine > Oceanic | place: Canada: Western Arctic Ocean | collected... | reverse complement strand
CTTTGTTATCAATTACCCACTGAATGCCATTCATAGCAGATTCGTAAAATTCTTGCTCAAGTATGTAATTCTCAAAAGGTCCAGCCCCTAATGCAGTTCCGATTCTGACATCAACTAACTTGGCATCCGGTGCAGCTCCAGTGAAATTGGTTTTTTCGCCACCGGACAGAAGGCCTGTACTCGTAGCCATGCCTGAGCACGCAGTTCCATGCTGATTCTGATCATCCGGATCAAAGCTTCCGTCATCCTCCTGAAGAGATGCCAAACAAAGTGGATCATCAGTACAGACTGCATCAAAACCTGCAACAAATTTGCCTTCAAGTCCCGGATGTTCATTATCAATTCCAGTATCAACAATAGCAATATTGACTCCTTTACCCGTAAATCCGAGATCCCAGGCACCTTCTGGATAAACTGAGGAATTACTGGCCTTGACAGCAGGTGTTTGGACATCACCATAGAACACCACGCTTCCATAAGGTTCGACCATTACTACACCCGGAAGCTGAGAAATCTGTGGGTACAAATCGGGTTCAACAAAACCCAGAAGAAGGGCATTTACCGAAGTCAGATGATATCTGACTTCCAAGCCTAAGTCGACCAGAGCTTGCAAATCTTCATCTGTTGGTTCCGAAACGAAAGATACGCCAACCTGATATTCATCTTCAAGAGACTCGAGCCAATCTACTATTCCATTACGGTCCAAATCTCGAACTGTGGTTTCCCACCACGAGGATTCCCGCCATTCATTGGTCTTGACTTTGGGAATCTCAGAGAGATAAACTTCTGAACCCGGTTCCAAATTAGAGCCAGATGTTGGAAGAATTGAAAAGACCAAAAAGGCGACAATCATGACAACATTCAGTCTTCGCATCATTTCATGATAACATGCTCGTCATAAAAGTTTTGAGGTCAAGTTTTGGAACCAAAACCTCCACCACCTGGGGTCTTGATAATCACGGTCTCCCCAGACTCAATAATCCTCTCAACCTTACCTCCTAAATCAATCTCCTCACCTGATATTTTCCTAAGAAGGTTGGAACCACAGGAAGCAGGTTCACCACCTGAAACACCGTAAGGAGGAATTTTGCGCCTTTCCGAAACTATAGATACTTTTCTTGGTTCCAGAAAATTAATTTCGCGGATGACGCCATCACCACCTTTATTTTTTCCATCACCGCCTGAACCGTGACGAATTCTGAATGATTCAAGCCTGATCTCCCTAAATCGATGCTCAAGAATTTCAGGATCTGTAGATCTCGTATTGGTCATATGGACTTGGACGGCCGAGGCGCCGTCACTACCTTCAATTGCTCCTGATCCTCCAGCTATCGTTTCGTAATACTGATTCCCGGAGTCATCAGCGGAACCAAACACAAAATTGTTCATTGTCCCCTGCGAAGCAGCTGCAATCCCCAAAGCACCCAGCAAGACATCGGTAATACGCTGTGAAGTCTCAACATTACCTCCGACCACAGCCGCGTTATCATCCGGGCTCAACAAAGAACCCTCGGGGATAATTATCTCAATTTGGTCCAGACATCCGGAATTAAGAGGGATATCCTTATTGATCAGAAGTCTAAAAACGTACAATACTGCTGCTTTAGTAACTGCGATTGGAGCATTCAGATTGTTCTTCATTTGAGGGCTGGTACCATTAAAATCAACCACTGCATGAAAAGAAGGAATTCTGTCATCTCGCTTCGTCACCTTAATATTTACCGCGATTTTGGCTCCATTATCCAGAAAATCTTCAAAACTACTTTTCTTGCTTCTCTCACCACCAAGATATTCTTCCAAAGCATCGCTCATCGCTTCTGCAGAGTTTTCCCGGATATATCCCATGTAAGCTTGAACTGTGGGTAGACCATATTTTTTGATTAAACCTTCTATCTCCAAAATACCTTTTCTGACCGCGGCAATTTGGGCATTGATATCATGTTTTCTTTCTTCTATGTTTCTAGCTGGATTCTCAGAAGAACCCATCAAATCCTCAAACTCCTTTTCCTTCAATATTCCATTCTCGACGATTCGGAAATTGTCTATTATAATTCCCTCCTCTTGAATTGAGGTTGAGAATGGAGGGATTGAACCTGGTGTTATACCCCCAATGTCTGCATGATGGCCTCTACTTGCTGCGTAAAATATTGGTTCTTGCGAACTTGAAAAAACTGGTGAGATAACTGTCAGATCGGGCAGGTGTGAGCCACCCTTATGAGGATTATTAATCAGATAGAAATCACCATCTTTCATTCGACCTTCATTAGAGGCAATAATCGATTTCACAGATTCTCCCATAGCACCCAGATGCACAGGGACATGAGGGGCATTAGCGACCAGATTGCCTTCGTTGTCAAAAAGGGCGCAAGAAAAGTCAAGTCTTTCCTTAATATTGACTGAATGGGCCGTGTTTTTCAGGGTAAAACCCATTTGCTCAGCTATGCTCATGAATAGATTATTAAATATCTCCAGAGAAACAGGGTCCTTTTCTGTTGAAATCTGTGATTTGTGAAACGTCTTTTGATCAATGACAATATGTCCGAACCCATTGACACCTGCTGTAAATTCCGGTTCAATTACTATAGTTGAATTGAGATCAGTTATCATCGCTGGTCCAGCCAATTCAAATCCTTCGGGCAAGGAATCCCTTGAATAGATGGGAGTGCTCATAAATTGATGATTGAAATATATCTCTGATTGACCAATAGTGACTGGTAAGGATAAATCAGAATTGGGTTTCTGCTCTTCAATCTCCGTTCTGCTGCCGGAGACCTCGACTCGGATGTTGGCAATCTCTAACTCTCCGGAAGGTAAAAAACCAAATAAGTTTAGGTGCTTCTCTTCAAAGAACCCAACCATCTGGTCAAAATTGGAACATGGAATTGTAATGGTACTATCTGTGCCCATGAACCGTAAATCCATGAAATGCTCCTTGGCAATATTGTCTGGAGATACACCAAGCTTCTGAATTTCCTCAATCAGGGGAGATTCCAATGACTGAATCCCAGACAAGGCTTCTACGTGTGATTGTGAATCAAATTTCTGTACCATGGATCTAAGACCATATCTAAATTGCTTAGAATTCGCAATTCCATAAGCTGAAAGAAGACTGGAAAGTGGATGAATTACTATCTGCTTGATTCCAAGAATTCTAGCTATCCCGCAACAATGCTGAGGGGCCGCACCTCCAAAGCATACGAGTGCATGATCCCTAACATCATAACCCCGAGAAACAGATATTTCCTTAATTGCTCCTGCCATTTTCTCATTGGCTATATCGACAAAACCAAGGGCTAACTCTTCTGTTGAGAAGGATGATGAGGTACTCTTATTGACCTCAGACCTCAAGTTTCCAAAATTATCTTTAGACTCGCTTATATTCAATTTCTGATTCTGTTCTGGGCCAAATACTTGAGGGAAAAAATCAGGATTTATTCGCCCGAGAAGTAAATTGGCGTCTGTAAGAGTCAACTTCCCATCAAGGCCATAACAGACCGGTCCTGGATTAGCACCGGCTGACTCTGGTCCAACCTGTAGTTTTCGACCATCAAACCATAGCAAAGATCCTCCACCAGCAGCTACGGTTTTGATATCCAGACTAGACGTTTGAAAATTTATTCCACCGGCCTCTAGTCCAGTTACTCTGGTAAAACTACCATCATATCTGGAGACATCGGTTGATGTTCCTCCCATGTCAAAACCGATTATACAATCAAGATTATTTGCGTTTCCAACAGCCGCCGAACCTATCACTCCGCCTGCAGGTCCCGACATTAACGAATCTTTACCAGTTAATGACAGACTATCTGTCAATCCTCCTGAACTTTGCATAAACTCGAGAGGTATGTCTCCCAGTTCACTCTGTAATGATGAGATATATTGGTTGAGAATGGGATATAGATAGGAGTCAACAACTGTTGTCTGGCCACGGTCAACAATCTTTATCAGTGGCATTATCCGACTTGAAATCGAAATATTCTCAAAACCTACCTCTTTGGCTAGGTCATAGCATCTTTCTTCATGCATTGGATTTTTCCAGGAATGCATCAAAACAATTGCTGCTGATTTAATACCTGACTCATACAAATCTTCTAGGACCTTTCCAACGCGTTCCTCATCTAACTCTCGAACGATATTGCCCTCAGCGTCTAAACGTTCATGAATTTCAGAAACTGAATCGTATAACTGATCGGGTTTGATTATGGAAATATCAAAAAGTTCAGGTCGTGCCTGATTTCCTATTTCTAGAAGGTCCTCAAAGCCATGAGTAATCAATAACGCGGTCTTAGATCCTTTACGTTCAAGCAGGGCATTGGTCGCTACGGTTGTACCAATCCGTATTCGTTCTATCTTGTGCAGAGGTATTTTATCATCGCCACGCACATTTAGAATCTGGCGAACGCCTGCAACTACGGGATCTGAATATGCAGAGGAATCTGAAAGGATTTTAGAAGTATGAATCTTGTTTGAAGGGTCGATTCCTATAATATCTGTGAAAGTACCGCCTCTATCTACTGCAAAGAACCATTGCTTCATACCTTTTTAGAGCAATAGGGACACAGCGACCACTTTTGATCAACGGCTTTACCGCAATTTGAACATTGCTTCATTTCACGTTCCTTGGTCTCTGGTGCCTCTGACCACAGGTCTGTTGGAGGTGGAGGGGGCAAGGGTTCTGGCCAAACTGTGGCCACTCCTAGACTAATAAGTATACAAAGAACCGACACTGCCTGAACAATAGTTGTTTCAGTTAAATAAAGATTTAAGGCTGCGAGAAGGCCAGCTAAAATGAATGTTGATCTTAGCATCTAATTTGAGTACATTGCTTCGATTTCTTTAGCCCAATTCTCGTTGATTTGTTTTCGGCGTATCTTTAGAGTTGGAGTGAGCTCGCCCTCATCTACATTTAAATCCCGTGGAAGAATTGTGAACTCCTTAACTTGTTCAGGACTGCTGAATTTCTGGTTCAATTCCTGAACCTGAGTGTCTAATTCAGCCTTTATCTCAGAACTGTCAGTATAGTCCGATAGTTTCGAACCAAGGGATTCTAGTTTGGAAATTTGCTCGTTAGGGTCTTTAGGTACCTCCGTTGCTCCATCTAGGCCATGCTTGTCTCTAAGGATAGCGCCGACATCAAGTGTGAAAAGTGCACTGCAAAAATTCCTATTATCTCCTACAAGCATACATTGAGAAACGATAGGAATTGACTTCATTGTCTCCTCTATAACAAGGGGAGCTATGTTTTTTCCAGCTGAACTGACATATATTTCTTTCAGACGCCCCGTAACATAAACAAAACCTTTTTCGTCAACACGGCCTAAATCACCAGATTTTAGCCAGTCTCCATCCATTGTTTCTGCTGTTGCTTCAGGATTTTTGTAATAACCCTTCATGACATGTCTGCCACGGAATTGAATCTCTCCATCTCCCTTGTCATTGGGCTTATCAATTCGAAGCTCGCCAGCAAATATCTTACCAACTGAACCAAACTTGTTTGCTCCTTTGTGACCTATTGTCGCACCAGCTGTGGTCTCGGTCATACCATATCCTTCGAAAAGGGGAATACCCAAGGAATGGAAGAGTTTGAGGATATCTGGATTGATTGGTGCTGCACCAGTAATAGCATAGATGCAATTTGACATGCCAATTTTCTTCTTGACAGCCTTCTTGAATATATTTTTGAGAATTGGAATCTTAAGTCCTATTCTGACAACAGCCTTCGCATCCAGGGTTGCCTTAAGATTTGAATAAACCTTCTCATAAATTCTTGGAACACCAATGAAAAGGTGAGGTTGAACCTCTTTACAGTAATCAATTGCATTCAGAGGATTGTCCACTACGTACATATGAATTGCTTCTCTAATCCATGCGTGATTATCAAGTAATTGTCCAAATACATGAGCGCAAGGTAACCATGAAACATATTTATTTCCCTGTTCATAACTCTGAATCTTCAATACTTGTTCAACCTCATACTCCATATTATCATAAGTGAGTTCAACACCCTTAGGATTTCCAGTTGTACCTGAAGTGTAAATCAAAGTAGCTGTATCATGGGGATCAATTCCTGCAATACTGTCTCGAATTCGTGAATCATCAACACCCTCTCCTTTGGAAACAAACTCTGACCAGGACATAGCTTTGGGATGATCTGGCATATCAACTCCATCCATTACAACAATCACTTCCACCTTTTCAAGTGAATCCATGGTCTCATAAAGACGATAGGAGCACATCTTTCCCGTGTCTCCTCCATCCATAGGATTATGCCCTACAAATACGAACTTAGAGTCTGAATTACCTACCACCCATTCAACTTCATTAGGGGAACAAGTGTGGTAGACACCAACAGCTGCTCCATTACAGAAATTGGCTGCGGCGTAGGCCATATACCATTCCTTACGATTATAGGAATAGATACTAAGCTTATCGTCCTTGCCAAAACCCATGGCTGTAAGGGCCTTGGCCACACTCATTGTCTGGTCAAGAAAATCAGACCAAGTTGTCGTATCCCATTCCCCTGCATCATTCTTGGAAGATACTGCTGGTTCATTTGCATATTTCTCAGCATTTAAAATCAAGTATTCAGGAGTTGTTGGAGTAGACATAGCCCTTTCAATGTACCCAGATTATATTAAGTTTAAGTCAGAGTTTCAAAAGTTTGGACTTGGCTAAAACAAATTCTTCTTCACTCAGAATTCCATTTTCTCTCATCTCTGCTAACTGAATCAGTTTAGGAAGCATCTCTTCCTCAGAGGCTGTGTTCGAACTAGGACTCAGTCTTGACAGCTCCTCCATCTCATTCCGTTCAATCCTTCTTTCATTAGAAGTCAAATCGCTATCAATTATACGAGCCTCTCGGGCTGAACGCCGTGCCTGTTGAATATTTACCAGAAATTCTAGATGATTTGAACTCTGAAGACTGGAAACAGCAATGGCAAGATACTTATTGGCAGTTGTTGTATCCAGATTTTCTGAGTTTGCTTTTCCAATCATCTTTTTACAATGCACTAGAAGGCGTTTAAGGTATGGCTCGAGACTGTACTTACAAATCTCTGTTGGCCCTCCCACAAAAACATAACCCCCTCCACTAGCCATAACTCCTTGAGGTGCAGATCTAGGTTTCAAACCCCAAACTTTACGCCCAGCCTTGCTAAACAATGTAACCTTAGTAGCTGATTCTCCAATCGACATAAAATCCGCAGTCTGTGTCATATCAACCCAAACTGGTTGTTTAGAAAATGTCTGTTCCCAAAGAATCCTTGAACTCTTTACTCCAAACGAAAACTTGCGGTCACTAGTAAGATATCCTATATAGTCGCCATTTGAGCTTATACAGGTCTGGAGAACCTCACCGGTTGTTTCCTTAGCCCAGAGTATGTTCCCCCTTAAATCATGCAGATAGATATGTGAATAGTCAGTACCTGACACAATAAATTTTCCATCTGAGGAGATATTAACCGAGTTTACCGGAAAATCTGAATTACTCAGATGTGTTTCCCAAAGCATCTTTCCTTTACCATTAAATACAACCAGACGCCCCAAATTAGTCCCAACAACAATAACATTCCCATTGGAGGAGATACTAGTTGATACTGCTGAACTCTGAAGTTCACGATGCCAAATGACCACTCCCTTGCGATCTACCAAGTAAACAACTTTCTGGCCACTAGCAATCGACATCCGGCCTGTGCGGGTAGATATCGAAATGTCACGCACGCGCCTTATCTTCTTGGTTGCCCATACGAGACCACCCTTATTATTAAGGAGAATAAGCCCGCCTTTGTGACCCACTCCTGCAAATTTTCCATCCAAACTTATCGATAAAGCAGAAGGTGCTACTCCCTTTCGAAATGACCATAGAGGTGTGCTCTCGCGCATGTGAGGATACTTACATACAATGTATCTGGTTGTTTAATACTTGTCCCATGCCCCAAATTTTATCTGATTCTTGATTGGATGCCTATATAAGTTGATAAAACTACAAAATATTCACAAATATATTATTTATATGCTTATCTTCTGTAATTATCTGTAAAAATGAAGAAAAACTCTAATCTTGAATATTGTGGTCTATCTAAATCCCATTTAAAGAGTATTTTATAAAGTGCTATATTCTTTACAATTAAAAAATATTCTGATTCAATTTTATTCTCTATTAGACTGGAAACTTAGACAATCATAACTGCAGCACAAACAACAGTTGTCCATTTTCCAGAAGAATCAGATGGTGAAACTGCGACAATACTCTTGGTCTCTACTATTCGGTTATCAATCGTCCACAATTCACGCTTCTTGTTCCACGAAGCATCAGGATCGAATTGAAGACCATAGGTAGTTGCCAACATCTCAGCCGCAAGGTCCTCAACATAATCCTCTACCTGACGTGCATCCATACCTGTTGCATGATGTTCGGAAAGATATCCATAATCATCCTGATTTCTTGGTATTGCAATACCAACTCCTGAACTTACTAGTGTATCTGCTTTATTGCTGTCTGAGCGTGCCAGGACAACAGGAACCACTTGGCCTGGATGGAGCATACGATTTCCTTTCTCAGAACTAATAATTGAACAATTAGGTGGCAGGATTGAAGAAACAGAAATCAGGTTATAACTAGCAATATCTGCAGATCTCAAGGCAAGTTCAAAGGACGCAAGTTTCTCATTATGAACACCTATGCCTTTGGTTAAAAATATGTTTTTGGGAATCCAATTTGTTGAGTTCACTATTTTCAACCCCTTATTGCCTATATAATAATTGCATTTTAAGGACACGAAGTAAGCTGATTGACGAAGTCAGATACGCATATAATTAAATAGTGTGTCTAAATCGAACCATGTGCAAGAACAACTAACGCGCCGAATGGCTGGAGAAATCGTTGTTTCGGAGAGGCCAGGTGAGACACTGAGGAAATGGAGGGAAATATTTCAATTATCACAGAAGGAGCTTGCGACATTACTCAAAGTGAATCCTTCTGTAGTTTGTGATTTCGAGAAGGGACGAAGAGCATCACCAGGCATTGTAACTGTGAGGAAATTTGTAGAAGCAATGGTCGACTACGACTCATCACATGGTGGAAAAGTAGTAAACACCATGGCAGGTACACGTACCAATGAAGCTATAGTGGACATAAGAGAATTCGCCAGTGGAATCTCAATAGAATCTATCATTGAGAAGATTGAGGGTGAAATACTGGCTGGCAATGAGAAGATAATCGAAAGGCCCATCTATGGATATACTATGGTTGATTCTCTGAAGGCCATCACTACTTTCAATGCATTTGGCGAAATGTATGGTTGGTCAAATGAAAGGGCTGTATTCTTCTCTGGTGTGCACTATGGTAGATCACCTATGATTGCAATTAGGGCGCATCCTGTCAAACCTAGGATGGCCGTTTATGTCAAACCAAAGTCAGTAGACCCATTAGCACCCAAACTGGCTGATATGGAAAAAGTGGTCCTAGTCAAAACTGACCTTGATGAAAGTACGATTGTAGAAAGACTGAGGTATATTAGATAGGAGAAAAAAATGAATGGAATAGTAAGCTATGGGGCGTATGTACCCTGTCATAAAATCGAGACTGGAGAGATCGCGTCTGTATGGGGTGCTGATGGTAGCGCTTGGGCTAAAAATCTGAATGTCTACTCAAAATCCGTGCCAGGGCCCGATGAGGATGTGATAACCATCTCCGTTGAAGCGACTCGACAAGCCATGAAAAGAGCAAAGTTGAATGGAGATGACATTGGAGCTATCTACACAGGTTCGGAATCTCACCCATATGCTGTGAAACCTACATCCACTATTGTTGCTCAGGCAATAGGAGCGACGCCGCATTTGACTGCAGCTGACTTTGAATTTGCATGTAAGGCAGGTACGGCAGCAGTCCAAACATGTCTAGGAATGGTCGGTGACAAACAGGTGCATAATGGAATTGCAATTGGGGTTGATACATCCCAAGGTGCTCCAGGTGACGCTTTAGAATACAGTGCTTCAGCCGGTGGAGGAGCGCTTATAATCGGTAGCAAGAAAGTGATTGCTGATATAAATCATACAACTTCTTATACAACCGATACTCCCGATTTCTGGAGGAGAGAGGGTCAGAAATATCCAAGACATGGTGGACGTTTTACTGGTAAACCAGCATTCTTCAAACATGTTATGAGTTGTGGACTGAAGACCATGGAAATGGCAGGTACAGAAGCAAAGGACTATGATTACATTGTAACCCATCAACCTAATGGTAAATTTCCAATGAGGGCTGCAAAGGCATTAGGTTTCACTGCAGAACAATTTGAAACCGGATTACTCACTCCTAGGATAGGGAATACTTATTCCGGTGCTATTTTCTTAGGGCTCGCAGCTATTCTGGATATCGCAAAGTCAGGTGATAGGATTTTAGCGGTGGCATATGGGTCTGGAGCTGGAAGTGATGGTTTTGACATCACTGTAACGAAGAATCTAGAAAAAATGGACCGTAGTGAGACCGTAGAGGATATGATTTCAAGGATGAAAATTATAAACTATGCCACCTATGCAAAATATAGAGGAAAATTGAGAATGGGGGGTTCAAATTGAGGGATGTTAGTGTAATTGGAATAGGGATAACTAAATTCGGTGAGTTGTGGGACAAATCGCTTCGGGAATTAGGTCTAGAAACAGGACTCGAGGCGATAAGTGATGCCGGAATAACAAGCAAAGATATTGATGCACTGTACATTGGAAACATGGCTGCAGGATCCACTTTACAACAGGAACATGTAAGCGCCCTAATAGCTGACTATTGTGGTTTGACCCATCTGAACGTGCCAGCAACCAGAGTCGAAGCTGCATCAGCTTCTGGTGGGTTAGCAATCAGACAGGCGTACATGGCCATTGCTGGTGGATTCATTGACGTTGCAGTTGTAGGAGGTGCGGAAAAGATGACGGACGTTAGCGATTCAGAATCTTCATACACTGTAAGTATGGGATCTGATGAACAATGGGAATCCCAGGCTGGGGCTACTTTTGCCTCATTGCATGCAATGATTGCGCAAAGCCACATGGATGAATATGGGACCAGCCGAGAGGAACTTTCCGCTGTTTCTGAGAAGAACCATTATCACGCATCACTGAATCCTATGGCTCAATTCCAATTTCAAGTTTCTGAAAAGGCAGTCTCTAACTCAGGAATGGTGTCCAGTCCTCTACGGATGTTGGACTGTGCACCAAATAGCGATGGAGCGGCGGCTGTGGTTCTTTGCGCAACCCATAAAGCCAAAAAATTCAAAAAAAAATCAGTTAGGATTATCGGTTCAGGGCAGGCATCTGACACACTGAGTTTGCATCACCGTAAATATTTGAATCGACTTCCGGCAATAGGTATTGCAGCTAAAAGAGCATTCAAAAGCTGTGGGAAAAAGAGTGAGGATTTAGATCTGGTTGAAGTTCATGACAACTTTACAATCTCCGAGATAATAGCCTTGGAAGAAATTGGAATATTTAAACGAGGCAAAGCAGCCTCTATGGGACTCAAAGGCGAGACAAGATTAGGTGGAAAGATTGCTGTAAACACAAGTGGTGGATTGAAGGCGCGTGGCCATGCCCCAGGTGCTACTGGAATCGCTCAAGTGGTAGAGATAGTTCAGCAACTTAGAGGAGAAGCAGGTGAAAGGCAGATCAAAGGTGCCAAAATAGGACTAGCGGAAAATCATGGCGGTACAGCTGCAACTGCCGTAGTACACATACTGGAGGCTGATTAATGTCGGTACCAAGATTCTGGAGAGAGATAGATTCACGCTACAATCTGGTAGGGTCCTATTGTAAGATAACAAATGCCTACCATTACCCCAAGAGAAGTTTTGATCCAGAGGCTGGAAGGGAATCAATAGGAAATATGGAGGATTACAAATTCAAGGGTAATGGAAAAGTGATAAACTCGACCGTGGTCCATCAGGCTCAGACAGGTTATGAGATGTTCGGGCCTTATTGTATAGCAATAATTGAATTAGAAGAAGGGCCAAGGATAACTTCCCAAGTGGTGGATTGTGAACCGGAAATAGTCAAACCTGGAATGAAAGTCAAATCTGTATTCAGAAAACTTGGAGAGGATAGTGAAAGTGGAATTCTCCATTATGGAACCAAGTTCATAATAGATGAAGTTCTGGAAACTATAAATGATGAAAATGAGGACATGGCTGACGTCGAACTATGATTAGATACTTATATATCTGTAGATAGTCCCTTCACATAAGATAAATGGCCAAAAAAACCGACAAACTCTCAGACCCTCGTGTCTGGATTAAGGATTTGGATATCAAAACTACAGCCGATATAGCGATACCTAAGATGTTGGTTGATCAGGTCATTGGTCAAGAACAGGGTGTCGAGATTGTAAGGAAAGCGGCTGAACAAAAACGGCATGTCATGTTAATCGGGGATCCTGGCACTGGAAAATCAATGTTGGCCCGATCGATATCTGAACTATTACCTAAAGAGGAATTACAAGATGTACTGGTCTATCACAATAATGAGGATAATAACGAACCAAGAGTGAGAATCGTACCCGCCGGTAAAGGCAAAGAGATTGTTCAGGTCCAGAAAGCTCAAGCAATGATTGAAAAGGAGAAAAAGGCCAAATCACAAATGATGATTGTTTTTATGATAGTCGGTTTCGGTGCTCTTTGGTTTGCCCTAAGCGGATTTAGCAACCCGATGATCATTTTTTACAGTTTGATAGCAGCAGCGTTTGTGTTCATGGCCATGAGATATACGAACCAAAAAAATGAAACTGCAAATATTCCCAAAGGACTTGTTTTGCACAATCATGACGCAGAGGCCGCTTTTGTTGATGCCACCGGTACCCATGCAGGTGCATTACTGGGAGACGTAAGACACGATCCATTCCAATCTGGTGGTTTAGAGACGCCAGCCCATGATCGTGTTGAAGCAGGAGCGATCCACAAAGCCCACAGAGGCGTCTTGTATGTTGATGAAATTAATCTTCTAAGGATGGAGTCACAGCAATCTTTGCTAACAGCAATACAAGAGGGCGAATTCTCAATTTCCGGGCAGTCTGAGAGGTCTGCTGGAGCGATGACCAAAACCGAACCAGTACCCTGTGATTTTGTTCTTGTAGCAGCTGGAAATCTGGATGCGATAAAGGGAATGCATCCTGCACTCAGGAGTCGGGTCCGAGGATATGGATATGAAGTCTACATGAATTCAACTATTCCCGATTCTCAGGACAATCGTGAAAAATTGGTCAGATTTATCGCGCAAGAAGTGGCAAAAGATGAAAAAATTGGGCATTTCTCCAGAGAAGCAATCGGTGAAATTATACATGAAGCTCAACGCAGGGCAGGACGCCAATTACATCTGAGTCTGAGACTTAGGGAGCTAGGTGGTCTGGTCAGAGTTGCGGGTGATATTGCCAGAGAATTAGGTGACGAAAAGGTCACCGCCGAGCATGTCGTTAATGCCAAGAAAATAGCTAAACCGCTTGAACAGCAGATTGCGGATCGTTATGTTGAGAGACGTAAGGACTACAAGACTTATTCAGTTGAAGGTTCTGAGATAGGGATGGTCAACGGTTTAGCTGTAATGGGTGCCGATTCAGGAATGTCCGAAATGGCAGGTATTCTAATGCCCATAGTGGCTGAAGTAACTCCAGCCCAATCAAAAAACCGTGGAAGAATAGTGGCAACGGGTAAGTTGGGTGAAATTGCTAAAGAAGCTGTAGAAAATGTGTCTGCTCTTATTAAGAAATACACCGGTGAAGACATCTCAAAATATGATATCCACGTTCAATTTATAGGTACATACGAAGGCGTAGAAGGGGATTCTGCATCGGTTTCTATCGCAACTGCCGTAATTTCTGCTTTGGAAAATGCTGAAGTTGATCAGACTGTTGCTTTGACTGGGTCCTTGAGTATAAGGGGACAAGTATTACCTGTAGGTGGCGTGACTGCAAAAATAGAAGCCGCCGTGGAAACAGGGGTGACCACGGTAATCATACCAGCTATGAATATGCAAGATGTTCTTCTAGAATCCAAATACAAGGATATAGTCAAAATAATTCCCGTTTCGACATTGAAAGAGGTCCTAGATAATATACTGGTAGCTGGGCCCCGAAAAGAAGGATTGCTAGAAAATCTGGCAAAATTCCTTCCAAACTCTGCTATTTCTAGAAAAATTGTAAATCCGACTGCTTAGAACTCTCTTATCTCTCCGAAAATTTCTAGGGCTGAACGCAGTTCTAATACATCATCCGATGTTGCAACAATAGTGGTACCTAAATGGGCAACAGAAGCAACAGCTCCCATTGGTACTTGCTCAAGAATCTCAGAAAGGTTCTCATTCATCAGGCCTGCTTTTTCAGTGAACAGACGCCCTGTCTTGATTGCTGTCCGAAGATTTACATTGGTCAATTGAATTCCTAAGGATGCTGTGTTTATTATCTTGGTCCACTCCGAATTATTAAGGACCTGAGAGGTATCTCGCCCTAATCCTGAAAGGCAAATTACCATTTTATCTTTAACTGGATAAGTAATGACCTCACCACCATAACCGGGACTCTCTCTTATGACAATTGACGGAAAAATATTTTCTTTCAGGGATGCAGATATCGCCATTACATCGCCTAGTCCTGTCTTGTATTCAACTTCGGCCTGATGAGCTGCCTTTACAGATTTTTCAAAATCCTTTTCCAATTCTAGACAGGCGGCCAAAGCTGACGAACCGGAAATTCCAAGACCAAAACCTAGAGGAAGATCTCTCCTCAAATAAATGGTAAGACCTCGATTTCCAAAACCAATCAGTTCTAAGGCACGTAATGTGACTGGATCCTTGATTTGCTTGCCACCGCATATTACTACATTCTCTGAGGATTCGGATTGCTCATCGACAACAGCACAGTAAACTCCCTGAGGCAATACTAATCCTATACCTGTAGAGCCCATCTTCAAAGGATCCTCATCAGGCCAGACTGCAAATGTTAAGCTGACATGCCCAGGTGCAAAACTCATATCGTCTCTTGATACAATTTAATGGTCTTATCAATAGTGTTATCCCATGTTCTTCTTGAAGAAGCATAGGTGTAAGCGGACTCCGATAATTCATCAAGAAGTTTCCCATTCTTCAGAATCTTCGCCACGGCATCAGCCATCTGTCCAGATTTTACCAGAAGGGCATGACCTTGGGTAGCCTCTCTTACTGAAGGGAGTGATGTAGCGACTACAGGTAACTTGCAACCCATGTATTCATATATTTTTAGCGGAGAAAATCCATAGTCTATGTTGGGATAAGGGGCCACACCAACATCGGCTTCAACCAAAAGACGAGGAACGTCAATCCTTTCAAGCCTTCCAATATGAAACAAATTGGACAATTCCGGAAGATTTTTACCATATCCACCTCCAGCAACAATAACATTCAGTTCTGGGTTCAATCTTGCTATCTCTACCAATTCATCAGTTCCATGCCAGGGTCCTAGGGCCCCTACAAAAACAACAATCTTACCTTTTAGTCCTAATCTTTCCCTTAAACCTAGTGGTTCTACATCAGGAGAAAACAAATCGTTCTCGTAACCATTCTGAATAACAGTGAAATTGTTGGCCTTGGGATTCCACTTAGAAATCTGTTCCCTGAGAACAGTACTGACCGTGAAACCATTGTCTGCTTTCTCTATTTGCTCCCTACAAGAACGGATTGCTTTTTCATTATAGGGCCAAAGTTTGGCAATTCTGGTCGCTGATAATTCAGAACGCATCCAGTTATCATCAACCTGTAATACCGATTTTACACCTGCTTCTGTGGCTGCCCTAACTCCTGAACCAGCAAAGATATATCCTCTATCATGAACTAAGTCATACTCTCCAGTTTTTAATTCGGTCAATACTTTCTGGTATGAATTACGGGTGAATATGATTCTTTCAAAAGGTATTCCTGGATCAACAATTGGTATAAATTTAAGGTTGGGACTCAAATTGGACGTATCTGCATTATTAGAATCATATCTACAAATTAAAGAGATATCCATACCCCGTTTTGCTAGACCATCTGCTAAAGCCAATTGATGAAGGGTTTGACCTAACGTATCTGGGACCCTTACAGAGGGTGCTACCATCAGAACTCTCACAGATGTGCAAGAATGAACAGGTTTTAGAACTGCCGCTATAGCACACTGTGGCAAATATCACTGTGATTTGTGATCGCGAATTCTTCCAACCTTTCGACCAACGCGTCTACAAAGAGGTCTGTACTATGAAGAAAAATGGCCACGATATTGAAATCATAACGCCCCACAAATCGACTGAAATCAAAGAATTTGAAGGCATAAAGGTACATTGCATAGAAACGGGAGGGGGGCCGGGTACAGTTGCTCTAAAAATGATTAGAAAAGCTCTGAAAACGGACTGTGATCTGTTCTATTGCCATGAACTGGACCCTCTTTTGTACAGTATTGTTTTAAAAAGGATAACGAGGAAACCAGTCATCTGGGACTGCCATGAGTACCTTGTTCCTATGAAAAAAGAACTGCAAGGAAGACTCTCAGCCGTACTTACCGAGATTGGTATTTCAATTTGCGCACCCAGAGTTGACCATATCATAACCGTCGATAATCGTTTGGCAAAGACACTATCTAAACTTGGGAAGGTCACGGTTATTCCAAATTACCCTCGATTGACAGATTTCAATGAACCTATCTCACGTAAAAAGAATGAAAAATTTGTAGTACTCTATGTGGGAGGTCTGACAGAGAGAAGAGGAATCAAAATAATTTTAGAGGCCATACATAGATTAAAAGAAAAGAGGAATATAAGTCTCCGCATAGTTGGTGGTTTTTACGATGGGGAGTTGGAGAAATGGGCACATAAGTATGACTCTGAAAACGAACTCAATATTGATTGGTTGGGATGGGTAGACTATAGAGAATTGGCGCCAGTCATCGCAGATTCAGACTGTGGATTATTCGTGAATCAGCCTGGGCCTCGGTATCTGAAAGGATTGCCGACCAAGATATTTGAATACATGATTATGGGGCTGCCAGTTGTATCTGCTACTGGACCTCTGCTTGATTCATTAATCAACGGAAAGAATCTGGGTGTCACTGTGGATTCGACAAATCCCGAATCGTTATCAGATGGAATAGAAACCTTGATGGAAAATAGCAATTTGCACGACATGGGAAAAAGGGCACACGATACAGTCAAGAAAAATTATTGTTGGGAAGCGAAAGAAGACAAATTATTGAGAATAATCGAAAATCTGACTAGTTAAGTTCTCCTCTAACAAACATAATGTATCTCTGTTCTTCATTTTCTTCAAAAGGATGCTGACCCACGTTACGTTGGTAAGCTATACCCACCCACGAACCGTCTGGTGAAATAACCGTCTCAAAGAAATCATGTAACGCATGAACATCACTATTAGATTCTTCATAACTTGTAACTGTATGCAAAGGTGTTGGATCTGCAATCTCAAATTCCCAAGTATCATTTAATTGTGGATTATCTAAATATGCTGAGTAAAGATGCCAAGGTGTACCTTCTGTATAGCCTGTAGAATTACCTGTTGCATAATCTAAGCCATAAAAAGAAACTGCTATGCGATTTGTTTCACTTATAGATACAAAGGGATACATTGTTATTCCATCCCAATCTGGTGTTATTTCCCAAGTTGACCAATTGACTCCATAATCATAGGACAAGGCTATATTCATCTCCCATGCACCTACATCTCCCTCTGGACAATCAGCCCATACTACTGCAACCGTTCCTTGCTCATTAGTATTTACAACAGGATATCCTTCAGGAGGATTTCCTTTTTTCTCTCCTATAATAAGAGGTTCCTTCCAAGTGCCATCGGATGGGCCAAAACCAGTACCTCTACCATAATCATCACTTATACGGATATGAATATTGCCTGTAGGATTATCATTGCTTTCTTGGGCGGCATATACATATGTTCCATTTCTCTGTGATGCGATAGTGCCCCAACCACCGGGCATAGGGTAGCATTGAGAAAATGAATCTCCACCATCTTCTGAGTGATAGTACCAATATCTTCCAGTTTGACCAGAACATCCTGTTATTGAAACTCCAGAATTACCAAGATAATGGATTATGCCGTCACCTTGGGCAGCCACCCATGGTCTGTCATCGGCAGCCATGGAATTCATTCGTTGACAAACTGATGGGGATTCATAGACATTCCCGCCATCTGTGAATTTGTGCCACCAATTGTCTTCTAAGGTAGTATCAAGATAGTAAACAATATCATTCGCATCTACAGATATATCTCCTTCATCACCTAAGCATTCAGACCCTGCTCCAGTAACTGAACCAATAGCCGAATTTAACATACTACCTGGAGTCGAATCAAAATTATCACCATGATCCCAAATAAGTCCACCATCATTTGTCTTCCAAAACCATGAAGCCCAGTAATCCCATGAAGTTGTCTCACCATCCGTACAAGCATACCACAAACCGGGATCATCAGGGTCAAGAATAAGAGGAATTGGTGCATCTTCTCCACCCCATCGGAGATCTTTGTGTGCTGTAACAAACATATTTCCTTTTGAATCGAGTGAAAGACTAGGTTCATAACCTATAGCAAATTCTGGATAAATATATTCGCTAAGGGACTCGTCTGAATCATAATTACTGTCATCAATGCATTCTTCATGCCTTGGCATGAATACAGGTTCAAGCCATTCAATTCTCTCTTCAATTCCAAAGAAATCGTCTATCTCATCTGTACTGTCGTCATCAAGCCAAATCAAGACACCAGATATAGTAAGCATTGAAACAACCAATAGAGCAAACATTTTTTCTGGTTCTTTTATAGTGGCCATGACTGCTCTGGATTTCGTCTGGTTATATAGAATATTGGTATGCTAATATTTTATACACACAGAAAACTATACTAACTCCAATAAAGCTGGGGCGGGTCCAGTTAAGGTGAATAATAAACTGATAAAGGAGAAAAATGGCGGCACAACCACAAAGATACGGGTCTATACGTGAGTTTCTAGACAATCTGCCAAGTCAACCCTGTATCTGGCAACCAGAGAACCCCAATATTTGTGTCACCTGTCTGAGAATAAATGAACCTGTTGCAAAGGTCTGCTCAGTCTGGTCTCAAGCCCTAGATGAGGCACCATTAGAGGAAATTGACTTTGAAGAAGAGGTTAGATCCTTACCTTCTGTAGTTGAAATTGAAGATGATTTTGAAGTGGTAGATAATCAGGATCAAATACAAGAAGCTGAACAGGTAGTGGCTGAGATTGATATTGTAGAAACCAGTAGTGATTGGGATATTCCTGCAGAAGCTGTCATTGAAGCTGAAACAGTAATAGAAGAACCTGCAGAAGCTGTCATTGAAGCTGAAACAGTAATAGAAGATCCTACAGAAGCTGTCATTGAAGCTGAAACAGTAATAGAAGAACCTCCAGAAGCTGTCATTGAAGCTGAAACAGTAATAGAAGATCCTACAGAAGCTACAGCAGTAGAAGTTGAACTTGTCCAGGATGCTATTGTGGCTGAAGCTATAGCCACAGAACATGTTGAAACGGCCATTCAAAAAGAAGAGAGTGCGATAGAGACTGTGGCCGAAGCTGCGGATGTTAAGGCAGAAGCTATTGAAGGCCATACAGAGGCTATAGCAGATGAAGCTAGAGCGGCTGAATCAGTAACCACGGCTGTGGAAGCTGAAGCCGTTGCCACTGAAGCGGTTGTTGAAGCTACAGAACAAGTAACTGAATTAGTGGAACAGGAGGCTGATGAAGGGGAAATAGAAGAAGCCGTAGCAGATCTGGAAGAAAGTGTTGAAAAACAAGAGGATGCTGAAGCCGTTGTAGTCGAAGCTGTGGCTGTAGAAGGTATAGCTGCAGAAGAGGTAGAAACCACAGCAGAGGAGGAGGAGAAAGCCACTGATAAACTTGAAGAAGCAATAGTAGCGGTAGAAGAATCCTCTGAGGAGCTGGCCGAGGCGCTGATTCAGGAAGAAGAAGCAATTGAAGAAAAGGAAGAAGTTATCGAAGCTACTGAAAAATCTGAAGATGAAGAAATCGATAGAGGTGATAAACCTTTTATTATTAGAGATGAGGTTTTTCATGGTGTTTATGGAAATGGAACTGTCACTAATGTGATAGAGATTGGAAAACATTGGTCAATAAAAGTTGATTTTGAAGAAGGACAGAGAACAATCCTGAGTACATTTTTAACTTTAAAAGATGAGGATATCCCTGATGAGAAAATAGAGGAAGCTCAGGTGGATACCGAAGCTTATCAGAGGCCATCCGAAGAAGAAACCGAGGAAGAGAAACCTGAGGATCCCGAAGAAGAAACCAAGGAAGAGAAACCTGAGGATCCCGAAGAAGAAACCAAGGAAGAAGAACCTGAAACTGAAGTATTGGAAACTGTAATGGCCGAAGCTGTGGTTGAAGAACCAGTAGATCATGGTGACTATGAACCAGGTACCAAAGTTTCACATGCAATATTTGGTGTTGGGGAAGTTAAGGACAGTAAACCCAAAGGTGAGAACTATAGGTTGGATATAGACTTTGAGGATGGCACTAGTAAGACCTTGTTGTCAACCTTTATTGAAATTACGAGTGATGATTCAACTGAAGGAGAAGATGATGATAAAATGAATGACGGGGATGGTGAGAATGAGGTTGTGGAAGCTGAGGCTATAGCTGTTGTTGTTGAGGCTGAAACTGTTTTGGACACTGATGTTGTTTATAGCAGGCCTGAAAAAGACGATGCAGAAGCAATAATCGATCTTTCAAAACCTGAAGTTCAAGACGCTGAGATAGTTGACAAAGACGATTGATGGAACTTCATAGTAGAAGACTTATTCTTCGTCAATACACAAAAGATGACAAAGAATCTCTGATAAAGTTATTGAATGATAAAGAAGTCAGTAAGTGGACCGAAAGGATACCCTTTCCATATACTGAAAAACATGCTGATTGGTGGATTAATAACAAACCTGAAAATGATTATGTATATGCCATTGTTAAAAAAGATAACAATTTTCTAGTCGGAGGCATTAACATTACTACCAAGGGAGAAATTGGGTGTTGGATTGGCAAAGAATATTGGAGAAAAGGTTTTGCCTCAGAAGCTGTGGAAAGAATAAAGAAATTTGGATTTGAGGAATTGAAATTAGAAAAGCTGTGGGCTGCGACGCACGAAAAAAACAAGGCGCCAATGCAGGTCCTAGAAAAAATCGGATTCTACAGAGTAGATAACAGACCCTATTATGTTGAAGGTGTGGGTGATACCAAGATGAGACCACACTTTGAATTGACCAAATAGGTCTTAAACCAACCCCCTCAGTGAAATCTTAGTGGCCCTGTGGGGTAGTTTGGTATCCTTGTAGCTTTGGGAGCCATAGACTCCGGTTCAAATCCGGGCGGGGCCACCACCATAAATCGAAATTAGTATGCAGATTTTGTTGTTGTTATTATTACTGAGGCTATTTTGTAAGGATCCGCATTTGAGGCTGGACGCCTATCTTCAAGTCTGCCCTTCCACCCCTCTTCTACAGTCCCAATAGGTATTCTTATCGAAGCTCCACGATCGGAAACTCCATAGGAGAATTCATTAATTGACTGAGTTTCATGAGCTCCAGTTAACCTTTGATCATTATCAGCACCATAAACTGATATATGTTTTTCAATATTTTTACCGAACGACTCACAAACCTTCTGGAAAATCTTTTCATCACCACAAGTTCGTAATATGGTGTCCGAAAAATTTGCATGCATTCCCGAGCCATTCCAATCTCCCTTAATTGGCTTAGGATGATACTCAATGTAATATCCATAATTTTCAGTTAATCTATCCAAAAGGTATCTAGCAATCCACATCTCATCACCTGCTTTTTTAGCCCCTTTAGAAAATAATTGGAATTCCCATTGGCCACAAGCTACTTCCTGGTTTACACCCTCAAAATTTATTCCTGCTTCCAAACACAGATCTGCATGTTCTTCAACAATATGTCTACCATGCGTATTTTTTCCACCTACTGAACAATAATACAACCCCTGAGGGCCCGGATATCCACCAAGCGGGAAACCTAAAGGTAATTGCGTATC
>Ga0310124_10000814_pt1 | contig 22097 bp, 17 predicted proteins | sample CB11b_AW_Bot5_MG_FD_203507 | JGI IMG/M metagenome (GOLD analysis project Ga0310124, IMG submission 203507) | Marine microbial communities from Western Arctic Ocean, Canada - CB11b_AW_Bot5 | ecosystem: Environmental > Aquatic > Marine > Oceanic | place: Canada: Western Arctic Ocean | collected... | reverse complement strand
CTGTGCGACCAGAGGTCCTTGTACTTCTTGGAGATTTCCAGTGGAAACAGGCCGGAGAAAATGGCATTGCGCGAGTAGGGTGTCGCCGTGGGTAGAATGGAGTAGTGGTAGTCACGGCGCACATTGAAGAACTCGGAGACCATCGGCTCGAGGATCATCCAATGGTCCAGACGCAGACAGTCGATGACGATGAAGAACACCTGTTTGCCCTGCTGCAGCAGGGGCGCGACCCGTTCGGGCACAACGTCCACCGACAGCGGGGGCGAGTCTTTCTCGCTGGCGATCCACGTGGGATAGTTATGCTCGACGAAACGGCCGAACTCGTGATTGCATTCTTTGCGCTGGTCCTCGATCATCTGCTGCAGAGCGCGGTCACCGATACGACTGATTTCGATATCCCATTCAGATAACAGGCGGTGCACGTCGATCCACGTGCGCCAGGTCATGTCACCGGCGAGCCAGGCACGGATCTGGTTCGACTTCGACACGTAGGCCTGGCCCGCCTGACTTTGCCGGATCTGCCTCGCATCGAGAATCTTCTTGCAAGCCATGAAGATCTGACTCGGATTCACCGGCTTTGTCAGGTAGTCATCGATGCGCCGCCCAATAGCCTCGTTCATGAGGTGCTCTTCTTCATTTTTTGTAATCATGATAACGGGCACATTCGGGTCGCGCTCTTTCAACTGCTCCAACGTTGACAATCCATCTAGACCAGGCATCATCTCGTCGAGCAGGACGATGTCGAAGTGTTCCTGCTGCAACAGGGCCAGGGCATCCTCGCCATTACTGACAGGCGTCACGTCGTACCCCCGCTCGTTCAGATACATGTGATGGGAACGTAGCAGATCGATCTCGTCATCTGCCCACAGGATCTTATGGTTGGTCGATTCCGTCACTCTTTATGTCTCTTTCAGGATCTCGGTTCGAGCTGGCAGGTTGATCTCGAACGTCGTACCCGCGCCCGGTTCGGAACGGGGGATGTAAATATAGCCGCCGTGGTACTCTTCGACGATGCGACGAACGAAGGCGAGGCCCAGACCCCAGCCGCGCTTCTTGGTGCTGAAACCGGGTTGGAACACGCGAGCGAGATTCTCCGCATCGATGCCCCGGCCATTGTCCGCCACGACGATACGCACCCGGCGACGCTCGTCGTCATAGTTGGTGGTCACCCGGATACAGCCCTCCTGTTGCACCATGGCGTCGATCGCATTTTTGAACAGATTCTCGAAGACCCAGCCCATCAACTCGGCATTCAGTGGCACGAGGGGCACCGTCGCCAGTTCGAGGTCGAAGTCGTGGCGGCCGAACTGCGGTCCTCGACCCTCGAAATAGCGAACCGTCTCTCGCAGGACGTCGCGCACGTCTGCCGGCTTCAATTCAGGCACAGAACCGATCTGGCTGAAGCGGGAGGCGATCTGGTTCAAGCGGCCCATATCCTGTGACATTTCGCGCACCACATCATCTACCGCCGACGCCGCCCTCTCACGCTCATCGTTGTCGGCTGTGACCAGGTCGCGCACACGGCCCGTCATCAGCTCCAGCCAACCGGACAGAGAGGAGAGTGGTGTGCCCAGTTGGTGGGCGGTCTCCTTCGCCATACCCACCCAGATCGACCGCTGCTCGCTACGCCGGATGTTGCGTGACCCGACCCAGCCGATGACGACGAACAGCAACAAGACGCCGATCGTGACGAAGGGCGCCACCGAGATGCGGCTCATCAGCTCTGTATCCCCGTAGTGAATGAGCTGTTCGTTCTGGACACGAAAGGCGAAGGGTTCTGTCGTGGCAGCGATGCCATCGTACAGAGCCTGCGCCTCGACACTCGGAGGATCGATCTCGACAAATGTCGGCAGCGAAGGTCCCCCCCAGGCGATGACCTTGCCGCCTCTCGATATCGCATAGTTTGCGCCGGAGCTCACGAGGTGATTCAGCGAGTCGGTGGAGACGTGGAACACGGTGGGTTGAATGTCGGCGGCACGCAGCCTCTGCATCTGCGACTCAGCCATCAGGCGATCTGTCGTATCCGTCCCTGCCGGCATGCCTGCGCCACTCCAGGCGATGGCATAACCGTCGGGATCGACGAGGACAAGATCCTCGCCCTGCTGGTACACACGCACACTGGCCCGATCGCTCCATGAGGCGGAGACCGGCTCGTTGACGGCGTCCATATTTGCCATCACCTCGCCCACGATGGTCAGCACCTCTTCCGTAGCTGCACTGTCGGCCTGGGCCGGAAGACCTTGACCTGACCAGCTGTTGATCCGGCCGCGGTAGTCGGTGACGATGAGTGGGAAGGAGATCCTCTCGTTGGGGATGATGTCCTCACTCTCATCGAGGATGATGTTGTCGAAGATTTGCTCTGAAATCTTCGAGGGCAGTCCTTCAGAAATGGCCAGGCCGTAGAGATTGGCGTAGAGATTTACCCGCACGCGCTCCTGATCATGGAACTGCTGGATGACGTATTCGTTGTATAGCAGGAACGCCATGACGCCGAGGATTCCACCAAGGAACAGAAACACTCGAAACGTCGGCGACAGACCCCAGGCCTTTGGTGCCAGAGAGCGCAGACCACCCGCCCGACGACTACCGTCATACCTACCTCCAACTTGGAGGTCCCCCAACGGGTCCCCAGTCTGGTTCCCCCTTGGGACAGTCGGTACGGGTCCCGGCGACTCCATCGGGCCATCCGTACGGCGACGACGGCGGCGCGGCGCGGCATCGTCAGCAGCAGCAGCAGATTCAAGAGGGGATAAAGGTGGTATCGTCATGTCGCGGGTTTCGAAGAGTCAGGGCGGCTTCTAAGTTAACATGGTTCGGTGACACTCGCTCCAAACTGGAGCCATCCCGTTGAAAGCCAATCAGATGCGGAGCCCTCCCCCGGCAAGACGTGCGGTGGCGCCAACAAGTTCCGTAACACCCACATCGGGGCATTGGCGGCAGGCATTCCTGCTCTCCCTGTTGCTGACGGTATCAGCCTGGGGGGATGCAGCCATTGTCGCTGATCCAGAGGGTGTGCGCCTTGATCGACTGGCCACGGTGGGAGCCGGCGGTGCCGTCGTGCATTGGGCGGGGTTCACCTATTTCGATCGCGCCTGGTACCAGGGCGAGAAGCAGGAGTCGATCCGCTGGCTCCGTGACTGGTCCGGCGACACCTATCTGCATCTGGACAAGGGGGGTCACTTTATCGGTGGCATGTTCCTGTCGCGAAATGTAGGGGACGCCTTTCGTTGGAGTGGTTTGGGTGCAAATGCGGCTGCCGGTCTTGGCGCGGTGGTGAGCTGGGCGGTGCTCTGCGAGGTGGAGATGCGCGACGCCTACTACGCCGACTGGGGCTTCTCCATACCCGACTTCCTCGCCAACACGGCGGGAGCCTCGATTCCCCTTGTGCATACGTTATGGCCACGAACCCAGGCTGTGGGTTTCAAATTGAGCTATTGGCCCTCATCGCAGTATCGCAACTACGACAGACGTCGCGCCGCCGACTTGCCCAGCACACGCTATGCGATTGACGATTACGAGGGCATGACGGTCTGGCTCACCCTGGCCGTAGAACCCATGCTCCCCGCGCGCTTACAATCAAGCTGGCCCGACTGGCTCGGATTCGCCGTCGGTTTTGGGACGAAGGGCATGCATGGTGCCAACGTCAAGAGCCGCGGGCGGGAACGAGAGTATCCGGACCTGCCGTCGGCACACCCCGAGTTCCTGCTTTCCCTCGACTACGACGCGCGTCAATTGCCTGCGGGGGGATGGTTATGGGAGCACTTCAAGCAACAGCTGATCTGGCTGCGCCTCCCCGCACCGGCGGTGCGGGTTTATCCGGATCTTCGCTTTTACCTGCTCTACTTGTAACCGGCCATCAACGCAGCAAGGTGAGAATCTGATCGATGTCCGTATCCGCACGGCTGGCAATGCTCGTGGCTGCCTGTGACAGAATCTGCGAGTGGATCAGCTGCGATGCCGCCCGGGCCACATCGACCTCTCGGATTCTTGACTCCGCATCACGTTCTCACTCGTGGAGATACTCAATTGCAGGCGGTTCTGGAAGGCACCCAGTCGATTGCGCTCCCCGGATACCGTCTCGATTGCGTGTGCCAGCGTCGTCAGAGAGTTTTGTGCATCGATTCGACTGACGATCGACAGGTTGCCGAGATCGAGATTGGGACCCGTCGCCCGCATGTCGCGGATGCCGACACGGCTGACGTCGTTGCTCGTCTCGGAAGGGCCTACCTGAAAACTGAGGCCATCATTCTCCTCGACGATCAGAGTTCTGCCCTCCAGGTTATTGCCACCGGTGAGCAGCTGGCGCCCATTGTACACAGTGGCGCTGGCAATACGGTCGCCCTCGGCGCGCAACTCGTTGAATTCGGAGTTGATGCTGAGTCGATCCACGTCGCTGAAGACCGAGCTGGCTCCCTGCATTGCCAGGGCCACACTGGCGGGATCATCGCTGGGCCTGTTGATACGCAGGCCGGAGGACAACATACCGATCTGCCGACTCATATCCGCTTGGTGCACCGCCATCGATCGATGCACACTCTTCAGGTGGGAGTTATGATTGAGACGCGGTGTCGGCATGATCTTTACCCGGGTCGGAGAGGACGTTCGGAAGAACGCATACCCGAGCAAAGCAAAGGACATACCATGGTCGACACGCCGCCGATTTGGCGCCGCTCATAGGATTTAACTTGTTGTTCTATTGGGACTTGAAGAAAGATAAAGAGAACGACCCCGCTTTGGGTGCGGGTGCAGGATATTCCGGTGGAGGGTCGGTTGCGCCGATCCGCTATTCAGCTGCTGGCTGCGCGGGCCTCCTCAGACGTCGATTCGAGCGCCGGGGCGATCTCCTTGAGTTTGCCATCCATGGGGATGACGGAACCGTCGCGTTTGCTGCTGTCTTCGATCTCGCTCGCCACTGATTCCATCGAGCAACTGCCGTGGAAAATCGCCCCCTCCGACACCGACAGGGCAGTAGCGTAAACGTCGCCGATAAAACGGGCCTGACTGTCGAGCCGGACCTTCTCGGCGCGGACGGTACCGCGAACGATGCCATTGATGTAGATGTCACGCCCTTCGAGATGAGCGTAGGCTTCACCCGACTGGCTGATTGTCAGCGCACCAGAGCAGGTCAGCTCTCCCTTGAAGGTGCCATCGATGCGGACGCTGTTGTCGACCTTCATTACACCTTCGAAGACCGTACCACGTCCGATGATGGTATTGAGAGTCTGGCCATTTCCGGCGACATTGCCGTTGTCTTTTTTCCCCAGCATGAAGTTGTCTGCGATCTCAGGTGTTGGTTGGGTCAAAAAAAGCGGTCATGGTCTGGTTCAATATAGAACGGCCCTCCGCGAGGAGCAACGAGTTGCTCTCTAGCGCTTCTTCTTGTCCTTGCCGCTACTCCGCATCGCGGAGCGGATCTCCTTCTCCTGTTGCAGGCGTTCTGCCACCAGCGTAACTGCGGCACTCGTCGGATCCTCGACGGCGGTCACATCGATGGTGGGCACATCCGCTTCTTCGCTGCAGTGCAGGATATGGTCTTGGATCGTCAAGATTTGGTCGAGATGATCCAGATATTTGTGTGCGCCCCGCACCGGTGCCTGCGAAGCGCGCTTGTCGAAACGCTCCTCGTAGGCTTCGCGCTCGGTGACCACGAGGCTGAGGGGCGCCATGATGGCCTTCTTGTCGAAAGCGGACAGGTCGATGAAGCCAGGCAGCAGGTGCACACCGTCGATGATCACGCTCGTGTTTTCTTCCACACAGCGGCTGATGATCGCACGCACGCCGACGCCGACGACGCTGGACTGCTCCCGGTATCCGGCGATGACGGGATCCGGACCGACCAGACTCGACTCCGGGATCGCTTCCGAGGCGCGATAGGATGAAGTATGGATGGCGGGCATGAAGTCAGCCGTCAGAGTCAGACGCAGGATCTGTCGAATGTCGTCGGTCCCGACGACCTTGGGGATGTCGAGTAGATTCGCCAGGCTGACAGCCAGTGTCGTTTTGCCGACACCACTGGCACCGCCGATGAGGATGATGAGAGGTTTGTCGAGATTGCCCCAGGCTCGCCACACGCGATAACGCTGAGCGTAGTTGTGCCCGTGCTTCTGCTGCAATACCTCTTCGACCACCGCCTCGAGTTGTTCGTGGTCGATGTCGGTGTTGCGCTCCTGCACGAGCCGGCTCTCAACACTTTGTGCCAGTGAGTAGGCCGCCTCCGGAGGCAGCCCTGAAGCCTGGATCGAATGGGATAGCAGCTCTTTGGAAAAGGGCCGGGAGCCACTCTTGCGCGTAACCCGAATCGTCGTCGGCGCGCGCTCCCAGAACACGAGATCCCCTACGATCCGATCCCCGTGATCGCGTGCCAGCAGACTGCCGATGAGTTCGAGAATCTCCTCGCGATCGACATTCTTGCGCTCACGCAATTCGCCGCGCACCTCATCCGCCAGCTGGTAGGCTTCGTCATGGTCGAAGCCACGCTGGATCAGATGGTGCACGAGCATGCCCCGCATGAAGGGGATGCGCTTCTTGCCGTCGGTAATGGTCGCCATGTACTAACGGTACCCTGACGTTCCGGGAGGGGCAAGCGGGAGCGGATTTTATTCTGCTTCGCGCATCCAGTCTACGGTCTGTTGCAGTCCCGCCTCGAAAGCGACCCGGGGTTCATATCCCAGCGCTTGTCGGGCCCTGTCGATGGCTGCGACAGAGGTCCGCACATCTCCCGCCCTCGATTCGCCGTGCTCCGCTTGCAGGTCACTGCCGAGCACCTGATTCAGCGTGGCGACGAGCTCGTTGACCGTCACTCCGCGCCCGGTGCCGATATTGTAGATCTCCCCCGCCGCCGTCTTCGCCGCCATGGCCGCCAGGTTCGCGTCGACGACATTGTCGACGTAGTTGAAGTCACGCGATTGCTCGCCATCCCCGTGGATCGTCGGTGCGACACCATCGATCATCTTGCGGGCAAAGATCGAGATCACGCCACTATAGGGGCTCGCCGGGTCCTGCCGGGGACCAAAGATGTTGAAGTAGCGGAGACAGACCGTCTCCAGGCCATACACATGGGACCACACCCGGCAGTAGTGTTCCCCGGCAACTTTCGACAGCCCATACGGTGACACCGGGAGAGCGGTCATCTCTTCACGTTTGGGTATGGTCGGATCGGTGCCATAGGCGGCGGCGGAGGCGGCAAACACGAAACGACGAACACCAACCTTGCGGGCCGCCTCGAGCAGGCGAAGAGTGCCCACGACATTGACGTCCTGCTCGTCGAGGGGCTGCTCTACCGAATATTGCACGGAGGCAATGGCGGCATGGTGCAGAATGACCTCGGCGTCCTCCACGGCATGCTCCGCGGTGGACGGATCGCGCAGGTCACCGATCATAAGATCCACATCGATCTCACCCAGATTGCCGCGCTTCCCACTCGACAGATTGTCGAGGACGCGAACCTCGTGCCCCTCAGCGACGAGTCGCCGACAAAGATGCGAGCCGATAAAACCGGCGCCGCCGGTAACGAGAACACGTGCCACGCTAGCAATCTCCTGTTGCGCCTTGGAGCCACTTTGTAGAGGCGACACCAACATGCGCAGTCGTTTTGGGATCGTTCGAGTTGCACCCCGCAGTCATGTTGCTTGCCCGGAGGTGAGTCGGGATATTATACGCGCTCAGCGCAACGCTCACCTCTACTGGGAGTTCGGACATGTCCAATCCTCTCGTCGATCTCGGTCCGCAGGGCCAGAGCGTCTGGTACGACAGCATCAGCCGCAGCCTCATCACCAGTGGCGACCTGGCCCGTTTGATCACTGAGGACGGGGTGCGTGGCATGACGTCGAATCCGGCAATCTTCGAGAAAGCCATCTCCGGCTCCGATGACTACACCGACGACCTGCAGCGGCACGCCAGGGCGGGCCTGTCCCCCCTGCAGATCTACGAGGCCATCGCCATCGACGACATCCAGGCTGCCGCCGACGTGCTGCGGCCCGTCTTCGACGACAGCCAGGGAGCCGATGGTTTTGTGTCGCTGGAAGTCTCCCCATATCTGGCTGCGGATACGCCGGGCACGATCGACGAGGCCTTGCGTCTGGCAGCCGCCGTGGAACGCCCCAATCTGATGATCAAAGTGCCTGGAACGGCTGCCGGTGTAGCAGCGATCGAAGCGCTCATCGGCAAGGGACTGAACATTAACGTCACCCTGCTTTTCGCCCAACCCAACTACGCTGCCGTTGCTGAGGCCTACCTCGCCGGTCTGGAGACATTCGCCGCCGCCGGGGGAGATGTGGGTGGCATCGCCAGCGTCGCCAGCTTTTTCGTCAGTCGCATCGACTCCCTCGTGGACTCTGAACTCGAGCAGCGCCCCGCACTGGGGGACTTGCGTGGCAAGGTCGCCATCGCCAACGCCAAACTCGCCTATCAGCACTACCTGAAGATAAAAGCCAGTGACCGCTGGCAGACATTGGCAGCCAAGGGCGCACGGCCGCAGCGGCTTCTCTGGGCCAGCACCGGTGTCAAGAACCCCGACTACCGCGATGTGCTCTACGTGGAAGAACTGATCGGCAAGGACACGGTCAATACGATGCCCGTCGCCACCTTTGAGGCCTTCCGCGACCATGGTGTGGTGGCGGCCAGCCTGGAGCAGGGCATCGATGAAGCACGGCAGGTGATGGCCGCCATCGAGGTGGCGGGTATCTCGATGCAGCAGGTCACGGACAAGCTGCAGACCGACGCTGTGCAACTTTTTGTTGAGCCCTTCGACAAACTGCTCGGGGCCATCGAGAGCCGCTGCGCGGCACTGCCATCCGCGTGACCGACTCCCTCCTGGTGCCGGATCGTGTCCCCGATCCGTGTGTGCTTGTTATTTTCGGTGCCTCTGGCGATCTGACGCGTCGCAAGCTGATTCCCGCGGTGTGGCATCTGCAGCAGCAAGGCCGTCTGCCGGAGCAGTTCGCTCTCGTCGGTGGCGCCCGCTCCGCGATGAGTCCCGACGATTTCCGCGCCCGCATGGGCGAGGCCTTGCATGAGTTTGTCGGTGTTGGTGGCGACGAGGTAGACCACTTCCTGTCGCATCTCGATTATGTCAGTGGCGACCCGGGTGACGCGGGCTTCTACGAACGCCTGGGTACCCGTCTGCAGCAGATCGACGAGGAGCGTGGCACCGCTGGCAACCGCTGTTTCTACTGTTCTGTGCCACCCCAGGTCTATCTGCCGATCATCGAACAACTCGGCAACGCCGGACTGCACCGAGAAGCGCAGGGCGAACCCGGTTGGGTACGCATTGTCGTGGAGAAACCATTCGGCCACGACCTCGAAAGTGCCCGCGATCTGAACCGGTCAATCCATGCCGTGTTCGCGGAGCACCAGATCTTCCGCATCGATCACTACCTGGGCAAAGAGACGGTGCAGAACATCCTCGTCTTCCGTCTCGCCAACTCCATGTTTGAGCCGTTGTGGAATCGGCGCTACGTCGACCATGTGCAGATCACCGCGGCCGAAGCCGTCGGCGTCGAACACCGAGCCGGATATTATGACGGTTCCGGCGCCCTGCGCGACATGATCCAGAACCACCTGCTGCAGGTGCTGTGTGTCGTTGCCATGGAGCCCCCATCCGCTTTCGACGCCGAGTCTGTGCGACTGGAAAAATTGAAGGTCCTCAAGGCGATACGCCCCATCAGCGTCGGCGAAGTCGACCACTTCGCCGTCCGTGCGCAGTACACGGAGGGCGAGGTCGACGACGTCTTGGTCCCGGGATATCGCGAGGAACAGAACGTACCCGCCGATTCCCGCACCGAAACCTATGCGGCGGTGGAATTCATCCTCGACAACTGGCGTTGGCAGGGGGTGCCATTCTATGTGCGCACCGGCAAACGGATGCCACTGCGGGCAAGTGCCATCACCATGCGCTTCAAGCAACCGCCCCATTTGATCTTTGCTGGCGGCAAGGACCTGCGGCCAAGCACACTGACGATCCGCATCCAACCGGACGAGGGCATCGCCCTGTCCTTCAGCGGCAAGACCCCGGGGCCCGACGTCAACCTCGGTACGGTGGAGATGGACTTCAACTACCAGGATGCATTCGGTGGGCGCAGCCCCGAAGCGTATGAGACATTGCTGCTCGACTGCCTCCTCGGCGATGGCACCCTGTTCGCCGACGCCGGTTGGATCGAGAAGTCCTGGGAACTGTTGATGCCGATCCATGAGGCGTGGAGTGCCGCCTCGGCAACCCAGGTACCCGGTTACCGTGCCGGCAGCTGGGGGCCGACAGAAGCGGACGAGTTGTTTGATCGAGACTGGCGGGCCTGGGCGTGCCTCTGATTCTCGGTGGCGACGTGGGTGGCACGAAGGCCTACCTGGGTCTGTACCGTGTTGATGGGGAGGCGCTGGAGCCTGTCAAGGTGGAACGATACGTCTCCACCGACTTCGCCGGTGTAGCGGAGTTGCTGGCGCACTTCGTCGAAGGGTGTGGACAACAGCCGGATCGTGTCGTGATCGGCGTTCCGGGACCGGTAAAGCACACGCCCGTCAAACCGGTCAACCTGCCGTGGACCATCGACCCGGAGCAGATCGCCAAGGCCCTTGGGGTGCCCCGTCTGTTTCTGCTCAACGATCTCGAAGCGACGGCGTACGGAACATTGGCGTTGAGTGACGACGATGTCATCGAGATCAATCGAGGCGAACCGGACCCCACCGGGGGCATGGCCATCATCGCCGCCGGCACCGGACTCGGAGAGGCAGGCCTGGCCTGGGTCGACGGGCGTTACGTCGCCGTGCCATCCGAAGGGGGCCACGCCTCCTTCGCCCCTGGCACCGAACGAGAGGCGGAGTTGTGGAGTTGGTTGTTCTCCCGCCATGGTCACGTCAGTTGGGAGCGTGTCGTATCGGGCATGGGACTGGTGAACATATACGAATTCCTGCGCCACGAGACCCCCGACGACGAACCGGAATGGCTCCGTGCACAGTTGTGCGAGCCAGGAGCGGGTGCCCGGGTCATCTCGGCAGCGGCGCAACAACACAGCGTGCCTCTCGCAGGTGAAGCTCTGCGCATGTTCGTCTCTCTCTACGGAGCGGAAGCGGGCAATCTGGCGTTGAAGATGCTGGCCACTGGCGGCCTCTATATCGGTGGCGGCATCGCCCCACAGATCCTCGACGAACTCACGGAGGGCTCCTTTATGCAGGCCTTCACAGAGAAGGGACGTGTCTCCGATGTGCTGCAGCGGATCCCGGTGCGCGTCATCAAGAACGACGACACGGCGCTGCTCGGCGCCGCCTACTTCGGCGCCCGCATGGCGCAACACGTGACCCACCCCAACCAGGGAAAGTTGTAACGATGGCAGCCGATCCAACGCCACCACCACCCTCCCCCGCCCTCGTCACCAAGGCCAAACGCATCCGCGTGTTGCTCACCGACGTCGATGGTGTGTGGACGGATGGCAGACTGTACTACTTCCCCGGCCCCTCCGGTGACCTCGTCGAGACCAAGGGCAGTACCGCCATCGACGGCATGGCCCTGCGCTGGTGGCACGGCGCCGGGCATATCAGCGGCGTCATCAGTGGCCGCGACGCCCCTGGCATCACGCACCGCTGCCAGATGCTCGGTGTGAAGTACATCTTTCAGGGACACTTGGATAAGATCGAGCCCTGGGAGAAAATCTGCGCCGAGGCCGGTGTGGAGGATGACGAGGTCTGTTATATGGGTGATGACCTACCGGACACCCCGCTGCTGCGCCGCGCCGGCCTTGGTGTGGCCGTACAGAACGCGAGGCAGGAGGTTAAGTCGGTGGCTGACTACGTAACCATCACACCCGGCGGTCAGGGCGCCCTGCGCGAGGTGATCGAGTTGATCATGCAGGCGCGGGGTGAATGGACATCAATTCTGCAGAAGTACGGACTCGATGGGTAGGATGATGAGATCGGTACACATGGTGCTCGTGTTGGCTCTGTTGCTGGGTAGCGGCTGCGGATCGGACGGTGACAGCGGCGACGCGGAAGTCCCAACGGGAGATACACCGTCACAGGACGCGCCGACGGGTCCAACGACCGAGCCTACGACCATCGACATTACCGATGCCCTGCTGAGTGCGGTGAGTGGCGACTGCTCTGACTACGCCAATGCCTACGTGTCGACGGTACGGGATATCAATCGCAACATGGGGTTCACCGGCGACCTGATGATCACGGTAACCGACGATCACTGCGTGTTCAGCGCCAACGCCATTCCGAACCACGACTTCAATGACAGCGCGCGTTCCTTCGTCAATGATACCAAAGCGCAATCGGTCACCTATCGGGTGCCGCGTGCCCCGGTCATGGCCAGCTCTACAACGGCACTCAGTCTGCGTACCGACAACGCCATCTTTCTCAACGGGGTAAAACTGGATCTGCTGGCAGCGGGCTGTTTTGGTGTCGGCGATGGCAAGATCGGTTGCTTCCAGATGGGGTCACCCTTCCGTTACGACCCGATGGCGGTAACAGCCGACTTCGGCACCGACAGTCACAATGCCCACACACAGCCGGACGGCACCTACCACTATCACGGCAACCCCAATGCACTGTTCGCCGATGACGGCTCGGTGGCATCTCCCGTCATTGGCTTCGCCGCGGACGGCTTCCCCGTGATGGGCTCGTACATCCTTGAGGGCGGTTCGCTTCGCAGGATTACTTCGAGCTACCAACTCAAGAGTGGCACTCGTGCAACAACGGGAGGTGTCGATCCGGGGGGTGCCTTCGATGGCACCTTCGTCGACGACTGGGAGTTTGTCGCCGGCTCAGGGGACCTCGATGAGTGCAATGGCATGAGTGTGGACGGTGCCTACGCCTACTATGTCACCGACTCCTATCCATGGGTCCTGGGCTGCTTCCGAGGTGTGCCGGACGGATCCTTCGACAAGTAGACGACAACTAGCTATTTAGCTCGGTTGCTGGCCGAGCACCGACAGCAACCGATCGCTGGCCGACTGCAAGACCTGGGTGGGAACCGGCACTCGATTCATCCAGCCGAACCTGCGATAGGCCCAGTCGACGGCGTATTGAGATTGGATCAGGTAGCGTGTTCTGTCGGAAGTGTTCGGCGCACCGCGGTGCCAGCACTGCGGATCCTGCAGGTAGATGTCCCCCGCCTTGCATAGAATCGACACGGGGCCACGGCCCTCGAATGTCGGGTTCTGTTGGTCGTTTGGATGACGACCGGAAAAGTGGCTGCCGGGAATATACTGGGTCGGCCCATGGGCGATCGTGTCGATGTCACTCAATGCCATCTGTATCGTCAACCACAGCACCGGCGGCCGTTGTCGGGATTCATGGCGGAGCACATCCTCGGGAAGGGGAAAATGCAGCGCCCCGTCGACGTGCCACTGTTCGATGGCGATACCGGAGAGATTTCTCAACACGTTCTGCCCGCAGAATCGGCAGTCTTTGCCGACGACGGCCTCTGCCAGACCGAGGATGGGCTCGCGCACGAGGAGCGCCGAGAAGACGGGATCCAGCTCGATCGTATTGCGTAGAATGAAGGGCAGCTGTTCCCCGGTGGCAGCCGCGTGGGTCTGCACATAACGCGTGTCGTGCCGTTCCGGGTTGACCCGCGCCTGTAACTCCGGGTCGTCCATCAGTTCGTCCGTCCTGCGCCTCAGCCTCTCAATTTCGTCTGCCTCCAGCACATTCGGGATGTGGACGAAACCATCTCGATAAAAATCATCCGCGATCTGCTCTGTATTCATGTCTTGCCCTGTCTGATGTTGGGTTGAGCTGCTAGATCCCGCAGAGTCTCCGCAGTCGTATCCTTCCCATGACGTTGCGCGATCTGCATCGGTGTTCCCGGATTCGCCCGCTGGTTGATATCCGCCCCGGAAACGATCAAGCGTTCGATCACCTGTCGCGACGCGCCACAAGCCGCCGCCACGAGTAGAGAGGCGATCTTGCTGTTAGGCTGCCTGCAAAGGTGACTGTTCGAGTGTCGTCATCCCCTTGCCGCTGATCTCCCATGGAATGTGCCGGCTCTGGTTGACATCGACGCCCTCGGCCAACATGGCGATCACTTGTGGCACAGCTCCTTGCTCGATCAGGTGGAAAAGCCCCCCGTCAGGTTCAGGAGTTAGGGGCGCCTCCTGGGGCAGAAGGTCCTCAAGGTCCGGTTGAGATTCATGGACCGCCCAGCCACCAGGCGTACCAACCCCGGGGGTGGACTCGGTCCTTCCCGCGGACGTGCGACTTCCCCTCGGAGCCTTGGTTCAACAGTCAGGCCCGCGCGGGCCGATGTCAAGAACCGAGGTCAGAGCTGTCGGTGGTGGTCGGCTGGTCTTGTCTCTGCTGCCATTGTCGGGGGCGAACGCACACCTGGGCACCCGCGTTTACCCCATCTACGAGATCCCCAGCGCCGACATACCCGACATCCACGACGGCAGCTCGAAGACTGGGAGGACGCCCTGGGTTATCCCAACCTTACGCACGCAGACTTCACCGGCCATCCGACCATCGGCGGGGACCCGACAGCCGTACACACTGGTCCCCAGAGACTCGGGCAGCGCAGTTCAGCCACCTGCTCCGCCCGCACACGCTGAATAACCCTACACCCCAAGAACCTCCCGCAACCGAGCCCCAACCACACCAGCTTCACCCTCCTTGAGACACAGCGGCCCGAAAGCCACAACACCATCGCGATGGTACGTCGGATTGGCCGCAATCCCCGGTTCCCCATCCTGTAGTTCACGCACCACATCAAGAGCCGATTTGCCGATAACCTCTTCATCGAGGACCACATGCACCGCCGGAATTGTCGCGCGCTTTGGATCGTTGCGCAGTTCCACCGACGCGCCGCGGATCGATCCCGTGGCCTCGACGAGGGCCTGCATATGGGCCAACCAACGTGCGTGGCGGGCGTCATCCCCCTCCTCGACGAATAATTCCAGCGCCGTCAGCAGACCGACGATCTCCTCCTTGCCCACCTTGCACGGTCGACCGATCCCGTGGTGTGGCGCCCCCGGCAGGTGACTCTTGTCGATCAATCCCGCCGGTGGATTCCACTGATCCCACAGAATATCCAGGTCGAGATGTTGTAACGCCGCCGCCTCGATGAGGTCGCGACGACCGGCAAGGATACCACTCGCCTGTGGACCGGCAATCGTCTTGCCACCAGAAAAACATACCAGATCGGCCCCTTCGGCGATAAACCGCCGCAGATTGCTCGCCGGCGGCAACTGTCCCGCCGCATCAACGATGACGGGTACACCCGCGGCGTGCGCGACCTCGACGACGGAGACCAGATCCGGTTGCGTGTGCGCATAGGCGACGTAGACGATCGCCGCTGTATCGTCGTCGATGGCGGCGGCATACTCCCACGGTTCGGCGTCACGCACGCCGGCACCCGAGTAGCGGTCGGCGATGCCGATCTCCACCAGCTCGATGCCGGCGGAGCGTACGGCGTGGTCGTAAAAATTGCGGTGACTGCGTGCCATGATGACCCGATTTTTCATACCCGTCGTGTCGGGCAGGCGGTTCATCTTTGACGGATCGAGACCCGTCACACACGCCGCAGTCGACAGCAGCAGGCCCGCCGCAGCGCCGCTGGTGACATACCCTGCTTCTGCGCCGGTGTGTTTGGCAATGATGCCACAAGCCGTGGCCTGCAACTCGGCGATGTCGACACACCACTGCGATGCAGCCGCCATCGCCGCAGCGACTTCCGGCGCCATGATGGCACCACTCAAGCGCGTGGACGGCCCCGAGGCATTAATGATGGGACGGAGACCGAAACGTTCGTAGACGTTACTCATATCGTCATCCACTTCACTCCGCCTCAAGGACATATCGGTTCACCAGGTAACGGTTCACGGCATCGAGATCGAGGGTGAACCCGAGGCCGGGACGATCCGGCACCAGCAGGGCGCCATCCTCGAAGCCAAAGGGTTCGTTCGTCAGATCGTGTTCCCACGCCATGGGTCCCACCATGTCATATGGCTGCGTCAGATGCGGCATGCAGGCCGCCACATGTAGACCCATGGCAGCACCGGGGCCATACTGCACACATTGCGACCAGCCGCCTAGACCAAGGCCATGGGCAAAGTGTGAGTACTGTATATCGACGAGGTGACTGGGCGAACCGACGATGGCGTAATCCAGCGCCTCCGCCTGGACCCGGAGCAGCAGGTCATCGCAGTTCCCCGTATGGTCACCGACGGGAACTTGAATCGTCTGGCGCAGCCGACGCCACTCGCTGTAGGAGCCACCATAGGCACCCTTGGCGATGGGACTCTCGAATGATTCCATCGGCAACCCATCCAACCGGCGCGCCAGTTCCTGGGCAACCCATACCTCTTCGAGACGCCAGCGGATATCGGGACGGATGCCCATACCCGGCGCCGCCTCATGAATCGCGCGGACACGCCTTTCGATGTGCTGCAGCCGGGCCTCGGGGGTCACATCACGGCCGGTGCAGCACTTCATCTTGTACCACCTGAAGCCCTGCTCCCAGCCGGCCGCCGCCTGCTCGGCTGTGTGCTCCGGCGTCTTGTAACCGGTGCACATCGTGATGGGCACTCGGTCACGCACACGGCCACCGAGCAACTGCCAGATGGGTACACCCAGGGCCTGCCCCCGCAGATCCAGCACAGCCTGCTCGAAGGATTTGGGCAGAGCGGAAGGATTCTTCGCCAGGTTCACGGAGAGCACATCTGTGCCCAGCCAACCGCGCACAGTGTTCTCTACGACGTCGTATGCCGTCATGCGCTCGATCTGTGTCAGCCCGGTAAGACCGGCGTCGGTGTCAACCTCGGCGACGAAGTGTTCGTCATTCTGGTGTCCGGGTTGGCCGTGTTCGTCATCCGACCACCACCAGTGCGTTTCCGGAACATTTACCAGATGCAGAGTGATCTTTGTGATTTTCACGGGGGCCCTAACGTGAGGTGGGTCACGGAGAATGGGTTGAAAATGTGATACATTCGGGTATATTGAATTTTACAACTCCCTGTTACAGTGTCGTTTGCGGCACTTTCAGGGCTCGCCGCGTCAGCCACCTACTCCCCTGGGAGGCTATCGTGAAGATTTGTCATCCTGCTCGCGCTGACGTGGGTATTTCTGTGCCTGAGCATGGAAGTCTTCCACTAGACAACCGACCCAGCTAAATCGTCGCCAACCCCGGCGCCGGAAACCGATCACACAGGGCGCGCACCTCAGCGGCGATCTCTCTGTTTACCCGCACACGCTGATCCCTGTCTGCGCCCTTATCGGCCCGGGTCGTGGCAACACGATCGATCCATCTTGCCAGTTGCCTCATCTCATCGGTGCCGAAACCACGACTCGTCACCGATGCAGTACCCATACGTATGCCGCTGGGTCGCATGGCGGGACGAGTATCCCCCGGCACCAGATTGTAGTTGCAGACGATACCCGCCGCGTCGAGAGACTTGGCCATATTGTAGCCGGCGACACCGCGACTGGTGACATCCACCAGCAGCAGATGATTGTCCGTTCCCCCCGATGCCAGCTTGAAACCTAAACCGACGAGTTCTTCGGCCAATACACGGGCATTGTCGACGATGGCCTGGGCATATCTCTTGAATTCGGGGGTCGCCGCTTCTTTCAGCGCCACGGCGAGAGCGGCAGTCGTGTGATTGTGTGGGCCGCCCTGCAGCCCCGGGAACACGGCCTTGTCGATGGCGTCGGCGAACTGCTGCCGGCAGAGGATCATGCCACCACGCGGGCCACGCAGGGTTTTGTGCGTGGTTGAGGTGACGATATCGACATGGGGTACGGGCGTGGGGTGCACATCGGCGGCTACCAGACCCGAGATATGCGCCATGTCGGCGATGACGACGGCGCCAACCTTGTGACCGATGGCGGCGAAGCGCTCGAAGTCCAGAATGCGTGGATATGCCGTCGTCCCACACCACAGCAGCTTCGGCCGTGTCTGCTCGGCAAGCTTCCCGATGGCGTCATAGTCGAGGAATCCGGTCTCTGGATCGACGCCGTATTGAACAGCATCGTAGTGCAGTCCCGAAACACTGACGCCGGCGCCATGGGTGAGATGGCCACCACCGGCCAGTGACATGCCCATGACACGATCCCCCGGCTTGGCAAGGGCCACATACACCGCCTGATTGGCGGGAGATCCGGAATAGGGTTGCACATTAACGTGCTCGGCGCCGAACAATCCTTTGGCACGCTCGATGGCCAACATTTCGATCTGATCGATCTGCTGCTGACCCTCGTAATAGCGCCTGCCCGCATAACCCTCGGAATATTTGTTCGTCAGCACTGAGCCCGTCGCCTCGAGCACGTCGGTGGAGACATAGTTTTCAGAAGCGATGAGACGGATCTTGACGTGCTGGCGTCGATTTTCGGCGACCAGGATGTCGGCGACTTCAGGATCGGCGTCACGCAGGGACATGCAGCTCCTTTCGAGCAGCCGACAACCAGCAGACAGGCACGGCGCGGCGGTAATTCGAGATATGACGGAAAGGTGAACGGAGGGATCGGGGCGGGACTGACCAGGACCACGTTGTTTCCATGCCGCCCCCCGCTGTAGGTTGTATTTCTCTGCAAAGGGCAAAATTAACCAGGGGTATGGGCATGGGCAACTTCCTCGGCATCGATGCAAGCACGCAGTCGATGAGCGGTCTCGTCATCGATACAGAGACGGGGACGATCGTCGCCGAAGTCTCCGTCAACTTCGACGAACTTTATGCCGATCGGTATGGCGTCACCAACGGTGTCATCGACCTCGGCGACGGTCAGATGCACAGTGCACCACTGATGTGGGTGGAGGCTTTGGAGCAGCTGTGTCAACAGCTACGGGATGCGGATGTCGACTTGACTTCGATCCGTGCCGTCGCCGGCAGTGGCCAACAGCACGGCACCGTATATCTGAACGACTCCGCCGCCGAAGCGCTGGCAGGACTCGACGCCGATCGGGACCTGGCAACACAACTCGAGGGCGTATTCTCACGCGCCACCGCACCCATCTGGATGGATACTTCCACGGCCGAGCAATGCCGCCAGATCGAAGCCGGCGTCGGTGGGCGGCAGGCATTGCTGCAACTGACGGGCAACACCGCCTTCGAGCGCTTCAGCGGTCCGCAGATCCGTCGCTTCCAGCAAACCGAACCCGACGACTGGGAGCGCACCACCAACATCAGTCTCGTCAGCTCTTTCGTCAGCAGCTTGCTCGCCGGTCGTCTCGTCGGCGTCGATCCCGGCGACGGCAGCGGCACCAACCTGATGGACATTCGTAGCCGTGACTGGAGTCAAGAGGCCCTCGATGCCACCGTCCCTGACCTTGGCCGACGTCTGCTACCCATCGCCACCGCCGATACCATCGTCGGCGCCATCCACCCCTTCTGGGTTGGTCGACATGGCTTCTCTCCGGACTGTCGGGTGTTGCCCTTCTCCGGCGACAACCCGTCCAGTCTCATCGGTCTCGGCCTCGTGCAACCCGGGCAGGTCGCGTTGAGTCTAGGCACGAGCGATACCCTCTTTGCCTGCATGGACGAGGCCCGCGTTTCGACGACCGGCGAGGGAGCACTTTTCGCCTCACCCGACGGCGAGCACTACATGGCGCTCATCTGTTTCCTCAATGGCAGTCTCGCCCGCGAGGCGGTGCGCGATCGATACGGCCTCGACTGGGAGGGTTTCGACCAGGCTCTGGCAACTTCCGCTGCCGGCAACGGTGGCGGACTGATGCTGCCATGGTTCAGTGCCGAGATCGTCCCCCACGTGGCAACTGGCGGTGTCATCCGACACGATCTGGACGAGACGGATGCCACGGCGAATGTGCGCGCCGTGATAGAAGCCCAGGCGCTCTCTTCGAAGCTCCACTCCGAGTGGATGGGCGTACGCATTCAGTCTCTATCGGTTACCGGAGGCGCGTCGGCGAACCGCAACATCCTGCAGGTCTACGCCGACGTTCACGGCTGCCCCGTGCAGCCATTCCAGACGACGAATGCCGCCGCTCTCGGCGCCGCTTTGCGCGCCGCTCATGGTCACGCAAAGGCCAACGGCGGTGAGCCTGACTGGAGTGATGTTGTGGCACCTTTCACCTCGCCACCCGCCAGTGCGCGTGTCGAGCCCAATCCGGAAAACCGCAGGCTTTACGATGAGCTCCTGGAAACGTATCGCAAGCTGGAAGCACAACACCGAGGACATGGCGGCTGACACCGCTGGACGCAAGGGCGACAGTGTCGTCCAGTTGTCGCCCTGATTATCGCTCACCCACAGACTGCCGGTGGTACTGCCAAAGGCGAGTTGACCCCCCGTCTCGTCGACGTCGAGGGCGTGCCGAAAGACGATATCGTAGGCATCGACCTGCGGCAGGCCCTGCGACAGCTTGTCGAAAGAGCGTCCGCCATCGCGTGTGCGCGTCACCACAACACGACCATCCGCTGGGATTCGATGTTCATCTTTCACCGCCGGCACAAACCACGCGGTGTCGCCGTCATGCGGATGCACCGCCACGGCAAAACCGAAGGTCGAAGGATCTACATCCGTGCAGCGATCCCAGTGAATTCCGGCATTGCGGCTGACGAAGATACCATTGTGATGCTGCACCCACATCGTTTCCGGAGCGGCAGCACAGTGTACGAGGCAGTGCGGGTCCTGGGCATTGGGATTTTCGGCGTTCCGGTGGCATACAGTCGGCGACCATGCCAGCACCCCGGGTCTCCCAACTGTCGCCGCCATCGCCACTGGTGAGTACACCACCGACCGACACCCCCACCGTCAATCGCGGGGGGTCGAGGGGACACAGAGCGAATGGATTCCGGCGAAATTCTCACCCCCACCAAACCACTGACACCGCTCCTCACGGTCCCACAATGGCCGATTGAGATTCCAACTATCGCCGCCATCGGTGCTGTGGAACAATCCTGCGGGAATGGTCCCACACCATAACTCCCCTGGCGCTGACTCATGGCCGGGGACGAGACTCCAGCTCTTGAGCAGGGCCCATGGCGTCGGTTTGCCGCTGACCGGGTTCACCGGCTCTTCATACCCCTCCGGACAATGCTTGCATGATGTACACCTCGCTGTCAGCATTGACGGTGTCACTGAGGTCGGTACGGTCCCGAATCGCCTCGGCATCGACGAAATATCACCATGTGCCGACGCAACGCGCCCTGTTCGTCGAGTACGTAGCCCCGGGCCTTGCTGTTGCTGGCGCAAGCCGCGCCCAACGCCTCTCGTACCGTCTTCCCTTCGACCTACTGTGGGCGGCAATCGATGTGGCGTTGCATGTTGGCGGTGAATGTGATCCTTGGCATCTAGATCTCGTCGTGGCGGATACAGGCGACAAGGTGGTCCTCCTCTTCGCCTGCCGCTTCGAGGACGGGCACTTGTTGTCGACAGGCGTCCACTGCGAAGGGGCAACGTGGATGAAAGGCGCATCCCGAAGGCGGGTTAACGGCACTCGGGGTCTCTCCCTGCACTGGCACGTGTTCACGGCGGCGGCGAGGATCCGCGATGGGAACCGATTCCAGCAACGCCCGTGTGTAGGGGTGCGCGGGTGCAGCGTAGATCGAGGCACGATCCCCGATTTCAACGATTCGCCCCAGATACATCACTGCGACTCGTTCGCTGAGATACTCCACCACGGACAGGTCGTGGGAAATGAACAGGTATGTCAATCCCAGCTCGCGCTGCAATTCCACGAGCAGGTTGAGGACCTGTCCCTGCACCGAGACATCGAGGGCGGAGACCGGTTCATCGGCAACGATCACACGCGGACGCAGCGCCAGAGATCGGGCAACACCGACACGCTGCCGCTGCCCACCAGAGAATTCATGGGGATACCGATTCTGTGCCTGCGGGCTCAAGCCCACGGCTTCAAACAGTTCGTCCACGCGGGTGCTGCGCTCGGCTGTGCTGCCCAGTCGGTGGATATCGAGTGGTTCACGCACCGCCTCGCCCACCGTGAGTCGCGGGTTCAGTGACGAGTACGGATCCTGGAAAATCATCTGCACGTCGCGCCGCAAGGAGAACAGTTCTGCCGCTGAGGCCCGCGCCAGGTTCCGGCCCTCGAACAATACGTCCCCCTCTGTGGGCTCCTCGAGACGCATGAGCGTGCGACCGAGGGTCGACTTGCCACAACCGGATTCGCCCACCAGCCCCAGGGTCTCCCCTGCACG
>Ga0310124_10000813_pt1 | contig 22107 bp, 18 predicted proteins | sample CB11b_AW_Bot5_MG_FD_203507 | JGI IMG/M metagenome (GOLD analysis project Ga0310124, IMG submission 203507) | Marine microbial communities from Western Arctic Ocean, Canada - CB11b_AW_Bot5 | ecosystem: Environmental > Aquatic > Marine > Oceanic | place: Canada: Western Arctic Ocean | collected... | reverse complement strand
TATCAAACTCTTGCTCACTGAATATGGCTCTCGCTTCTTGTCCGGTTGTCGCTATCACAACATCGTGGCCTAAGTTATTCAAAAAGCCTTCGGCAACAATACAGTTCACAGGGTTGTCTTCAATCAGAAGTACCTTCGCTCGGATACAAGCTTCAATGACCGTTGCTTTCGTTTCAATTTTCTCACCTACTTCAAGTGGCAATGAGAACCAAAACTGACTGCCCTCGCCTTCTTCAGAATGAACGCCAATATCCCCATTCATTGCCAACATGATGCTTTTACTGATCGCCAACCCAAGCCCTGTGCCACCGGTTTTGTTGCGGCCGCTATCGGTTTGGGTAAAGGCATCAAACAAACACGCCTGTTCACTTGCATCAATACCGACACCGGTATCTGACACTTCAAACATCACTCGATTTTCATCTTCGATATCTAAGCTGATAAAGATATCGACCGAGCCACTTTCAGTAAACTTAATCGCGTTACCGACCAAGTTATTCAATATTTGGCTGATTCGAGTGACATCACCACGCCAATAGCGTTGAACATCACTTTCGATATGAAAATCAAAGTTAAGCTTCTTCTCAGCAGCACGCCCTTCCATTAACTGATAAGTATCTTGAACCATCTGGTAAAGGTCGAAAGAAGCCGCGCGTATTTCTAGATGCCCGGCTTCTATCTTCGAATAGTCCAGTACGTCATTCAAAATCGCGAGTAGATTCTTACCACTGCGGTTAATGATGTCCGCATAGCCTGATTGCAGCGGGTCTAAGCCGGTATCTTTAAGCAATCGAGCCGTACCTAATACGCCATTCATAGGCGTTCGTATTTCATGGCTCATCGTCGCTAGGAAAGCAGACTTGGCACGGCTTGCTTGTTCAGCCGCATTGCGAGCTTTAGCGTGGTTACCTACCTCGACATTCAACTTCTCATTGGTCTTTTGCAGCTGATAGGTTCGGTCTGTTACTAACTCTTCTAAGTGCTCTTTGTGCTCTTCGAGCTCACGTTTTGCCTTAGCTTCGCCAACCGCGACCACTTGTAGTGCTTGCGCGGTGTTTCTGGCGGTAATGATTGCCTCGCCCATATGAGCCAACTCATCATTACCCTTAACCGAGATATCAATATTCAGGCGACCTTGTGCGATAGACATCAAGGCCGATGAGTATTCAGTAAGACGTTTAACAACCGAGATATACACCACTCGCCACACGATAAATGCGACGATAACCAAACCAATAACCGAAATCACAGACAGCGACCATTGAGCCAGATTCAGCGTGCTAGTCAGCTCATCAACCGCTTTTTTTGTGCTTCGGTTTGAATCATCAACCAGTTGGTTAACCGTTGTATTCAGCTGAGAGAACAGCTCCAACGTATTTTGCATCAGAAACTCTGACTTTTTGGTGTTCTCATATTGTTCTAGCGAGATATCGAACACGACCTGGCGTTTTCTCAACTCTTCAAGTAACTGAGACATCTGCGCTGAACGAGTCGGATCTTCGACCGCTTTAACGCGGCGCGCCATGATTCTTAGGTTGGATTCGAATTCAGACTGGATTTGATGAATACGTTCAACGTTGGTGACGGTTTGCGTTTCTTCAATTTGATTAAGCATCTTGAACGCCAACAAATGCAATTCGTGCAGACGCTCAGACAAATCAAGATCAACTTCAACAAGTGCGTCTAAGGCTTGGTAGGCTCTATCGGTTTCTTTGGTTTCTAACAGGTCGTAGATGTGCGTTACGTTAGCAACCGCAATGGTGGCAGTATTCAGCACTTGGGTTCGCGTGAGCTGCTCTAACTCTTCGGCAAGTAAGCGCATCTCTTCAACACGAGACGTCAATTCCTTGCTTAACCAAAGCTTACGTTCGACCGAGACACCCAGTTCAGCCAGTGTGTTAATAACGCTTTGAACATTGTTTTCTAGTTTATTGAGAAGTTGCGAATCAAAACTGTCGACACCAAGCTCTTTGATATGTTGAAGAAGTGCTTCAAGCTGGTCAAACAACACAGTGCCAGCCTCTTTTCGTTCGGCCTCGTTTCTCGCATTAGAAAGCGTTTGTACCGACGAAATAATACGGTTACTCAACTCAGAAACTTGACGAGCTTCGATCATGGCAGGAAGCGCTGAATCGACGACGTTTCTTTCCGTTTTTGCTACAAAGCTAAAACCAGAAACACCGATCAATGCAGACAATAGAACCAACAGTGCCATCACTAAGAATGAGGCCAGTAGCTTGCGTCCAATACTCGCTGAGGCTAACAACATAAACTTTAAACCTTAAAACGTTCTTCTTTACCCATGCAGAATACGCTATATTTTGCAGTGTTTCTTATCTAAAACCAATAAAACGGCAATTCATGCTATCTAGACCTTTAGCTTCAAAAATCATTCTCTCACTACTGGCCACAGTAACCTCTGTCGCGAGTGCTAGCGAGCCTTTGAGCCCAATAAAACCTGCCGAAGCCACATCACATAAAGAGAAAATTTGTGCCATTTATCCGCACCTTAAGGATTCTTACTGGTTGTCTGTTAACTACGGCATGGTCTCTGAAGCAGAAAAGCAGCAAGTTGAGCTAAGAGTATTAGAAGCCGGAGGATACCCAAACATTGGTAAACAAGCCTCACAGCTGGTGCTTTGCACACAATGGGGAGCCGACGCCATTATTTTAGGCACAGTTTCACCCGATGCTTACCATGACAATCTTACGGATTGGGTTGGCTCTACCCCTGTGTTTGCTACTGTGAATGAGTTAACCGTCAATGAAGAACAACAGAAGGTATTGAAAGGCACGGTCGGTGTCGACTGGTATCAAATGGGATTTCAAGTCGGAGAGTTTTTGTCGAAACGACATCCGAAAGGATCAGGCGAAACACCTATCGCCTTGTTACTTGGCCCACAATCAAGTGGCGGTACTAAGCCTGTAGCTCTTGGGTTTTATGATGCAATCAAATCGAGCGATATCAAAATTGCGATAAGCTATTGGGCAGACAACGATAAAGAACTGCAAAGAAACTTGGTACAACAAGTCATCGAGCAGCCGGAGATTCAATATATTGTCGGAAGCGCAGTCGCGATTGAAGCTGCAATAAGTGAGCTGAGAGCAGCCGGTAAAACCAAAGAAATTGGATTAATTTCAAGTTACCTAAGTCACGGAACCTACCGCGGCTTACTTCGTAACAAGGTGCTTTTTGCACCAACAGATAAAATGGTTGAGCAAGGTCGCTTGTCGGTAAAACAAGCCACCAGTTACTTACGCGGTCAACCTTATGAAAAACACAGAGCACCCATGATTGAAGCACTGACACCTGCAACACTCAAAGATCAAATTATCGCCGACTCCTTGTCACCTTCTGAGTTTCGTCCGGTATTCAGTGTGAATCCTTAGTGCTATATTGGCTGAAGAACTCAAAACAATAAAAACGAAACAATCATTTAGGGAACATTCATGCAAAAAACGACGCGTACTATGCCAACGCATAAGAATATCGCTTTGGTCGCTCATGACCATTTCAAACCTGAGCTACTTAGATGGGTCACAGAGAACAAAGAAAAACTACAAAAGCACTTCCTTTATGCAACGGGCACAACGGGTTCTCTACTAAGTAAAGAAACGGGCCTAGCAATTAAGAGCATGATCAGCGGCCCAATGGGCGGTGACCAACAACTTGGTGCGCTTATCTCTGAAGGCAAGATCGATATGATGATTTTCTTCTGGGATCCACTGAATGCCGTACCACATGACCCAGATGTAAAAGCACTGCTTCGTATCGCAAGTGTTTGGAACATTCCAGTGGCAACCAACCGTGCTACCGCTAACTTCCTATTTAACTCTTCACTGCTTGAAGAAGAAGTGATCATTGAGATCCCAGACTACGAAGCGTACCTAGCAGAGCGCACGTAATCGCACGTTATATGTGCTCTCTACTGAACAGACTAAAAAGCCTGCATTTTATCGCAGGCTTTTTTATGTCTCGTTTTCAGACATTAAACAATTCAATCATAAACAGTGTAGTGAATCTCTCTACTTATCACTCCACACTGCCATTTCGTTGCCACTTGGCTCTCTAAAATGGAAACGTCTACCACCGGGGAAACTAAAGATCTCACGATTTACCTCGCCACCAGCATCAAGCACGTCACGCTCGGTTTGCTCAAGATCTTCGCTATAGAACACCATTAGCGCCGCGCCATTATCCGTATTCGACGCCAGATCCGCCAAATAGAAGCCGCCCATTAAGCCTTTGCCTTCAAAAGCAGAATACTCAGGGCCATAGTCTTCAAAGCTCCAACCAAACACGTGGCTGAAAAACGCCTTAGTTGCAGCGATGTCTTTCGCAGCAAATTCAATGTAGTTAATAGAGCCGTGTTCCATAGCAAATTCCTTATGCTTTATGCGTCTGCCTTGTGATATTAAGGCAGGGATTGAAGATCTAATCTTAGACAATGACGCCAAGTAACATCACTTTTTACGAACGACAGGGTAATCAGAGCCATGCAGTTCTTGTACAAAACCAGAACCGTCGCCACTGTGCGTGATCCATACTTTCTCTTTTGCTCGCGTCATTGCCACGTAAAATAAACGACGCTCTTCCGCATAAGGGAACGCGTCTGATGATTCGGTCAATGCGCCATCAATATGCAGCTGTTTCTTCTTCGTCGGGAACTGTCCTTCGTCAACACAAAGAATAATGACAAAGTCCGCCTCTTTACCTTTACTGGCGTGGCAAGTCATGAACTTGATATCAATAGAGGTAAAGATCTTCTTCCAGTCTTCCAACAACTCTGGCTTGTGGTAATGGTTACGTCCAAGCAGCAATACTGACTTGCTGACTTTACCTTTTACTTGCCTATTAATCTGATCCAGGATCTTCTCAACTTCTTTGCTTGGCGCACTGTACACCGCCTTCTGCTTCTGTTGTTTGAAGCTATTCAGTTCTTTCGGAAGCTGAATCGGGTTTTCCTGCACAAAACGATTGGCAACTGCACCTAACTGATTGTTAAAGCGGTAAGTCGTATCTAGGTGATGAATCGTCGAGCTCTCGAAACGATCCTTAAAGCCCGTCGTTAAATCAACATCTGCGCCCGCAAACTGGTAAATCGACTGCCAATCATCACCTACCGCAAAAATAGAAGCTTGGTGTTGTGCTTTCGACTGATTACACAGCGCCTCAACCAAGGCAAGGCGATCTGGCGAGATGTCTTGATACTCATCGATCATGATGAACTTCCAAGGCGAGACAAACTTGCCCTTTTCGACATACTGAGTCGCTCGGCTGATCATGATTGAGAAGTCGATGTGATTCTGTTCTTTCAGTTCTTTTTGCCATGCTGTCACGCATGGCCAACACAGTGAAAGCTCGCTGTTGAGACGCGTGTAGTCTCTGTGATCAATCAACTGCTGTTGCACTTCCTTCTTCGATAAACCCGATGCATTCAACTGCTCAAGCTGCTTTTCAAGCCAACCAATCAACTTGAGGTTTGAAACATGGCTACCAAGTTCGTCATCACCTGTTAAATAAGCGATTGGCCATTTAGACAGGTGCTTTTGCCAGCGTTTGAAGTTAGTCGGCGTCATCCAGTGCTTTTTCAACCAATCAATACACCATGCTTGGCGTTGATTGTCATCGAGCGCGAGCGGAGAAATAACCACGCGTTCAGGTTCAACTTGATTCAGTATCTTTAAACCCAACTGGTGGAAAGTACTCACTTGCACCTTCTCTGCTGATAAACCAATTTTGCTGTTAAGGCGCTGTTTCATCTCTTCCGCTGCTTCGCGACCAAATGCGAGCAATAACAACTCTTCAGCTTGAGCTTGATGACTTTGCAGTAAATACGCGACGCGAGCTGTAAGAACACTGGTTTTACCCGAGCCAGCGCCCGCTAAAATAAGGTTGTGATCATCATTCATCAAGACCGCATATTGTTGAGATAAATTGAGTGGTGACGATTCACATTGAGCAAACAATACTTCCCAGTTTTGTCTTTCTGTTTCTAACCACTGCTGATTTCTTTCGGCTTGCTTAATTTCCGTCTCAGACAACCATGGCTGCATTCGAGCAATGCGGTTTGGCATACGCTGCGCCGCTTCTTCTAAAGTCATCGTCATGTTTTCTAAACTTGAGTTAACCATGTCGACCCAAGTCTTAACTTTAGAATGCGCTAGGAAAGCAGGAAGTTGCTCAAGACGCGTCAATTCAGCTTCCCATTGAGGAACGTGTTCAGCCAATTGTTCACATTGTGTGTCATGCCACTTCTGATAAGCAGCAACCGATGCGCGTGCAAATTGACGGCATTGTTCCCAAGGTAGGCCTTGTACTAACCAGCTGCGCTGTTTGCCATCTTGTTGATTAGCAAAGAACTGTAACGATCCCCAAAACAATCCGCGTTTTATCGCGATCTTGCCACTCCAAATAGTAAACGGGATTCGTTCTTCACTGCCTACTGAAGATAACAGCAGGCGTGGACCATCAAGTTCGACTTGATGATATTCATTTTGAATAAAAAACTGTGCAGTCTTGTTAGCGCTTAGCTGCATTGGAGTGTGCTCTCTAATTGGGAATATTGAATTTATATCATGATGCTGTGAGAATTAATAATGTCTCACATCTTATCGATGCTTTCATGACCATCTAGGGGCAATTATGGATAAGTATCAAATTCTTGTGCTTGATTTCTGTTAGGATTATGGTTTTAGTGTGTCAAGTGAGCGACTGTGGACTTCTCAGCCAAATTGCGCCTCTATTGGGCGAATAAAACCATAAATTACAGCGTATTAATTCTCATCACTCTACTCGGGGTTGTGGTTCCTGCTTGGTATTATGGACAAAACACACTCATCACACCTTTGATCTTAGGTGTTATTGCTGCGGCTCTTGCTGAAAGTGATGACAGTTTTACTGGCCGTCTCAAAGCACTCACATTGACCTTTATCTGTTTCGCTGTGGCCGCTTTCTCTATTGAGATCCTGTTCGATACACCTTGGCTGTTCGCGATAGGGCTTTTCGTTTCAACCTTCTCTTTTATTATACTCGGTGCAATTGGCCCTAAATACGCCAGTATCGCGTTTGGTTCTCTGCTTGTTGCTATCTATACCATGCTCGGTGCCCATGAGAGCACCAACCTTTGGTTTCAACCGCTTCTACTTTTAACCGGCGCCGCTTGGTACTACTTCATGTCGATGATTTGGCAGATTGTTTGGCCGATGCAGCCCGTACAGCAAAACCTGGCGACGGTATTCGATCAAATCGGCAATTACATCGGCTCAAAAGCGGAACTCTTCTACCCTGTATCTGACCTTATTCCTCAGCCACATCGCATTATTGAAGCTAAGTTAAACGCCAGTACCGTTAATGCACTCAACATGTGTAAAGCAACACTGCTTAACCGATCTAAGCGCGGGCACATTGATGGTCCGAGTGACCGATTCCTAAATACCTATTTCATCGCACAAGACATTCATGAGCGCGTGAGCTCTACCCACTACCGCTATCAAGAGCTGGCAAAGCACTTTGAACGCTCTGATGTGTTGTTTCGATTCAAGTATCTACTCGAAGCCCAAGCCACAGCCTGTAAAGAAGTGGCGAGCTCATTGAAAGTCGGAGCTGAATACCAACATGGCGATAAGTCCGTATTAGCACTTGATGAGTTAATGTCTTCGCTTAACCATCTTAACCAACAGAACAAGCCCGAGTGGAAATCACTGCTCAACCAATTGGATTACTTATTCAATAACCTAGCTACGGTCGAAAAGCAGCTCTCGAATATCAGTAACCCGGATGCGGAAAAGTTGGAAGAAGATGTATTGGACGATACCAACCCTCATACTTTGACGGCAATGTGGCACAAGATCAAAGCCAACCTGAATACCGACTCGATGCTGTTTCGTCATGCGATTCGTATGGCAATCACATTGACGCTCGGCTACGGGATCATTCAAGGTTTTGACATAGAGCGTGGCTATTGGATCTTGTTAACGACACTGTTTGTATGCCAGCCAAACTACAGTGCAACACGACAAAAGCTGACGGCTCGTGTCATAGGCACCGTCGCAGGCTTGTTGATTGGCGTACCACTACTGACCTTCTTCCCGTCTCAAGAGAGCCAGTTAGTTTTCATTGTGATCAGTGGCGTGATGTTCTTTGCATTCAGAATCAATAACTACGGATTTGCGACCGGCTTTATCACGCTGCTTGTACTTTTCTGCTTTAACCAATTAGGGGAAGGCTACGCGGTGGTGTTGCCAAGACTAGCGGATACCTTTATTGGTTGTGCCCTCGCTGTACTTGCTGTCATTTACGTGTTGCCTGATTGGCAATCGAAACGACTCCACAAAGTAATGGCAGATGCGCTCGATTCCAATAAGAACTATCTCGCTCAGATCATTGGCCAGTATCGTGTAGGTAAAAAAGACACCCTTAATTACCGTATTGCGCGCCGCAGTGCACACAATAACGATGCCAACCTGACTGCGGCCATCAGTAGCATGCTGGTTGAACCGGGCAAGTACCGCACCTCTGAAGATGAGAGTTTTCGATTCCTAACACTTAATCATGCTCTGCTCAGTTATATCTCTGCTTTAGGTGCTCACAGAACACGTATCGATGATGAAGCAACACACAAACTTGTGTTAGATGCACACAGAGTAATACACGAACATCTCGACGCTCTAAATGATCAACTCTACTCCCACCAAGAACAGTGTGAAGTAAAAAACGCTTACGACCCTGAACTGGATAAACGTTTGAGTGAATGGCGAGAAGAGGACGAGAGTTCTGTCAGAATGGTTCTACAACAGCTGCACTTGATCTATCGAATGCTTCCAGAATTGCATACCTTAGCGACCAAGTTTGCGGTTAAGGTAAAGATAGATAAGCCGTTTGAAACAGAAGCTTCTTGAGCAACAAACAAAATACTGTAAAAACAAAAAGATACCGCCAACCGCTCACCTTTTGATCATTAAATGTTTTTATACATTGCTCTGTCTATACCCCCAATTGGGTAGAGCAATTACTTGCCTACCCTTGCACCACAAGGGATGCGGGGATTTTTACATTGTAGGAATTCTCTGACTTTGATTGACCCAACCATAACTTTGCCTAACATTTCTCGGACAAAAAACGACCACAGAAATTTATAGTTGTCTTAGTTTTAGGAAACTTCAAACTTCATTTAATATTCACTTAATCTTGTTTGATTTCATGAATCAGTAGGCTATGCTCTATAGAGCATATGGATTTGAACAAAGGTCACATTATGAATACACAGCAATTTGAAGTATTTAAGCAGCAAATACAGCTTCTTAGCCCACAGCAATTGAAAGCACTTCAAGGTGAAATCGACGGCAACCTTGAAACGGACCAGCCTTCTCTGCTGACTGATGAAGAGTTAAACGCACTGAATGACCTGTTTAATTAATAGACAGACGTCACTATTTTAGCTTAAGTTCACCGTTTCACCGTAAATTTCACCTGTTCACCATTGCGCTCAAAATATCGTCCGCCTAGACTCATTCAATACGTCAATAAAAGGTTCTGCTATGTCGATATCTGGTATTCAATCTGGTTACGCCATTGTTCAGCAGTCAACCAACATGGCTGAAGAAGCCGCAATCGAGCTCAACCAAGCCTCCAAACACTCTCTAGAATCCGATGACGCTTTCCAAACCAGCGATTTCAGCTTTAACCAAATAGAACCTGAACAATCCATTTCGTTTAAAGAAAAAGAACCGGAACCATCTTCATCCTCAACGGATGCACTCATCAAACTGACTCAAAGCGCAAGTTACAACCGCGTTGGTGCGAGTGTGATTGATCGTCAAAACGAAGCCATCGGCAGCCTTCTCGATATCCATATCTAGTTCAATCTCATAGTGAGCATTTTTTGACGAAGTTGTCTTGCTTAGGCGAACAAATTGCTGCTAAACCCATACAAACTGTAACTCATTATATCAGGCGCTTGTTTCTGGTTTATTACTCGGTAGAATCAGCGCAAACCAATTTTGCTGCACAAACTTTACTTCATACTATTTATGCCAAAACTAAATCTGCATCGCCGTGACTATGTTTCTATTTTAGGAGGCGACATCTCCGCAGACGCATTAGAAAAAAAGCTTCAGCCTCATTTTGAAAAGCCCGTAAATAAGCTGACTCCTAGCCCCTATCTGACAGAAAAAAATCTAGCACGTCGCTGGACAGCTCTCGACAATTCAGATTCTCAACAAGAGCTCCTCGACCCTCATACACAAAGTCAGATCCAAGCTTATGAGAAAAACATTGAGCACTTTATTGGTACCGTTAAAGTCCCTGTGGGAATATCTGGCCCTTTAAGAGTCAATGGCCTATTTGCTACGGGCGATTACCTCGTCCCACTCGCAACTACAGAAGCAGCGCTTGTTGCGTCTTACAATCGTGGTTCTAAGCTGATTACGGCCTGTGGTGGCGCAAGTGCAATGTTGCTCAATGAAGGTGTCACACGTACTCCTGGTTTCGCATTTCAAGGATTAGTTGAAGCCGGACAATTTGTGGCTTGGGCTGTGACCCAGTATGACCAATTTAAAACCTTGGCTGAATCAACAACATCACACGGCAAGCTGACCGACATCAATATCAACATCGAAGGTAACCATGTTTACTTGGTGTTTGAATTTCTAACTGGCGACGCTTCTGGCCAGAACATGGTGACCATCGCCACCAATGCAGTCTTTGAGTACATTATAGAAAATACGCCAGTTAAGCCCGATCATGCTTTCCTAGATGGCAACTTGTCAGGCGATAAAAAAGCCAATACTCAAACCTTGCGCAGCGTTCGTGGTAAAAAGGTCACAGCCGAGGTTAATATCTCTGCCGAGCTTGTCGCTAAGTACCTCCACACTACACCAGAGAAAATGGTGCAGTTCGGACAAATGACCACAGTCGGTGGTGCTTTGAGCGGTACGATTGGTATTAATGCTCATTATGCAAATGCACTTGCTGCGCTCTACATTGCTTGCGGACAAGACGCAGCCTGCGTCGCTGAATCAGCGATTGGTATGACTCGCATGGAACTCAATAAAGAAGGTGGTTTATACGCGAGCGTAACACTACCTAACTTAATGCTAGGGACTGTTGGCGGTGGTACCGGCTTACCAAGTCAAAAAGCATGTTTGGACTTGCTTGGGCTTCATGGCAACGGTAAATCACAAGCACTCGCTGAAGTTTGTGCTGCGCTATGTTTGGCGGGTGAACTGTCGATTGTCGGTGCGTTTTGTGCTGGCCACTTTTCACGAGCGCACCATAAACTAGCTCGTTAATAACCTTTGTCAGATTGGCTTGTTGTTTGTGTGTTGCGCCAAATATCAAGCCATTCTCAATGTATGAGTCATAAATGGATTACTTACACTTATCTAGAGTGAGCCTTAAGCACCTCACTGCGCTTCATATTATGCTGAACACCCACAGCGTTACTCAAACCTCAGAACAACTTTGTGTAAGCCCTTCGAGTGTGAGCAAAACCTTGTCTCAACTGCGTGACATACTTAATGACGAACTGTTCTATCGAGATGGCACCAAGCTGATCCCGACGCCATTTGCCTTGCAGGTAGCTTCGACTGTTCACGCGATTCTTTCAAGCATGAACGGACTGCTTCATCAGAAGAGTTTTACCCCTCAAGAATACCAAGGCAGCTTTTCACTTTCGATGCGCGAAAGTACCTTTGAAGTATTCGCGTCAAAGCTCAGCAAAATTACCACTGAACTCGCACCAAAAGCCAAACTCAACATCTATTCGAAGCAACAGCTGGGGTTTGATGCTTTGCTCAGCGGTAAGATCAACTTAATCTTATTGCCCCATGATATTTCCCAGCCACCGACCGATAATAAGGAACTGGTTTGGGAAACGATTCTTCCAGACGAAATGGTTTGTTTGATGGGCGCAGACCACCCTCTTGCACAGCAAGAACTGACGATTGATGGCTACTTAGATTACAAGCACATTGGGATTTTAGATAACGAACTGTCTCAGCCTTACTTTGAGCAAAACTTAGTTCAATGTCATAAGCCAAGAGATATGGCAATATCGGTCGCGGACTTCGGTGCAGCGGCTGTACTGTGTCACCACACGCCTTTCCTGTTCACTTGCTCTAAACAGTGGGCTGAACATGCTAAGCAAGCTCAGGGTTTAGTGAGCAAACCCTTGCCTTTTGATTACGGTAAGGTGGCGTATAGCTTGGTATGGAACAAGCCCAACATGAATGATCAAGCGATCAAGTGGTTGTGTGACCTGTTTTTAGAGGCCTAACTCTTTTCGTCATTGATGACCGAAAATATTAGGTATAAACCTCGGGCGTTTGCATTGGCCTTTGAACAATCGAGTAGAGCTTATCGTGAAAGCTTTGCATTTGTTGTTCTGTGCATTTAGGCCATTTTAGCGCTTCGCCAATCACACCATGATGTTGAAACGCATTCAGCCGAATACGAACATCACTTGGTAGCACCTTCAAGTATCGCCCCACTTGTTCAACTTCATCTTCAAGATCGCTTTTATCCGGAATATGCAGCAACCTAACTTCATGCAGCTTTCCTTTGCCTGCAAGATAATTGATGGTTTCAAACACCCGATGATTTCCTCTGCCCACTAACCATTGATGTGTTTCCGATTGCCATGACTTTAGGTCAATCATCGCGCCATCAAGATAAGGCAACACCTTGTCCCAGCCTTGCAGTGGCAGCGAACCATTACTATCAATAAAGCACGTAAGGTGCGCTAGCTGCGGATCACTTTTAATCGCTTGAAATAGCTCAATGATAAACGGCAACTGCATGGTCGCCTCGCCACCTGAGATAGTGATCCCGCTTAAGAAAAATTGGTTATGCCTGACGAGTTCAAGCACCTCAGAGACTGCCATTGTAGTGATTTTCGGGCTCGACTTATGATCGCAGACATCAATGCACTGATCGCAGTTGGTGCAGGCTGCTGGGTCCCAATTCACTTTGCCATCAATCATGCTTAAAGCATTGCTTGGACAGCCACTAACGCAGTCTCCACAATAGTTACAGTGATTGATTGTATGAGGGTTATGGCAAGTAATGCAGTCAAAATTGCAGCCCTGAAGAAACAGCACCAAGCGGTTTCCCGGGCCGTCAACACAAGAAAAGGTCAGCACGCGGCTGACCTTCGCTTGTTTTTCTGTCTTATTATTTTTAACCCTAGCCATTTGAGTTGTTAGATCAGAAATTTTCATAATTCACATTGTTCGTATTCGAAACGCATCACACACATAACGCACGCACGCACGTTAAAGCTATTCGTATGTCGGCGACATCTCTAAGCTCGCTACACGTGGTTTACGCTCTAATATGCCCGTGTTCTTCGCAGCTTCAGCACCTAAGAAGGTGGTATTAGTACGTGAGCCTTGCTCATCGTATTTCGCAATATCAGACAACTTGATCATGTAACCCGTTACACGAACCAAATCGTTTGATGCAACGTTAGCCGTGAACTCACGGTAACCCGCCTGAATCGCGCCTTTACACAGGTTAAACATCGCTTCAGGATTTGATTTCACTGTTTCGTCGATGGTCAGAATGTCACTGATACCCGAGGTGTAGAACTTATGGTGGCCCGCGGTAGCACGTACGTAAGAGACTGGATCGGGTTCTGTGCCATAAGGGATGCGAACACCCGGCGTGACATCTTCATCTAAACTAATACCGCCTTGAGCGTGCAACAGAGCCTTACCTTCCAGCCCATATTTCACTTCAGATCTTTCAACAATCTCAGCCAGCTTTTCAGAGATACGGTGACCGAGTTGATTCGCCTGTTCATCGTGACCATAGCGCCCTGCTTGGCCCTCTTTCTCCATCAAGATGTTGACTGCTTCCGCCATGCCATAAATACCAAACATTGGCGCAAAGCGGTCTTCTTCGATAAGACCTTCTTTGGTCAGGAAGCCGTCAAAAAAATTAGACTCTTCATGCAAGAAGCGGCTACGAGCGTTCATCAATTCAACCATGATGCCACTGTAATTCGGCAATACTTCTTGTAAGAAATCAGCACTGTCCTCAGACTTCAACGCCACTTGCTTTAGGTTCATACGCACCAAGGTGTTTGAACCGCCCGCTAAAGGCAAAGAGTTATAGCAGCTCACAATACCAAAACGCTTGTCACCGTAAGCCTCGGCATGCGCTGGATAGTTTGCGATATGTGGTTTACTGCACTCACAGATATTGCTTGCCGCATGACGAAGTAGATCATCAGGTGTCACAGCAGGGTCGTACATAAAAGTTAGGTTTGGTGCGATCTGCTTCAGTTCAGCGTCTACGCGCAAAATCGTACGGCACACAATGTTGTCGGTCGGGCCGAGATTCACATGCATAAAGGCATCTGGCAGTGTGCGGTCCAGCATAATCCAGAACAACTTAAGCTTTTGATATACCTGCTCATCCGTCAAGTCGCCAACAAATGGCATCAGGACATCATCCAACTGACCTAGGTATACCGGAATTGATGTCACAGACGGAACATGGTGGTAAAGGATGGTAAGCATGTTCAATGCTTCATCGAAATTAGTTGCCGCGCTAAGCTCTAAATACTTTGAGCCTTGATGTAAGTATTTAGAATAGTCTGGAAGTACATAGCGCGGCTTAAATGGTGCATGCCCTTCAAACATGTCACATAGCACACCTTGTTGTAGGGCTTGCTCTACTTCGTTGCTTACCGGCATATACGGCAAGCTTGCTTCAGCTTCCAAGGCAAGATAACTCGACTTCTGCTTTGGAGACAGGTGGGCATCTGAAATGATATTGCTAAAGCGTTGTTGTTGCTCTGAAAGTTGTGGAGAAGCAGATTGGTGGCTCATGATGAAACCCTTAATATTATTATGGGCTTATTTTATATCTCACTGTTACATTTCCACTAATGAAATGTATGCAAGACTATATTTCCAAAATGGAAATGAGTAATTTATTAATTGCCGGAAATTAGCTTATCTATGAACGAAATGGGAAGAAAGAAGCCAGTGTTGGCGTTGATAGTGATAGTGATAGTGAAGATATTAAAAGCACTCACTGGCTCGCCTGTTTGAAACACAAACGACTAAAAATAGAAAACCCACATAACTGACCTTAAGATCGTTGATGTGGGTTTCGTTATTTTAGATGAGCATTACCGAGGCTAGCTCTAGGCATACACACGATTACAGATGAGGAAGCACTTGTTTGCGTCCAACACCCATCAATACCTTTAACTCTCCTTGTGGAGTGTTGATCGAGAACGGCGTTGATACTTCAACCACTGCAAAGCCAGCTGCACTCAATACATTCTCTGAGCGCTGTTGGCTTACACCGTAGTCTTCGCTGTCGTTCTCTAAGTACCAATCCCAGTGTACAAACGTGCCGTCGTTTTCAAGCAGCGTGTAAATCAGACTGACTGTGTCTTGTAGGTTCGGGATAAAACCACACACCGAAGAGGCTACCACTAGGTCAAACTGGTTTCTGAATGCTGGATGCTGCGCTGCAAGCCCGCGCGATAAAAGATCAACAACCGGTTCAACATTGGGTAACTCTTTCTTATCTAACTCTTCAATCATCCCTTCAGAGATATCTAGTGCGATGATCTCTTTTGCTAAAGGAGATATTTTCTGGCTGAGTAATCCTGTACCACAACCAAAATCAAGGACACGGGTTCCGTTTAAATCAACGAGCGGTGTTAACTGGTCAAATACGGACTGTGCGAATACTGCGGTTGCGGGATCTTTATCCCAATCAACGGCGTACTCGTCCCATTGTTTCGCCATCATGGCCTCCATCTTTACTTCTTGTAGGTTCGGAACTTCCCCAGAATAAACCAAATTAGTCAATTCGTCATAGAGTTATCATGCAAAGATGGACTATTTCTAAGATAGTCAGCACAATATTCAGATAATATGCACCGACCCCCGCTCAATATGGAAATGAAATGAACCTTTCTCAAGTCCAAGCCTTTTGTTCCGTTGCTGATTTAGGATCAGTGTCTGAAGCTGCACGCCAGCTAGAATGCAACCGAACCAAACTCAGCATGTCGATTAAAGCCTTGGAAAAAGAGTTAGATGTCGAGCTGTTCGTACGCAGCGGAAACCACGTTGAACTTTCTGAAGCGGGCAAAGCCATTTACAAAGATTGCGAAGGCTTGTTGGTGACAGCAGCGCGTATTAAACAGACCTGCTTGCATGTTTCAGGTGAATTTAACGCGGAAATTTGGATTGCACGAGATGACTCCCTACCCGACGGAATGTGGCAAGATTTATCTCACGCCTTAAATAACAAGTACCCTTCTACCTCATTCAACTTCGTTCTCGCGTCGAGTGGCGACTTAGCTAACTTGGTTGAAACTCAGCAAGTCGACTTCGCATTTGGCGTCGATTACGAACGTGTCGATGACCCAAGAATTATCTACAATCCACTTGGTAAGATTCGAATGATGTCTGTGTGTAAGAAAGGACATGATCTGAGTGCGATGCGACGAGTATCGGATGAAGTATTGAGAAATTCGATGCAAGCGACCATGGTTTATCTCAATGAGAAGGATAATCCTGAGCTTGAGCCCTTCTCTCGCCGTTATATTGGCTTCTCTAGCTTCGACTTCATGTTGGATACAATTTTACGTGAAGAGGCGTGGGGCGTAATGCCAGAGCCATTGATTCGCCATTTATTGCGTGAACAGGAACTAGCGGTGATCAAGCACACTTATGGCCTGACTCAAGAAGACTACTGTATGTTTACCGCGGCCGGGATGGCTGAACACCCAGGTATGAATTGGTTAGCGGATCAGATCAGCGATTACTTGTTTGATTTTTAAAGTGTCAGATAATGTTCTATCTCGACACTTAAAATCATCTAACAAATAGAAAGCCCTCTCTTTAAAAGACCATCACATGATCAACTAAATAGCGTCCGTCTTCTTCAACCAACACCATTTCAGCCACAAACTCGCCTTTCGCAATGGTATACGCTTGCTTCCACACAAAGGCGATAGAATCTGAGCGTCTAAATAGTGCGACCTGCTTTCGTTCAGCAAAAAAGCCATTGCTGTGTTGATAATGGTGACATACCTTTTCTAAATATTCCGGCGTAACAATGTCTTTCATCCTTTGGGTAAAGTCTCGACAGTGCTGAGCATGATCAACCTTAGTTGAACCGTCCATCAAGTTATCCATGATCGGGTTAGCAATCACCCACAATTCGTTATCACTGATATCGTCAAACTTCATATTGATCCATTCCTTGTCCATTCCAATCCGTTCAGTCTCAGTCTCAGTCTCAGTCTCAGTCTCAGTCTCAGTCTCAGTCTCAGTCTCAGTCTCAGTCTCAGTCTCAGTCTCAGTCTCAGTCTCAGCAGAGTCTAGGAGATCAATGAGACCCTAGCGACTAATGTGTTTTATTAATCATAAACGATCCTATTTCAGTTGCACACCATCCCCAAAAAACACTCAACGTCAATTTTACTGACACCGCAAGTTGCCAATAAGCGATTGAATAATAACAACTTGAGTATAAAATAAGTTACTGACATATAAACATCATCAGATAAAGTTTGTAAAGTTAGCTCAATATTAGAACAATGAAGTTATCAAAAACATCTGGAAAATTTTATGTGTGACAGGAAAAGCCAAAACGAAAATCGAGTACTATTGTTCTCAGCCCTTTTAGCATCAGGCTTCGCAGTTGGCGGATTGGTGTTGGGTCTTCTCGTTGGCTCTCTGGTCATAGTATTTGACGGTGTCTATTCTCTTATCAGCTTACTGCTAACTTTATTGTCACTAGCTGCATCGAAATACATTAATCGCCCATCAGATAGGGAGTTCCCGTTTGGTCGAGCCATCATTGAACCAATTGTGATTGCGATTAAAGCAATTGTGATTCTGCTAGTGGTTAGCTATTCACTTTACTCTGCGATTGGTGCGTTGATGACGGGTGGTCGTGAAGTTGATGCTTCTATCGCGACTCTGTTTGGTATTTTCAACGTGTTGGGTTGTGGTTACGCTTGGTGGTACATCGCTAACAAGAGCAAGCGTATTTCTTCAGGTCTGATTCAGGCAGAGTCTAAGCAGTGGCAGATGGATACGCTACTGAGTGTGGCAGTAACGGCTGGTTTCGTAGCAGCTTGGTTAATTACCTTTTCTCCACTTGCAGAATACGCGGTGTATGCCGACCCAATGATGATGTTACTAATGTCTTTCTACTTCATCAAAGTGCCTTTCGACATGTTACGTGAAGCAATGCGCGAACTGCTTATGATGTCGGCAAACAAAGATATTTGTGACGCGGTAGATAAGAACGTTGTCGCTGTGGACAAAGATGCGGACCAAGATTTGGAGCTTATGGGTGTGACTAAAGTTGGTCCTGAATTAAGAATCAATGTTGATATTCATACCAACGACCAACAAGCGATTGCGGTCGATGATATTGAGCGAACGCGCCGCCAGCTTAAGCGACGCCTATCTAAGATGCCTTATGAGCTTCAATTGAATCTCAATGTCGCGAGTTAAGTTTTCCACAGTAAACGAGGACACACCTCACCCGAGAACATAAACTCAGATTAAGAGTGAGATTGAGCCTTTTTAGAAGCCGACGCCTTTGCCGTCGGCTTTTCTCTTGTTACCCACCAGCAAGCGAGTGAACCAACGGTTACCATACAAACGCCCTGCCAGAACGTCATGGTCAACGACAAGCCTAAAATCAACGAAGAGAGTACGGTTGCGAAGATTGGCGTAAAATACGACATGGTCGCAAGAAACACCATATTGCCACCCAGAATTGCCGTATTCCAAAGTGCATAACCTGCGCCCATACAAGCGCCAGCTAACGCTAAATCAATCGCCGCACTCGTTGTCATCACCATGCCTGTTTCATCACTCAATGCGTATTTGATCCACAGAGTGATCGCCGTAGCGATAAAGAAAAGCACAATCGCATTCTGTCCTTTAGCAACGCGCTGGGTGTAGTTGCAGTAAACAGCCCAAATAATCGCACCAAAAAACGCCATCGAATAGGTTTTAGGATTAGTCGCAATGTTGGCAGCAATTTGATCAACAGATAGACCTTGATCACCACTGATGCTCCAAGCCACACCGAAGAATGCCAAAAAGATACTTGGATAAACCAACCAGTTAATCTTCTTGTCGCTCAGCAACACCGCAAACAACACCGTCAGTGCCGGCCACAGGTAGTTGATTACTGCCATCTCTATCGCTTGATGTCGGCTATTCGCCATTCCCAAAGCCAGAGCCAAGAAGATCTCATAACAAACGAACAAGGCACCGCCAATCAGCAGGTAAGACTTAGAAAAACGTGACAGCTTTGGTAACCCCATAACACAGACCAACAACAGCGCACTCACCGTGTAAAGGCTGGCCGCGCCACCAATTGGACCTAGCTGTTCTGAGACGCTACGAGACAGAGCAATCAAACAGCTCCATAGTAAAATGGCGATAATGCCGTAGCAGCTATAACGATGAGATTTCAGCACGCCTTTTCCTTCTTTTTATTGTAATTAGGTAATCAAAGCGAGCTTAAAACAAAGATAGGCTTAAGCACCACTATCGATAACTTGCAGTAGGTAAAAATAAGTAGCCGAGCACATAACTGTACTCGGCTATCAATCATTTACTCAAAAATCTAAAAGCAGTTAGCAGTTATGCCAACAAAAGTGCTTGCAGGTCAGCCAGAGACTTCACTTGATAGTGAGGGTTGATGCCTGCTGGTGTTGCCTTTTCTTGACTGTTTAACCAGCAAGTTTCAATGCCAAAATCGAGTCCGCCTAGAATATCTGAATGTGGATTATCCCCGACCATCAATATTCTTTGTTTCGATGGCAACCCAACCAGCTTGTGCGCATATTCAAAAATCTCGGCATCCGGTTTGGCTACCCCAACCTCTTCAGAAATAATCACATGATCAAAGTAATCCGTCATTCCGGTACGCTCTAAACGGATAGACTGAAGCTCTGTAAAACCGTTAGTAATGATGCCCATGTTCACTTTGCCTTTTAAAGACTCCATCAACTCTTGCGCACCCGGTAACAAAGAACAGATATCCGCCATCGCCGTTAAAAATGCACTGTTTAAAGCAGCGGTTGTTGTTTCAAGCTTTTCAGCCCAACTTTCGAAGCGCGTATGTTTCAGCTGGTCTGCAGTAATGCGACCATCTTGGTAATCGACCCAAAGTGGTAAGTTAACCTTTTGATAAGCCGAATAATCTTGCTCGCTGAAATCCACACCAAAGCGAGAAAACATCAGCTTCATTCCTTGATAAGCATCAAAATGGAACAAGGTTTCATCTGCATCAAAGAATATCCAATCGTACTTCATTTTATTTCCTATTATTCGCGCTGTTGAGCAGTGCATGCACTGTTTTTGTCGTTGTTTTTATCGTTGCCTCAAAGGGCGGAGCATCACTTTACCCTCAATTTTGTGAGCCTGTATATAAATCTAATAATTTATAGAAAACAAGCCACAAGTCATGATGTATCGCAAATTTTGCCACATATTAAACCAATACCATACAAGAAATACACTTAGGTACCGGGAGGTACTATGAAGCACTTTTTACCGTCGTCTGTCATGCTCACCCCTTTTCTTGTCAAATACTATGACGAGGAGCCAGAAGACACGCTTGATTCTGAAGAGTCACAAGAACCTCAAATTGAATGCAGTGATGACTCAGATAAAAAGTCGACACAAGCCTAACTAGAGCAGCTTTCAATGAAAAAGCTTACTTTTCATTGTTATAGAGCACCATTCTTCTCTTAGTTGAATCAATTTATCACTATCCATTACTGACAAAGAACACAGCCAAAATCCATGAAAACGATTGCTATATGAGCCCTATCACAACGACTAGCCACAAAGTGGTAGTTCGGAATCAAAGTTGTTTCAGATCAATGGTCGACCACTTGAATGCCGACAACATGTAGGAAATTAAAAATCATAATTAACGGAGTTTTCCAATGTCTACTGCATTTTACATCCCTACAATCAACTTCATGGGTACTGGCTGTTTGAAAGATGCTGCTGATAGCATTCAGTCTCAAGGATTCAAAAAAGGTCTGATCGTAACTGATAAGATCCTAAATCAAATTGGCGTAGTTAAGCAGGTACAAGATCTTCTTAGTCAGCGTGGCGTAGACGCAGTTATATTCGACGGTACTCAACCAAACCCAACCATCACTAACGTAAACGATGGCCTTGAATTGCTGACTGACAACAATTGTGATTTTGTTGTTTCTCTCGGTGGCGGTTCTCCACATGACTGTGCAAAAGGTATCGCTCTGGTTGCTTCTAACGGCGGCAAGATTGCTGATTACGAAGGCGTAGACCAATCTGAAAAGCCAATGATGCCACTGATTGCTATTAACACCACGGCTGGTACTGCATCTGAAATGACACGTTTCTGCATCATTACTGACGAAGCTCGTCACATTAAGATGGCTATTGTGGATAAGCACACAACACCACTAATCTCAGTAAACGATCCTGAGTTGATGCTTGCTAAACCTGCATCATTAACTGCTGCAACAGGCATGGACGCGTTAACGCACGCAATCGAAGCTTATGTTTCTATCGCAGCAACGCCAATTACAGACGCTGTAGCAATTAAAGCAATCGAGCTTGTGCAAGCACACCTAAGAACAGCGGTAGCGCACGGCGAAGACATTGAAGCTCGTGAGCAAATGGCTTACGCGCAGTTCATGGCGGGTATGGCTTTCAACAACGCTTCACTAGGTTACGTTCACGCAATGGCGCACCAACTGGGTGGTTTCTACGACCTTCCTCACGGTGTATGTAACGCTATCTTGCTTCCACACGTTCAACGCTACAACGCACAAGTTTGCCCTGAGCGTCTACGTGATGTTGCAAAAGCAATGGGTGTAAATGTTGAAGGTATGACAGCAGAGCAAGGCGCAGAAGCAGCAATCAACGCGATTGTTCAACTTGCAAACGACGTGAACATTCCAACTGGTATCGCGCAACTTGGTGCGAAACTAGAAGACATCCCAACGCTGTCTGACAATGCACTGAAAGATGCTTGTGGTTTCACTAACCCTAAACAAGCGACACACGAAGAGATCTCAGCAATCTTCGAAGCGGCAA